>Ga0187783_10003826_pt1 | contig 11123 bp, 11 predicted proteins | sample 1015_SJ02_MP02_2_FD_132471 | JGI IMG/M metagenome (GOLD analysis project Ga0187783, IMG submission 132471) | Tropical peat soil microbial communities from peatlands in Department of Meta, Colombia - 1015_SJ02_MP02_20_MG | ecosystem: Environmental > Terrestrial > Soil > Wetlands > Peat | place...
CCCCGAGAAGGTGCTGGAAGCGCTGCAGCGGCGCCGTGCTGCCCTACCGGCGGACAATTGCAAAAATCTGGAAGTTGGGTAAGCAGATGTCACCATCAGGGAGTGGGAGTAAACCTATGGACAAGATCAGATACGTCTTTTTGAGCCTAATAGGCTTGGGGGTTGCCGCCGGTATAACGCCGGTGGCGGCTCAGTCATATCCCGACGGCAAGCCGATCGAGATGACCGTCATGTTCGGCGCCGGCAGCGCCGCCGATATCATCGCCCGGCAGCTTGCCGACGGCATGTCAAAGGTCCTCAATGCGCCTGTCCCGGTCGTGAACCGCACCGGAGGCGGTGGAGCGCAGGGCTATACGCACGTCGCCTCGCAGCGGCCGGACGGCTACTCGATCGTCTGGAACTCCAATTCGATCTCCACCACCTATTACAGCGGGACGCTGCCGTTTGATTACAAGGCGTTCGATCCGGTCGCCCGGGTCAGCATCGAAAATCCGGCATTGGCGGTACGCGCCGACGCACCGTGGAAGACGCTCAAGGACTTGGTCGAGTATGCCAAAGCCAATCCCGGCAAGGTGCGGATCGGCAACTCGGGCACCGGCAGCCACACCCATTTTGCCGCCTCCGCGCTGTTCGCCACCGTTGGCGCCAAGACCATTGACGTCCCGTTCGGGACCGGTCAGGCCGTCATCAATCTGCTGGGCGGCCGGATCGAAGCAATCGTGCAGCTTCCGGCCGCGGTGGTTCCTCAGGTGAAGAGCGGCGATCTGCGCGTGCTCGCCGTCCTCGGATCGAAGCGTGATCCGATCTTCCCCGACGTGCCAACAGCCTCCGAACTCGGCTATGCGGTTTCCCTCGACATGTGGCGCGGCGTGGCGGTGCCCAAGGGAACACCCAAGCCGGTGATCACCAAGCTCCAGGATGCAATCAAGAAGACGGTCGAGTCGAAGGAGTTCGCTGACGCCGGCAAGACCAATGGCTTCACCCCCGCCTACCTGCCTGCCGACGATTTCGGCAAGCTCATTGCCACTGACGACAAGAAGCTTGCGGTCGTGATGACCGAGCTCGGCTTGATGAAGAAGAAGGAGTGAGCGCTACAAACCGGCCTCATTGCATCACCAGCGGCGGCGCGGCAACGTGGAGCTGTGCCGCCGCCTTGCCGAGCGAAGTCGTTTGGTTCAACTCCAATCAAGGGGTTCTGGCACGCCGTCGACTTCGTTGGCTGACGCACTGGGCTTTGTCTGGGTCGGCAGGCCATTCGCGACGGCCGGGCTGCAATCCAGCGTTCTGCGGACCCTTGCGGAGGGCCACAATGGGTTGGTTTGAGACCTTCTGGCATGTCGACTCTCGGATCTGAAACCGACAGCCGGCGCGAGATGCGCCAGCGGGCGCAGGCCATCCGCAGTGCCGGCTCGCTCGAGGCGGCCCTTGCCGAGGCCACCATTCCCAAACACATCGAGACAACACTCTCGGAAGCCCTGATCTTAGGCCTGCTCAAGCAGGGGGTGCGCAAATATCTGGTCGTTTTTGGTCACGGTTCGACCGAACTCGGCGATGCCCTGCGCGTCTACGAAGAGGAAGGGGTAACCCGCACCTTTAACTGTCGCAACGAAGTCGCGATGGCCCACGCGGCCACCATGCTGCGCTGGCAATATCGCGAAATCTCGGCGGTCGTCACATCGATCGGGCCCGGCGCGTTGCAGGCCTTCGCGGGCTCCCTCAGTGCTGCATCAAATGGCGTCGGCATCTATCACATCTACGGGGACGAAACGACCTTCGGCGAAGGCTACAATATGCAGCAGGTGCCCAAACCCGAGCAGGGTCTTTATGGTCGCCTGACGGCTATCATGGGTGGCTCCTATGTGCTGCATACTGCCCCGGCGCTGCGCGATGCGCTGCGTCGAGGGGCGCTCGCCGTGAACCACCCGTTTCGCGCCGGCCCATTCTTTCTGCTGCTTCCGCTCAACGTCCAACCGGTGCGCTTTCTGGTCAATCTCGCCGCGCTGCCAACCAGACCCCGTCTGCCGGTAATCATGCCGGAAGACGCCGCGATCAGGGAAGCGGCCGACATGATCGCCAAAGCCCGAAGGGTGACGATCAAGGCCGGTGGCGGTACCCGGGGCCATGATTCGGCAGTCCGGCAGCTGGCGGAAGCTGCCGGGGCGGCAGTAACGCTCTCGCCCGGTTCGACTGGCGTGCTGCCCGATGACCACCCTCAGAACATGCACGTGGGCGGATCCAAGGGCTCGATCAGCGGCAATTTTGCCATGGCTAATGCCGATTTGCTGGTCGTGATGGGCTCGCGCGGCGTCTGTCAGGCCGACTGCTCTGGAATCGGCTACAAAAGCGCCGAGGCGGTCATCAACGTCAATGGCGAATTCGCCGACGCGCTGCATTACAACCGCACGCTGGCCCTGCCGGGCGATATCGGCGGCGTCGCCCGCTGCCTGACCACCTGTCTGGCCGCCATCGGGGATGTGCGCGCCAACAAAACCGGATGGCTATCGGACTGCGCAGCCAAGAAAGCCGAATGGGCGGCATTCAAGCGCGTCCGCTATCAGGCGCCGCCGCTTTTGGACGAGGTCTGGCAGCGACCGGTGTTGACCCAACCGGTGGCCATCAAGATCGTGGCGGACTTCGCCGCCGAAATCGGTGCCGTCAAATATTTCGATGCCGGTGACGTCCAGGCCAACGGCTTCCAGATCGTCGAGGATCAGGCCACCGGTGAGACTTTTACTGAGGCCGGTGCCTCCTATATGGGCTTCGCCCCGAGTGCGCTGCTTGCGTCGGCGCTGTCCGATCATCCCCGCTACGGCATCGCATTTTGCGGGGATGGCTCCTTCATCATGAACCCCCAGATCCTGGTCGACGGCGTTGAACACGGCGTGCGTGGAATGATTGTCATATTCGACAATCGCCGCATGGCCGCTATCAGTGCCTTGCAGCGGGCCCAATATGGCCATGACTTTCACACCAACGACGGGGTGGCGATTGATTACGTCGGGCTTGCGGCCGCGGTGTCGGGGGTGTGCGCCCTGCGCGGGGGCTTTACCGGCGACGAATTGCGAACCGCCTTAAGGCAAGCCTACGCCCATCACGGCCTATCAGTTGTCCATGTTCCGGTCTACTGGGGTCCAGACGAACTTGGCGGGCTTGGCGCGTGGGGCGAGTGGAATGTCGGTAATTGGTGCGAGCACGTGGAAGCGGCATGGGTCCGCCAAGATCTCTAATGCGGCCGCGACTTTCGCCAACGCGCGCTTTCCCCACCCAGGCCCTGGCTAACATGGTTTGGGAGCGGCGATTCGTCTAATGTGCGCCGTCGGGCTCGTAGTGGCTCGGCCACGATAAATCGCCTTGGGGGGTCGCCCATGTCCACGACGGTCAATGCCGGTGCGCGTCTCGACCGGTTGCCGATTTCATCGTTTCACCATCGGGTGTTCTGGCTGATTGGCGCCGGCATGTTCTTTGACGGCTACGATCTTTATGTCGGCACGACCGTGCTCGGCGCGACGCTGCAAAGTGGATTCTCCACGCGCGTCCTCAATGCGCAGTTTATCTCGATGACTTTCATCGGCATGACTTTAGGCTCGTTGATTTCCGGTTTTCTCGGCGATCGCTTCGGCCGGCGTTTCACCTACCAATTCAACCTCCTGATATTCGGGCTTTCGTCTTTCGCCGCTGCTCTGGCCCCCAGCATGGAGATCTTGAATTGGGTGCGCTTTGTCATCGGGCTTGGCCTGGGGGCGGAGATTGTGGTCGGCTATTCGACTCTGACCGAGTTCGTGCCGCCGCGCGTGCGTGGTCGCTGGCTGGCCTTCATGGCCTTCATTGTCGTGTCTGGACTGCCTGTGACGGTTCTGCTTGGAACGCTGATCATTCCGAGCGTCACGGTCTGGGCCTCAGCTCTGGCCAAGGACAACTCGGGTTTCATCGCAACGCTGCTTCCGGGGTTGGGTTGGCGGCTGCTGTTCGTTCTCGCGGGCGTCGGCGCGTTGGTGGTGTGGCGGCTGCGCAAGGCGCTTCCCGAATCGCCTCGCTGGCTTGAATCTCAGGGCCGTGCGGCGGAGGCAGAGGCCTTGGTGGCGTCGATCGAGCGGGAGGCGGCCGCGGGCGGCCCGTTGCCCTTACCGGCACCAGCTGCGCCGCTGCCAAGCTTCAGGCTCGCCTCGCTCCTGAGCCCAATCCTGTTGCCGCGCATGGTGGTGGGCTGTGTGGTCCTAATTTCCATTAACACCCTGATCTTTGGATTTGTGGTGTGGTTGCCGCAGTTCTTCATCCAGCAGGGATTGAGCTTGGCGCGTTCGTTCGAGTTCACCCTGATCATGAGCCTAGGATCCCTGGTCGGCTGCGCGATCGGAGCACTCTGTTCTGACCGTTTTGGCCGTCGCTCCTGCATCATCGTCGCCTCCGTGCTGACCATTGTGCTTGGTGCCATCTACCCGTTTGTTTCCACACCCGCGCTCCTGCTCACCGTCGGGGTTCTGTTGATCATCGCCATTTATGTGCAGGTTGCGATCCTGTTCGGGGTCTACACGCCCGAACTCTTCCCGACCGAGGTGAGGTTGCGCGCCAATGGCATCTGCAACACATTCGGACGGGCGGCGACAGTTGTATCGCCCTATGCGGTGGCGGCGTTGCTGACCGCCTATGGGGTCGCGGGCGTGCTAAGTCTGATGATTGCGGTTCTCATCATCCAGATTTTGGTGGTCGCCGCCTGGGGCATCGAACCAGCCAAGCGACGACTGGAGGACATGGAGCCGACGGCTGCATCGGAGCCTGGCGCATCACCGCACCCCGCACAGGCCTGAGCCGACACTAGCAGGCTCGCCAGGTTTGGCCCCTGCCCCGAAGGGGAATCGTTCCGACGGCGACGTGGGCAAAAATCCGACTATTGAAGGAGTATCGGATGCACTCCGGTGTTTCACAATGGCGTGACGGGTCAACCCGGGCCTCGAACTGCCATCTGCCGAACCTACAAGTCATCCTTCTGACTGCGGAGGGCCCACCGCTATGACGGAACTAATGCGTCGCACCTTCCTTGCCGGCTCGGCCTTGGCGGCCGCGGCAAGCACTTTGACCGGCCTTGCGCCCGGTCGTTCCGGCAGCCCGGCCGAGGCGGCCGCCCTTCCGGCCGAAAGGCAGGCGGCGGGAGTCTATCGCTACAAGGTTGGAGAATACGAACTCACCGCCCTCCATGACGGCACCTGGTACCGGCCGGTCGACGACAAATTCGTCGGCAACGTACCGCTGCCTGCGGTGCAAAAGGTCATGACCGACTCATTTCTGCCAACCGACAAACTGCCGATCCCGTTTACAACTTTGCTGGTCAATACCGGCCGGCAACTGGTCCTTCTTGATACCGGGACCGCCGGTCAGCTAGCGCCGACGGCCGGCACTATGATGCGCAATCTCGTGGCTGCCGGCGTCAAACCCGAAGCAATCGATATGATTGTGATTTCCCATTTCCACCCCGATCACATCAACGGTATCAAGACCAAGGACGATGACATCGTCTTTCCGAATGCAGAGATTCTGGTCCCGGAACCGGAATGGGCGTACTGGATGGACGACGCCAAAATGGGGACCGCCCCTGATGCGGTGAAGGGCGTGTTTCGCAATGTGCGGCGCGTGTTCAACAGCATTGCCAAGAATGTCAGACGTTTTGAACCTGGCCGGGAGGTGGCACCTGGCATTACATCCATCCCAGCCTACGGGCATACCCCCGGTCACACCGCCTTTGCGGTTGCATCGGGCGGTCAGTCAATGCTGGTGTTGAGCGATACCACTAATCACCCCTGGCTGTTCGTGCGCAACCCCGAGTGGCAAGTCACTTTCGACATGGACGGCAATATGGCCGTTGACAACCGCAAGCACCTGCTCGACCGGGCGGCTGCCGACAAGATGTTGGTCCAGGGCTACCATTTCCCCTTCCCTGCCTCCGGTCACATCCAAAAAACCGCGTCGGGCTATGATTTCGTGCCGATCATGTGGGACGTAGCCCTCTGACTTGGTCGCTGGATTTGTCGTTGGTCAGTCATGGACCGTTGAACAATTAAGGCCGCCGAGGCGGCCTTTGATGTCAGGGGCAGGAGGCCGGCGCTTCGACCGACCTCCTGCCACACCGACCAGGGAGCCCTCGCGGGGGGAGGTTCGCTAGGGCTCCGCAGAGCGGTGAAGCAAACCGGCACCGCTCGTCGGCGACTGGTTACGATCCACTCTTGGCGGCCGGCTTCGTCTCAGGCGCAGCGGCCGGTGGCGTGTTCTGGCCTTTCGTCACCTTTGCCACATGACCTGTCGGCTTGGCGCTGTTTGCCTGCTTGACGTGGCCTTTCGTCGCCTTTGCCACGTGACCTGTCGGCTTGGCTTTGTTTGCCTGCTTGACGTGATTACGATGGGCATATTGGCGGTGATGCCGCGAGGCGCTCTTGTTGGTCTTGGTCACCTTCTTGACGACCGGCGCCGGTTTGATTGTCGTCTGGGCTGCCGGCGCGCCGGCTGGGGTGGCCGCGCTGGGGCTTTCACCCGCCGCGAAGGCGGGAGCGGTGATTACGCTGGCAGCGAGCAATGCGGCCGCGATTGTCCTCAACATGTTGATTGTCCTTCCAAGGGGCGGGGGGTCGATCTGACGTCGGTTAGCCCCTTACCGATCGTGAGGAGAAGATGCACTGCTCGTACTGAACCCGTCCTGAAGCTGAATAAGGCTCCGCATTCAGCTTCATGAAGGGATGGTGACTGGGCCGAAAACCCTTCGTTCAGACTTGGCGCCCGGAACAGTGGGCGACGATGTTCATGGCATCGGCCCACCCCGCTCATGCCGTCCCGAGCCAGGCCGATGGTTTACGCCGCGGTTCCGCCTTATCATTCCCCTACTGTTCGGAGACCTTGTAGCCCTCAGACCACGTCAGGAGCCTCTTCATGAAAACTCGCCATACGCGTCGCTTAGGCGTGCTGGCTGCGGCCGGATTGCTTGGCCTTGCGGTCTCGTTTGGTCCCGCATTTGCCGCCGGCGATCCTGAACCGCGCACACCTCCGGAACCAAAATCTGACGCCCCGAAGAGCAACGATCAAAAGTCGACACAAAAGAAAAAGAAGCAAGATCAGAAGTCCGAACAGGAATTCCGTGACGGCTACAAGGCCGCCCGCGCGCTGGTTCTCGACGGTAGATATGAAGAAGCGATTACAGCCTTCAAGGCGCTCGATCATGACGAGAGCGCGGAGGTTGCCAACTATATTGGCTATGCGAGCCGCAAGCTCGGTCGCTATGACGACGCCAAGATATGGTACGAGAGAGCGCTCGCCGCCGATCCCAATCATGTGCGCACTTGGCAATATTACGGTATGTGGCAAGTCGAGCAGGGAAATGTCCTCAAGGCGGAGGACTTTCTTGAGAAGATACGGCTCATCTGCGGCACAACGTGTCAGGAATATCAGGATCTCAAAGGGGGTATCGAAGGCAATATCGCTTACTAACCCTGTCGAGCGAACGAAACGCTGGCGCTGGCATTGTCAGGACAGTGGTCATGCTGATTGGCGGCTGCTGTGAGGGAGGCCGACATTGCCGGCCTCACCTGCCACGGCAAATCCCGTCAATCCACCTCAGTCATGCCTACGTGAACCATCGCGGCCGCCAACGGCGTGCGAGGTCCGGCAAACCGGCCACGCTCAGATTTCTCATTCGTCACCGCGGCCAACAAGCCAAGGGCTGACGGTAGTGGCCTTGTTTCTTGGGCCAGCAAATAACCTCGCCGAAATTGGCTACGCGTCTTCCGCCGGTGTTGCGACGGTTGTTTCACTCATTATCCAAGCGAGGTAATCAGGATCACCCCCCTCGAGCGGCAGCACCAGGATGGCGGGTGTCGTATAGGAATGCGTCTGCTTGACGGACGTGCAGACCGAGTCGGCGAGGCTCGCGCGGGTCTTGAGGATCATGACAACTTCCTCACCGCGCTCGATCGCGCCTTGCCACCAGTAATGCGAGACCATTCCGGGCAGGATATTGACGCAAGCCGCCAAGCGCCGTTCGACGATCGTCCGCCCAGCCTTCTCCGCCTCGACAAGTGTGGGATAAGTCGTATAGACGAGGACCGCGCGCTCCATGTTCGTCCTACCGTTCCGCGGCGGCTGGCATCGGGTGCAATCCCTTTCGTTTGGTCCTTGGCCCGATGAACCGCACCGCCCACCGTTTCGACCGGATCGCCTTCGTGGCGAGTCCGAGCTTGGAAGCCGAAGACGCGCTCGCACGACTGGCCGCGCGATATGGCAATGTCGAGCCACAGGTCGCGGACGTTGTTGTCGCGTTGGGCGGCGATGGCCTGATGCTGCAGACTCTGCATCGACTGATGAGCACTGGCAAGCCAATCTACGGTATGCACCGTGGTACGGTCGGCTTTCTGATGAACGACTTTCAGGAGGATGCTTTAAGGGAACGGCTGGCGGCAGCCGAAATCACGGTCATCCACCCGCTTATCATGCGTGCGATCGATACCAGTGGTCGGGAGCACCAGCACCGGGCGATCAATGAGGTATCCTTATTCCGTCAGTCCCACCAGGCGGCGCGCCTGCGGATCCTGATCGACGGCCAGCAGCGGCTCGCCGAGTTGATTGCCGACGGAGCCCTGGTAGCGACTCCGGCCGGTTCAACGGCCTACAACTTGTCCGCCCAGGGCCCGATCATCCCCATCAATGCCCCGCTTTTGGCATTGACGCCGATTTGCCCGTTTCGACCCCGCCGCTGGCGCGGCGCGTTGCTGCCGGACAAGGCCCGCGTGACGTTGGAAATCCTCGAAGCCGAAAAGCGTCCCGCCGCGGCCGTTGCCGATCACGATCAGGTAGACTTCGTCCGCCAGGTCGATGTCTGGATGGATCACGGACTATCCATGCATATGTTGTTCGACCCAGGCCACAGCCTCGATGAGCGGATTCTGCGCGAGCAGTTCGGTTATTGATGGTCAGATCTGCATTTTCCAGTCGGACAGTCCTGGAGCCCAAGCGCCTGATGCAGTCTATAGTCCTGACTGGATGACGGACGCGCGAGACGAGCCGACCACGAAATCTGTCGCGTCATCGAGGCAGGCCTCGGCAACGGCTTCTTCACGGCACGCTCGACCAACGGAGGACCGGATGACAGGACTTTACGATTCTAGCCCCGGCCAGGGTCACAATCACCCTCCCGAACATGAGCATGATCACGCCGAAGAGGTTTGGGAGCGATGGGCGAAGAACCGGGTCTTCGTGCGCCAGCTTGAAGGCACTTACAGCAATCTCTATCAGGCCCTGCTCGATCAGCCGAGGGTCTATTCCTCCCGCGCCCTTCCGTGGAAGGGCGGCCCGCAACTGTTCGGCAAACACGTTATCAGTCCGCAAGCGGCCGCGGTGGCGCAATCGATTGAGACACATATCGAGGTCTACGCACCCGGAGCCTACGGACAGAAGCACGGCCACCTGAACAGTGCCGTATTCTATGTCCTCAAGGGCCGCGGCCATGACATTCACGACGGCAAGCGGATCGAATGGCAGGCGGGAGACGTCATGATCGTCGAAAACGGCTGCGTCCATCAGCATTTCAACGACGATCCCGACAACGAGGCAATTCTGCTGGTTTTCAAGGCGAAGCCGCTGTTCTTATTCATGCATCTGCTGTTCCAGAAGATTGTTGCTTATCCGCCCAAGGACCCTCCGAAGGGACACGAGAATTTTCGACCCCCGTCGGATCTTTGATGTCGCTCGCTCGAAATGCCGGACCCAATATCTCATCCAGGAGCAGCCCACATGACCTCCATCCTCGACGAGCGCGACATCGCCCATCATGGCTCGAAAAGCTGCAGTTTCCACGAGGACGATATCGCCGCGTCGAAGGAATTCAGGCGCAGCTACGAAAGCCGTCTAAACGTTGTGGCTGCAGCCGACATGCCATTCGAGAACTGCGCTGATGGCCTCATAAAGCATCTCGTGCACCACAAGCTCAATACCAAGGAGTGCTGTGTCGAGGCCTACATGCAATTCCTGGAACCTGGCGGGCATTCCGGTCGGCATCGACATATGTGGGAAGAGGTCATCTTCGTGCCTGAAGGTTCAGGCTATGATCTGCATTGGGACCTCAAATACGATTGCATCGATGCTTTCAAATGGGACTGGTCACCGACTCCACGACGATTTGAATGGACCCGAGGTGATTTCATTTATGTCCCACCCTTTACGATACATCAGCATTTTAACGCGTCGAACAGCGAGCCGGCACGCCTCATCATTATCAGCAACCGTATCGTGAAGGAGATGGGATTCGACTGGTTCGATCAGCTCGATGCCGACCCATCGTCTGAAGCCGGTTCGTGACAATCGCAAACGGTCTGGTTGTGCGCGGTTCGACAAAAGGCCCGCCTTTTCGTGCGCTGACAGCAACGCGATGGCCACGTCCGCCGCCGAATCGTTATTGATCTGACCCCAGCTTGTCGAGCAACGGCACGACCAGATCGGCGGTTTCCTTGCTCGGCACGATCGGGACGACTTCGAAGGAGGTACCGGAGCCGCGCCAGTTGAGAATCCATCGTTGAAGTTGGCGCAGATCATCGCATTCCATGAGCTGGAAACATCGAGAAAAGTTCGGTTCGACCCAGCTGTCCAAATATCTCAGCCCGTCGGGGAGCATTCTTCCGCTGTCCCGGAATTTTCTGTACACCGGCAACATGTCGGCATTTTCAAACCTCTCGATAATCATAAACAGCATAGCGACCCCGCGACGATGGGTGACCGAGCGAGTTGCCCAGGGATCCATTTGACCTGAAAGCCGCAGCTGGTTCACCAAGATTCGCCGTGCCGCAAACCCCCGCCGTTGACGGCAAACAGCAGCCGCGCTAGAGCAGCGCCGGTCGTTGACGATGCGGTTGGCGGTCGGTGCCAAAAGGCCGCGTCGTAAGGCCTGCAACCTGCGGGCAGGCGATTTGCTGGCCGAGCGGGAGGTACCTTGCGAAGGCTGCGAGCAGTGCAGGCTCGAGAAAGAATCCGCAGCTCGTATATCGAATGCACCCTCCCCCATGAACCCGAAATATGCCGACGATTCATGTGGACATGACCGGTCTCTCCACCGACATCGGCGGAACCATGATCACGGCCACAGCCATCAGCACGCC
>Ga0187783_10003827_pt1 | contig 11122 bp, 6 predicted proteins | sample 1015_SJ02_MP02_2_FD_132471 | JGI IMG/M metagenome (GOLD analysis project Ga0187783, IMG submission 132471) | Tropical peat soil microbial communities from peatlands in Department of Meta, Colombia - 1015_SJ02_MP02_20_MG | ecosystem: Environmental > Terrestrial > Soil > Wetlands > Peat | place...
CTACGACGTAACCGCACTGAAGTGGTGGACCGTCATATATGTCGGTGAGTTGGAAAGAATGGACAATATCTCCGAAGAACTGCACTATGCCCTCGACTGATTGTCCTCTGGACACTATGAAGATCGCTTGATCTGCGGGGCCGAGTTGCGGAAGTGCCAAGCGATCCGGAGACTCGATCCAGCGGATAAACCGAGGAGATCCCCCGGCTCCATCCCTAATAAAGGCGCGCACGTCGTTAAAGCACGGCTTGAGAGCAAGCTCGCGATGGTGCATGGCGAACAGATTGAAGCACGCCTTTAGCATGCCACGAAAGTACGCATCACCACCGAGGTCGAGAGTGACCGTGACGGAGCCATCGATGAAACCCTTCACAGCTCGTGCTGAACTTGATGCTTCGGTTGGATCTATCCGCGCATTTGGATAAAGGTCTCGGACCTTTGCAAAGACCCAATTCAAGTGATCGCGCTTGCCGAGGCGCGCGTTAAACTGTATGCGTCCGTCCTCTAGCGGCTGTTCGGTGATTGCGGGTTCTCGCAGCCGGGGCTTCGCCCCAGGTTGTAGGTCCAGAATCTCCCCAGTGCTGGCTGGCAAGTTCTTCAGAATAGGGCCAGCATCACCTCTGCCGCCAACTGTGCCCAGCATGTTCCTGATTGGTCTCAAGCCCTTTTCAAGCGCGGAATCGATTGTGACACCAAATCGTCGCTGAAGGTCATCACAAACGATTTCCTGAGAAGTCCACCGGGCACCCAAAAAATTCTGTACGATGTGTTCTCCGTCTGAGGTCTCAAATTCTTGCAGGCTGTATATGCAGCGGAACATCAAGAGGAGTTTAAGGCATCGATCAGGTCCTATCAACGCTTTGTTTCGCTCCTGTTCTCCTGTTCTTAACGTATCCGAAAGTCGGTTGCGAACCGCCATGTGGACCTACCTGATGCTTATTGTTACCAGTAAATGCCATTGCCTTCTCCTTGGTTGTTTGCATGGGTTTTCAATTTAACCGTCCATTGGGAAAACCTAAGCAAAAGAAATTCTACTCCGACGCCTTTTGAGCATCAGGGGCTGATGCTTGACGTCGGAATCCCAACGCCAAAGCGACTGATAGTCAGTGATACAATTTCCATCCGATGATCGAAAAGGACGTGCTTCTCGCTGTCCTTGGTAGCGATATTGCGATTGCGGGACTGATTCTCGTCTTCGCTGGCTTTCTCTTCACCAAGGCCGAGTCATATCAGGGAAGCAGATCGGGGGATAAGTACAATTGGCTGGCAGTGCTGGGATTGGTTCCTGTCGTTTTCGCGCTCGCCTCAGCGTGGATGTGTATTGACGCTCTACAGGGCGGCGAATGGGAAGCCAGTCACACACTCTTGATGATGAAAATAGTTATATTTCTGACTGGCGGATACGCCATAATTGCCGGTGTGCTAACTTTCTTTCCCTAGCACAAAGAAACTGCCGTGAGCCTTACTGAATCGAAGCTGAAGGACTTGCTGGATAAGAGGTTCGATAGGCTGTTTAACAGACACCGCGATGAGTGGCATGAAATGACGGATAATGCGTTCGCTTTCGCAAGAGACAACATATGCGAAGGCCGCAGACCCAGACAGGATGACGTCTTGAAGGCACTTCTGCCTATGCTGGAATCCAACGAAAGGTTGCGTGGGTATCAAGAGGAACATCACGCACGATATAAGCATTACCGCGAGGCATTTGCCGAATACATGATTGACATTTTCTACCAATCATTGGAGCCAGAAGAATGACCAACGAGGAAAAGCTGAAAGCCGCTAGGCAGTATGTTGATAGGCAACTTGAGACAATGAAAAAATACGGCTCGGCACCCGAAGACGTGTCTGAGCATGAATACCGAGCATTTGTTGAAGAGGTCGTTGCGACGGTCGAGGAAAAACCCTCAAGAGCAGCCTAGAGAGCGCAGGTCCCCAGCGATGGCCGAGAAGACTACCTTCCCCGCTTTGGATTGATGCTACGGGAATTAAATCTGATACCGATCTGACCGTCTTCATACACTCCGACTTGGTGTGCTCGGGGCATCTTATCCTGCGGCCCAGTTGAGTTACACTTCCAGCCGAGTAACAAAGTGACCATTTTGACCATTCGCACTGCAAACGCTTTGTTACTTTGAGCGGGGACATACTCAACGCAGCGCAGGCGATCACGCGGGAATGCCACTCTGGGACAGACTCCTTGTGCCGGTTGTCGGCCCGCATGCTTGCCTCTGCTACGCTCGGGCCGCTTTGAGCCAGGATCGCGAGCAAGCCAGAAACCAGTGAGAAGAGAGAACCCCGAATAAGAGCAGAGCTTGACGACCCCAGCTTTGTCCCTTCCAGCCCTTGCCTCTCCTTTATTAGTAAAAATTAGTGACAGTCCTTACGCCCGTCTAAAACCAGTAGAAAATGAAGGAGTTAATCGCAGAGCGTAGAACATTTGTATGTGCAATTATTTAGCTTCTATGCTCGGACACTTCTATCTAAATAAATGAAACAAAATACTTTATATCAATATTAACTAATCAAGCCCAGCGCTGTCGAGCCTTTCTGGCCTTGTTTTACCCCGCCCACACTCAACGAGTACCGAACACCATGCGAGGTGATCACATAACGGCCCAGCGTACGGAATACGGTATCCGGTATCACGGATTACATAGTTAACTCTTGTGTTTTCATCATATGGCGTAGAACACGGTCCTCTCTGCTATGCTCTCCAGGCCAGCGCTTAGGCTCTCCCAGGGCCGAGACCGGGGTGACTTGGCGTGGCGACCTCTGCTGTCCGTTCGCTGCACTTCGGCACACAATGCGCTGTGCCCGCGAAGGTAATCACTTGTAAATTGCACATAACAAAGCATTTATTACTGGCAAGACGACCGGGGGAAGATACCCCGCAGACACCACCCTTTTTTGGCGCGGGGGCAGAAATACACAACTTTTCCTGTCTACGTGCGAGGCTGCACAGATAAGCCTAGTGGAATCAGTTAGATATGTGGATCGTGTGTAGAGACACGCATGCCAGATGTTCTTGTACTCCTGACGTACTTGGAGTTCACGACGCCGGGCCGTATCACTAAAATGCGCGCCTCTTCAACGCTGAGACTGCGGCGCCCCGAAGTTCTTTCTCGCTGTAGCTCAGCCATTTTTGAAACCATATAACCAGTACAGGTACAGCCACCAAGTGGCGAAATCGGAAGAACTTCGCAAATGACTGTATGTCCTTACCATGATTCGGAAAGTTTATCTACTACGTCCTTCCTCGCCAAAACCCGCGAGCAAAGTTCCCATCGGTTTTTGTCCGGATCAATTGTCTCTTTATACCTAAGCTCGAACGTCTTTCGTGCTTGCTGTCGCAGATGGATGTACTCGTCCATCAGTGCATCGAGGCGCTCGATGTTTTCGATCCACTCATCTTCGATAGTATCGGGAAGGCTTCCAAAGATGTCGAACTTGTCTTTCAATCTGCGGGAGAGGGCACGATAGATCTCCTCGTCCTGCGTATCGTGATAAACAAGGTTGAGCATGTCGACATTTCGGCGGGCTTGACCGATGCGCTTAATTCTTCCGAGTCGTTGCTCGAGGCGGGAGGGATTCCAAGGAAGGTCCACATTTATTAAGCAGCCGAGCGTCTGAAGATTGAGCCCTTCGCATGCCGCGTCTGTAGCCACAACCAGGCGGATGCTCCTTTGTCGCACCGCCTTCTTGATTTCCTCTCTCTCCACGGCTGCGAAATCAGTACCACAGAAAATCCCACTCTTCTCGGCACCAGCGTACACAGCCACGGGTTCTGTCTTTAGTGTCCTTGCCAACTCAGAACCCACCCAAAAAACGGTGTCGTAATACTGGCTAAAGACAATGCAGCCATGCTCAAGCCATGTCTTGCCTTCTACCCGATGTTCCTTCAGGAAATAAATCACCGTGCTTAGTTTTGGGTCCCGAGCTTCTGGCCTCGATAATTCATCAACGATGGTGGAGAGATGAATCTTTTCTGAAGATGTCAAAGAAGCAAGTGTCTCATCGAAGAGAGGCGTTGCCTCTTCTTCTTCCAGAGCTAGCCCAGCTAGGAGCTTCTCAGCTGTAGCCTTGCCAGAGGCGAAGCTTGAGCAAATTCTTTGCAACAGGAGGGTTTTCATGAATCCGGCCGCTTTTGTTCGTTGCTTCAACGCCATTGTGAAGTCCTCCGCCGCTCGGTAGGCCAAATCAAACGGATGATTGGTAAGCAAACCCAACCCTTCAAGTCCGATCCCTTGGTAGTTGGCCGGGCTCTGTTGGTCCGGATGGATATTGACTCCGACCCTCTCCAACAAACCAGCATCCTCCAAAGTTCGACGTCGTCGGAGCACGGTGTGCCTAACAATAGGATTATTGTCCTTGTAGAATCCTGACCTCAGCGTTTGAAGTACCGTCTGCTTCTCAAGAAAACCAAGAGAGCCAAACCCCTTGTCCAGAAAAAAAACATTGTCCGGAATATCCAATTGCATGCGTAGGGCCGCGAACGTCGCCTCTTCGTCACCTGGCGGAAGGGGATTGCGAAGCCATTCCCACGCTTCCCGCTCGTCTTGTGGAATAAGATCGCCTTTTACGACCGGCAAGGCTTTGCGAAAGTCTGACCAATTACTGAAAAACTCTCGGCCAAAAACAAAATCTGCGCCGCCATTCAAAATATTCATTAGGTCCCACAACTCAGAAACTTCTGTCTGTATCGGCGTCGCTGTACCCAATAGCAAGTTCTTGGTGCGAGGACCAATGCGAAGCATGAAATCCAACAAATTGTTGGCCTCCTTCTTCCGGTCATCCAGTCCACCGCGACGCCGTGCCTTGTGGGCCTCGTCCAGCACCACAGTCCCGAATCGCTTTTCTAGCAGCAATCGACGCTCATCAGACCACTCGTGGAAGATCAAACCTGTTGAGACGATCGCAATCTGGAAGGGGCAATGAGCAATGTCCTCGGGTCCGCGAGTTTTTATCGTGTGGCCGTTGTGATCAAGCCACACCTTCTCAGACGAAAGCCAAACCGCGCTGGGAATGCCCAGCTTGTCTTTCAACTCTACTTGCCATTGGAGAGTTAATGTAGCTGGACACAGGACCAGGACAGGACCGTCATCGAAGAGCGCCGATATCATCGCACTGGCACCAAGGGACAAAGTCTTGCCGAGACCAACTTCATCCGCTAGTAAAAGTCGCGCTCTTCCGTAAGTCTCACGATGCTTGAAGAACATCGTGACGAACGCACGTTGCCATGGTTCGAGCTGCTCACCGCCACGATAGATCGGGCTTTCCACAAGAGCAGCCGCAGGAATTTGATCCGGAGAAATCTCACTGAAGTGGACCTCAACCCGGTTCGCAACCCTCTTGACTTCTTCAACGATGGCATCTGGAAGCGGAAAGGAATCCTCCCAGAGAGCGTCGAACTCCTCCTCAACCCACTTAACTCCTTCGGAGGACGTGTCCTCCCAAAGGATTTCGTAGTTTTGAGCGAAGGCGCTCTTAGTCTCATTGATTGATCCCAAGAAACACGTCTTGGAACCACCTGCCGCCTCGATTACACCCGCCTTGCCGTGCACAAAAGTGCGATCCTTGGGTACTACGTGAATGTGCACTTTGCCGGATGTCAATAGTTGATAAAGCTTTCGGTAACGGTCTCGGTGCAAGAGGGCTTCGACTTCGGCAGGCGTTTCGTTCCACCGTTCTTTCAAACTTGTTTCGCGGACGTGCTTCGATATTACGATATCAGCAGCATCCAGTTCGCTATTGCAGACGATCCGAACGTCTGGGATATTGCCAATCTCTTCACCAACTAGCTCGAATATCGAACTGCGAAAATACCCTGCTATCCGCTTGTAGGATTTCGCCTCTCTGAGGCGATCTACGAGGAATGCATGGTCTAGACGCTTTCGGCGCGAAGAGAATCGATTGATCTCCGCCATCGGACGATTCTTGTCCTTCAACCTATTCGTTGATTTCTCGCCAGATCGCGCAATATGCGGGCGGCACTTGCTTCGACTGGACGAAGAATCTCGAGCTTATTTGCCAAGTAATTAGCAAGCTCCGCGGCCAATTCTCGTCGATATTGACTCTGAAAATAGTCCGGGATGTTAAGACTGAGGTGGCTGAGGACTTCAATCCCATCCACATTTTTCACGAGCTCCATCACTCCGTAGAGTACAGCCCGAAGAACGCTGTGATGCAGCTCCGCGCCATCGGACATTTCGGTTTTTCCGAACTCCACTGCGCTCTTGAGCCGAGCTTGGTTTGCTTTTTGGCTCGCCATGAGCGCTCGGAAATCACGCACTTTGAACGCCTTCGCAAAATTCTGATAATTATCTAAAGTCTTAAAGCCTCTAGCTTCGAGATCCAGAAGCTTCAAGTAAAATCGCTCCGCACTTTCGAGCCTATCCCAGTGCGCTTTAGGAATACCCAGCGGAACCAGCGCACGATTTGCTGTGTGCACGGCGAATCTGATCAAGCTGTCTACAAACGTCTCTTCTCCTTTGACCCGAGGTCGCATCGCCTCAACTGTCATGTCGCGTCCATCGATAATTCCGTAGTGCGTCAACGCGCGTAGAGCCGCAGCATACCCTGCCATCTGGATGTCCGCGTCTTCGAACACATTCTCGTCGCGATAGAGGCCTTTTGCATCCTGATTGAGTCCAGCTAACAGGTTAACCTGCGATTCGACTTCCTCCTGAATCTCCCACGCTAGCTCGTCGCGAGTCGTTTTGTGCGTTCCAGCACGTTTACGAAGCACAAGAAGTACTGTGCCTTTAACGTTGGTTCCCGGACGCAGGATATTCTCAGCTTCTGTCACCACATACCAGGCAGCCGTGACCTGTAGACCCGCCGCCCAAACGATATTCGCCATATCCGCCCAAATAGATCCTGACTGATGAGTGAACATGATGACCTGAATGCCGTTATCGGGAATACACTCAGTCATTTTCTTGTAAGCGCATACCATCTTTTGTCGAAACTCATCATCTTCTCCCTTTATGGCAAGCGATCGGCGACTATCCCATACCCAATGCGAAAACTCGGCTGGTGCATTTTTACGCAGCCAAGCAATGAAAAAGTCGAGAATCTCCTCATACTTAACCGCGTCACCGTAAGGGGGATCAGTAACAAACATGTCTTGCGGAGACGACACCTGATTCGCGGCCTGACATTCAACTTGTGTCTTGACCATTTCTTCGATCGTGAATCGTTTGTACTCCAACTCAGCAAGGTCACGCGCATACCCACTTCCGCGACAGCCGTAGTTGAACAATGTGTTGAGAGCTTGATTATCGAATACGCCCTTAACAATTCCGCCACCGCCACCGCTGTTGTTCCAGCGGCTCAAGCGGGAATTGCAGTTCAACACTTGTGTCAGACCAAATTTCAGGCGTGCGTCTTGACTCTCGTTGAGGAGAGCGCCGGTGAGTAATTGCCTTGCATTAAATGCATGATGCCAATACGTCCATCCACGCGCTCTAATTAGATCCTGTCCTTGATAACGTGGAGGTCCACCTACCTCGATTCTCATATCCGGCACCAAGCCACGGTCTTGCCATGTCTTCAAACGTGCAGCCACGTGGCGTGCTACGACTCGCTCACGTTCGAGATCGGCGTCGTTCACTGATCGAAACTCATATTCCTCGCCCTTTCCTTTGCTTTTGGGGCGCATCCACTGTATGCAGTACAGCCGTTCTTGAAATATATCGTCTGGTGAGGGAATAAAGTCGAGTTTGTCCCACAACCGTAACCGGTTAGCTACGGTTCCATCTGTTCTTTCATAGTCGCCACGAAGCGTTGAGATTTTTGTTTTGAAGGTTACGCCCTCCAATTGGTGCACCAAAAACGCTTCGCCGTACTTGCCGTCACGCCAAACCGTCCCGGCTTCAGCTGTTTCCATTTCTGTAGGGGTGGCATCATTACGTATTTGAACTACGTAGCATTTATTGTTCGGGTCTGGAATCAGATCCGCCACAGCCCGATAACTCTTGCTAACTACGCGACTAGGTATGAGCGGTACCATCCATCCCGTCTGCGGACAACGCACTTCTGCGCAATATAAAAACACCTTCGCTCGCCAGCCGTTGCCATCGCTTTCTACTCCCAACTTGTCAATCTCAGCTTGGACTTGCTCCATTGCAGAACGTTGCGCTCTGTTGAAGAGATTGCGGTTGCACTCCGAACTACCGACAACGTGAATGCCTCCCCACGTAAGCATGCATGCGACGGGGTTCAAGTCGGAAGCGTACACATCACAACCTAACCGGGCGGCTTCGAAGGGAATCTGGCCCGATCCGCAAAACGTGTCCCCAAGTCGAGGTCGGTGCCCGAATCTCATAATCCCCAATTGCTCAATTAACTCCGGGAAAGTTCGAGCGGCTGTCCCTAGGTGATTGTTAACAGAGGTCCAAATATGATCATACAAACTGTCGCCGACCTCTTCGGGTCGATGGGATTGTTCAACGAGTTCACGATAAGGACTTTTGGGGAGCATTTGCACTTCGACCCGTCGGCGCTCTACAAGAGGAAGATCCGTGTTCCACGAGACGCGTACATCACGATAAGTTGGATTAGACCAATCAATTGGAGAACAACACGGGAGCACCCCTTCGGGATCGACGGTGAAGTAGTCGGAGATATCGTCTATCGCTAGTCGCCCCAGGATCTCTTTCGGCTTGATGGCACGTGGCCATCTTCCTACGAAGGAAGCATGATCCATTCCCATTAGCATTTCAAAAATTTCCAAGTCACGTGCTGCGTTATCCGTGGCGGGCAACAGGCAACCGAGAATGCAGGCTTTGTTAAGTATTAGAGGTTTCCGTCCTTTCCAATAACTACCTAAGGCGGTGAGGGTTTTGCCGTGGACCGCCATCTGCTCTTTGTACGATTCGGCAGACAATTTCTGGACAGGAAACAACTGTTCGATTAATGCAGGAGCGTTTCGCAGGGAGAACGCGATGACAGATGAACTCATTTGCTCAGCTCAAAAAGTGGAAGGCTGAACCGGTCACTTTCGACGGGACGGCGACGCTTACGTGTTGCTGGAGGTTTCTCACCATCTGATAATGCATGGAACAAGGCCCGTCGCCAACCGCGTTGAGTATCTTCTGGGAGACCAGCCTCCGCAACAGTCATCGAGAAGAGCCACCAACGTTCTTCTGGCCGCAGCGCCGCCCATTTAGCGCAGATCACTGGAATCTGTTCAATCGTAGCTGTCTCCGCTGCCCAGGCGAGCACACACAGCTCCTTGCCGAGCAGACGATCGACGAGGTTCGTACCCGAATGCCACCGACCTGGTGGCACGTGTGCTGCTTTAAGTCTGTCGTTGAATTCCTGGCGAGCAGTATCGGCGATACTGGACCATGCAGGACGAGCTAGGAGAATACGGTCCTCGTCTCTTGGGATTCCACCTTCCAGGCCTCGATAGCCATAATCTTCGACAATGCGGACGTCATCGGTTTTCCCCGCCGGTATCTCAACACGGAAGAGATGTGCGCCATATCTTTCCGGTGCACCAAAGTCAACCGTTTTAATCTGCTCTTTCATTGCTCTACATCCCCTGCTTGGAGTTCGATGCCTAGCTTGTCCGCAAACTCCTTCAAGTCATGGCCCGATTGGAAGAACGCCCTACGGAAAGTCATCGTTACGGGTGCAGTCGGTGGAAACTTGTCCAACACAGCTTTGAAGATGATTTCCAGGAATGAACTGTCAACTTGGAGTTCGCCAATCATTACCTGAATGATCTGCGCACCTTGACCAACGGAGATGTGGACGTTCTCGAACTTGACACCAGTTTCGCTCGCAATCTTGAGACCTTCGAACGTTTTCCCCCGTGAGTCAAGCTTGTGTCCCGTACGCGATACCAAGCGCCCCGGCTTTGCTGGGTCGATTTGAACGCCTTTTTTGCCCTTTGCTGGGAATCGGAATTCCGTCTTCGTTTCCAGGCCCGAAGCCTCGGCAAACACACGGAGAAGAATCTCTCCATTTCCAACCTCAATGGCTTTTTCATATTGGGTACCCTCACGGGGTTCGCTGCCGTCAAGCGCGTAGCGAATGTTTCCTTTTGGAGCGACCAGCAGTTCGACGCTGCGCCTGCCGTCGCTCTCCACGAGCCGGTTGCGCAGAACGAGCCTGTTCGACCACGTCACTACGTCGCCAGTCTCGTACTGTCCCGACGGATCAACTGCGAGAAAATTCACGCGGAGCGCTCGAGTCGTCAGTATCTGGTCCTTTAGTTGCAGACTGGCCTCTGAAACGGCGTTGTCTTCCGCAAAATGGATTCGCGGTGCGGGACCTGCATTTAAGGCATTGATGCGCAAACGAACCTCTCCAACATCGTTCGGTGGCGTCTCCGGAACAATCTGAACTGACGCCTTCTTTTTCTTGGGCTTCTTTGTGACATAACCGTTTCCTAGGTCTTCCCAGCGACCGCGGTTGCATGCAATGGACTTCAGGACGTCCAGCCCTTTGGGCGGCAGCCACGGCATCCCCGCTTGTTCAGAATACCGGTCGGTCATATCAGTCCATCGAGCTTCGTCCAGGTTCTCCGGCCATAGCAGGTCTTGAGCTTTGTCACACAGAGGGTCGAAATCTTTTTCCACATCCAAGTACAGCTTGAGCGGGTCAGATGTGAGCGTCTTTTCAATCTGTGCTTCGCCGTCGAATGGTTTGTTTGTGTCCCGAGTCATATCCAATGGTTTGTCGGCAAGCTGCGGACCCCTGCCCGCACGCTGGATAGGAAACAGAACCTTGTCAAAGAGGTTCAAAATGGTTGCATTGAAATCCTGCTCGTAGGTCTGCTGCTTTCGTTCCAGTTCGTCGCGCTGAGGATGTCCCTTTGGGATGCGGCCATCTGCTTTTTGCGCTGCATAAAGCTGACGCGCGGCTTTCTCAACACTACCCATCGCGGTCTTATCACCGGTAAGCACGCAAAAGTTGTTTTTTTGACTGAGTCCCTCAAAGAATTTCTTTACTTCTTCCGGGGGGATCTTGGAATCTGGGCTGACGATCAGAAGGACCCGGCCTTTGCGGACATGATCAGCGACATCCTCGATTTTCGGTAATGGCAGCACTTCCTCATAGCCCGTCTTACGGTTGGCCTTAAACATCGTTCTAAGCCGATACCGAA
>Ga0187783_10003828_pt1 | contig 11122 bp, 7 predicted proteins | sample 1015_SJ02_MP02_2_FD_132471 | JGI IMG/M metagenome (GOLD analysis project Ga0187783, IMG submission 132471) | Tropical peat soil microbial communities from peatlands in Department of Meta, Colombia - 1015_SJ02_MP02_20_MG | ecosystem: Environmental > Terrestrial > Soil > Wetlands > Peat | place...
CGATTAATATCTCCTACACCACTTACCGAATACCCACTGTTATCCCCCGCATTTACGCCATTAATCGCGAATCCATTGCTCCCATCTAATTTAGACAATTCCAAAATACCGCCTGTTCCTATGTCAGGAGAACCAAAGATCACATAACTAATTCCGGCGGTGGATTTATTATTATTAGGCGAGGCTTGATCGGCGCCAATCAGGAGATCATCGATCCCATCTTGGTTCACATCGCCCAATGCGCTAATCGAACCTCCGCTGTGATCATGTTCCGATACTCCCTTGATAACAAATCCGGTAGAACCATCTAAGCCGGCTAAATCCATAACGCTGTTTCGGTTGATGTTCGAAGAACCAAATAAAATATAGGTGGCTCCGACTTGCTCTTTATCGTCTGACGAGGCGAAAGGCGCCCCGATGGCTAAATCCGCGATGCCGTCATGGTTCAAGTCTCCGGCCTTGCTGACCCAATATCCACTTGACTCTTTGTCTTCCGCTCCGATGATCTGAACGCCTTCGCAGGCGATTAAGTCATTTAATGAATTAACGGTTTGGAAAGTATGGATATTGGTTAAATTAAAAAAAATATTCGCTACCGACCCAAACAGGCTCGCTCCGGTTTGTAACTTTATTTCGTAACTAGGAGGGCTCGCGCCGCCATCGTGAACAAAAGCCACCTCACCGGCCAACAGTTGCTCATAAGTAAAGGTTGAAACCGGCTGCCCTGGATGATTAATCAAAGGTAATTCAAACTGACCACCCGAAACTTCACAAGGAGTGAATATTATTTGACTTGGCTTACTTATGTTAAATTCTCGGATGGACAAATCCGTCCCGTTAAGCGTCACACTCATCCCTTGAGCGAGACTTAACTGATTGTTTACGAATGGAGTCAAGCTGCCAAAAACCACATAACTCGCTCCTGCATTAAATTGTGCAAAAGGGGAAGCCTTATAGGCGCCGATGATTACGTCGTCAATTCCATCTTGATTGACGTCTCCGGCTCCTGCGACTGCTGAACCACTCTGATCCCCGGGTGAGGCGCCTACAATCATATATCCTTGTGCATCGCTCAAATCAGTCAAATCGATCACACCATTATTTGCAGCGCCTATGTCTTTTGAACCAAAGATGATATAGCTGGCTCCCGCACGAGATCGCCCGTTTGAGGATGCTTCACCGGCGCCGACGATAATATCATTAATCTTATCGCCATTGAGGTTGCCTCCCCACCCGACCGAATAACCCGTTTCGTAGCCGGCTCCCAGTCCGTTAATCACGACGCCATTGCTTCCATTCAAAGAAGCGAGCTTAACGACTCCGTCGCTACCCACTGTCGGGCCGCCGAACAGGAGGTAAGCAGATCCTGATAATACCTTACCCGGAGGAGAGGCGTGCGGCGCTCCCATTAACAAATCATCGATATCATCACCGTTAACGTCTCCTACATTGCTCACGGAAAAACCGGTCGAATCGCCATCATTTATTCCGTACACCACAAAGCCGTCCGTACCGTTTAAACGAGATAATTCTATCACTCCCTTTTGACTCAGGGTTGGAGATCCGAACACCACGTAACTGCATCCCACCTCCAGCTCGTCATTAAAAGAGGCGCCCGGGGCGCCAATCACTATGTCATCAAGTCCATCCTGATTAATATCTCCGGCTTTGCTGACCGAATAACCGCTATTCTCAAGGGGCAACGAGCCATCGATAATCACTCCCGTCGTCGCGTTAAGGCTGGACAATTCGATCACTCCGCCTTGGCCTATCCACGGTGATCCAAACACCACGTAATTTCTGCCTGCACGTACGTGTTCGTTTGGAGAAGCTAAGTCCGCTCCAATTAGTAAATCGTCAATCCCGTCACCATTCACATCACCGGCGCTGCTGACAGCCACTCCGCTATGATCATCCGGCTTCTCGCCGTTAATGACAAACCCCTCAGTGGTAGTTAAATTAAATAGGTCAACAACACCTCCTGTTCTGATTTGTGAGGAGCCAAATAAAACATACGTTGATCCGGCGGCTGATTTTTCATTAGGAGAAGCCTCGTATGCGCCAATGACCAAATCATCAATTTGGTCACCGTTAATATCCCCCGCATAGCCGACCGAGCGTCCACTCCGATCGCCCGGAGCGGCGCCATATATCGCAAACCCCAATGAGCCATCGAGTTGAGATAAATTTAATGCTTGATAATTTTCTAAATCTGCCGAGCCAAAAATGACATAGCTGGTTCCGGCTTGATCACGATCTTTTGGAGAGGCAAACATAGCGCCAATGACGACATCGCCGATTCCATCGCCATTGACATCGCCGGCTCCACCCACAAAAAAGCCGGCGCCATCACCCGCCGACGCCCCATTCATCACTAATCCTTGCGTTCCCAAATTGGATAAATCGATTTGGCTGACAGAAATATCACAAGCAGAAGTTGAGGGGGTTACCGTACTTAAAGAATTCAATAGGTCAAGCGTTGTTCTCATTTTAAAATCCTCCTTGTGTAACCGAGATAAATCATTCCATTGCGCCCGACAGGAGTCGAACCTGTGACCTTCGGCTTCGGAGGCCGACGCTCTATCCAGCTGAGCTACGGGCGCTTGCGCGGTATCATAACACATTGATGATGGCAAAAACTCGTGTTAGGATTGGTCTATGACTGTGCACCACTCGCTGGCTATTGCGGTGATCTGCGGGGGACCTTCGGCGGAGGCGGATGTATCGCGTTCGACGGCGAATGGGATTGTTAAGGCGCTGCAAGAAAATTATCAGCACGTCCATTTGGTTGAGCTTAATCACGAAACCGATAAAATCCTGCGCGAACTGAGGCCGGATGTCATTTTCCCGGCGGTGCATGGCAAATGGGGAGAAGACGGCACATTGCAAGGATTGCTGACCATTTGCGGACTGCCCTTTGTCGGCAGCGACGTTGAAGCAACCGTTCTAGCCATGAATAAGATCCTGGCCAAACAGATATTTCAGCTGAACGGCTTACCCGTCGCCAAAAGCCTGGTCATCCATCAACACCAATTTTCAAAAAACAAAATCGGCGAAATTTTTGAGGTCTTAGGCCGCCAAGTGGTGATTAAGCCTGCTTGTGAAGGGTCTGGGCTAGGCATTTCTTTTGCAGATAATCCTACCGCGGCTCTGGAAGGGTTAGAACACGCTTTCAGTTACGGTCATCGGGTATTGGTGGAAGAAAGAATTATCGGCGCGGAAATTACCGCGGCTGTTTTAGAAAACACCACCCTCGAAGCATTGCCCGTGATTGAAATTAAAACGCCGCCAGGGACGTGGTATGATTTCAAACATCGGTATACGCCGGGATTGAGCGAACACCTTCTTCCGGCGCCCCTGCCTCCCCAACAATATAAACGGGTGCAAGAAATCGCGGTTCGAGCGCATCAAGCCCTCGGCTGCCGGGATCTCTCCCGCGCCGATTTCGTGGTCCCCAACAACGGTGAACCCATTTTACTGGAGGTCAACACCATTCCGGGCATGACCCCCACCAGCCTCTTTCCAGATGCCGCCAAAGCAGCCGGTATTAGCTTTCCAGCTTTGGTAAGCCTACTGGTTGAGCGCGCTGCGGCCAGAAAATAAGGGGTCTCGTCGATAAGTAATGGCTTCCTGCAAGTGTCCGTGAGTAATGGTTTCGCTGCCAGCCATATCGGCGATGGTGCGCGCTAATTTTAAAATGCGATGATAGGCGCGTGCGGATAATCCCAGAGAATCGATTATTTCAATGAGAAATTGCTGATCTGCGGTATTCAATGGACAATAGGCGGCGATTTCTGCACCGGTCAAGGCCGCATTGATTTTTTGCTGGCGCGCTTGCTGAATCTCTCTGACCCGGCAAACCCGCTCACGCACAACGGCGCTGGTTTCATTTTGAGTTGAGGAACGGCCGATCAGGGAGCTGGGCGATAAGGGATAAACAGTGAGATGCATGTCAATTCGATCCAATAACGGACCGGAAATTTTTTGTTGGTAATGCTGCACTTGATGATCGCTACAGCGGCACCGTCCCTTGCTGTCGCCTTGGTATCCGCAAGGACAAGGATTCATGGCGGCTATCAACTGAAAACGCGCCGGAAAAACGGTTTGCTGGCAAGCGCGGGAAATCATCACCCGCCCAGCCTCAAGCGGCTCTCGCAAGGCTTCCAGTGCAGGGCGATTAAACTCGGGCAATTCATCCAAAAACAGCACCCCTTGATGCGCCAGGGAAATCTCACCCGGCTTCGGCGGGTTGCCGCCGCCGACCAAAGCGATGTGCGATGAAGTATGATGCGGCCCACGAAATGGACGTTTCTGCCAATAGCGAAAATCGAATCCTAAATGACTCACGGAATAAATGGATGCGGCTTCCAAGGCATCGGTTTCGGTCATTGGCGGTAGAATGCTGGGCAAGCGCGAAGCCAGCATGGTTTTTCCCGATCCCGGCGTACCGACCAGTAACAAGCTGTGACCGCCGCTCGCCGCGATCTCCAAGGCTCGGCGCCCGTGTGCTTGACCGTGAACTTCGGATAAATCCAACAGTTCCGCAGCGCTGTCCGTCATGGTTTTTGACTGGGTTTGAGCCGGTAAGCATTGGCGATGGGTTAAATGCGCACACACTTCGGTTAAATTTTTTGCCCCGTAAACAGTGAGCTCGCCGACTAACATCGATTCTTGGGTATTGTTTAGAGGAATAATTAACCCCCGCCCCGCCGCTCGAGTGGCGATGGCGGTGGGTAAAATTCCCTGACAAGGACGCACTTCGCCCGATAAAGCCAACTCCCCCGCGATTTCGTATGCCTGCAAACTCTCACGGGGAATTTGTTCCGAAGCCGCCAAAATTCCCAGCGCAATCGGCAAATCGAATCGCCCGCCTTCCTTGGGTAAATCGGCAGGCGCCAAATTCACGGTAATTCGCCGCACCGGAAATTCAAAACCACTGTTCACAATGGCGCTGCGCACCCGATGCCGGCTCTCCTTGACCGCGGTTTCCGGCAAGCCGACAATACTCAGCCCCGGTAATCCCTTCGACAAATGAACCTCAATAACCACCGGCGGCGCTTCAATGCCCGCACACGCCCGGCTATGCACGACTGCCAGGCTCATCGGTCAGACGAAGACCGCTCTAATGCTTGTAATTTTTTTTCAAGCTCCTCCAGCTTCATGCGAGTCTTTAACAACACGCCCGTTTGCGCATCGAATTCCTCGCGAGTCACCAATTCACATTTATTGAGCGTACTGACAATCGCCTCGCGCAAATGCTGCTGCAAATTCTGCGGCAATTGCTGCAAAGCCGGCGGTAACCCCGCCAGAATTTGTTGTACACACTGATTAATATCTTTAATTTGCATCGGCTTTTTCCTCATCCGGTTAAAACACATACTGATATGCTACTACAAATTATTCTTTATCCATACCCCGTAAAAATTCGGATTGACAGCACTAAGGAATCGATGTTTTACTATCCAAGAATTATTTTTACATAAGGATAAAAAGTATGGTTTTTGAGAATATTTTGCAGACGATTGGTAAAACTCCCATTGTTAAGCTAAATCGAATCGGGGCTGATTTGACTTGCCAGTTATATGGTAAGTGTGAGTTCTTGAATCCCGGGGGGTCGGTGAAAGACCGGATTGGGTATTACATGGTGGAACAGGCTGAAAAAGAAGGGAAAATTAAGCCGGGCGATACCTTGATTGAACCGACTTCCGGCAACACCGGAATCGGCATTGCTTTGGCGGGAGCGGTCAAAGGGTATCCCGTGATTATCACGATGCCGGAAAAAATGAGTAAAGAAAAACAGGTGGTGTTGGAGGCGCTAGGCGCTAAAATCTATCGCACACCCACTGAAGCGGCTTGGGACTCACCGGAAAGTCATATTTCTTTGGCAAAAAAATTACAGCGGGAAATTCCGCGGTCTCATATTTTAGATCAATATTCTAATCCGAATAATCCCAATGCCCATTATTATGGGACTGCACAAGAAATCCTGGATGATCTGGGTCCGGATTTGGATATGGTGGTTATGACGGCCGGCACCGGCGGCACGATTACCGGCGTTGCTAAACGTTTAAAAGAAAGTAATCCGCGCGTGCAAATTATCGGCGTCGACCCGTATGGATCGATTTTAGGCGGGGGTACTGAAATCAAATCTTATTTAGTTGAAGGCATTGGTTATGATTTCATCCCCGATGTTTTAGATAATTCTTTAGTAGACCGCTACATCAAAATTAATGATCGCGATTCTTTTTTAATGGCGCGGCGTTTAATTCGAGAAGAAGGTTTGTTGATCGGCGGTTCTTCCGGCGGTGCTGTTTGGGCTGCGTTGCAAGCCGCAAAAACATTAACCGCGGGGCAACGTTGTTTGGTGATCTTACCCGACTCTATCCGTAATTATTTATCCAAATTTGTCGATGATCATTGGATGAAAGAAAAAGGATTTATCAAATGATATCAAATGATGCCTAAGGCCTGTTCGAGGTCTTGACGTAAATCGTCGGCATCTTCGATGCCAACCGAGAGGCGGATTAAACTGTCGCCAATGCGTAATTGCTCGCGAGTGGCTTTAGGAATAGATGCATGAGTCATAATCGCGGGATGTTCAATTAAGCTTTCGACGCCGCCTAAACTTTCGGCTAAGGTAAAAATTCGGCAACGAGAGAGTACTTGCTTGGTTTGTTCTAAAGAAGCCTCCAAAACAACGCTAATCATGCCGCCGAATAGCGCCATCTGTTTTTTAGCCAATGCGTGTTGGGGATGACTGGTTAAGCCGGGATAGTAAACCTGTTTGACTTTGGGATGTTGTTCCAACCATTGAGCGATGGCGAGCGCATTGTGATGATGGCGCTCCATGCGCAAAGCCAAGGTTTTTACGCCGCGTAAAGCGAGAAAACTGTCAAATGGACCGGCCACCGCGCCGACCGCATTTTGTAGATAACCGAGCTGTTGGCCGAGATCCGGGTTATCACCCACCACGGCAATACCGCTAACCACATCGGAATGGCCGTTGAGATATTTGGTTGCGGAGTGAATGACAATGTTAAAACCCAATTCTAACGGACGCTGAGCAATCGGCGTTGCAAACGTGTTATCAGCGCACGCGATTAAATGAAACTCCTTGGCTAATTGGCCAATCGCAGCCAAATCCACAATTTTTAACAAGGGATTGCTGGGAGATTCCACCCAAATCATTTTGGTATTCGGTTGAATTGCTTTGCGCACGTTCTCAACCTGAGTCATGTCAACAAACGAAAAAGACAATCCAGCAGAACGCTGACGGACGTTGGAAAATAATCGATAAGTGCCGCCATAGACATCATCCATGACGACCAGATGATCTCCCGGTTTCAATAGTTCCAATACCGTCGAGATGGCCGCCATCCCCGAGGCAAAAGCAAACCCGCGCTGCCCGGATTCTAAATCGGCCACGCAACGTTCATAAGCAAACCGGGTTGGATTTTGAGTGCGCGAATATTCAAATCCCTGATGCTCTCCCGGCGCACGCTGCGCGTAAGTGGAGGTCGCATAGATAGGCTGCATAACCGCCCCCGTGGACGGATCGGGATGCTGCCCCCCATGAATGACTCGCGTCGCTAACTTGGCTGTCTGTTCTTTACCCATAGCGTTGAGGTTACCAAAGATTCGCGGCCAAAGCCATCATCACAGCAGACTTGGCCAAGTAGACTGAAAATACTAGCTACTTGGCTAAAATTATATTAAAATAAAAGCCAAGTAGCTATTAAATCGGGTCTACTTGGCGAATTAAATTTATGAAAACATATCATCTCATTGAAAATAAAGGATTTATTGGAAGATATCCAGAGAAGCGACTTCTCGACGAGATTGCTGCTCAAAATCGAGCTGCGATTATAATCGCTTATGGCCGAAGACGTATTGGCAAAACCGAGCTGATCGAACAAACGTATCGAAAACGCAATCTGATTAAATTTGAAGGTCTTGAAGGGCAAGATCAAAAGGCGCAAATGGCCGCGGTGATGCAACAATTAGCAGAATACGCCCAGCAACCTTTATTGAAACAAATTCAAGTCTCCAATTGGATTGGGGTATTCACACATATATTTGAATATACCAAAACGGGCGAGTGGACATTATATTTTGAAGAAGTGCAATGGTTGGCCGATTATCAAAATCAATTCATTAGTGAGCTAAAATTTTTTTGGGACAATTACTGGCAAAAAAATCCCGGAATTATTTTAATTCTCTGCGGCTCATCACCTTCATTTATGATTAACCAGGTTGCTCATTCTAAAGCGCTATATAATCGCTCCCAATACGAATTATCCCTGAAAGAATTTAACTTGCTTGAAGCCAAACAAATGTTACAAAAGACTTCACATCGAGAAATCATGGATGCCTATTTATCAGTAGGCGGTGTTCCGGCTTATTTGCTCTATCTTAAAAAAGACTCATCCGTATTTTTAAGCCTATGCAAAAATTCTTTTAAATCAGATGGATTTTTTACCAATGAATATCAACGAATTTTTATTAGTAGTTTAGCGGACAATCCTCATTATAAAAAAATCATTGAGTTTCTCAGTAAACGGCGTTTTGCTACCCGCAATGAATTATTAACCCACCTTCGAGTAAAATCAGGGGGCAGTATCTCCAATTTACTCATTGATCTTGAGGAATGCGGATTTATCAGAAAATATACTCCTTTTTATTTGGATAATGACAGTATGTTAGCGCGCTATTGCATTCAGGATGCCTATTTGCAATTTTACTTTAAATTTATTAAACCTATCTCCAAAAATATTAAAGAAGGCATGTATGAAAACGAACCCGCTAAAGCGATAAAAACTGATAATTACTACAAGTGGCTGGGTTATGCCTTTGAACGATTTTGCCGGCGTTATCATTATAAACTGGCTAAAATCCTGGGATTTAGTGCGGTTCATTATCGATCCGGCGTTTATTTTAGCCGGCAAGCTGTGCAACAACAACCCGATTATCAAATCGATCTGGTGTTCGACCGGGATGATCACGTCATCACTCTTTGCGAAATTAAATATCTGCAATCTCCAGCCGATATTTCGGTGATTACCGAATTCGACCGCAAACTCGCTTTATTCCCCAATCCACAACATAAACAAATTCACAAAGTTCTGATCAGCAGTTCCGGCGCCAACCCAAACCTAATCTCCCGCAGCTACTTCGACGACATCATCACCTTGGACGACCTATTTAACCCTCAGCACTGGGCAGCAATGCCCGCTGACGCGGGCATTGCTTCGTGATTTATATCCTGCGCATTGGCAAAGCCGATTGCTCGGAATGAAGGGGGAGATCGCTCCGCTCTTCTCCCCCTTGCGATCCCCCATCGGGTAAAGTTTTCGATCTAGGTTCAGCGGGAATTACTGGGAAGCTCATAACTCTATTGTAAATAGTGCTGAAAAAGGTCATAATTGTGTTGATAAAGCCGCTAAGGCTATGCTTACATCCTAACCCTGTAGTATCCTGTGAAATGTGTTAAAGAGTGCGACTAAGATGTTACCAATTGGTTATGATAATTTTCGGAAAGTCTTTGAACAAAAATTAGATTTTGTAGACAAGAGTTTGTTTATCAAAGAGCTTATTGATGATCGGGCAACAGAAGTAGCGGTTTTTACTCGCCCGCGACGTTTTGGGAAAACCTTTAATTTATCTATGCTACATTGTTTTTTTTCTGCTACCGTTTGGGATCAGCCAACACAAGGAATGTTTGATCGCTTAAAGATTGCTGCACTAGGCGAGGAATACATGCAGCATCAAGGTCAATATCCTGTGGTCTTTATTACTTTTAAAGATGTTAAAGATCATGGATATGAAATCGCATATAAAAAAATGTGTGCACTCGTTAAAGAGGTTTACCAAGAACATCGCTATTTATTGACCAGTCCCTGCCTCTATGATGAAGATAAAAAAGAATACGAGATCATTCTACAACACGAATCCTTGGATGAAGTTGTGTTATCCAATTCATTAAAAAAATTGACAAAATATTTATACCAACATTATCGTGTTCGCCCGTGGTTACTTGTTGATGAATATGATACACCCATCCAAGCAGCCTATGTACATGGCTATTACAATGAGATGATAGATCTATTACGAGGAGTTTATGGTGCTGTTTTGAAGACCAATCCTTATCTTCATAGAGCAGTCATTACTGGAATTTTGCGTGTAGCGAAAGAAAGTTTGTTTTCCGGAGTTAATAATTTAGAAGTTTATTCATTTCTACGTTCTGAATACGGACAATATTTTGGTTTTACCGAAGAGGAAATGGATCAATTATTGCAGCAAACCCAGTTGACAAATCAAGCTCAGGAAATCAAGGCTTGGTATAACGGTTACCAATGTGGGGATATTATTGTCTATAATCCTTGGTCTGTCGCTAACTGTCTCAAACAAAAAGGTGAATTAGCGCCATATTGGATCAATACCAGTGATAACCTATTAATTCGAAATCTCTTAATTGAATCCAGCACTGAATTTAAAACCAGTTTTGAATCATTATTTAAAGAGGAGCCTATTGAACGCCTGATTGATGAATACATGGTGTTTGCTGATTTACGAACCAATGAAACGGCTGCATGGAGCTTATTATTTATGGCTGGCTATTTAAAAGTTATTGCGCAAGAACGCACCGATGATGGTTTGCGTTGCCAGCTGGCCATTCCCAATCGAGAAGTGAGAAACTTATTGTTTTGTTATAAGGATTATGGAGTAATGGCACGAACTTAAGGGCTATGTCATTCCTGCGAAGGCAGGAATCCATTCTTGCACCCACTGAAATGTGTAGGTAAAAATGGATTCCTGCCTTCGCAGGAATGACAGAATCGCTTAACTTGTGCCATTGGATTATGGAGGCTTTGATGAGAAAGGATGCTGTTTCATTGCGATCGGTTAATAGGATTGCGTTTGTGATGTCGCCGCGATTGGGGGATTGTTTGATTTCAATGGTGGTGACGCATAATTTGCGGCGCAATGGATTTAAAGTGACTTCTTTTAATAATTATTTGGCGGCATTGCGGGCTTATTTTCCTGAAGAAGATATTCAGCCATACCCGAATACCACAGACATCCTAAAATCCTTTGATTTATTAATTTATATGTTTCCACACAA
>Ga0187783_10003829_pt1 | contig 11121 bp, 6 predicted proteins | sample 1015_SJ02_MP02_2_FD_132471 | JGI IMG/M metagenome (GOLD analysis project Ga0187783, IMG submission 132471) | Tropical peat soil microbial communities from peatlands in Department of Meta, Colombia - 1015_SJ02_MP02_20_MG | ecosystem: Environmental > Terrestrial > Soil > Wetlands > Peat | place...
CTTAATTTCCGCCCAACCCGCGAATTACCGTTCAGGAACGGAGCCGGCAAAAATCAGCCGCAGCAGCGTTTTGCGGCGCCCGAAATCTGGCGAGAGGACGACTTACCGGGATCAATCCGAGCGGAACTTCCGGATGGCCGACATTACGTCCAGAACCCAACTGCTGTCCGAACGATCAGCTAGCATTGCGTTGTATGGTCCAACTGGAGCTATCCAACTCAGCGCAAAGAGACGACGAGTACTACCGAGGACAGCGGGGTTCCTACTACGTAGAAAGGCGACGTCGTTTGAGTCGCATGCTCTGGCTGGCTTGCGGTACTCTTCTTGCTCAGTACTAACTTCAGAACAAACAATCCTCCAACGAACCTTTGCCTCGGGAGCTCAACAATGAATAGGCGAGTAGTTTTGTCCTGGCTGGGTGCGGTCGGCGTTTCCGCACTTGCCGAGCGAAGAGACACTCATGCGCCGGCGGCGGCGGAAACTGCGGGAGGCTGGGAAAAATATGGTGGAAATCCTGTCCTGGGCGGCGAATACGGCACTTGTTTCGACATCTCCGTGCTTCAGGACAACGGCGTATTCCGCATGTGGCTCTCCTGGCGTCCGAAAAAGTCCGTTGCTCTCTCTGAGAGCGCCGACGGCATTCATTGGTCCGCCCCGCAGATCGTTCTCGCTCCCAATCCGGCGTCCGGTTGGGAAGATGACATCAATCGCCCCACAGTAGTCCGCCGCGCCGATGGCTATCACATGTGGTACACGGGCCAAATCTCGACGCACGGGCTTTCGGCCGAAGGGCGCGAGGATGGGCACTCGGCCATTGGCTACGCCACCAGTCCCGATGGCGTCAACTGGACGCGCCGCTCGATGAAGCCGGTCTTGTCGCCCAAGTCGCCTTGGGAAGACGTCGCCCTGATGTGCCCCGACGCGCATTGGGACGAAAAAAACGGACAATGGCGGCTGTGGTATTCAGGTGGCGCGCAGTATGAGCCGAACGCTATCGGCTATGCCACCAGCAAAGACGGCTTGAAGTGGGTCAAAGACCCGGAGAATCCTGTCTTTCGGCCCGATCCGCAATTCGATTGGGAAAAGCAGCGTGTGGCCGGAATTCAGGTCATCCCTCATGGCGATTGGTTTTACGCGCTCTATGTCGGCTATCGCGACATCGATCACGCCCAGATCGGTCTGGCCCGCTCGCGCGACGGACTGCACAACTGGGAACGCTGCGCTGCCAATCCCATCATCCGGGCGATCGGCGAAGGCTTCGACGCGGATGCCTGCTACAAACCCTTTGCGGTCTACTCAAAAGGCAAATGGATGCTCTGGTACAACGGAAGAAACGTTCACCTTGAACAGATCGGCCTCGCCACGCATGAGGGGCCCTCGCTCGGATTTCAGGATTAGGCAGGACTGGATGAGATTCCGCAGCGGTTGCGCCTGTGGCCTAATCCTGCTCTTGCGCCTGGCGATCTGGTGTGTGCCATAGCCGCAAGCAGCCTTAGCGAACCACATGCGGCAGTCTGAACCGCGATCGACGCGAGCCCCGGTTCGGAAGCAAGCTGGGAGCCATCGCACAACACATGCAACCCAACTCCGCGATGAGATCTCGACAATACACCAGGCACTCGCGACGGTCGGCAAAGAAGGATTATTGCCGCTCGGTTTGCAGTCCGCCCTCAGGGACCAAAACCACCTCGCACTCTTTATTTAGCGAGCAGCTCACCACCGCGCTGCGCAACAGGTGCGCCTTTGAATCAGCGGGCAGCAGCTCGGGGAACTTCATGGCGTCGAGGACCGGTTTCACGCCGGCGATCTTGGCCTCACCTGACATCTGCTGCGATTCCACAACGCCGGCCGTCGTGATCTCCAGCCGGAACGTGCCCCAGCCTCCTGCTCCCTCGGGGCGCGAGATTTTGTAAGTGCGCAAGTCCTGCAGCGCCTGCGTGGGGTTCGGCGAGCCAGCCTTTGCACCCTCGGCCCTCAGACGCGCAAGGCTTTCGGTAATGTGGCGGCGGACGTCTGGCGCCGAATTCTTGTCGAGTGCGGCCTGTGCCAGCGTGTAAGCCGTGGCTGCTTCGTTCTTCTTTCCTTCGGCTTCGTAAAGCTGGCCGAGATGATCGCCGCTTTCAGCCAGAAGAGTTGCCCGCCAAGCAGGCTCCAGCAAGCCCCGAGCCGCATCCAGCTTGCCTTCCTTGAACAGAATCCAGCCCAGCGTGTCCCACGATGCAGCCAGAAGGTTCGACAGTGCAAAGGCTGCGCTGTTTGCAGATTCGGTCGTAATGGCTGCGGTCTTTTCGTCCTGCTTGGCAATGCTCCTTCGCGCCGCTTCCTCGGCCACATCCAGGTCAAGGCCGGTTTCGCTCAGCGTATAAGCGGCGTCGTTCAGCACCCCCGCATCGTCGCTGCCGTCCAACGCGCTCTTGGCTGCAGCCGCGGCCTCCTGCATACGATCCAGATACACCAGTGTCTGGCTCAACTGAACGCGAAGCGCGCGGTTGTCGGGGTTCTGTTTCGTCGCGGTCTGCAGCGTTTTCAGCGCGCCCAGTTTGTCATCGGCGTTGGTCTCAAGGTTCGCCAGATACAAGGCGAGCGGTGCATTGTCAGGGTGGCGATCGAAGTAGCCCTGCAGAGTGTGGCGCGCGCCCGACGAATCCCCGCTCTTGGTTTGCGCATCCGCCATTGCCATCACAGCGGTCTGGTTGTCAGGGTGTGCGGCAAGCTCCTTACTGAAATCCGTCACCGCCGTCTGATAGTCCCTATCCATCACCTCCGCCAGAAAGCCGTACATGCCCCACAAATCTTCATTTGGGTTCTTGGCTTTCATTCGATCCAGGGCTTCTTTCGCCCCCTCCCAATCCTGGGCCGCAAATTTTTCCTGTACGGTTTCCCTCAAATCGGCGATTGACTCATCGCTTGACAACGGCCCGGGGCTCGGGCTTGCGGCCGGCGTGTCGTTCTTCGCAACCTGCTCCTTTGGGAGATTCTGAACCGCGACCGCCCCATCCGGGCGCGTCTTCAGCTTCGGCTCAGCCGCCGCCCGCGAACCCGGCGATCCAGACAGCGGATTGACCGGCGAGATCTTCTTGCCGACTTGCGGCGCTAGAAGTTGAATCCAGTTTTCGCCGCTCAGGCTGATGTCCTTGGTGAAACTCTCATATTTTTTCCAGTCTTCCTTGGCAACCTTGTCTTTGAGAATCACGATGTCGCGTTCCGCGATGATCTTGTTGCCCTCAAAGAGGTAGGTCTTGTCGAAGGTCGCAAAATCTGTTTTCACGTGGATTGCGTCGGGTAGATCGGCTCCGAATCCTTCGGGCAGTCGAATATAAGAAACGGCTTTCAGTGTCCGCGGTGCGCCCAGTTGAATATCGTTCTGCGGTGCGGCGGAGTCGCTGTCGAGCGCGGTGAACTCGAGAGCCGGAAGCAGCGGCACGATGCGGCGCTGATCCCATTCCCCGTAAGGATGGCGCGAGTAATCGTAAGTGACTTCGATGGGCTGCGACGTGTCCGCATTGTGATTGAATTGTGTATTGCTGGTGGTCCCGCTAAAACCCGTCATCGAAGAGATATACTGCGAAACCTTGTCCCACTCGGCGACCCCGACACTCACGGCCAGGGCGCGCATCATAATCTCTTCGTCATCGCGATAAGTCGTGGTCATCTTCGCCGTTAGCTTGCCTTCCGCATCGAGGGCCCCGTCAGCATAAAAACTTTCGACGAATGGATATGGAACGTTGGCTGGGGTAGTGTCAAGTGTCGCCGTGCCCCCGGCAGCCACAACCAACGCCTTTTGATTGCGAATCGGCGCCATCAGATAGCGATAGGGTCCCACCATAGGAGTACTGTCGAGCCAGATCGGGCCGCCGGGCAGATTCACTGTGGTAATCACGTGGTTGAACATCGCCGGCGAAGGAACCTCGGGTACCGCCGCGAGCCCGGCGCCAATGAGTGCGGGTGCAGTCGAGAAGCCCTTGGCGCGCAATAGCGCTTCCAGCAGCGTGTCCTTGTCTTTGCAGTCGCCGTACTGATCGGCTAGAACTTCGGTTGCAGTGTGTGGCTTGTAGCGGCCAATCCCGAAATCGATGCCCACATAGCGGATCTTCGAAGAAACGAATTCGTAAATCGCTCGCACCTGCTCTTCCCGCGTTTGCGCCTTGGCCGCAATCTCGTCGGCGCGGGCACGCAGCGCGTCGTTGGGCTCCGCCTGTTTGACTGCCAGGCCGCGGTACCAATCGCCTACCTCCGCCCAGGTATGAAAGGTGGTCCACGCAGCGCTCGGCAGCTTCCGTCCCTCGTTGTCTTCATCCGGGTCCTTCGGCGGGACCGGTTTCGTTGCGTCATCGCCGGTGTTCTTGGGTGCTGTCAGTAATTGAGGTACGCTCCATCGATAAATCTTCCGCCCGTTCTGCTCGGTGATATCGGGCTTGTGGTTCGGGCTCCAAACCTGCACATATTTGTCTTGGGGCACGTCGAGCGTAAGCACTTCGGCTAGCGCCACAACCGTACCGGGCGCCGTGAAATGATCCGATCCCCAGAACTGCCCCGCAACCTCGGGCTTGTTGATCGCCGTATCCACCTCGTATTCCAGCTTGTCGCCCGGCGAAAGCGACCGCACTGGCAAATGCTTCTCTTTGAAATCGCTATAAAGTGGGGCCTGGCGCGTCACCTCAGCCGGCATATCGATGGCGTCCGAGACCGGCGTTTCCACGGTTGTGCCGTCAGCCTTGTGCACGCGCAAATACTTGAAGACCGGCGTCTCGTTGTCTGATGCGTAGCCAAAAGCCAGAACGCCGAACTGTTGTGCCGCGCCCTCGGATTGGATGCGCAGGATAACGTGAAGATCGCGCTCGCCGGTCCCGTCCGGCTGCATTCTGTAAGTGGTTTCAGACAGTTCGATGACGACCGCTTCGTTCCTGTAGGGATCCACGGCAGACGGCTGGGCCTGCTCCTGCGCACGAGCAGCGTGAACTAACGCTGAACAAACCAGCGCCAGGAACAGACCCTTGCGAAGCATAGGAGCATAGTAATACGAATCCGCGCCGAACGAAGGAGCGGTGGTCTTCAAGTCCTCGCGGCGGCGGGGCTGGCAGAAGATCCGTTGGGATTGAGTGAACTCGCCGCATTTTCAAATCAGTCGAAAATGCCCGGCGGGGACCGCGTCCTTCAGCAATTTCGGGCGTGTCACCGGCAATAGGGAAGCATCGCCCCAGGCCAGGTTTTTTGCGGGATAGCCGACCAACCGCACGGAAATTGCCAAGGCTGTGAGAGTGCAGTCAAAACTGCCATCCACTGATCGCGTAAATCAGGCTCGTGAACCCAAGGAAGAAGATCGAACCCAGGATCAGTCCCCAGCGAAGGAGCCCCTTGCGCAGCCACGCGCCAGGCAGGCTGAGAAGGAAGAACAAGACCGCGAATTTCATCGACCATGCAAGGCCCTTCTGGTCGTGGGGGTCAATGAAATAAACGGTGACATAAGGCATGGGGGCGAGCGCAGTCGCGGCAAGCAAACTAACTAGAGCGGTCGTCTGCCGCCAACCGATCGCCTTCGCCATGCGCAATTCGCGGACGGTGACGAACCAGGCGTAGGCGAGGCCTGCAACCGCTGCGAGGGCGATGGGGAGCAGCTGAAAGACCATGGAACTGACGGAAGTATATTCTCCCAAGATTCCAGTTAGGAGGAATCGTCGCTCAAAACCGGCTGGCAAATTACTACCTGGTTACGGACGGATTACCGACCATCCAGGCAAAACTCTTGACGAGACCCGTCTTCGAAGAGTCATCCTCCCGGAAAGGGTCAGACGCCATTCGATTATTGCGTTCGATCAAGACTGGTGAGCCAGAGGCTACTTTTTCGCTCGCTCATGTCGAACACGATTTTGTCGCTGGCGACTGAAATCGCGAGGTCTCCGGGACCAACGCGCGACATGGACAGGCTGCTTTGGTGAGCGTGAAATACGGGAATGGGGTCGCCGATTGGATGTTTTTGGCCATTCAAGCGCTGTGCCCAGATGCACCGGAAGCCGTCGCGGTCGGAGACGAAGTACAGTGTGTTGCCGTCGGGAGACCAGTGCGGCTTATCGTCCCATCCCTTGCCAGGGATCTCGATCCAATTCTCGCGCCCGAGGGAATTCGGGTCGTCGATCGGCGCGATGAAGATCCGCGAGCGGCCATGTTCCGTCGCGTTGAAAGAGATCCAGCGGTCATCGGGCGAGAATCGCGCGTTCCAAAGCCGGTATTCCGAATCTGCCAAGAGCGGGGTTTTTCGTTTCGTGACGAGTTCCAGAATCGATATGCCAGCCGGGGATGAACCAACGAGAGCCAGCCGTTTTTTGTCGGAGGACCAGCCGTAATCTGAGCAGTCTTCGCAAATCGCCTGGCTATCGTCGCTGGCAAGCGAGACCAGGTAGGCAACGGCGGTCCGGTTTTCGTGTGTGCGATAGATCAGTTCCTTGCCATCAGGAGAGAAGTTGGGATTGAACGCCGGAAAGGAAGACCGGGACACGAGGGCCGATTTGCCTGTTGTCAGGTCCTTTATCCAGATCTGCCGGTCGCCTCCGCGCTGAAGGCTGAACGCGATTTTCGTCCCGTCCGGCGACACAGCCGGGTAGCCGTGACCGTCAGCATCGTCGGTCAACCGCTGCGGAGCGCCTGTGGGTCTAGCCCGGTTTGCGTCGATGGGCAAGCTCCAAATCTCCAGCATCGCAGTGACGCTTGTGTAGGCCAGCTTGTCTCCCGCGACCGTTGGCTGCGAATCCGTCCCGGCTCCAAAAGTTAACTGCTGCGGATCTCCGGCGACCTTCCAATCCCTGGTGGATATTGGCACGCGCCAGATATTTCTTGTATCGGCCCGCGTGGCCGACAATAGCACCGCCGATCCATTTGCAGTCCACAACTCCGGCGCCTGGCTGAGGGCGGCGAAACCCGTCTTCTGAAAGGCTGCGCTCGCCCCGGTCGGCACAGCCTCTCCGCCATCGATTTGCGCAACCCACCAGTCAACGGAGCGTTCGTTGTAAAGGTTCGGATCGCGATTTCCAAGAAACAGAATGTGGCGGCCATCGGGAGCCCAAACCGGATATCCCGCCGCAGCAAAATGCGGCTGAATGGCAATAGGCGATCCACCGCTCGAGGAGACGATAAAGACGCTACTTTCTCCCGGCGCCATGAAGTTGCCGGTGTTATCTTCAGTCTCCTCGCCGACCCAGTACGCGATCCACTTCCCGTCCGGTGAAAACTTCGGCCGGCGTCCGTAGGCAGCAACAAGCCGCGCTTCGCCTCCGTGCACGGGGACGGCGTAGATTCCGCCTCCATCCCGTTCCGAACGGTAGACGATGGTTTGCCCGTCCGGGGAAAAGTCCGGGGCATAGTCATCGACCGCATCCTGTGTCAATCGCAGCGCGTAGCCCCCGCTCACAGGCTGCATCCAGATATCGAGGTTTCCGTTTCCTCTTCGATCGGAGGCATACGCGATGAACTTTCCATCGCGGGATAGCGCCGGGCTCATGGTCAGTCCAGCGTCAGAGGTCAAGCGAACAAGATGGTCCGCGGGAACGGCGCTGCGCGGCGGCTGAACGCGAAGCAGTTTCCATCCCAGCAGCGCGAGCGCACCCAGCAGAATCAGGATTGTTGCCGCTGTGGACCAACGCCACGGCCACCGGCCGAACGCTGAAGCGGGCGGAGCCGGCTTCGCTTGCGCAACTGCATCCACAAAAGGCGCGGCGCGTTCGGGCGCGTCTTCGTCCTCGACTTCTTCGATTTCTTCACGCAGCACGGTGTGCGTCCGCGTGCGCCGGGTGATGACAACCTCGGCTTCGCCGGCCGCGAGCGGAGCGGATGAAGTGTCCGCGGCAATCTCGCGCACCCGGCAGACGAAGCGGTAGCCCAGCTTGGGCACCGTCTCGATGTACGGCTGCTCCTCCGACGTTGCCCCGTCCATCGCGCCGTTTTCGCTCGATGGATGGGATCCCAGAATCTTCCGCAGCGCCGAGATGTGCTGGGTGAGGTTGTTCTCCTCCACAAAGCTGTCGGGCCACAGCGTCTGGATGAGCTGCTCCTTTGTCAGCACACGGCCGCTGTTTTGAATGAGCAGAACAAGCGTGTCAAAGGCCTTGGGCGCCAGGGGAATGCGCTTGCCGCCGCGCGCAAACGTGCGCTCCTGCGGGTCCAGGCGAAAGACGCCGAACTCGTACAAGTGCCCGGATTCGCGCAGCTTGCCAGCGTTCATAGCTCATTCAGAAAAAATTCAGTCCGGCTTCAGGACTTTTCCCTGACGACTGGAGTAGCAAACCCGTTGAAAGGCCCGAAGAAGGATTGCGGGGAGGCGGGATGGTCCGATTGTAGGGCGGCACGCGGCCGGTTGCAACCGGAACCTATGAGGATTCAACCGCAGTCCCCGATCCCTGATCTCCGTTTTCTGACCTCTGCTCTTATGAAGCGAAAACGAACCATCCGCACGGCGGAAGTGACGACCGAGACGGAAGAGACGACTGTTCAAACCTCGACTGCAGGGGAGGGGTTACCGAAGCCCATTCAACCTCCGCGCAAAGAGGCGGAAACGAAACCGATACGACTGCCGGATGGCGAACCAGCTTGCCAGCCACGTCAGGGGAACGTCCACCCCTCCCGGGCCGAGCCGAGCATAAAGCACTACCGCCGTGGAGGTCCCACGGATCGTTGTCAGCGAAGGGAGTGGGAATGCGCCTACGCTTTCCGAACTCCTCGTTACCTCGGACTGCACGACCCAACGAAAGGAGTTTGCGTGATGCGCATTTCATCGGCGATGGCATTTTTCCCGAGCCTGTTAGTTCTCGCCGGCTGTTTGGCTGTGCCGGTGACAACGAAAACCTCAACTCAAACGAATCCCACACAGGGTGCGGCGATCAGGGGCATCGTTCACGGCGGGGAGCAAGTGGTTTCGGACGCCGACGTGTACCTCTTTGCGGTGAACATCACCGGCAACGCCGGACCGGGTATCGCGGCATCGAGCAGCAACGCATCGGTCTCTCTGCTCAATAGCTCGACAGGCAACCCGCCGGACAGCAACGGAAATTACTATGTCACGACCAGCTCAAACGGCGCCTGGAGCATCTCGGGAAACTACAACTGCCCGTCCTCAGCCACGGATGTTTACCTATTGGCCGTGGGCGGAAATCCGGGATTGACTCCGGGGACAAACAACACGTCGATGGAGCTTTTGGCCGCGCTTGGAGCATGCGGAAATCTTACCTCCTCGACGTACGTGATCATCAATGAAGTGTCGACGATTGCGATGGCGTATGCTTTGGCGGGCTACGCGACGGACCCGACACATATATCGAGCTCGGGCAGCACGCTGGCACTGGAGGGCGTATCCAATGCATTTACCACGGTGACGAACCTGGAGACGCTGAACACGGGCGTAGCGGTGGCGACGAACGCCAATGGGACGGCTCCGCAGGCGACCCTGAACACTCTGGCGAATATCTTGGCGGCCTGCAGCAATTCCAGCGGTACGGTAACGGGGCCAGCGAACCCCACGCCGTGTTACACGCTGTTCACCAATGCCCTTTCGGGCGGAACGTCCGGAACGCAACCAGCCGACACGGCAACGGCGGCGATTAATATCGCTCACAATCCGTGGGCGAACGAGGCCAACTTGTACGCCCTCCAGACGCCGTCATCGCCCTTTCAGCCGATGGATGTTGGGCCCACCGGCGGCTGGATCATCGCTTTTCTTGTTAACATCGGCGGCCCCTTTACCATCCCCAACCCCAGCTCCATCCCTGCGGGGAATTGCGTCGATCCTGCGGGCAATATTTATCTCGCCTACCCCCAGGATGGGAGCGTCATCGTTTATTCCCCCATTGGCCAATACCTGGGCCAATACTCAGTCAGTACCAGCCCTACGAATACGCTGGGTCCCATCACCATTCTCGTCACGGCGGGGACAATTTCGGGTTATATCTGGACCGGAAATGACGACGCCAGCAGCCTCAGCGAGCTTAATTCCAGCGGCACTGTGCTCTCCGGCACCTCGGGCTACGCTGGCGGCGGGCTGGATGATCCCGACTGGATGGCCGCCGACAGCAACAACAATATCTGGCTGACGAATGACGGCAACAACAGCCTCACTGAGTACAACCCGACGACTGGCTTTGTCTCTCCCTCCACGGGCTACACCGGCGGCGGGCTCGATGTGCCCCTGGGGATTGCCATCGACCCCTCCAATCGTGTCTGGGTGGCGAACAGCAACAACAGCCTCAGTGAGTTCAATTCGAGCGGCACGGCGGTCTCACCCTCCACGGGCTACACCGGCGGCGGACTTTCCGCTCCCGCTGGGGTCGCCCTCGACCCGGCGAATAACGTCTGGGTGGCGAACCCCGGCAACAGCAGCCTCACTGAGTACAATCCGACGACGGGCTTTGTCTCCCCCTCCACGGGCTACACGGGCGGCGGACTCAGTTTCCCAGGAAGCCTCGCCGTCGACTCCAACGGCATTGTCTATGCCATAAACAACAATGACAGCATCAGCGTGTTCAACAACAACGGCACGCCCATTACCGGTTCCAGTGGCTATGTGAACAGCGCGCTGACTTTTCCCTATGGGATCGCCATCGACTCCTCTGGAAACGTATTTGTGGCGGTTGGCTTCGGAGATTACTCCCTGGTTGAATTTGTGGGCTTGGCTTCGCCGGTGGTGACGCCTATGGCGGCAAACCTGCAGAGCCCCTACGGCTCTTCTCCGGTGAACAGGCCATGAGAAGACAGGGAAAAGGAAACAACGGACAAGCGAGCAAGGGAGCAAGATGATGGCCCGGAGGAATCGATGAATCTGAAGAAGACGTTGTTTGCACTTGGTTTTATCGCGGTGCTTGCGATGGCGCTTCCCCTGCGCGCGCAGACTGGCTGCGTTGACTCACCCGAGGATCCGACTGTCGCTCTGGCGCTGGTGAGCTGTGTCGGCGTCTTGACCGCGAGCCTTTGGAAATTTCGCAGCAAAGACGAGTAGCGCGGCCGCTCGCGCCTCTCCGCGTGTGACATCCTCAACCTAAGCGGCGCAGAGATGATGCGTTCACGAAAGCCGGAGTTCTGATGTCTCACACATCCCGACATGGAATCAGCCGCTGGTCGCGATCACCCGCCAGGCGCGCCTTC
>Ga0187783_10003830_pt1 | contig 11121 bp, 8 predicted proteins | sample 1015_SJ02_MP02_2_FD_132471 | JGI IMG/M metagenome (GOLD analysis project Ga0187783, IMG submission 132471) | Tropical peat soil microbial communities from peatlands in Department of Meta, Colombia - 1015_SJ02_MP02_20_MG | ecosystem: Environmental > Terrestrial > Soil > Wetlands > Peat | place...
CCGGGGCGCGCCTTTCGCATAGGTGGCCATCAAAACGTCCAACGGAATATTACCTGTGTCGACTGCCGCTTCAGTGTAGTAGTCACCGGTCAATGCCACATGGCCGTGTGCACGGACCGCCGCCTCGGAAACCTTCGAATCGAGGTTGAGGTCGGCCGCATGATTGGCGACGTGCACTTCCGCCTTCAATCCAGCGATCGATTTTTGCTGAACCTCGAGCTGCGGCAACTGCACGATCGCCGTAAGCTGGGGATCGTCGAGGGTCCCCTCGCCGCTTACCGATGCGTTGACCGTACCCGTCAGTTGGAGATTTTTCGCTCGCACGGTCTCGAGTTTTTGCAAAACCAGCGAAGGGGCGTCGAGCCGTACTTTGTATGCTTTCGTCTTCGGTGTGAAAGAAAGATTCGTGTCAATGGTGCCTGCTGTCGTCGACAGGTTCAGAGTCGAAGAGATCGATCCGTTCGCAGCCCGCAGCTGTAGAGCTACATTCTGGATTGGCTCATCATAAGCGCGAGCATTAGTGATTTGCGCCGATCCTGATCCCATGGGGTTGAGCTCAGATCCTTCCACAGACAGCTTGGCGGACAAGTCCCCGGAGATCGGATAGTGCTGGTTCGCCATGCGCTCGAGATCTAAAAGTCGCAGTTGCTGCACATTGAGATTCGCCTTGATTGCATTGGCGGGCTCATAGGACCAGTTGCGCAACTCCACGCTGGCACTGAACGTAGCTTGTCCTTGTTGCGCGCTGATCAGTGATCCATGCTCGATGGTGAATTCTGATGGATTCGCCTGAATTCGGAACTTGACGCTGCTCCATTCGCTGCCTTCAACCTGCAAATTCTGAGCGCTCAGTTCTCCCGCGATCGTTGGCTTCTTCATCGATCCATTCACGATGCCATTCACAGTGGCAGACCCCGAGACTGCCGGTAGCGCTTTGGAATTGGGGCTAAACGAAGCGGCCAGCGCCGCAAGTTGATGCAAGTCAGTTGCAGCCAACTGCACCTGCAAATTTGAACGATCGCTGACTTCACCCTGCGCAGTTACGGTTGCGAAAGGAATGCGCAGCGAGCTTTGGTGAAATGCAATGGTTTGCCGAGCGCCGTCATAACTTACATGGATGGCTCCGTCTACGGGAACCTCGCCCGCCGAGGGATTTGAACGACTGCTAGCGCGAGCTTGCACTGTCAAGTCCGAGTGCGCGTGGAGGTTGTTGATACTCCCTTTCCACGCACCTTCGGCGGTTCCATTGAGTTGCCCCGAGACTGAAGCTGTATTGAGTTCCTGTTGTCTCAGAGTCTGCTGCAAATCGCGCAGCGAGATGTTATGCAGTCGCGCTTGAACTCGGGAGTCCGGAGTCGTATCCAGCTCTTTGAGGTCAACCGCAACAGTTATACGTCCACCCAAAGACTCCACACTCAGATCTTTCACCTGCAACCTGCCGCCATCCAATTGATATGTCCCTTGGACTTTGCGCAGATCTATCCTGCTTCCTGAGATCGCTGCGGTCAGCACGTCGCTCGCAAGCTCTCCGTTGATCGATACGCAACGCAGCAAGGGCTGCCTTCCCCGTTGCTGATAGTGCAACTTTCCGCGAAGAAGCACGTCGCCTCTGGGCGCGGTGCCTGGAGACAACTGGGCGAAATCCTGAGTGTGAATCGCGATCTGGTAGTATCCATCAGCGACCGGATTCGCATAATTTGAAACGGCAGCGTCGAGGGCCACCTCGGAGGACCCGATCCTGAAGATGGCGGATTCCAGGCTAAACTGCTTCGGCGACGCGCTGAATCTTACATTCAGGCTATGGGGGAGTGGGCTGTATGTCGCATAGCGTACCTGCCCACTCCTGTACGAAAGTTCGCCGTCGTAGCGTTTTGCCGTTGGCACGAAATGAATGTCGGTTCCAAGATCGTAGAGGTTGGCCTCCAGTGGAGTCTTTTTATCGTTGTAGTCAATTTCGCCGTTCGTGATCTGTACGTGCTTAACCGCCAAGTCAAACACAGTCGTATGGCTTGCGCTCGGGCTGGGCGGAACGGATGGCAGATTGTTTTTGCCTGACCGGCTTACCTGCACATGAATCACGGGGTGTTCGATCAGCAGCTCGCTGAGCGAGACTTGGCGTCGGAGCGCCGATACAATTTTCGCGCTCACTGTCAATTTATCGGCGTGCAGGAGCGGCGGTTGACCCAAACCTTCGGTCCCATGCACGGTGATGTCGTAGAGATGCGCAGTGAATGTCGACAGGTTAAAATCCAGCTTGCCAATCTGCGTTTTCGCGCCCGTTGCCGTCTCGGCTGCCTGTTCGATTTTGGCTAATGCGAAATGTTGAAAACTCGTGCTCTTGAGATAGAGATATCCTCCGATAGCAGCTACGAAAATTACGCCTGCCATTCCTGCTAGCGTCCAGCCGACAATCCGTTTCCACTTCATGGCCACCCTCTAAAAGGCCTGTCCCACCGTGATGTAGTACTGCGTCCGATTAATGCCCGGCACGGGGTTCAGGTTGCGTCCGAAATCGATGCGTATCGGGCCAATCGGCGTCGCATAACGCAGTCCGATTCCGATGGTGTTCGAGTAGTTCGCGGCAAAGTTGTGCACGTTGATGGCGCTGTACACGTTTCCGCCGTCATAAAAGACAACCCCTCCAAGGGCGTTCATGATTCCCAGTGGAAAGCGCGCTTCCGAATTCAAAATGAAAAGCTGCTTCCCTCCTACTGGTACGGTCACGTTGACGCATCCCGACTGGCCTTCGAGCACGTTGCAGAAAGGAACCAGGCGTTGGGGGCCGGCCTCATCGATGGGAAACCCACGCAAAGAAGTCCCGCCTCCAGAGAAAAACAATTGACTTGTTGGCACAAAGCTACCGGCGAAAGGGGAGGCAAGCCCCAGCCGGACGCTATTTGCAAAAACCACCGAGTGAACGGGTTTGTAGAACGCGTACTGCGCGAACAGCTTGGCGAAGTTGGCGCTTGAGCCGCAGGCCGTGGGTGTAATGCCAAGATTGACCGTAGCGAACATCCCGTGGTGCGCATCGAGCGGTTTGTCCCGTGTGTCGCGGATGAGCGTGCCCGATACCGTCGATAAGTGCACGTGAAGATCCTGGTTGAGCACAAGCCCGGGGACGAGCAGATGAGATAAATCGGTCTTATTAAAGTCGTACCGCAGCTGCAGCCGCGTATTCGTCTTCCGGTTCAGCAGCCTCTCGACCTGGAAAGACAAATTGCCAAGGCCAGCCGTGAACAGCGGATTCTCGCTGTTGCGTTCGACGGAAAAGCTGGTCAGCGAACCCCATTCCGAACCGATAAAGTGTGGCTGCCCGTAGGTCGTCAGCACCTTCTGGTCGAGCCGCGACAAAAGGATCGATCCGCTCGCCGTTTCTCCCATTCCGCGCAGATTGCGCCGGGTATATTCAACCAGGCCGCGAGGGCTCGCGAACGTGGACTGGCTCGGCGCAATTTGTTGGCCTCCCAGACCGATAGTCCCGCCTCCCCCAGGAAGAGCAACAGTCCCCGTGGGTATGTTCCCGCCTCGGTGCGAGACCTCGAATCCGATTCCGTAAGCAACTTGATTGCGGTTGGCCTCGTGTACTTTGACTAGCGCTGCCACATCCGTTTGATCGGTGATGGGCTTGCTCGGACCGACGCTTGACCAGTCAAAAATGTTCAAATCGTACAAGCGACTCTCCGCTTCGAGCAGTTGCACTCGGCGCATGGGCGTCTCGGGAAAGATCTTAGCCGTTCTCGCGATCAGAGCCAACCGTGTACGTTTCTGACCTAAGTAGATTACTTCGTTAATTCGCACTAACTGGCGCTCCGTGATTGCATATGCCACATTCACTCGATGGGCATCGCCCGCTTGCGGCTGGACGGTTGCTCTCACCTCGGCGTTCAGATATCCCCTATTCAGGTATGTAGCCGAGATGCGGTTCCGGTCTTCGGCCAGTTTTCGCGGAGAGTACGGCGCCCCTGAACGAAGTTCGAACCCGTTGGGAGCAGTGAGCTGCGCATAGGGGACGTTCTCGTTTCCCGAGACGTTGACATCGTGGACAATCGTCTGTGTACCTTCTTCGATTTCGAAGATGACATCGACCTTCAGCTCGCGATCCACAGCTCGGGCCATGACTTTGACATCTTCATACCCACGGTCCTGGTATAACGCCTGTATGTTCCCGCTGCTCTGTTTGAGAAGCTTTTGACTGAGACTGCCATGCGTCCAGATGTGAGATCTCTTTACGACAACCTGATCCATCAGTTCCTTCTGCGACAGTGCATAGTTACCGTGAAACAGGGTGCGATCAACTTTGTGCTTCCTTCCGCGATCGATCTGATAAAGAACAAGAATCTGATCTGGCTGCTTCTGAATGCTGGATGTCACTTTGACATCGGCGAATCCTTTCTTTTGAAAGTAGTCGGTTAGATTCCGCTGGCCCTCATCGACCAGGTCCTGATCAATGGCCCCTTCGGAATAGATGGGTACCAGATTCCTCATCTCTTGTCCGCTGAGGAAGGGAATGCGCGAGAGTCGAGCCCCTACCGCTCGCACCGTGACCACCGGGCCGACCTCGATTTTGAACGAAATGTCGACACGATTGTTTTCTCGGTGGTATTTCGGGGGCATCTCGTGAACTTTGGCCGCCAGGCGATGCTGTCGCGTCAGTGACTTTTTTATGAGGATTGTGGCGGCGTTCATTCGTTCCTGGTCGTAGATCTTGCCAGACTTGAGAAGGCCACCCGATAGCCGGGCACGCAGCGACCGCACGGAGTGCAGCAGCTTGATCCTCTCCGGAGCATCGGGCCCTTCGATCTCGATGGAGCCGATTCGCGCTTGTTTCCCCATCTCCACCCCGAAGCCGACGCTCACCAGTTGATGCGCATCATCAATCTTCGTGTCTGTATGCACTTCGGCCTGGAAAAAGCCATTCTTGTGCAGAAAAGTCGTGAGCGCGCCTTCCGCGGGAGGAAGGCGAGAGGGGTCGTAAGGATCTTCGTCTGGTAAGTCGACGACTTGCAAAAGCCGCGTGTACGAGAAGGACTTTCCGACGCCCGGGAAATCTACGACGCCCAGATAATAGGGCGGCTCCAGGAGAAAGTTGACTCGTAGGCCTGAGATATCGGGCACCACACTGACGCGGACTGTGTGAAATCCACCCTCTTTCTGCAATGCCACGATGCTTGCTTGGACTTTCGCTTCGGAGTAGGGTTCACCGGGCCGTTGAGAAACACATCCACGCAGCGGATCAAGATCACGATGCGGATTGGCAATCAGGGATACCGCGCTTACGTTTTGCCCTTCATAGGAGGCCTGCGGAGCCTGAGGCGCGAGTTGTGTGAAGCCTGCCGCAGTGAAAAGAAACGCGAAGAGCGATAAAAACAGCGGCAATCGCATGAGCCGACCGATTCCCTTCAGAAAGTGCCGAACGCTCAATCACGAAGCGGTTCTTATGCGGCTCGGCTTCTCCTGGCGTGCCAACGTGGGATGCAGTCGAATCCACCTGAGTTGTCGATGACAATCGAGATGAAAACTGCTGCCCGAATCTGGGTGCGAATCTCGGCATCCGAAAATTCGGATTTTATGAAGCCTTGTTTTTCGGGGTCTTCGCGTTGAGTATCGAGATCAGGCCCTCTGCTGCGGGAGGCACTTGCGTATCATGCGCAAGCACAATGTCCTTTGCCGAGATTTTCTCCCCGTAGATTCTTTTGTTCGCGTCGTTGTCAGGGCGGATCGTTGACCCTTCTAGTGAAATGCCAGCAAAAAGACCGCGTGCCCGGGAATAGCTCAAGATTTCGGCACGCATCGAGACATCAGTTTCTGCCGACGCGTCACGACCGACTGGTCCTGCTGCTACCGACGCATCTCCTCCAAGCTTTACTTTGCTGCTCAGGATTCCATTCGCACCGCGGTCGTTCATCACCAAGAGCACGAAGTCCGTCGCTTGCCCGCCGATCTGAAAGCCTACGCTACCGCCCTCAAGCGCCATCATTGACGGTGCGCCCCAGGGGCCATTGAAGTTCTCGCCGGTGCGGCACGCCATCGCACCGCGGCCATAACTACCACCGACGACGAATGCGGCCTTGAGGACCGAGGGAAAAACAACCACACAGTAGGCTTTATCCAGGAGGTCTCGAGGAATATTGTCGGGAATATTCAGAATCTCCGTCAGCACTATGCCGGCATTCTTCAGGCGATTTTCGTCCTTCTCTTTATCATCTGCCCAGCCAGCAGCTGCGAGTAACAATGCGCCCACTGCGCATGCAATCATTTTCCTCTTCATGACGCCCTCCTTTAACATCTGAGTTTTAGCCGAGGTGAAGTTGCGGTTCTCAGCTGTGCAACAAAGCAGTCGTCTCCCTTCTTTGGGTAGCGCATCCCCTTGACCTTATCGCGCGGTCGGACAAGCCATACGTTGAAAAGTGTAAGTCATGAGAGTTTTTGCTGTATGGGACCATTTTGCGCTAAGGCCAGGGGTTGGCTGACGCCGATACTACCTCACCGCCGGCACGCCTCCAACCTCAGTTAGGCCGTGAGATCGGCGATATTGTAAAACCTCTCTCATGGCCTCTTCGTATGCCTCAACTGCGGTCTTGACGCTGTTACCGTCGTGTTTCATCAAATTGCAAATGGCAAGAATCGTTGCGAGCGTTTGATCGTCTGGCATAAGGACTCTCCTTCTGTTTCAGGGGCCTAAGATGCGAAATCAGGCTGGCCTGGATATCAACGATGTTGGAAGCAATCGTCGCTGTTCGCATATAGGGGTTTACCCGGAGCAAGGCCCAGATCTTCCCGTACGGCTGCCGAAGCAAACAGAAATTGCATCCAAACAGCCGAAATGGCGGTCGGAATCAAAAATGCTCTGATCGAAACGTACGAAGACGTGTCTCGAAACCACACCTTACAGATGGCGGCGGCACTCTCTTATTACTTTGTCGTTTCCTTTTTCCCCGCCCTCATACTTCTGTCCGCCATCGTGGCGTATCTTCCCATACCTAACCTTTTCAACCAAGCGTTGAGCCTGATGGCACGTCTGCTGCCCCCGGATAGTATGGGGCTGGTCCGCGGAGTTTTGTCGGATGTAATCACCCCAAACAGAGGCACGTTCCTTTCTCTGGGAGTTCTGGGAACGCTTTGGACCTCCTCGGGCGGATTCTCAGCTGCGATCGAGGCGCTGAATATCGCCTACGGGGTGCAAGACGATCGTCCGTTTTGGAAAACACGGCCCTTAGCCATGGGACTAGCCGTCGTAATCGGGGCCTTGATGCTTGTGGCGTTGTCAGTGATGATCGTGGGGCCCACATTCGGAGAATGGGTAGCCGGCCGGGTCCATCTTTCTCATCTGTTTGTTCTTGTGTGGCCGTACGTTCACTGGTCCATAGCCGTAGGGTTTACGATCCTCGCGGTGGAAGCCTTATACTTCCTTGCGCCGAATGTTAAGCAACGCCTTTGGGCGACGCTGCCAGGCGCGGTTCTTGCCGTCGGCTGTTGGATTGCACTCTCTTTTCTGCTTGGGCTCTATTTCAGACATTTTGCCAGCTTCAATAAGACTTACGGAACGCTTGGGGCAGCGATTGCACTGATGACATGGCTCTATTGGACAGGCTTTGCCTTGTTGGTCGGAGCCGAACTTAACTGTGAAATCGCGAAAATCAGCGCCCAAGGCACGATTGAGCAAAAGCGTGAACCTCCGGCCATTACAAGAATCAATCTCGCCGCTTGAAGTGGGAGCAGAGAGTACTCAAGAATGCGAAAACGGATCATAAGCCCTGAGCTCGGCCGCCCTACGACAACCCAGGAAGCATGGCTGGACTTGAACAAAATTGCATCGGTCGAATTGACATCCGAGGACCCTGTTTTTCCGATCGAATCTGCGCTGTCGAGCGGAGACAACCAAGGTTGGCGTGCCGCCGAGGCGGGGGTGCAAACGATTCGGCTTGTTTTTGACCAGCCTCAAAGTCTCAGAAGGATCTCCCTGGTGTTCGAGGAAACCGAAATCAAACGCACCCAAGAATTCACCCTGAGTTGGTCGCCAGATCGAGGAAATAGTTTTCAGGAAATCGTCAGGCAGCAGTGGAATTTCAGTTTGCCGGATGCCACGAGAGAAACAGAGAACTATGCAGTTCAACTCTCGAAGGTTACGTTTCTCGATTTGACCATCGAGCCTGATAAGGAGAACCGGAAGGCGAGAGCCTCTCTTCGGAGTTTGCGGGTCGCCTGAATCTACTGGCCGCGAAAATACGGTCAGACCGGCATTTTACAGATCTTGTGACTTGTGGCATGGACGACTAGCCCTGCCAAACGTGTTTCCCGCACGCGCACTGTACTGTATCGGTGGGCGTCTTTTTTGTTAGTTGCTGTTTACAGACTGGACAAGGCTTGGTCATCACGAATGTCATAACCGTTGCGCCTCCTGTTCTTCGAAAGGCCTACCACCCCCACGCATCTTGCACGTCTCTCACCACAAACTGGGGACTGGTGTCCGTGGAACTCGTCCCGAGTCGGCCGAGGTGAGGATCACTCGCGAAACGCTTTGAAAAATAGACAATGTCGCGTGTCGCGCGCCACACGCTAGGCCTCGCAGATGAATGGTTCATTCTTGAGTTACGGGAATTCCTGTAGCGCAAATTTTCCTGTCGCATCCCGAAAGTTCGCCGTTATCGCCCTGTGCATGGGCGGTTGGCGCTGCAGAAAATTGGGAATTTCGGATGGCATGGCTCGTGCAAGGGCATGTGTTAGAGCTGAACGAGAGAAGGAGTAGGTTGAATCTTGAGATTGAGAGAAATCGGCGAGCTCGCCGTCGTCCAATGCAATGGCCGAATCGTCCGAAGCGAAGCCGCCTTCAAGCTGCGTAGGACGGTCACCTCTCTCGGAGAAGCGCGAATCGTTGGCTTGATCTCTCCAAAGTAGGCGCCATAGAAGGTGGTCGTCTGGGGATGTTGATTTTCCGGCAACGATGGGCTCACCCACTCGACCCGTGCGCGACAGACTGGCGCTTGTCAGCGCGATTCGAGGTTTTGACATCGCCTCGCTCCAAGAAATGATGTCGCTTCTGTCCAACGCGAATTGCCGCTTCGCCACGGCTGTCCAGCTGCAGTCGACCGCGTCGGCGTTATCAGGCAACGAATGGTCCGCGCCTCTTCAATAGCTGCGTGAAGGGAAGACTCTGTGAGGCCTCCACGAGTCGAAAAGCGGCAATTCTCTGTGCCGATGACACGCCGAGTTTCCTAAGCTGCAGGTCGCTGTTTCTCCGCCCCTTGGCCGCTGTCCAGTGCGTCGATAACTGTCGCTAACACCTGATCATACGACCCCAGCATTTGATGCTGGCGTGAGTCATGCGTCGACCAGAGCATCCGCATCTTGACAGCGTCGGGAGTCGCCTCAACAATAAGAGCCTCAGGCTCGGGGTCTGAGAGTACGCCCGGTACTCTTCGAATAGCGTTCACGATCGTCTCTTTCAACCGTCTCAGGTTCTGGTTTCTTTTCACATCCAGATCGTATTGCCACCGTCTGCTTCCCATTGCCGTATTCACAATGACAGAGTGCGTAAACAAGTCCGCATTCGGGATCACGACCTCGCGCTCATCATAGGTTTTGATAATGGTGGCACGCGTTTGAATTTCCTCCACCCTCCCTTCGAAGGCGTCGACCTTAATCTCGTCACCCACGCGAAAGGGCTCCGACCACAGAAGAAGCAGGCCAGCCAGGAAATTCTGCAATATATTCTGAAAGGCAAACCCAATCGCGACGCCGCCAATACCGAGAATCTTGATGAGGTCAGAAGCCTGGAAGGACGGGGCCACTATGGATATAGCTACCAATAGCCCGAGAAGAATTGTGGCTCCTCCAGTCAGTCGCGCAAACACCAGGGCAAGATTCTGGCGACGCTTGGACACTGCCTGCTGGATGGCACGGGCCGCGACATGGCTGAGGCCGCAGAACGCGATGAAGATACCAATGGCTAAAATCAAGGCTGGCAGTCGATCGATGAACCCATCGATCATATGCCGGGTGGCTTGCCACAATTTGTCTATCGTCGAATTCATCAATCGACCCTCAACTCGATGGCAGCACGGAACGCCTCAGGTTGGATGCTATGACGACAAGGTCTGTTGGACAGTTACTGGCCCGAGAGTCTCGGACTGCTGACTAGGCTGGGTCTAGACTCGATTCGGATAACCTGTAACTCTTAATTTGCTGACCTGCATCTGCAGAGCCGCAAGCGCCTCTTGCGGCGATTTTCTAAAAGAGCCCCTGACAAGACCGCCATTTCCAAATAACGGGTGGCTGCATTCCTCCGAAAGTCGTTTCATTGCAAGTAATATTTCTAGCCTTGGAGGAATTCCAATGGCAGCTGCACTTCTTCCAGACCAATTGTGGAAACTGCTCGAACCCTTCGCCCCCGTTGCGAAGCCGAACCCGAAGGGTGGTAGGCCACGCCGGTCAGACCGGACATGTTTGGTCGGAATCTTGTTTGTGTTGCGGAGCGGCATTCCTTGGGAGATGCTGCCTCAGGAACCCGGATGTGGCTGTGGCATGACTTGCTGGCGCCGCCTGGGCGACTGGCAGGAAGCAGGAATCTGGCAACGGATCCATTTCGTGGCCTTGGATTGGCTCGCCCGTTCTGAAAGAATTGATTGGTCTCGTTCGGTAGTGGACGGCAGTTCGATAAGAGCAGTTTTTGGGGGCGGAAGACGGGCCCGACTCGCAACAAGTCCTCACACTCGTTGACGCCATTCCGCTGCTGCAAGGCGGGCGGGGGACTGCGCTATCGACCGGATTGCGCACTTGGAGACAAGAGACCGTCAAGCAAACGGATGGTGATCTCAAGTTCTTAACGCGCTGATTGAAAAAAAGTCGCGCGCTGGAGTGCGCCACTACTTTGAGAACCATTGATAAACTTGCGCCTCGGCTACTGCTGGGCGAAGAATCCGAGGGTTAGCTGGTTGGTGTCGGTTTCGATGGCTATGTTGTCTCCTGCCGCGTCGATCAGGTAATAGCTGAATACGTCGTTGGTGCAAACGGTACCGGATGAGTTGAACAGGATGCAGTTCGTTACGTCGACGCCGGTGACGGTCCCGGTAAAGATGCCGTTGGCATTGCTGGTGAAGGTGCCGGAGACAGGTCCATCCGGCA
>Ga0187783_10003831_pt1 | contig 11120 bp, 10 predicted proteins | sample 1015_SJ02_MP02_2_FD_132471 | JGI IMG/M metagenome (GOLD analysis project Ga0187783, IMG submission 132471) | Tropical peat soil microbial communities from peatlands in Department of Meta, Colombia - 1015_SJ02_MP02_20_MG | ecosystem: Environmental > Terrestrial > Soil > Wetlands > Peat | place...
CACCATGAGAACAGCCCCAGGATGCCCGTAGCTGGGTTACTCCGCAGCGACGAGGTGGCGTGACGGCGGCGGAATGGGCCGGCCGACCGCTTTTGCCTCGTCAATCCACGCGTCCACGGCGTCCATTATAGACGCCAGGGCGGCCTGGGCGGTTTCGCCGTCGGACATGCAGCCAGGCAAATCAGGGACCAACGCGACAAAGCCGCCGCCGTCATCTTCCGGAAGCGGTTCGATGATGACCGGATATTCAAGCTTTGGCATCACGGGTTTCTCGGACAGCGTTGACGAAACGTACCAACCGGCGGATGTACACGGGCTTCACCGGGCGCCGCGGTGGGATGGTTAGGATATCACGTTGTGTGGGATCCGACACCTTCCAGTGGGAGCCGCCACCACTGGGCGGATTACAGCGGATGGCATGCTCGCGGCAAAGGGCGGCGACGTCGTCGATGGACCAATCGCCGGCCGGATTAGCGCGCATTTGATCGAGCCGAGAGCGGGGCATTGGACGTCATCGCATTTTGCGCTGATGGGCAAATTCTTTGGGCAGTAAAGAAGCTCCGTTCAGGATTCTAAGCGGCGGTCATTGTACCATGACAACCTGTCCGTCGCCGCGCATGGTGGTTCGTGGATATGTTTGACCGAGGACCCCTTTGACCTCTTGGAGCAACTGCGACTGTATGTTGCCGGTTCGCTTTTGGTATCGGTCGTAAACGTCATCTGGAAGTTGGAACAGGATGTCGACGTCAGGGGCGCGACGCCAACCGCCGATGCGTGTGCCCTCGCCCCAGGACTTGATCAGGCAGCTATGGTCTATCTCAGACGCGTAGCCCCAGTAAAAACGGTGAAGACAGGAGCGGACGCCCGCTTGGCTTGTGTCTCCGGCCTTGTGTTGCTCGGGTGTGACCTCAATCTTGGCAAGGAGTTGCTCAAAGCGACGTGTTACATAGAACCAGTTAATCGCCGGCACGATAGGCGGAACCGGCGGAGTTGCAACTGGGGTCGATCCCAAAAGCCCGAGCGAGCCAAATCCCGAAACGAGCGTTGGAGGATTGGGGCTGGCTGCGCGGCTAAGGGCGTTATCGAATGGCTGGAGCGGCAAAGGGGACCCCAGACTTTCCCTGGGCTGCCGCACCACCGATAGCGGAATCCGGCCCCCCGACGTATCCTCCGGAAATTGCAAAATTGTTGTCCCAGATGTTGTCCCGGGGAGGCTTTCAGATAGTCAGCGGGAGGGGATGATCGGCTAAGTGCTTGAAATCATTGGTGGGCGCACAAGGACTCGAACCTTGGACCCGCTGATTAAGAGTCAGCTGCTCTACCAACTGAGCTATGCGCCCACGCCGAAGGCGCGGAAAGGCCCCATCGGGGCGCCGTTTACCAAACCCGCACCGTGGTTGTCCAGTGTCGCCCTCAGGGCCCGTCAGCCGGGCCTTGCCGATCCGGCGCAAGGGCACGAGCCGCGGGCACACGCTACCGACACAGTAAAGCCGCCGGGACGGCCCCGGCGGCTCCATTCGACAATTGTCGCGACGTCAATGCACGTTGCCCATGTTACTGGCCTGACGCCAATGTCCGAAGCGATGGCCGCTCATCCGGTGAAACAGAAACGTCGCGCGGCGCTTCTGATCCGTGTCAAGACTCTTGTAGAGTGGATCGGCGGCGTCGGCGAGGCGCTTGAGGCCGGCCGCGGTAGTTGCCATGGCGTCGGCCCGATGCCGCAGCCGCTCCATCGGATCTGTGGTGCGCGGCTCATTGCGTCGGGCAGTGACGCGGTCGATTCGCTGCTTGGCAAGATCACGGATGGCCTGTTCGAGGGCGGGCCAGTTCTTTTCCTGATCAGGCGTCAATTTCAGACCCGCCTTTAAACCAGCAATCCGTGCGTCGGTAAACGCCGCCATGTCCTCTGCGGTTGGGACCTGCCGTTGTGCGGCTCCCGGTGCGGCGGGGCGATCCTGAGCGTACACTAGCGATGAACCGATGATCGCGACCGCGCTGGTTCCCGCCAATATTGCCTTCCACATGACTTCCTCCAGTGTGGATGTGATGACGCCAGTAGATGCCGCCCAGACGGCAACTCAAGTTAAAGTTCGGTCACCATTACAGCGGTGAAAACTAGGTGTATGGTCATTCATGAAGATTACGGCGGCGTCTTCAAACTGACGCCGACGTTTCAGATTTGATTTTAGTGTCGTTCGGCTGCGCTGCGATCAGGGGGCCACCATGGCCTCTGGTTTGGTGCGTTGCCGCTTAACCATTAATCGGTTCAACGCAGCCAGATAAGCCTTGGCGGATGCGACCAGGGTGTCGGGGTCGGCCCCCTTGGCGGTCACCGACTTTCCGGCCTCTGCGAGGCGGACTGACACTTCGGCTTGGGCATCGGTCCCTTCGGTGACAGCGTGCACCTGATAGAGCTCGAGCGTTGCCTCGTGCGGAACCAACGCCTTGATGGCGTTGAAGGTCGCATCCACTGGCCCGTTACCTTCGGCTTCTTCAGTTAACACTCTGCCATCGATGTCGAGCTTCATGGTGGCGCGCTGTGGCCCGCGCGTTCCGGCGATCACCGACAGCGAGACGAGTTTGATGCGGTCCTGGGCGGTCGCAATTTCCTCGTCGACCAACGCTTCGATGTCCTCGTCATAGACGTGCTTTTTGCGGTCCGCGAGCGCTTTGAAGCGGGCGAATGCGTCCTCCATCTGATTGCCGGCCAGATGGTAGCCGAGTTCTTCGAGCTTGTGCACGAAAGCGTGCCGGCCCGAATGTTTGCCCATGATCAGCGAGGTCTGTTTCACGCCGACGTCCTCAGGCTGCATGATCTCATAGGTCTGCGTATTTTTGAGCATGCCATCCTGATGGATGCCGGATTCGTGCGCGAAGGCGTTGCGGCCGACGATGGCCTTGTTGTACTGCACCGGAAATGACGTAACGGCGGATACCAGTTTGGAGGCGCGCGTCAGCAAGGTGGTATCAATACCGGTGACGAACGGCATGGCGTCGTTACGGACCTTGATGGCCATCACGACCTCCTCAAGGGAGGCATTGCCGGCCCGCTCGCCAATCCCGTTGACGGCGCATTCGATTTGGCGCGCACCGGCGCGTACGCCGGCGAGCGAATTGGCGACTGCCATGCCGAGATCATTATGGCAATGCACCGAAAAACGCGCCTTGTTGGAATTGGGCACGCGCTCGCGGACCATCTTGAGCAGGGCGTAATATTCGTCCGGCACTGTGTAGCCGACGGTATCGGGAATGTTGATGGTGGTGGCACCGGCCTTGATCGCAGCCTCGATGCAGCGGCAGAGGAAATCGTGCTCGGTTCTGGTACCGTCCTCGCAGGACCACTCGACGTCGTCGGTGTAGTTGCGCGCCCGGGTGACCGACGAGATCACCATTTGATAGACCTTTTCGGGCTCCATCTGGAGCTTCCACTTCATGTGCACCGGTGACGTAGAGATGAAGGTATGTATGCGGCCGCGTGGAGCTGGTTTGATGGCCTCGGCGGCGCGATCGATATCATTCTGGCCGGCACGCGCCAGCCCGCAGACGACCGCCTTTTTGGTGCGTTTGGCGATCTCGTGCACGGCCTCAAAGTCGCCATTCGAAGCGATCGGGAAGCCTGCCTCGATGACATCGACGCCCATGGCGTCGAGCAACTCGGCGACTTCAAGCTTTTCTTCGTGGGTCATGGTAGCGCCGGGCGACTGTTCGCCGTCGCGCAAGGTCGTATCAAAGATGATAACGCGGTCGTTCTCGGAAACCTGAGAGGTCATCGCCGTCTTCCTACTTGTCGGTTCGCCGTTCCCGGCGCTCGTGGGGTTCATCTCGCAAGCCCCCTGAGTGCCCAGGCGTATGCGCCCAGTCGGCCCTCAGGGGCTGATAAGGAGCAGGAGACCGCCAAGAATTCGGGCAGCAGCCGAGGGAGCCGATGCGGCCCTCCGTTCAATCGCGCCGGGAAATCTGCGCGGCGACATGGCTATTCTGCCCTCTTCGACCGCCCCAAGGTCGTCGACAATTGTAAACTGCCGGTTAATGCCGGGGCCGTGCGATGCCCCACCCTTTTATCGGAAGACCAGGCCCGCCCGCAAGGCCGCGGTTCGCTCGCCTGATTGAGCCGCAGGAACACAGGGCTCCTGCCGTCAACGCGCCGCATTGAGAGGCCCATTTGAAAGGCGGCCCACCTTCCAACGATCTTCAAAACCCTCCGTCAACCGCTCGCAGCCCGGCAGGAAGTCGATCAAGGCGCTGTCAAAAAGCGCGGAGCGTGCGAGATTTGCTGCAACGCAGCGATGCCGCCTGAAAGACAGCTGGAACGTCGCTCCCTTCCTAACTACCGCATCCGAGTGTCGACATCTGGATATCGCTGCTAGCCGGACAATGGCTTGCTCATGTCGGGCATGAGAGGGACATTGTGTGTGGCGAGTTGGGTGAACTTGCCTTCGACCGGAGATCGCACCTCGGGGTGCGCCAAGGAGCAAAGGCGGCCAGCGGCGCGGGTTCCCTGTAATTTTAGAGTGTGGGCATCGAACAGGGGCAGCCATGGCATCGCATCGGACGCGGCGTGGCAACCCGTCCCGCTGGTCGGGGCGTACGGTCTGTATTGCGGTCGCAGCCAGCCTCGCCTTGGCGGCCGGCGCCCGTGGTGGCGAGTATCCCGATCGCCCCGTCCGTATGATCGTGCCGTTTCCGGCCGGTGGGACCGCGGATCTGCTTCCCCGCCTGATCGCTGATCGGCTCTCGCGCAAGTGGAGCGAGTCCGTGGTGATTGATAACCGGCCCGGCGCTGGCGGCAATATTGGCACTGAGTTGTTTTCCCACGCCGACCCCGACGGCTACACCCTGCTGGCCACACCGCCGGGACCCCTCACCATCAACCAAGACCTCTATCCGAGGCTTGAATTCGATCCGGCCGCGTTCGTTCCGGTGACGATCATCGCCCGGGTCCCCAATGCATTGCTCATTAATCCGCGGGTACCGGCCGACAGCGTTGACGCCTTGATAGCGCTCGCTCGCGCCAACGTCCGAAAGTTGAGCGCCGCTACCCAGGGAAACGGCACTACATCACATCTTACCACCGAGCTCTTCCAGAGCATGGCAGGAGTCCGGTTCGTACAGGTCCCCTATCGGGGCTCGGCGCCAGCGCTGCAGGGGCTGGTGGCTGGTAATGTGGACCTGATGTTTGACAATCTCGGAGCATCCCTGCCGCTTGTGCGTAACGGCCAACTCAAACTGCTGGCCGTCGCCTCGGAACGGCGGATGGCCTCGCTGCCGGATATTCCGACCGTCGCCGAGACACTTCCGGGGTTTTCCGCCGCCACCTGGATCGCCGTCATGGCGCCCCCGAAAACGCCGGACATTATCGTCCATAAATTGAATGTAGACATTTTAGAGGTCCTGCGCGATCCCGCCCTCGAACCGCGGCTCAACGAGCTGTCTGCCGAGCCGCTAGGCTTTTCGCAGACCATGACTGCAAAATATTTACTTGAGGAGATGCAACGCTGGCATAACGTCATTCAGGCGGCGGGCGTCACGCTTGAGTGAACCAAACACCCGTTACGCACGGCGGGAGGAGAACCCATGACGATCGAAGCGCAAGTGCGGCATTGGCCTGCCGAGGGTTTGGTCCGCGTCCCCTACTGGGTCTACTGCGACCGCGACATCTATGAAGACGAACAGGAACGGATCTTTCGCGGCGTGACCTGGAATTTTCTGTGTCTGGAAGCCGAACTTCCTTCGCCCAACACCTATTGCCGGTCCAATCTCGGTGCCATGCCGATCGTCGTCACCCGCGACCGCGACGGGCTGCTTCATGCGTTCGAGAACCGCTGTGCGCACCGAGGTTCTCTGCTTTGTCTTGCGGAGCGCGGCGAAGCCAGGACGATCGTGTGCGTCTATCATAACTGGACTTATGATCTTTCCGGCAACCTGACGGCGGTTGCGTTCCGCTCTGGGGTTGGCGGCAAGGGCGGCATGCCGCCGGAATCCAGGCCCGAGTTGCACGCCCCGCGCAAGCTGCGGATAGCGACTTTGTCGGGCCTCGTGTTCGGGACGCTCTCGGAACAGACACCACCGCTCGAGCAATATCTCGGCGACGAGATCGTGGGTCGCATCCGACGGGTCATGCGGGCCCCCGTCAAGCTGCTCGGCGGTTATTCTCAGATGCTTCCGAGCAATTGGAAGCTCTACATGGAGAACGTCAAGGACACCTACCACGCGAGCCTGTTGCACGCGTTCTTCACCACCTTCCGGCTCAATCGCCTGTCGCAGAAGGGTGGCATCGTCATCGATCCGTCCGGCGGTCATCATGTCAGCTATTCGATGGCAGCTGACGTCGCAGGGCAGGAATATGAACAGGCCGGAATGCGCGCGGCGCGCTCCGGCTACCAGCTCGAAGCGCCGGCGCTTCTCAAATCGGTCGACGAGTTCGGCGATGGCATCGGGCTGCAGATTCTGACGGTATTTCCAAATTTCGTGCTGCAGCAAATCAGAAACAGCCTTGCCGTGCGACGGGTGGTCCCACGCGGACTCGAGCAGACCGAGCTCGTCTGGACGTGCTTTGGCTTTGCGGGCGACGACGAAGAGATGACTCAGACTAGGCTGCGGCAGTCGAATCTGATCGGGCCGGCTGGGTTTATCTCCATGGAGGACGGCGCGGCAACCGGCTTTGTGCAACGCGCCGCGGATTCCGCCGCCGACGTCCTTTCCGTCCTCGAAATGGGCGGCAGCGCCATCGCGTCAGACGACAACCGGGTGACCGAAGCGGCGGTTCGCGGCTTCTGGAAGGTTTATCGCGAGCAAATGGCCCTTTAAGGTTCACGTCTGTCGGGCGCCGGTCCGCAGGTGGTGGACAGCGCGACGAACAGTTCGAGGCATCCCATGGACATCGATCTGCATTTCAAGATTCAGAATCTGCTTGCTCGCTACGTTCAGACCATCGACGATGACCGGTTAGAGGCCTGGCCGGATTTCTTTATCGAAGAGGGATGCTACCGGATCACGACGGCGGAGAATTTTGAACGCGGGCTGCCGCTGGGGATGATGTACGCCACCTCGCGCGCCATGTTGCGCGATCGGGTGTCCGCCCTGCGCAAGGCCAACGTCTATGAGGCTCAACGCTATCGTCACGTGATCGGGATCCCGCTCATCGAACGCGACGCCACCGGCGTACGGGCGGCGACCAATTTCATGGTCGCTCGCATCATGCACACCGGCGAAACCATGCTGTTTGCAACCGGCCGCTATCTCGACCGGGTCGTCATCAATCCTCAGGGCGAGGGCGAATTTGCCGAGAAGACCGTCGTGCTCGACAGCCGGCAGGTCGATACCCTGCTCGCGATTCCGATTTGATCGCGGCCCCCGCCGGTCCGACTCGTCCTTTCGACGTCAGCCATCACCCGCCAAGAGACAAGGACGGGCCGCACCCTGCAACTCAGCGCCTTGCGCCAGCCGGCTGGGGTCTCACGAGAGAGACCGGACGAGGCGCCGCGGCTCATCGGAGAGCCTGATCGACGAGGTATCCTCGTCGAGGAGGGCATCACGGACCCGGTTCATCTCGTCGAGTGCCGGGCCCTCGACCTTCGGGAATTCGATGTTGAGGCTGTCCAAGGCCTCGATGATGGTGCTGGCCACCACCATCTGAGCGAACCATTTGTGATCCGCCGGAATGATGTGCCAGGGCGCCTCCTCGGTCGAGGTATGTCTTATCATGGCCTCGTAGGCCGCCATGTAGTCGTCCCAGTAGCTGCGCTCCTTGATATCGCTCGATGAGAACTTCCAGTGTTTGGCCGGCTCATCGAGGCGCGCCAGCAATCGTCGACGCTGCTCTTCGCGAGACATATGCAGAAAGAATTTAACGATCAACGTTCCATTGCGCACCAGATAGCGCTCGAGGGAACGAATATCCTTGAACCGCTGCTTCCAGATATTCTTGGTGACCAGATCCCTCGGCAACTTCTCTTTGGCGAGCATTTCTGGATGCACGCGAACAACCAGGACTTCCTCATAATAGGATCGATTGAATATGCCGATCCGTCCGCGCTCTGGAAGCCGCATATTGGTGCGCCAAAGGAAGTCGTGACTGAGTTCCTCGGAGCTCGGCGTCTTGAAGGCGTGGACGTCGCAGCCCAGTGGATTGACTCCGGTCATGACATGCTTGATGACGCCGTCCTTGCCGGCCGCATCCATGCCCTGAAGGATCACGAGCACGGCCCAGCGTTCCTGCGCGTAAAGCCGTTCCTGCAATTCAGAGAGGCGTTTGATGTCGGAGGTCAGGATGGTCTTGGCCATGTCCTTTTCGACCCCGAAGCCGCCACTATACGCAGGATCATGGTCGGACAAGCGGAAGCGGTCGGGTTTCTCCACGACGAAACGCTTGATCAATTTTTTCTGTTTCATGGTGCCTGACTGTGCCGCGATACGTTTTGTGCATCCCCTCTGGTCGTCATTGCCAAATGTAGCGGAGAAAAGCCGTCACGAAAGCCGGCATCAGCGGATCGAACTGGTCCGGTGTGCCGACGATGCGGATATCGGCGAGTTCCGGCGATGACTCTTGGGCGAGGTGGACGAGCACGCGGGCGCGAAGCTCGGCCGCCGGCAACGGCGATTGCAGCAGCTTTATCATCGCAATGCGCGCCCCGGCAAGGACGGCATACCAGCCCGGCTGCACCTGCATCAGATCGACGGCAAGGCCGGTTTCTTCGGCCAGTTCTCGGATCACGCTGCCGTAAAGATCGACCGTGTCGCCGGCCACATCGGTCGGATCCGGCGTTCCGCCCGGGAAATAGATCTTGCCGGCATTGGCCGTATGGTCGGCCATGACGCCGAGCAGAAAGGCCCCGTCGGCCCCGCGTACCGCTCCCAAGCTGAAACAGTTGCGGATAGCTGCGTCTGGGCAGCCCCAATCCCGCCAGGCCAGAAAGCTCGCAAAATCCGTCTCGAGATAGGCGCCGCGAAATACATCTGCGGAGATCGAAAACTCATGTAGCAACAGAACCCGGCCGTTCCATAACGGTTGTGTCTGACACCGCGCCGCAAAATGAGCATCGATCTCGACGCGACGTTGATCCGCAAAGATCCAGCGCCGTGGCACGACGCGAAGCTCAAGGCGATCAAGTAAGACGACCTGGGTTTCTACCATGGCGGCACTTGGCCGGCATCGATGACCAAGGTCAAGCCTCGAGGCTTCCCTCCATCACGACGACGGCATCGCCGCCGACTGCGGCGGAGGCGAGTTTCCCGTCGCGGATCGTGATCGACAGGGAGATCTGGCTTGGCCGCCCCATTTCATAGCCCTGCTCGATCGTGAGCTCGTGTGCCCCATCGGGAAGGCGCTCAGCGATAAGCCCGGCAAAGGCCGCTACCGCCGAGCCGGTTGCCGGATCCTCGCGCACGCCCATTCCGGGCGCGAACATACGGGCGTGAAAGTGGTGACCCGGCTCGACGCAGGCGCGGCAATAGACGAAGGCCGCACCCACACCGTCGGCCATGAGGGCTTCATTGATCCGGCAGCGGCGGATTTGATCGAGGCCACGCACCGGGACGAAGGTGAAGGGATTTCCGGCCGACCAACTCGAAGGGGTCATGCCCTCGCACCCAATATCATCGGCCTCGAGGGCCAGCGCAGCCGCGATCGCCGCAACGGGCGCGACGTTGCTGGAAGAGGTCGGCAGGCGCGGCAGCTGAAAGCGTGCCCAGCCTCCGTGGGCACCCCGCATCTCGATAGCGCAGGGAACTGGGCCAATGCCCTCCTCGAGGATCATGTCAGGCGCGGCGCCGCCATCGAGCCGGCCGAGCAACACGGCGGTGCCGACAGTCGGATGACCCGCGAAGTCAAGTTCGCGGGCGGGCGTGAAGATGCGCAGCCGGGCCCGATGCTCGGGAGCAGAGGGTGGCAGAACAAACACCGTTTCGGACAAATTGAATTCGCGGGCGATGGCCTGCATGGCCGCGGTATCGAGCCCCTCACCGTCGGGCAGGACCGCCAATGGATTGCCGGTGAACCGTTCCTTAGTGAAGACATCAAGCGTGTAAAATGTCCGGCGCATCACTGCTTCTCCTCGGCTCATTCACAACAGTTCGGCACGAAACATTTGGGCGGGCGCGACAAGCTCTTCCTGGGCGGCAATCAGGAGAATCTCGGGGGAACAGTCCTCCGCGGTGCTGCGCAAGACGCCAAAAATCGAGGAAGCTGCCAGCGACAGCGCGATCGCGACCGAGCGCTGCGACAGATAATGCTGCAGAAACAGGGCGGACAGCAGGTCGCCCGCGCCCTTGGCGGTCAGGGTCAGTCGTGGCGTTCGGACGCGGTACGCTCCACCGGCGTCACAGCCGATGAGGTCGACGACATCGGCCGGCGTCTCCTCGGTACGCGCCGATGTGACGAGAACCACCTTGGGTCCGCGCGCGCGGATCTCATCGATGGCTGCGAGGATTTCGGCGAGCCGTTGGGTCGATCGCCCCGTCAGCGTGTCGAGTTCGAACTGGTTGGGCGTTACGATGTCGGCCGCCGGCACGGCGCGCTCACGCATGAAGGCCGGCAGGTCGGGGCGCACATAGATGCCACGCCCCAAGTCGCCCATGACGGGATCACAACAGTAGCAGGTCTGCGGGTTGGCGGCCCGCACCATGGCGACGGCCTCGAGAATGGCTTCGCCCAAGTCGACCGAACCCACATAGCCGGTGAGCACACCATCACAACGCGCGAGGACCTGCCGGTCGGCCAGACCGCGCATGACGTCCCGGATGAGATCGGGAGTAAATATCTGGCCGCCCCAACTTCCGTAGCCGGTGTGATTGGAAAACTGCACAGTATGGATCGGCCAGACCTCGCAACCCAGTCGCTGCAGCGCGAACACGGCCGCCGAATTGCCGACATGGCCGTAGCTCACGTGGGACTGGATTGAGAGAACGTTCATGGCGCCACTGCCCCTTTACCCATCCGGATAGTGCGCCGAGACCCGATCGACCAATCAATTTCGCTGATCGTGAAAGTCACAGGCCGCGATGGTTGGGGGGTTCAGCAAACCGCGGCTTCCACTTGTCCGCCTGACCGACGACTACGCGGCCTACTGGGCCAGCGATGCGGACAGGTCGCTGACGTCACCGGCTTCGCCGTAGCCCATTGC
>Ga0187783_10003832_pt1 | contig 11120 bp, 11 predicted proteins | sample 1015_SJ02_MP02_2_FD_132471 | JGI IMG/M metagenome (GOLD analysis project Ga0187783, IMG submission 132471) | Tropical peat soil microbial communities from peatlands in Department of Meta, Colombia - 1015_SJ02_MP02_20_MG | ecosystem: Environmental > Terrestrial > Soil > Wetlands > Peat | place...
ATTACTTCGTGCTGATCGCAGCGCCGATGGGGAACGTGAAACTGGCGGTGTTGTTGTAGTTGGTTGGGGTGCCTCCGGCTTGGTACGCCCACCGGTTCGCGGTCATCGGAGTGTAGCCGCACGACTCGTAGTCGGCGCCTGCGACGTATCGCTCGCCGTACGCGCCGATGACGCCCTGAACGAGATCGCAGACGTTCCCGCCCTCATAGTTCGAGAGATTTGTCGTACCGGTGATCGTTCCGGTCGTCCCCGAAACGGAGACCCAGTAGACGCAAGCCGAGGGCTGGCCGCCGCACTCCTGATCGCCGACCGCGAGGTAATTCCCGGTAGAGTACCATTGAACGAACCCCGATATGTACAGCGTCCCGCCGCTGAGCGTGATTAACTTCGTCGAACTGCTCCCGGCCGGCAGCTCGGCAAAATAGCTCGTGGTTCGGCTCGAGTTCATGCCGTCGAAGAAGAGGTTGCCGTTGTCGTCCCAACCCACGAAAAAGTAGTAGTAGAAGCTGGAGTTGGTGTAGGGCACGCCGGTGCCCGTAGCGTTCTCGAAGATCTCCACGTTGCCGGAGCCGCCGCTGCTGTTCTCGATGTTGCCCACCGCGAGGTCGCCGTTCGATTTGTTGACGGCGCAGCTTACCGGATACTCGTCCGTGATGCTCAGCGTTTTCAGCAACGTTCCGGTACGGGAGTACAGGAGCATATCCTGATCGCCGGTGTTCGCGATCCAGATGTTGCCGCTCGCATCGCTGCACTCGCCTTCGGGATAATCGAATCCGGTCAGCGTGCCCTTGAGCTTCATATCGGGCATCGTGAAGATATTGACGTCGTCGGCCCCATAATCGGCAATGAAGAGCAGACGGGGAGCGCCTTTCACCGCGGGCGAGACCCACGATTTGTGATGATTGGGACGAATTTCCCGAACCGCTCTCGCGGCCGGGTAGGGAACCGTGGCTCGCAAGACCGCACTTGAAGCGGTCGGCGCGAGCGTTGCGGATTGTTGCGCGCCGCTGCTGCATCCTGCCAATGCGGCGGCGACGACGATGATGGAAGCGTGTCGCATCACATTCTGCCTCCTTTGTCCCTCGACGTAGTTCATCCTGAGCGAAGTCGAAGGGCTCGGGATGACATTAGTAATCGGGATGACAGGATTGGGCAGGGAGGCGCGCGCCCCCTTTGAACTGCGCATCGAGGAGGGCGCGGTCGTGTTTGAAGGTCGGGTCGCATTGGTTACCGGAGGCACCCGCGGAATCGGCGCAGCGATTACGGAGTGCCTCGCTCATAGCGGTGCGTCGGTGGCCGCAGGTTACAGTCGCGGACGAGAGAGCGCCGAGAAATTCTCCAAGGAGATGCACGAAAAGGGCCGGACCATTTCGATCCATCAGGGCCGCGTCGACGACGTCGACGATTGCAATCGAGTCGTCAAAGAGGTGATGGACCGATTCGGGCGGATCGATTATCTGGTCAACAACGCCGGAATCACCCGTGATAAGACGGTGCGCAGGATGGCGGTCGATGATTGGCGGCACGTGCTCGACGTCAACCTTTCCGGCGCGTTTCAAATGACGAAGGCCGTGCTCGAGCACATGATCGAGCGCGGTTCCGGGCGGATCGTGAATATCAGCTCCGTGGTCGGCGAGACGGGAAACGTCGGTCAGGCGAATTATGCGGCGTCGAAGGCCGGAATGATCGGTTTTACCAAGTGCCTCGCGCTCGAAATGGCCCAGCGCGGCATTACCGCAAACTGCGTCGCACCGGGTTACATCGAAACCGAAATGGTCGCCGCAATTCCGGAAGCCGTGCTGGCCAAGGTCGTCGAGAAGATTCCCCAGCGCCGTTTGGGACGGCCGGAGGAGGTTGCCCGAGTGGTGCGTTTCCTGCTCGAGGACGACTCGAGCTACATCACCGGCGCGATCTTCGACATCAACGGCGGACTGGGCATGTTGTGACCTGCAGGCTTCTTGCCTGCTATTGGGTAAATCTAGCGCGTGGATAGTTTACCGTTCAAAGGGCGCGTTGGAATCGTAACCGGGGGAGCGCGGGGGATCGGTGGTGCGATCAGCACCGTGCTTACGCAGGACGGCGCTACGGTCGCGGTGCTCGGTCTCCCCGAAGACCGGGCAAGGGCCCGCAGTTTGGCTGCGACGCTGAACGGGGCCGCAACGCGGCTGCATTTCTATGAAACCGACGTCGGCGTGTTCGACCGGTGTAGGGAGGCGGTCGCCGCCGTGCTTCGGGAGCACGGCCGCGTGGATTTTCTCGTCAACAATGCGGGCATCACCCGCGACCGTACGGTTCGGAAGATGACGATAGAAGAATGGGAAGCGGTTCTGAAAGTCAATCTTTCCGGACCGTTTTTCATGATTAAGGCCGTACTCGAGACGATGATCGCGCAAGGCTTCGGTCGGATCGTTAACATTAGCTCGGTCGTCGGCGAGAGCGGCAACTTTGGACAGTCCAACTACGCCGCCGCTAAAGCGGGCCTGCTGGGGCTCACCAAGACCGTGGCGCTGGAAGTTGCTAAAGCCGGCATCACGGTCAACGCCGTAGCGCCCGGCTTCATCGATACGGACATGACACGAGCGATGCCGCTCACCGCCATCGAGAACGCAATCGAGCAAATACCCGGCCGCCGGCTGGGCAAGCCGGACGAGGTCGCGCAGCTCGTGCGTTTTCTCCTCGATGAAAGATCCGGCTATATCACCGGCGCGGTGTACAATATCAATGGCGGCTGGTACATGTAGATGGAGAACACGATTGGACGCAACGGGGGCATCGCTCCCGATGAACTGAGCTACGGGATCGACGTCACCGGTCTCGACCCGGCATCGCTGATGGATGCGCTGCGCGCGGTGATTACCGACGTGATGATGGACCCGATGCGAATGACGACCTGGCTGACCGGCTTCGCGCTGGCCGAGCAGAATGTCGGCCTCAACATGCTGCGCCGGCTGGGTGGACAGGGTGACACGAAGCCGGCTTTTGGCGGGGATAAGCGGTTTGCGGAACCCGAGTGGAGCAGCAATCCTATGCTAGCGGGCGTCGTGGAAGATTATAAAGCTCGTACGCAGGCGGCGATGCAGCTCGTTGATTCGTCGCGTTTACCCGAGGCAACGCGGCAAAAAGCGCGTTTTGCGATGCAGCTCATGTGCGACGCGTTTGCCCCGAGCAACGTGCCGTGGCTGAACCCCGGCGTGTTGAAAGAAGCCACCGACACGGGCGGGATGAGCCTGGTGCAGGGCCTGCAGAATTTTCTGGACGACGTCCGCAACAACGGCGGCTATCCGCGTCAGGTCGACAAGAGCGGCTTTGAGGTGGGGAAGAATCTCGGAGCGACGCCGGGACGCGTGGTGATGCGCAACGAGCTCATGGAGGTAATCGCCTACGAGCCGCAGACGGCGCAAGTACACGAGATTCCGCTCCTTTGCAGTCCCCCGTGGATCAATAAATTCTACATCATGGATTTGGCGCCGGGGCGCTCGTTCGTCGAATGGGCAGTTCAGCACGGCCATCAGACTTTCATGATTTCTTACCGCAATCCGGACGAGCGGATGTCGCATTACACGATGCACCATTATCTGCGCGATGGCTTGCTTGCCGCGCTCGATGCCGTCCAGGAAATGACCGGCGCGCCGCGCGTGAACCTGATGGGACTCTGCCTTGGCGGTACCTTTGCGCTGATCGCCATGGCGTATCTCGCGGCGCACAATCAAGGCGATCGCATCGAGTCGGCAGCGTTGACGAACACGCTGGTCGATTTCAGCATCCCCGGCGAGTTAGGCGTCTTCACCGACGAGGACACGATCGCGCGGATCGAAAGGCGTATGCGCGAGCGCGGCTCCCTCGATCCGGCTGAGATGGCTCATACTTTTGACTGGCTGCGGTCGAACGATTTGATCTGGAGCTACGTCGTCAATAACTGGTATAAAGGCAAACAGCCCTCCGCATTCGATATCCTCGCCTGGAACAAGGACTCGACACGGCTGCCGGTTGAGATGCACGCAGAGTACCTGCGCGCCTGCTATCTGCACAACGCAATTGTAAAGCCGGGAGCGTTCGTTATCGGCGATACGCCGATCGATCTCGGCAAAATCAACGCGCCGATTTACGTGCTCGGAGCCGAAACCGATCACATCGCGCTGTGGCGCGGAACCTATCTGACGACGCAATACGTTGGCGGCCCGGCGAAATACGTGCTCACCAACTCGGGTCACATCGCCGGCATCGTCAATCCGCCGGGAGCGAAGAAGACGTGGTATTACACCAAGCCGGTTGCGCAGCGCGGCGAAAGTGCCGACGAATGGCTCGAGAGCGCCGATCGCCACAATGGGTCGTGGTGGCTGGATTGGGCCGATTGGGCCGCTGCGCACGGCGGACCGTTGCGCGAACCGTACCGCATGCCTGACGGCGAGCCGGCGCCGGGGCGCTACGTGCACAACGAGATCGGGCCGCAGTTTGCGGCAAAAGTGCCGGCAACGCCGTGACCGACGACGAGCGGGGGGGTGCCTGGCGTAGCCTCGGCGACTTCATTCGAAGTCAGCGCGAGCTGGCCAACCTCTCGATGCGTCAGCTAGCGGAGATCGCGAAGATCTCCAACCCTTACCTCAGCCAAGTCGAACGCGGATTGTATAAGCCCTCAGCCGAGGTGCTCAAGAGCATTGCGAATGCTCTGCAGATTTCGGCCGAGACGATGTACGCCCAGGCCGGGCTGCTCGACGATTCCCAAGGCCGGGAGGAGAGCCACCACGGCGTCGAGCACGCCGTCAAGCTCGATCCCCGCCTGACCGTCGATCAGAAGGAAGCCCTCATCCGAATCTATCGAAGCTTCGTCGGCCGCGAGTAAGCAAGCGCTCAGTGCCACCCTGAGCCCTTCGACTCGCTACGCTCGCTCAGGATAAACTACGGCGCGGAGCGCCGAAGTCGAAGGGCCGCGTGGAGTGCCCGGCGGGTAGTTGACAGCCGAAGCATGTGCTTGGTATACTTAGCACACAGAATCACATTTTGAGAGGAGATAAGGTTCCAACCATGGCCGTCAACGTGTCAGAGTACATGAACAAGTTTCAGGAAGAGGGTCTCGCCGCAATCAAGCAGACCCAAGATGCCAGCTTGAACGCGATCAAGTCTTTCCGCGAGTTCACGCGCGAAATGACCGAGAAGCCCGGCAGCGTTCCGTCGTTCGAGAACATCCCGACCCCGACGCAGCTCGTCGAGCTTTCGTTCGGATTCGCCAGCGAGCTTTTGGAGCTGCGCAAGGCGTTCACGCTGCGAGTAGCCGAGATGCTTGTCGAAACCCAAAAGCAGGCTGAGGCAAACTTCAAAGCCGCAACCACCGTCGCAACCAAACCGCCCAGCAAGTAAAACGACAAACAGCTAACAGACCGCTCGTCCCGTGGAGGGACGGGCGGTCTTTCTTATATTCCGCCGAAGCGACGGGCGATGAACGCTGCAAAGACGATCACGATCGGCAAGGAGCTACGCGTCGCGCGACTTGGCTTCGGGGCGATGCGGCTATGCGGTCCGGGAATCTGGGGCTGGCCCGCGGATCGCGAAAATGCGCTGCGCGTATTGCGGCGCACCATCGAGCTTGGGGTGAACTTCATCGACACAGCCGATTCGTACGGTCCGCACGTCAACGAAGAGCAGATCGCGCAGGCGCTCTATCCATACCCGGCCGGTCTGGTCATCGCAACGAAAGGCGGCTTAACGCGCAGCGGACCGGGCGAATGGAAACGTTGTGGGCGTCCGGCGCATTTGGAAGAGGCTTGTGCGGGCAGTCTGCGCCGGCTCCGCCGCGATTGCATCGATCTCTATCAGTTGCATGCGATCGATCCGGAAGTTCCTTTGGAAGAGCAGGTGGGAGCTCTGCGCAAACTCCGCGACGCGGGGAAAATTAAACACGTTGGGCTGTCCAACGTAGAGCTCGAGCAATTGCAGCGCGCCGAGCGCATCGTCCCGATCGCTTCCGTGCAGAACAACTACAACGTCGCAAACCGCTACAGCGAACCGCTCCTCGAGTACTGCGCGAGGAACGGAATCGCGTTCATCCCGTATTTCCCGCTCGACGGCGGAGATCTAGCGGCCCTCGAAGCTTTGACGCCGATTGCGCGCGCCCACGACGCGAGCGTTTGGCAGATCGGGCTGGCGTGGCTGCTGCATCACTCCGAGGCGATGCTGCCGATTCCCGGAACGTCCTCGCTTGCGCATTTGGAGGAGAACGTTGCGGCTTCCCGGATCGGCTTGACGCGCGAGGACGAGGCGGTGCTCGACCGCCTCGCGTCGCGTCAATAGACTATGAGTTGCTGATAGCTGAACCGTCCGGCTCTTCTCCGGCGGTAACGCTTTTGGTCGGACTGCCTCCGGCGGGGTACGCCCACGTGTGAATGCCCGTGCTGCTGTAGTAGCAGCTTTCGAAATCTCCTCCGGCGACGGCGCTTCCGTCTACGGTGGGCTGGATGACGTCGCATGCGCCTTTGAAGCGGGTCGCTCCCGTTATTTTGCCGCTGGTACCCGATATCGTTGCTTCGTACAAGCATGAGGCATTGGCATCGCCGCATTGCTGATCTCCAAGTACGAGCGACGTGCCTACCCACTGGACTGCGCCGGGAAAGACGATCGTACCGCCGCTTAAGCTCACCGTCGACATCGAGCTCGCACCGCTGGGAAGCACGGCCAACGTATAGAAGCCGCTGTCGTTTCGGCCGCTTACGTAAAGATTGCCGTTCGGATCGTAGCCGTCAAAGTAATAATAATACTGTCCTTTATTCGTGTAGGCCGTCGGCTTGCCGGTTGCGTCCTTATAAACCAGCACGGCTCCTGCGCCGCTGACGCCGAAGATATTCGTCACGGCCAGATCGCCGGTTTTGGTGTTGACCGCGCAGCCGACAGGATAACCGCTGGAATCCGTCAGTTTAGCAATCGCTTTGGTACCGCCGTGCGCGAACTCGACGACGTTTTGAGCGTTGGTGTCGGTAATCCACACGTCGTCTTTGGCGTCGGTGCATTCGCCCTGCGGTTCGTGGAAGCCGGTCAGCGTTCCACTGAGCGTAAGACCGGGATACTGGTAGACGTAAACGTCGTCTTTCTGCGCGTCGGAGATGTAAAGCAGGTCGCTGGAGCCGCTTGCGGGCGAGATCCACGAACGGCCGCGGTCGGAATGCTCGGCAAACCCAGCAGTGTGTACCGCTGCAAGCGTGCTGCGTATGCCCAAGGGGCGCTGACGCGTTAACTGCGACGCGCCCGAGCCGGCCGGTGCCACGTTAGAAAACTGACCGCCGCCGCAGGCGCTCAAGAAAGCCGCTGCACTAACGCCGGCCAATGTATACTTGACCCAAGTCAATATCATGTTGAAGGAAGCTCCATTTCTTCTTCGCGTTTAGCGAGTCGCAACGAGCTCACCTGCTGCGCGTTTCCATTTGACGAGGGGTTGCACGGCGACCGAAGAATGCGAGAGCAGGAAGCAGACTTCATTCCCGAGGAAGGACTTGCCATGGAGAAGATCTTGCGTAGGACGTCTTACGTTCTTGGCGTTTTAGTGACCGCCGCAATGCTGGCCGGTTGCGGAGGCGGGCTTGCGAACAGCATTCCGGCACCGCTGCAAAACGCGACGCAGCCGAGCGCAGGCTATGCGCGCCCGGCTAGTTCCACGGGAAGCTTGCTTTACGTTTCCAACTACGGCGACAGTAACGTCACGGTGTATTCGTGGCCGTCGGGCAAGCTCGAGGAGACGCTGGACGTGCCTGCGGGGCCGGTAGGCGAATGCACCAACGCAAGCGGAACGGTGTGGATCACCGGCCAGGGCGCCGATGCGGTGGTCGAATACGCACATGGCAACACAAAGCAAGTCGCTAAGCTCGGCGATCCAGGCAACAACCCCCATGGTTGCTCGTTGAATCCGAAGAACGGTGATCTCGCCGTAACAAATATCAACAGCAACAATGGCGCACCCTCGGGAACGCTTGCCATTTACGCCGGCGCAAAGGGTTCGCCTACGATTTATCAGGACGCAAGCATCTATCGATATTACTTCTGCGGTTACGACAGCAGCGGCAACCTTTACGTTGACGGAATACAGCGCGACAACAGCTTCGTTCTCGCCGAGCTTCCCAGCGGCGCGTCAAAACTGACGGTTCTCTCGCTCAAGCAAAGCATCAGCACACCGGGCGGCGTGCAGTGGGACGGCAAGCACATAACCGTCGGAGATGCATCGAAGAGCGTCGTCTATCAGTTCTCGGTTTCCGGCAACACGGCGACGGTTGTTGGGAGCACCTCGCTCAAAGGTGGCGATGCAGCGGCTTACTACATCGATAGCAGCGCCAGCGAAGTCGTTGCGCTCATAACGGACAGCTCCAAGGCCGGGATTTGGAAGTACCCGACAGGCGGATCGCCGACTACTAGCGTCACGCTCAGCGCCACCGATCAGCCCATCGACTTAGTCATCAGCGAGTAAATCGGCTAGGCCAGGGGCCAACGCCGATTGGTAGAAATTGGGCGCTCTCCTAGGGGAGCGCCCTTACTGTTGCTGCTCGTGTGTCATTGAGCACTGGAGATTGCGGTGGTGCGGAAAGCTCTTGCACTTTTGTTGTCCGGCGGTCTTCTTGCCGGTTGCGCTTCGCCCGCTTTGTCGCTCGCAGTCGATCGGGGGAACGGCGCGGCGACTTTGGGCGCTCGTTTGACGCCGGCGCAGGTGCAGTACACGTCGCTCTATAGTTTTCAAGCGCACGGCGACGGCGGAGGGCCGTTCGGCGGTCTAACTAGCTTTGACGGCGTGCTGTACGGGACGACGTACCTGGGCGGTTTGCATGGTGCGCTCGGCACCGTCTACCAAATCACAAGCGCGGGCGTCGAATCGGTAATCTACCGTTTCAAAGGCGGGCACGACGGCGCGAGGCCTTTTGACGGCCTTATCAACATTAATGGCGTGTTCTACGGGACTACGCAAGAAGGCGGCAAGTCTAATGATGGAACGGTATTCCAGGTTGCGCCCGACGGGAAGGAAAGCGTCGTACACCATTTCAAAGGCGGCTCCGACGGCGAGTATCCCCGCGCGTCTTTGACTGCGCTCAATGGCGTGCTGTACGGCACGACCTATTTTGGAGGGCCGGCGGAAGAGGGTACCATATTTCAGATCGCGTCGGGCAAAGAGAGCGTGCTCTACTCCTTTCAAGGTGGAACGGATGGAGCCAGACCGTATGCGGCACTTATCGCCGTGGGTGACGCCCTTTACGGTACGACGTCGGCAGGAGGCTACGCGAACGACGGTACCGTCTTTTCGGTAAGCACTTACGGTCAGGAGCAGATCGTTCATTCGTTCACCGGAGGCGCCGATGGAGCGATTCCGTTTGCCAGCCTCATCGACGTGAACGGCACGCTCTATGGAACGACGCGTTCGGGCGGAGCAAACAACGACGGTACGATCTTCCAAATCAGCGGATCCGGCCAGGAAAGCGTGCTCTACAGCTTTCAAGGTGGAATGGATGGCGCGATGCCGGACGCGCCGCTGATCGAGCTGTACGGCACGCTCTACGGAACGACGCGTTATGGCGGTGCCGACAATCTAGGAACGATCTACATGATCACGACGGGAGGAGCTGAAAGCGTGTTATACAGCTTTCAAGGCGGAAGCACCGACGGCTATGGACCGTATGCCGGCCTCACCAACATGAACGGCATTCTCTACGGCACGACGCCCTGGGGAGGAGCCAAGAAGCGCGGGACCGTTTTCAGGGTGGTGCTATGAGCGTGAATGCCCGCGTGGCACTGCCGGCAACGGCGTTGCTCACCGCAATATTTTGCTCGGGTTGCAGTTTTGGGCCCGTCGACTCCCCCTTCGACTCCACTCAGAGTGACATGGGAGGAAAGCCGGCGGACACGACGTCGATCTTGAAAAAGCTGACGAAGGACGTAGTCATCGGATCGACGGTCGATCCGATCAACGGAGATGCCGGTCCGCGTGCCATCTCCATCGTTCCAAAAACATACGGCCCGCTCACCGCAGGGCAGCTCCTCGTCTGCAACTTCAACGACGAGGACGGTACCGCCGGCGCCGGAACCACTATCGAGCTGCTCAAACCCGCGCCGAGCTCTCAGCCAACGCGATTTGCTCAGAGTAGCTCGATCGAGGGCTGCGACGGTGACGCTTCGATCGACAAAGATGCAGTTTATGGGTCCGGACTGACCAGCGGCGAAGTCGTCGAGTTTAGCGATGAGGGAAAGATCGTGGGCACGTACACGGGATCGCCCGTCGCGGACCCGCTCTCCGACGTTTCCGCGGCGCAGATTGAGAAATACGCGCCCGCGTACATCTTCGTAGGCTCGACTACATCCGGATCCATCACTAGCATCAGCGTCGGCTTTTATGGCACCGGCAAAGCGCTGCGGGTTGCCAAGGGCTTTGCCGTCCAAGATGCAGGCTCAGCGCAAGCGTTGGGGCCATCGGGACTGCAATACGATAAGCAGATCGACACGCTCTACATCGCCGACGGCGTAACCAACACGATTGTCGCTTTCTCCCACGCCAGCGATCTCTTGGAGAAGGACGAGATCGTCGTCGAACGCGGCGGAAAGACGTTCAAGTGCAAGAACCCCAAAACCACCTGCGCGACCCTCATTTACAGCGGCTCGCCGCTCGCCGCGCCCTATGCGGCCGCACTACTGCCGAATGGTAACTTGATCGTGGCCAACACCGAAGGGACCGCCAACACCCTCGTGGAGCTGACTCCGCAAGGGCAGATACTGGACACCAAAGTAGTCGACAGCAATCCGACGCAGGGCGTCTATGGTCTTGCCGCGATCGGGACCAATGACTCGAACACTGCGCTTTTCTTCAGCGACACGAACTCGAACACGCTCCAAGAGCTCGAACAGTAGCCGTCCCTCGACTCCGCTCGGGATGACAGAGAAGGACTATTGCGCTTCGATCGAGTGCGCGTGCAGCGCTTCGACGGTCACGACCGTCACCGGACCGAATCGATCGGTGCTCGCCGTCCAGACCGCAGCCGGCGAGCCATCAACGCGCACGGCGCGCGCTGCAATGCCGTGCAGGCGAACCTGATAGGTGCGCAGCGCCGGCTGGAAGGATCCTGACGGCGTGCCGAGGCTGAAACGGACGACGTCGGCGGTGCGGC
>Ga0187783_10003833_pt1 | contig 11118 bp, 10 predicted proteins | sample 1015_SJ02_MP02_2_FD_132471 | JGI IMG/M metagenome (GOLD analysis project Ga0187783, IMG submission 132471) | Tropical peat soil microbial communities from peatlands in Department of Meta, Colombia - 1015_SJ02_MP02_20_MG | ecosystem: Environmental > Terrestrial > Soil > Wetlands > Peat | place...
CCTGCTACGCGGTCACCTCGCTGACCGCCGCCAGGGCTGGCCATGCCCAGCTCGCCGCCATCATCCGCGGCCGCTGGGGCATCGAAGACCGCCCGCAGGTCAGTGCGGACAGGGCCTTACCTATATAGAGAACTTGACAGGGTACCGGAGACCTATTTAGAATTCTTACATGGCGCTGCGGTTGACCGTTCAGGTGCAGCTGGTCTTGCAGGCGCTGCTGCGTGATCCGGCCCGGGAGATGTACGGGCTGGAGCTGTCCGAGGAGACCGGGCTGCAGCCCGGGACCGCCTACCCGATCCTGCTGCGACTGGAACGCGAGGGCTGGGTGGCCAGCCGCTGGGAGGACATCGACCCGCGGGCGGAGAAACGCCCGGCCCGCCGGTACTACCGCCTGACGCCCGGCGGCGCGGTCGCGGCCAGCGCCGCCCTCCCGGGGGCGCGGCGCCCTAACGGCACGGCGCTGCGCCGTCTGGCCGAGGGGGGCGGCACCGCATGATGCCCGGCATCGGCCGTGAGGAGCGCAGGAACAAGCGGGCGCCCGTCGTCGCTGTCATCGTGGCCGGCACGGCGGCGGCTTCCGCGCTGGTCCAGCCTGGCTGGCAGTGGGTGCCGCTGGCCGCCGGCATGTCCGCCGCCATCGCCGTGGGCGCCCGCATCGACCGGCCCGGCGGCCGCGGCAGGGGCAGCGGCCGCAGCGGCCGCGGCCGCGATGATGGTGACGGGCCTGCCGGCCCGGCGGCGCACCGGTGGCACATGCTGGTCATGGTGTCGCGGCTGATGCCCCGGTCCGCGGGCCGCCGGTGGCTGGCGGAGGCGGAGAGCCTGCTGTCGGAGATCACGGCCACCCGGCGCGGCGCGGCGATCCGCAGCTACCTGCTGTCCGCGCCCCGGCTGGTGGTGATGATGTGGGCACGCAAGGCCTTGCTCCGGGCGCGGCCTGGCCCGGGGCGCCCGGGGTGATAGCCGCCTACCTTGTGGTCACCGCGGCCGACCGGGACTGGCGGCCCGCCGACCTCACACCGGGCCCCGGCACACCACAGCCCGCTACGCAGAGCGCCCGCGGAAGGGGCGAACGGCGCCGGTGACGGATAACAGTCTCTGCGCGCCCAATTCGTCGGCCGGGAGACCGTCCCAGGGGTTGGCCCCGCCATGATCTGTCACGTAGGCGCAGCCTGCGTTGCGCCGGGCGGCAAGCCAGAACGCGTCGCTGAAGGATTCGGCGGGCACGGAATGGAGCAGGTGGTAGAACTGCCCGGCCGGCCATGACCTCGTCCAGCGCGGCACGGCCAGCTCGAGGTAGGCCGTCCAGGGACCCTCGAACGTGCCGAGCAGGTCGGCGTGCTCGGCATAGGCCTCGATCGGGTGCGCGCCGTGGTTGAATGCCACCACGCGCACTCCCATGTCCCGTGCCTGGGCGGTCAGGTCGGCATATTGGCCGACTTGCTCCGGAGCGACCGCGGCGCGATCGAAGAACACGCCCGTCACCTCGTACCAGTCCAGGTACCGGCCGAGGTCGGCCAGGGCATCGTGCGTGGAGCGCTCGCCGTAGTTGGTGTCCACGTACCCGGCCACCGCCACCCCGGCGGAGCGCAGCCGGTCCAGCGCGCCGAAGACGGCGGCGTCGGGCACGGTGCCGGGCCCGTTGGCGAGGTTAAGCACGATCAGCCGGACCTGTGCGGCACGCTCGGCCATCCGCGCCCAGTCGTCGGGGCGGGTCGCTGGATGAAAGTACGCCGGCACGATCAGCTGCGGCATGACGAGCTTAGTTCCGTCGCTCAGGGTCAAGAGCTTGCCTCCCACAAGTCGGCTATCGAGGTGGCGAGGTCGCGGCGTGGCGTCCAGCCCAGATCCTCGATGGCGCACGTGATGTCGGCCTGCTGCCATGGTATGTCGGCCGAGCGCCCCAGGCCCGGCGCGTCCTCATGCACCGTACCGGCGCATCCGCTGATCGCGAGCAGCTCCTTGACCATCGCGCGCACCGGTACCCCCCGCCCGCTCCCGATATTGAGCACCGGGTGAGGCAGTACCGGCGCGGTTGCGGCCGCGAGCACGGCATCGGCGACGTCGCGCGCATCGACGAAATCCCGGACGGCGTCCAGCGACCTGAGCCGCACATCGGTGCCGTGCCCCGGTGCCCGGCGCAACTCGGCGGCCAGCCGGCCAGGCAGGCTGCTCTGCGGCGCGCCCGGGCCGACCGGGTTGAACACGCGCAGCACCACGGCGTCGAGCCCGGCCGTTCTGGCCAGTTCCACCAGCCGGGTACCGGCCAGCTTGGTTGCCCCGTACATCCCGGCGGGCCGGGGCGGCATCCGCTCGGTGATCGGTACGCCCGGCTCGGTGCCGCCGTACTCGGCCGCGGATCCCAGGTGGACGAGCCGGACCGGCGCCTTGGCCAGCAGCATCGCCTCGGCCAGCCCGTACGCGCCGTCGACGTTGGCTGCGACCAGCACATCCGGGCCGCCCGCGGTGGCTCCGGCACAGTTCACCACGGCATCCGGTGCGACATCCGCGAGCATCGCCGCGATCCGGTCCGGGTCATCCCCGGCCAGGTCGACTGGCTGGTGGCGGGCCGAACCGGGTAGCCCGGACCGGCCCGCCGTGACCACGTCTATCCCGGCGGCCGAGGCCCTGTGCCGCACGTGCGCGCCGAGGAACCCGCTCGCGCCGATGACCATGAGGCGCATGGGTTAGGTCTGCCCTAGCAGGGCTCCCCGAATCACCCCGAACTCGGCATTGACCCGGTCGTAGTCCTCTGGCCGCCCGATATCGAACCAGTATCCCTTGAATTTGTAATGCCGGGGGGGAGTGCCACGCGCCAGCAGGTCGAGCATGAGCTCGTCGAACCCGAAGGGCAAGCCCGGGGTGTAGTGGGCCAGGGTGCTTCTGCTGCACGCATAGACACCCATGCTGACGAGGTAGTCGATCGTTGGCTTCTCGGTGAAGTCGATCACGTGATCGTCATTTGTGGTCAGCACCCCGTACTCGAGCCGCGTCTGAAGCTGATACGTAGCCACGGTCAGCGGCGCGGCCGATTCCCGGTGCTGCCGCATCAGGTCCGAGTAGTCGAGATCGGTGAGCAGGTCGCCGTTCATGATCAGGAACTCCTCGGGCAACCGGTCGAGGACCCGCAGCACCGGGCCCATCGTGCCCAGCGGCATTTCCTCCGGCGGGGTGTACTCGATGTCCACGCCAAACCGGCTGCCGTCGCCGATGTAGGAGCGGATCAGCTCGCCGAAGTGGCCGACGGTCAGCGTCACGTGGTCGAAGCCGCGCTGGGCGAGCTGGGTCAGCGCGATTTCCAGGATCGAGTGCTCGTCGCCGATCGGCACGAGCGGCTTGGGAAGCCGGGTCGTGTAAGGGCGGAGCCTGACGCCTTTTCCCCCGGCAAGTATGACCGCATGCATGGTGCCCCCTCCTACATCACTGGTTGTACTCATTGGGGTTGTAGCGCGCCAGATTCCCTGGCTCCAGGAACCACTCGATGGTTTCGCGCAGGCCCTGGTCCCGGGTGTAGCGCGGCTGCCATCCCGTGCGATCACGCAGCTTGGACGCGTCGCAGACCAGCCGCATGACCTCCGAGTCCTTGGGGCGGAGCCGCTGGGCGTCCTCGATGATGTCGGCCTCGACACCCATGAGCCCGGCGATGTCCTCGGCGAGCTGGCCGATCGCCACGTCCTGGCCGGGGCCGACGTTGAACAGCTCGCCCAGCACGGCCGAAGCCGGGGCCTCGCCGAGGTCCACGAACGCCTGCGCGGTGTCGGTGACGTAGGAGAAGTCACGGGTCGGGTCGAGTGCACCCAGTTTCAGCTGGCGGGAACCCGCCGCGAGCTGGATGATGATCGCCGGGATGACGGCGCGGGCCGACTGGCGCGGGCCGAACGTGTTGAACGGCCGCACGACAACCGCGGGCGTCCCGAAACTCAGGTAGTAGGACTCGACCAGCTTGTCGGCAGCGATCTTCGAGGCCGCGTACGGCGACTGCGCCTGCAGCTTGTGCCCCTCGCTGATCGGGACCGTCCGGGCGGTGCCGTAGGTCTCGCTGGTCGAGGTGTGCACCAGCCGGGGCGTACCGCAGCTCCGGACGGCCTCGAGTACGTGCAGCGTGCCGATGACGTTGGTGTCCACGAACGACTGCGGAGCGGAGTATGAGTAGGGGACCGATCCGAGTGCGGCGAGGTGGTAGACGACCTCGGTGCCCTCCACCAGCCGGCGTACCGACGCCGGATCGCGCACGTCGCCGAAGACCACCTCAACCTGGTCCAGGATGTCGCTGTCCAGTGCGTCCAGCCAGCCATGCGAGCTGTACATGTTGTAGAGCACCATGGCCCGTACCCGCTGCCCGCGGCGCACCAGTGTCTCCACCAGGTGCGAGCCGATGAACCCCTCGGCTCCGGTCACCGCAACCTCGTCCGTCATATCCGCTCCCCTCCATATGACCCTTGTATTTCTGTATGAAGACCTTGCATCTGATGAGGCCGGCCATTGCCCTGGGGCTCAGCCGGCATGTCGCACTGCCTTTCCCAGCACGAGAGCTGCGTAGCCTGCCAGCACGACGAGTAGTCCCACGCACGCCACGATCTGCCCGAACACCCCCAGGCGCCGGCCCACTTCGATAGCGAGCGCGGCGGCGCAGGCAGCAAGGGGAAAGGTGCGGCTGCCGAAGGCCTGCAGCAACAATGCGATGAACATGGCCCCGCCCAGCGCCAGGTACGCCGAGATCTGCGGCAGGACCGCCCAATTCGGATGAACGAGCCGGGTTTCGACCGCGACCCCGGCGACGGCGATGATCAGCAGCACGGTGGCGGTCAGGTACTGCAGCAGCGCGGCGGTCAGCACCAGCCGGGACCGGATGGCGAACGCCCGCAACGTGCGCGTGTTCCGGAGCAGCCGTTGCGTGCGCCGCCGGAACCAGACGAGCATCCACTCCGCCGCGCCCATGCTGAGCGCCAGCGGCAGCGAAGCGAGCACCGCACCGGTATTGGTGCCTCCGTGGCCGGACACTCCGGCCACGAACGGGAAGACCAGCAGCCCGCCCGCGACCAGCCCGAACCCGGCACTCGGCATCGCGGCGCGCAGGTCCGCCGCCGCGAGGAGCCTGGTGGCAGGCTTGGCGGCAGGCTTGGCGCGAGCATGCTTGCCGCGACCGGGAAACTTGCCGAGACCGGGAAAACTGACCGTCGGGCTGGTGCGGGCCACGGCCAGCCCGAGCGCCAGCAGTGGCGTGGCGGCCAGTGCGGCCCATACCACGTGCTCCCAGTGCGATGGCCGGCCGACGACCAGGAACACGGCAGCGCCGAGCACCCCGGGCGCGAGCACGAGGAAGAGCAGTCTCTCGGCGCCCAGCACCATGAGCACGGTAGCGCCGAACATGTACGAGCCCAGGCCCACGCCGAAGATGAACACGGACTTGTAGACGGGTACCGCCACGGACACGAGGTCCATGGCCACGAGCAGTCCCACCATCCCGGCCCCCAGGCCGGCCAGGAGCACCCGCTGGGCCTGGACCAGGTCCCCCTGGCCCAGCCGCGCGTAGCCGAGGTAGGCCAGCGCCTGGCTCAGCGCCCACGACGTGAGCAAGGCCACGATCAGGACGCTGAGCACGCCCCGGCCGACCAGCAGCCCGGCGGCAGCCGCATAGCAGAGCGTCGGCAGTCCGTAGAGCAGGCCATGAAGTGCGGGCCGGAGCTTACTGGTCTGCCACGGATCCGGCAGCGGCTCCGGTTCGGCCGGCCGGCGCGGCACCCGCCGGTACATCTCCTCGGCGATCGCGAACACGTCCGAGACGCCGTAGCGCTTCCGTACCGTCTGGTCACTCCAGCCGTCGAATTCGAGCGCGCTGGCGATCTCCAGCGGATCCACCGCGGATTCGCACACCGAGACGAACTGCTCGCACAGCTCCTCGACATCACGGGGCTTGGGCGCCTCGGCATGGACGACTGCCATCCGCCGCGGCTTGCCGCCGTTCCCGTTGAGCTGTGCCGAGGACGACCGGAGATCCGGCACGGCTCCCGCGCTCATCGCGCGGCCTCCCACGGCAGCAGGTCGCTTGATTCGTCATCTGATTCGTCATCTGATTCGTCGTCGGGGTCCGGTTCGTGCGGGGCGATCAGCACCGGGCGGCCGGAGACGGCGAAGGCGTAGATTTCGTCGATCGTGTTGATCGCCCCGTCAACCGTGAACTGCTCCAGCGCGCGGGCTCGGGCTGCGGCACCGAGGCGGTGCCGCTGCTCGTCGTCCCGCAGCAGGGTGAGGCAGGCCAGGGCCATGGCTTCCGGGCTACGCGGCGGCACGACCAGGCCGGTATCGCCGACGGCCTCGGTGACCCCGCCGACATCGGTGGCAACACAGGTCCGGCCGCAGGTCATCGCTTCGATCAGGCTGTAGGGGAAGCCTTCCGAGACGCTGGACAGCACCACGATGCTGCCGGCGTCGTAGGCGTCGCGGATGTTCTCGACCCGGCCCTCGAAGGCTGTCGCCTCGGCGATGCCGAGTTCGGTCGCCAGCGTCCGGAGGCGTTCCAGGTAAGGTTCCCTGCCCTTGGGCGGAGACCCGAAGATCCGCAGCCTGGCCTCGGGCATGTCCTCGTGGACCAGGGAGAACGCGCGCAGCAGCGTCTCCAGGTCCTTGATGGGATCGATGCGCCCGGCCCACGAGATCGTCGGTACCGCCGGCTCACCGGAGAGAGCCGGAAAGTTGTTCGGGTCCACGCCGTTGTACACGGTGCGGATGCGCGACGGTTCCGCGCCCAGCCGTTCCTCCCAGCGCCGGTTGTAGACATTCCCGGGAGTGATCGTCTCCGCCTCGTCGTACCCGAGTGCGCACAGGCGGCGCATGAACCCCAGGTAGAACGCCTTGACCGGCCACCGGTACGGGCTCTTGCGGTTCTGCAGGTACTGCTCGCGCAGGTACACGCCGTGCTCGGTGACCAGCATCGGCACGCCGTGCCGCCACTTGGCCGCCAGGACGGGCAGGACGCCAAGACCGTTGGTCACCGCGTGGCCGATGTCCGCCTGCACCGGTGCGTAGGACAGCGGGCGCAGGGAATGTTCCAGCAACTGCATCGCGGTCACCGCGTCGTGCAAGGTCGGCCGGGGCTGCCCGGAGTCCGGCCATCGGGCCTGCCAGCCCTCGCTGAGCAGCCGCACCGCGCTCTCGCTGGCCAGGTCGACGCCGAGGTTCCCGCGCTGGGAGAATTCGAAGAGCTCGCGCAGCACGTCGCCGAAGCGGCCCTGGGCCTCCTCCGAGGAGTCGAGCAGGGCATCGATGAGCTGACCCAGCACGCGGAGCGGGAGCCCGCCCCGCCGGCCGGCCGCGGGCCCGTTCCGCGCAGGCCCCCACAGCGGCACCTTGTCCACCGAGCTGACGTTGCCAGGCAGTTTCCACACCACCTGCTCGGCCTCCGTGGCCACCAGGGCGACCAGATGGAAGTCGTAACCAGGCATCCCCCGGATGATCTGGTCGCACCACACGCTCACCCCGCCGAACTGGTACGGGTAGGTGCCTTCCGTAATCATCGCTATTTTCATTGTGGCTACTAACTGCCAGCCATTCGCACGGGCCGGACAGGCAGCACCGCGGCCTCATTTCTTAGCCAGGCTGATGAAAGATGCGCCTTCCCGTCACTTTGGTGAGGCATGCCGGCATCCCCAGCGACAAGCCCTCGCGGCGTACGCCTAGCGTCCATATTGCCCCTTTTGCTCCCCCCAGAGGCGGTATGTCCTCAGAAACGGGTGCCAAAGGATCAAGCAGAGGTTCCTGCGCAATCTGCCCTGGCTCAAAGTAGACGTCCGCTGGGCGACGGCGGATTACGCCTGAAGATCCGCCGTTACCTGTTCGTTATAAAGTTTGCTGCCCCTTCGCGCGGACGACAGGTAAGGATCGCGCCGCGAACCGGCCGGACCTCGCGGTGGCCTTTGCAAGATCACATCGGGCCTCGCGCGCGGGCCGGCCGGGAAGGCCGGGCCCGGCTGGCGTTGCCGCCGGCGCTGTTGTACTATCGCGCCTCGAGATCACTGGTCACGCCGCAGCTGATCGCCCCGACCTACCTCCACCCGGCGTGTGCCCGGGGAGGGTGGGAGATGCTGGCCGAGCGGGCGGCACACGTCCGGCTGATCGTGCTCAACCTGGACCGCGGGCCGGGCGCCGGGCCCGGCGCGGCGTTCCCGCCTGCGCGTGCCCGGTCTCGCTACTGACAAAGGCTGACATGCCAAAGAAAGGCCGCAGGCGCCGCCGGAAGCAAGGACTCTCCGCCCGGGCCAGGAAGCACCGCGTGCCTCTCGCCGTGGGCGGAATCCTGCTGATCGCCGCGGCCGGCGTCCTGACCGAGCAGATAGTCACGGCCAATTCTTCCGCCATCTCCACGGCCAATTCGCTGATCAATTCGCCGTGCCAGAACATGGTGGTCCCGGCCTATTTCTACCCGGGGGAATGGACCCGGGCCGATGACAGCAAGCCCGTGCCCCGGATCATGATCCTGGATGTCGCGGGCGCGGGCGCGGGCCGCGCGCCGCAGCGGAAGTACCAGGTGGCGGTTAACCGGGCGCAGGCCGCCGGAATAACGGTCATGGGCTATTCCGACACGGACTACACCCAGCGCTCGCCGGCTGCGGTCGAGGCCGACGTGCGGAACTACAAGGCCTGGTACGGCGTGACCGACATCTTCCTCGACCAGGTCTCCAGCGGCCGCGCCCAGCTGGGCTACTACCGGAACCTGGCCAGCTACATTCACAGCGTGAACCCGGGCTCGGCGGTGATGCTGAATCCCGGAACGTACCCGGACCAGCAGTACATGTCGGTCGGTGACATTGTCATGGTGTTCGAGAACACCTACGCCAGCTACGTCAGCCTCCAGGTGCCCGGCTGGGTCCGCAGGTATCCGGCCACCCGGTTTGCCTACGTCATCTACGGGACCTCGGGCTCGCAACTGGCCAATGCCATCAGCCTGGCCCAGCAGCGGCGCGCCGGCTTCGTCTACGTGACCAACGGCACCGGCCTCGACCGCTACGACTCGCTGCCCGGTTACTTCTCCCGCGAGAACACGATCATCGCGGGATGCACCCCGAATGCCAATGCCGCCCCGCGGTCCTCCAGCGGGGCGGCAGGCTCGTAGGCAGGGGCTACCGGCAGGGGTGACGCGGCCCGGCGAGGGCCTCCGAGAACAGCGTCCCGTCGATGTGGTGGGAAAGGTCGTAGGCGCAGAACTTACCCAGGTCCGCGGCCACGTTGCTGCCCCAGTCGTCGGTGTACTCGGCGTTGAGCACCAGCTTCCCGGCCTTCACGTACGGCGGTGTCACGATCGCGCACGTGTCGTAGAAGTTGCATTCCTCATCGAGCAGGAAATCCGCCGTCGGCTCCAGCGCCGCGGAGAACGCCGGGTCGTTATCGCCGTTCTTCTGCCCCCAGGCGAGTCCGAGGCTGTGCGCGTACGCGCCGAGCAGCTCGTCGAACCTTATGTTCTCCGCCTCGGTGATGCGGAAGCCGGTCGCGTCGGTGTAAGAGTCGTCAATGTCCGGCTCCACCGCGTCGAAGCCCTTGCGGAAGCACTGCTGGCGGATCATCGTCTTGATGATCCGGAACGTGGACTTCGTGTTGATGTTGAGGTAATACTCGGGGAAACCGGGCATCGCCGCGCCCAAATCTCCGGCGGCCTTCAATTGCGCGAAGTAGGTGACCGGAATGCCCTCCTGGGCGGCCGAGTAATAGTTCCCGGCCGCGCCGACCTCGATGTAGCAGATCACCTTGTCGTGCAGGCGGTGCAGGGCCTTGACGGTCGAGGCGGGGTTAAGAATGCCGTCAATGTCATACACGGTCACGTTTCGTGCCTTCCGCCCGAGGGCGTTCGTCACGTCGTTGCCCATGTCGTTCAGGCTGCGTATGTTCAGCGGGTGGTCCAGCTCCCACTGGAACTCGGGCCCCCTATTCGGCCCGACGGCCCTGGGGTGCCACCACGTGCGCTTCTTGGCCGCGGCCGACGGCGCATTGGTGACGGACGTGGCGCTGCTCGAGGCGGCCGTCGGCACGGAATTCGCCGGCGCGGCCTTAGCCGTCGCGTGCGCGGGCGTGACATCGGCGGCCGTGGACTCATGGCCAGTGCCGCAAGCGGCAGCGAAAAGCAGCAGGCTAAGCCCGCCCAGGACGGCCACTACCTGCTTTGTGGCCCTAGCCTTACATTTCCTCCCCATGGTGGGAGATCCTAGGGTCTCATTACCCGGCCTAGCTCTGTTTTTGCGGAATCATTGCCCGTTAGGCCCAGGTATTGCGGGCGTTTTGGCGCAGCAGGCATCGCCTGCCGCCTATAGCGTAAGACGCGGCGGGCGGATCCCGGGTGTACAGCCGGGCCGGCTTTTCTGGTGGCATCCGCGTGGTCACCCGGCCGCTCAGCTCACCGTCAGGGTGAACGTCTGCGCGGCCGTGCCGACGGCGTTCTTCGCCGTGATCGTCAGGGTGTAGGTCCCGGCGGTGGCCGGGGTGCCCGACAGCCGGGCCGTGCCGTTGCCGTTGCTGGCGTAGGTCAGGCCCCGCACGGTCCCGGTGTGGGTGACGTTCGGCGCCGGGTAGCCGGTGGCGGTGAACGTGAACGAGAACGCCTTCCCGTGCGTCGCCGTCGCCGACGACGCGCTGGTGATGGCCGGCGCCTGGCGCACGGTCAGCGTGAACTTCTGGCTGGCCGTGCCGCCCGCGTTGGCCGCGGTGACCGTCAGGTTGTACCCGCCGCCCTGGCCGACGCCGGGCGTGCCGGCCAGGGTGGCCGTGCCGTTCCCGTTGTCGGTCCAGGTCAGGCCCTGCGGCAGCGCACCGGCCTCGGCCATCGTCGGCGCCGGCGCGCCGGTCGCCCTGACGGTGAAGCTGAAGCTGGAGCCGACCGTGGCCGTGGCGGTGGCCGCCGAGCTGATCGCCGGCTTGGCGCTGACGGTCAGCACGAACGACTGGGTCACGGTCCCGGCCGAGTTCTTCGCGGTGAACGTGATCGGGTACGTGCCGCCGCTGGTCGCGCTCGGCGTGCCGCGCAGGATCGCGGTCCCGTTGCCGTTGCTGGTGAAGCTGATCCCGGACGGCAGGGTCCCGGTGCGGGTCACGGTGGTGGTGTAGCCGGTCGTCGGGCTGCCCGCCGTGGTGACC
>Ga0187783_10003834_pt1 | contig 11117 bp, 8 predicted proteins | sample 1015_SJ02_MP02_2_FD_132471 | JGI IMG/M metagenome (GOLD analysis project Ga0187783, IMG submission 132471) | Tropical peat soil microbial communities from peatlands in Department of Meta, Colombia - 1015_SJ02_MP02_20_MG | ecosystem: Environmental > Terrestrial > Soil > Wetlands > Peat | place...
AGCGGACTTTTCCCGAACCCGCTCCCGATCGGCGACCCAACCGACCGGGTCCACTTCGACAACGGAACGTATCGAGGCCCCGCGACCCGGGATGTCCTCCTCTCGTCACCGCTCGCCCAGGTTGAAGGCGTGACCACCGGGGGCCATCTCGCGCTCGGCCCGTCGACCAACCGAAGCCAGGCCTTCTCGTTCAACGTGACCGGTGTCTTCGGGATCCCGCCGACGTCGCTGGGCCCGACGGGAGCGTTCGCGATCCTGCTTCCGCTCTCCGACCTGCAGGTGCTCACCGGGTTCGCCGCCGGTGCCAACACGACCGCACCTGACGCCGTGGACACGGTCGAGGTCGCCGTGGCCGGCTCGGTCGCGACCAACCCGACCGCGCTCGACCACGTCCGGGAAGCGATCCAGGCGCTCGTTCCCTACTACGGCGTGAGCTCGCTCGACCAGGAGGCGCAGCAGCTCGAGTCGGCCGCTGCGGTTCTGACCGGGTTCTACCTCGCCCTCTCCTCGGTAGGGCTCGCGGTCGGACTCCTCTTCCTCACCCTCGTGCTGGTCCGCCGCGTCGAGGCGGACCGGCGGTCGATCGGGATGCGTCGGGCGCTGGGGCTGCCGGGGTGGTGGATCGCTCGGGAGATCGTGGCGGACGGGCTGTTCCTCGCCCTCGCGGGCTCCGCGGTGGGTCTGCTCGCCGGGTACCTCCTGATCGAGGGGCTCGCGACGTGGGGCACCGCCACCGTCCAGCTCGCCGCCCGCCTCGCGCTGTTCGACCCGGTACTCCTGGGCGGGATCGTCGCCGCGGTCCTCCTGCTCTCCGTCCTAGCGAGCGCGATGGCGACCCGCTCCGCGCTCCGCATCGACATCACGGAGGCGCTCAGGTGAGCCCGGCGTCCGCGTCCCCGAGGATCGAGCTCGCGAGCGTGGCCCGCACCTACAACCCCGGCCGGCCGGAGGAGGTCCCCGCGCTCCGGGGGATCGACCTCGCGATCGAGCCCGGGGAGTTCGTCTCGGTCGAAGGTCCGAGCGGATGCGGCAAGACTACCCTCCTCAACCTCTTGGGCCTCCTCGATACGGCGACGGCGGGCGAGGTCCGTTGGGACGGCCGCTCGGTCGGGGCGCTTCCCGAGCGCGGGCGCGCGCGCCTCCGCCTCGAGAGTGTCGGATTCATCTTTCAGCGATTCTACCTGCTCCCGACCTTGACGGCCCGTGAGAACGTCGAACTGCCGCTGCGCGCCGCGCGCGTGCCCCGCGCCGAGCGGACGAGCCGGGCGGCGTCGCTCTTGCGCGAGGTCGGGCTCGCGGGCAAGGAGCACGCGTTCCCGCACCAGCTCTCCGGGGGCGAGGAGCAACGCGTCGCCGTCGCGCGGGCGCTCGGCAACCGGCCCGGCCTCCTGCTCGCCGACGAGCCGACCGGCGAGCTCGACAGCGCGAACGCGAAGGCGATCCTGGACCTCCTCGTCCGCGTGCGCGCGGACCGGAACGCGACGCTCGTGGTCGTCACCCACAATCCCGACGTGGCCCGCCGGGCCGGCCGGCACCTTTCGATGGTCGATGGCCGGATCGCGTCGGACGTGCGGGAGGCGTAGCTGTGGCGCGGATCGCGATCCTGCTCAACGACCGGTGCCACCCCAAGGAGTGCCAGTGGGAGTGTCAGGCGTACTGCCCGCCCGTGCGGATGGGGCAGGAGTGCATCGTGGAGGGGCCGACCGGCAAGCCGGTCATCTCCGAGACGCTCTGCATCGGCTGCGGCATCTGCGTCCACAAGTGCCCGTTCGACGCGATCAAGATCCTGAACACCCCCGAGGCGGACCCCTCGGAGATCGTCCACCGGTACGGATACAACGGCTTCCGGATGTACCGTATGCCGGTCCCTCCGGCCCTGGGGATCACCGGCCTCCTCGGCCCGAACGGCACGGGGAAGTCGACCGCGCTTCGGCTCCTCGCCGGGCACGACGTGCCGAACCTGGGCGATTACGAGCACCCGCCGGACTGGCCCCGGGTGCTCGACCATTACCGGGGGACCGCGCTCCGCGCGCATTTCGAACGGGTCGCGAAGGGAGAGCTTCGGGCCGTCCTGAAGCCCCAGTACGTCGACCGGATCTCGGAAGAGCCCGTCACGGCCGCGGAGTATGTGGGGGACGGGGGCGGACCGGCGCGCGCGACGCTCGAGCGCGTGGGTCTCGGCGCCAAGGCCGACCGCCGGCTCGCCGAGCTCTCCGGCGGCGAGCTCCAGCTGGTCGCGATCGCCCGGACCCTCGCGACGGACGCGGACCTCTACCTGATCGACGAGCCATCGAGCTACCTCGACATCGTCCATCGGCTCGATGTCGCGCGCCTCCTGCGCCGCCTGGGTGAGTCCAAGAGCGTCGTGGTCGTCGAGCACGACCTCGCGCTCCTCGACTACCTGGCCGACCAGGCGCACCTCATCTACGGAGAGCCGGCGGCGTTCGGCGTCATCAGCCATCCGCTTCCAATGCGCTCGGCGATCAACACCTACCTCACCGGGTATCTCAAGGACGAGAACGTCCGATTCCGGACCGAGCCGGTTCGGTTCGTCTCGCACCCGCCGAAGCCCGCGACGCGGGTGAACCCGCTGGTCCGGTTCTCCGCCCTCGAGAAGGAGTTCCCCGCCTTCCATCTCGAGGTCGGCGCCGGCGAGCTCGCGAAGGGCCAGACCGTCGGGATCGTGGGGCCGAACGCCACGGGGAAGACCACGTTCGTCCGGATGCTGGCGGGCGTCGAGACCCCGACCCGGGGCGAGCCGCCGCCCGGGGTGACCGTGAGCTACAAGCCGCAGTACCTCAAGGCGACCCAGTCGGCGAGCCTGCGCGAGCGGGCGACGGCGCTGGCGGCCGACCCCTCGTTCGACGCGAAGCTCTTCGAGCGCGAGCTCGTGCCGGGGCTCCACCTCGACGAGATCCAGGACGTCGCGCTCACCGACCTCTCCGGCGGCGAGCTGCAACGCGCCGCGGTCGCGCTCGCGCTGGCGCGACCGGCGACCCTCTACCTGCTCGACGAGCCGTCGGCGTACCTGGACGCGGACGAGCGGATGTCGATGGCCCGCCTCCTTCGCCGGCAGGTCGAGCGCCAGGCGGTGAGCGCGCTCGTCGTCGACCACGACGTCTACTTCCTGGACCTCGCGTGCGACGAGCTCATGGTCTTCGGTTCGGAGTCCGCGGACGGTTCGCGTGGGCGCGGCGACGGTCCGTTCGCGATGCGCGAAGGGATGAACCGCCTGCTCGAGGGCGTCGGGGTCACGTTCCGTCGGGATCCCGAGACCCTCCGGCCGCGGATCAACCGCGAGGGGTCGGTGCTCGACCGCGAGCAGCGGTCGCGCCGGGAGTACTACTACGAAGCCGCCAGCTGAGCCGGCCCCGTCGACCGGGCCGGCGCCCCCCGCGCTGGACGCCTCGGGGCGCTACCACGCCCACGGGGCGATCTCGGCGGTGACGGTCGGGGTGTACCTCTTCGTCCTGCTCCTCCTCTACTTCGTGGTCCTGCGCAGCCCGATCGTCTCGAACCCCTACGCGATCTACGTCATCCTCCTCCTCACGGTCTTCCTCCTCTTCCGGTACCTCTCCACGAACTACTCGATCGACGACCGGTTCCTCTACGCCCGACGCTTGATCGGCACGCGTCGCCTGCCGCTCTCGGACATTCGCAAGATCGAGTTCTCGAGTCTCAGAGACCTCTCGCCGACCGGGTTCTTCGGGTCGTGGGGCTACCGCGGGCGGATGTGGAGCCCCTACATCGGCAAGTTCGACGGGATCTACACGGACACGAACGGGATTCTGGTGAGCGCGACCGGCGTGCCTCTGTTCATCTCGCCGACCCGGCCGGATGAGTTCGCCCGCGAGCTCTCCCGGCGCGCCCGCTCGTACACGGGACCCCTCGCGGTCGACCACGGCCGGCCGTCCGACGACACGGCGGCGGAACCGTCCGACTAGGACCGACGCAGCCGCCGGAGCAGCTCGGCGGGCGTGCGGAGGATCGCCCGATCCGCTTCGGAGGCGCGCAGGCCCGCGCCGATCGCGATCCGGCGGGCCTGCTCGAGACGGACGAGGTCGCGGGGGTGATGCGCGTCCGAGTCGACCACGAGGGCGGCGCCGGCACGCACCGCCTCGCGCGCCACGTGTCCGTTCGTGAGCGAGTGCCCCCGACGGGCCGATATCTCGAGAGTGACCCCGTGATCATGGGCGAGGGCCGCGTCCCGGGGATCCAGGAGTCCCGGGTGCGCGAGGATGTCGACCTCCTGCGAGTCGATCGCCGCGTGGTTCGTCCCCCGGGGCACGTTCTCGACGATCGACTCGCCGTGCACGATCACGATCTCGGCGCCCGCGCGGCGAGCCGCGGCCGACGCGGGACCGATATGCCGCGCGGGGACTTTCGTGAGCTCGACCCCCACTACCGGGAAGAACTGGGTGCCTTCCCACGCTCGTGCCTCCTCGTGCAGACGTGCGAGCATCGGCCTCGGGTCCTCCAGCGAGATGTGGTCGGTCAGCGCGAGGGCCCGGTGGGCGAGCGCCGCCGCCTCGTTCCACATGTCAGTAGCGGACGTCACGCCGTCGGAAAGGTAGGAATGGGAGTGGAAATCGATCCGTCTCGCCGCGCGAGCCGGGGACGAAGGGCCCGGTGCCATGGTCGGCGCATGCGCAGCGGGATTTAGGCACCGACGGGGATCAGTAGGTCGGAAGGCTCGGGTCCACTTTTTTCGCCCACGCCGTGATCCCGCCGGTGAGGTTGCGGACGTTCGAAAATCCCAGGTCGAGCAGGAGCTGGGTCGCCTGCGACGACCGGCCGCCGGTGCGGCAGTAGAGGACGAGCCGGCGCGAGGACGTGAGTTCGTTCAGCCGGTCGGGGAGCTGCGCGCGGGGGATCAGGTGCGCGTTCGGCAGGTGGACGATCTCCCACTCGTTCGGCTCGCGGACGTCGACGAGCGTGGGGGGGTCGGGTCCGGCGAGCTCGTCGCGGAGCTCCTCGGGGGAGACCTGGGGCAAGCCGCCCGCAGAGGAGCTCGCGTCGGCAGTCACCCCGCAGAACGCCGGGTAGTCGATGAGGCCGTTCTGGGGAGCGTTCGGCGAACAGATGACACACGTCGGATTCTTCGTCAGCTGCAGTTCTCGGAAACTCATCGCGAGCGCGTCATACAGCAGGAGCCGCCCGATGAGGGGCTCTCCGGTTCCGAGGAGGAGTTTCACCGTCTCGGTCGCCTGGATCATCCCGATCAGCCCGGGAAGGACTCCCAGGACGCCCGCTTCCGCGCACGAGGGAACGGCGTTCGGCGGCGGCGGCTCCGGGAACAGGCATCGATAGCACGGGCCCCGCTTCGCATCGAAGACCGTCGCCTGGCCCTCGAAACGGTAGATCGAGCCGTAGACGTCCGGCTTCCCGAGGAGGACGCACGCGTCGTTGACGAGGTAGCGCGTGGGAAAGTTGTCGGTGCCGTCGATGACGACATCGTACGGCCGCAGGACGTCCATCGCCGTATCCGCCGTCAGACGCTGGGAGATCGGGGTGACGCGTATCCCCGGATTGAGCGACGTGAGCCGGTCCCGAGCGGCCTCCAGCTTCGGTCGGCCGAGGTCCGCGGACGTGTACAGCACCTGTCGCTGGAGGTTCGACAGTTCGATCTCGTCGAAATCGACGAGTCCGATCTCGCCGACGCCGGCCGCCGCGAGGTACAGCGCGGTGGGGGCCCCGAGACCTCCGGCACCGACGAGGAGCACTTTGGACCGGCGCAGTTGCTTCTGTCCGGCCACACCGACCTCGGGCAAGAGCAGATGCCGGCTGTACCGTCGGAGGTCGTCGCGGTCGAGCGTGTCAGGAGCCGGGTTCGGAAGGACCGTGAGCGACGAGCCAGACTTCGCGCCTGAATCCGGCATGGCCATAACTGGGCGCGCTGGCACTTAGGCTCTCGGTGCGGGGCCCACGGTCCAACCGCACGGGGTCGAAGCGAACCGAACGCGCGAGCGGGGACTCAGCGGAGCTGAATCAGATGGGCGCATCGCAGGCCGCCGCGACCGATCGAATCCTCGAGGTCAACCCCGGCTTCGCCGAGGAGCGCCTCGGTGAGATTCTTGTCGAAGACGTCGCAGAGCAGGTACGGGTGCGAGAGCGCGCTGTGCCGGAAGATGCAGTTCGTCCGCACCACGCGCAGGTGGCCGTCGGGCGACTTCTCCACACTGCACCGGAAGCCGAGCTTGTTGAGCGCCGTCACGAGATGACGCGCCTTCTCCTCGGTCGTCCCGCCGTGCGGAATATCCTTGGCAATCTCGCCGGCCATCCGGCGCGCCGACTCCGCGAAGAGCGCGCTCACGAACCCCTCGCCCTCGCGGGCGAGCAGCTCGTCGACGATCGCGTCGAGGATGAGGTCGTATTTCTTGGGGAAGAGGTCCTGGCCCTGGCCGGTCAGCGTGTAGCGCTTTCGCGGCCGCCCGACTCCCTCCCGACGGAAGGTGGGAACGACGAGACCCCGCTCCTCCATCCGGCCGAGATGGCCGCGCGCCGCGCTCTCCTGGATCCCGAGTTTCTTGGCGAGGTCTCGGGCAGTGCGCGGGGCGGACGCGAGCTCCTCGAGGATTCGCCCCCGAGTCCCTTCGAGTGTGCCGCTGTCGGTCGCGCTCATCCGCCCCGTACTCCCGCCGAAGCCCTCAACCCGCTTCGGGGATTTACACACCACGCCATGCTTAAATAACGGTATCGGCTCGTAAACGAACGCAGCATCATGGCGAATTCGTCCGGGGAGCACACGCTGGTCGTCACCGACCTCCACGCCGAGGTGGCCGGTAAGGAGATCCTCAAGGGGGTCACGCTCACCCTTCGAAGCGGAGAGCTCACGGCGCTCATGGGACCCAACGGTTCCGGAAAGAGCACGCTCGCCTATGCGCTGATGGGTCACCCCAAGTACAAGGTCACGCAGGGCACGGCACTCTTGGACGGTCAGGATCTCCTGAAGCTGCCCGTCGACAAGCGGTCGCAGGCGGGGCTCTTCCTGGGATTCCAGTACCCGCAGGAAGTGGCGGGACTATCGCTCTCCAAGTTCCTCTGGACGTCGTACATGATCCGCCACACGGCGCAGACGGCGGATGTCGCGGCCTTCGACCGGGACCTGAAGACGCACCTGTCCTACCTCGGGATGGACGAGGCGCTCCTCAAGCGCTCGCTCAACGAGGGATTCTCGGGCGGCGAGAAGAAGCGGGTCGAGGTGCTCCAGATGGCGACCCTGGAACCGCGCTTCGCGATCCTGGACGAGCCCGACTCGGGCCTCGACATCGACGCGGTGCGCGCCGTCGGGGAGACGGTAGCGAAGCTCCGTCGGCCCGACGCCGGCATCCTCGTCATCACGCACTACCAGCGGATCTTGCAGTTCCTGAAGCCCGACAGCGTCCACGTCATGGTCGATGGCGTGATCGCGCTCTCGGGCGGACGCCAGCTCGCGGAGGAGCTCGAGGCCAAGGGGTACGACTTCGTGAAGGTCGGAGTCGCCGGGGTCTCCTAGCCGCGCCGGGCGCGGCCACGCGACTCATGGACGTTCAACGGGTCCGCGACGACTTTCCGATCCTGAACCGGTCGTTCCACGGGCATCCGCTTGTCTATCTCGATTCGGCGGCGACGTCCCAGAAACCGACGGTCGTCGTCGAGGCGGAGGAACGTTACTACCGCGAATCGAACGCGAACGTGCATCGGGGCGTCTACGCCCTCAGCGTCGAGGCGACGGACGCCTACGAGGCAGCGCGCGCCCGGGTCGCGCGGTTCCTTGGCTCCAACGATCCCTCGGAGGTTGTGTTCGTCCGCGGCACGACCGAGGCGCTCAACGTGGCCGCGACCAGCCTGGGACAGTTCCTTCTCGAACGGGGCGACCGAGTCGTCACCACGGTGATGGAGCACCATTCGAACATTGTCCCGTGGCACCTCCTGCGCGAACAGAAGGGCATCGACCTCCGCTTCCTCGACATCGACGAGACGGGACGGCTCCGACTCGACGCGCTCGACGACCTCCTCGGCCCCCGGACGAAGGTTGTGACCCTCACACATGCGTCCAACGTGCTCGGAACGGTCAACCCCGTGCGCGAGATCGCCGACCGCGCGCACGCCGCCGGAGCGATCGTCGTGCTGGATGCGGCGCAGTCCGCCCCCCACCGAAAAATCGACGTCGAGCGGCTGGGCGTGGACCTGCTCGCGTTCTCCGGTCACAAGGTCCTCGGCCCGATGGGGATCGGGGTGCTGTGGGGCCGCAAGGAGCTCCTGACCCGGATGCCCCCCGCCGCCGGGGGCGGGGAGATGATCGAGACGGTCCGCCAGGACCGAGTGAGCTACCGTGACCCTCCCGCGCGGTTCGAAGCCGGAACGCCCAACGTCGCGGGGGCGATCGGGCTCTCGGTCGCACTCGACTACCTCGAAGCGATCGGGTGGGAGGAGATCGCGGCGCATGAGCGGTCGCTCTATCTCCACGCGACCGAACAGGCCCACCGGCGGTTCGCGGAGCGGCTGAACGTGTTCGGACCGTCCGATCACGGCGAGCGGCAGGGTCTCCAGTCGTTCGCGTTACGGGGCGTCCACCCGCACGACGTCGCCTCGCTTCTCGACGCGGATGGGATCGCCGTTCGCGCCGGCCACCACTGTTGCCAACCGCTCATGGAGCGTCTCGGGGTGCCGGCCCTGACCCGTTCCAGCCCGTATGTCTACAACACCAAGGGTGAGATCGACCAGCTGTACGATGGGCTCGAGAAGGTCACTGCGCTGTTCAACTGACGCGGCCAGCCGTGTAGCCGAGCCGCCGACACCGGTCGTCCCCAAATCCGTTCCACCGATAGGAACCGCGCCTGTCGCCACAGACGCGACCTCTCATTTAAATACACCGGGGTGCTCGAATTGGCCGAGGCATTCATGGCCCAGACCGCGCAGGAGGTCACTCCGCTCGACTACACGCGGTACGACTTCAAGGACCCGGAAACGTACCGCCTCCGGATCGCCAAGGGGCTGAACCGCGAGGTCGTCGAGCAGATCTCGGACTTCAAGCACGAGCCGGAATGGATGCGGGAGTACCGCCTGCGGGCGTACGACCACTTCGTCCAGCGGCCGATGCCCGACTGGGGCCCGAGCCTTGCCGAGATTGATTTCGATGCGTACACCTACTACGCGAACCCCCTGCTCGAAGGGGAGACGAAGAAGAGTTGGGACGACCTCCCGGCCGACATCAAAAACACCTTCGAGAAGCTCGGGATCCCGAAGGCCGAGCGCGAGTACTTCGGCGGGGTCGGCGCCCAGTACGACAGCGGAACGATGTACCACAAGCTGCGCGAGGACCTGGTCGCGCAGGGGATCATCTTCTGCGATACCGACACGGCCGTCAAAGAGCACGCCGACATCGTCCGCAAGTACTTCGGGAAGATCGTCCCGTACAACGACAACAAGTTCGCTGCGCTCAACAGCGCGGTCTGGTCGGGCGGGAGCTTCGTCTACATCCCGCCGGGTGTGGAATGCAAGATTCCCCTGCAGGCGTACTTCCGGATCAATGCGAAGAACGTGGGCCAGTTCGAACGCACCCTCATCATCGGGGACAAGGGGTCCAAGGTCCACTACATCGAGGGATGCCTTCCCCTCGGCGAGGAAGTGCTGGTCGGCGACGAGCTGACCCCGATCCAGGAAATCGCCACCGGGCAGACGGTCCTCAACAGTGAGGGGGTGGCGACGACCGTCGAGAAGACGATGGTCCGGCCGTTCGACGGGGAGCTTGTCACCGTGACTCCGGTCTCGAAAGGCAACGCGTTCCAGCTTACTCCCGAGCATCCGGTGCTCTGTGTTCCGCGACGCAAGGTCGTCAACTACGTGCGGGCTAACCGTGCCCTCTCGGACGTGGACGAGGCGAAGTTGATGGCCGCCGTACCGGAGTTCGTTCCGGCCGGCGAACTCGAACCGGGGGACTTCGTGCACTATCCGATCAATCAGGCGGAACAGGACGACCCAGCTCTCGGATGGTCGGAGCTCACCATCCTCGGCTACTACCTCGCCGAAGGTTGCGTGCAGAAGATCAACGGCTGCGAGGCCGTTACGTTCACGTTCCATATCGATGAGACCGAGTACGTCACCCGGCTTTCGAACGCGATCCGGGAAGTCACCGGCAAGACCCCGTGGGTCAACCGCCAGCCGAAGAAGCACGCGGTCGTCGTCGGTGTCTACTCGAAAATCCTGTACGAACTGTGCGAGCGCGAGTGCGGCAAGTACGCCGAGGGCAAGCGCCTCAGCAAGCGACTCATGGACCTCCCGCCGGCGAAGCAGCGGACCCTCCTCGAGGCCTACTACGAGGGCGATGGCAACGAGTACGAGCGATTCGGCATCGTCCACCGCGTGATGACGGTCTCCCGCCAGCTCGCGTTCCAGGTCCAGGAGCTCCAGGCCCGCCAGGGCGTCTATGCGACGATCAACGTGCGCGAGCCGTTCGACGAGACGATGAAGAACGGACGGAGGATCTCGCACCGCCGCCTCTATACCGTCTATCACCAGGTCGGCAAGCGAGCGAACGCCGTGCACCGGTCGGGGGGATCGTTCCTCGTTCCGATCCGGGAGATCGGCCGATCTCCCTACCGTGGGAATGTGTACAACTTCCACGTCGCGGGCGCGAACAACACCTACCTCGTGAAGGGGTTCTCGGTTCACAACTGCACCGCACCGGTCTACTCGACGGACTCGCTCCACGCGGCGGTGGTCGAGGTCGTGGGCGAGCCGTACTCGAAGGTCCGGTACACGACCGTCCAGAATTGGTCGAAGAACGTCTACAACCTCGTCACGAAGCGCGCCGTCGCCTACGAGCAGGCGCTCGTGGAGTGGGTGGACGGCAACATGGGTTCGAAGGTGACGATGAAGTACCCGTCCGTCTACCTCAAGGGACGCGGGGCGCGCGCGGACATCCTGTCCGTCGCATTCGCCTCGGAGGGACAGATCATCGACTCCGGCGCCAAGGCCGTCCACTCCGCGCCCGATACCTCGAGCAAGATCATCGCGAAGTCGATCGCCATCCGCGGAGGGCAGACGAGCTACCGCGGCCTCCTCCACGTCGGGCCCGGTGCGACGGGCGTGAAGGCGGCGGTCCGGTGCGACGCCCTCCTGCCGGACGCGCTCGG
>Ga0187783_10003835_pt1 | contig 11116 bp, 8 predicted proteins | sample 1015_SJ02_MP02_2_FD_132471 | JGI IMG/M metagenome (GOLD analysis project Ga0187783, IMG submission 132471) | Tropical peat soil microbial communities from peatlands in Department of Meta, Colombia - 1015_SJ02_MP02_20_MG | ecosystem: Environmental > Terrestrial > Soil > Wetlands > Peat | place...
ACATGATCACCTATATGGATCGGGTGAATCTCGCCTCTGCCGTACCCATGATCCAGAGCGACATGGGATTTTCAATGGTTACCATTGGTTGGATATTCGCGTCCTTCCGGTGGGGATACGCTTTGTTTCAGATTCCCGGAGGATGGCTAGGCGATCGTATCGGGGGACGAAGGGCGTTAGCAGTTGTGGTCGTCTGGTGGTCAGCCTTTACTTCTCTGACGGCGTTCGCCTGGAATGCGACCGCGATGGGAGTGTTCCGATTTTTCTTCGGGATGGGCGAGGCGGGAGCATTTCCGATTGCCACTCGATCCCTCTCCAGCTGGATGCCGCCCACGGAGCGCGGCTTTGCCCAAGGCGTCACGCATGCTGCGTCCCGCGTAGGCGCGGCCCTCACTCCACCGCTGGTGGTGGCCATGATGATCCGATTCGGATGGCGTATGCCCTTTTTTATTTTTGGCCTCCTCGGACTCGCCTGGGCGGCGGTATGGTACACGTACTACCGCGACACGCCTGCGGAGCATCACCGAACTAGCACCGCGGAACGACGGCTGATAGAGGAATCAGTTGGCACTCGCGAGTCTGGCCCGCAGGCAGTGCCCTGGCGTTTGATTCTCGGCAGCCCTTCGTTGTGGACCTTATCCCTGATGTATTTCTGCTACGGATATAGCATTGACATCTATCTCGATTGGTTTCCCAAGTATTTGAACGAGTACCGTGGTTTTAACCTGAAACAGATGGGTGTGTATGCTAGTCTTCCACTGCTGGCCGGAGCAGTGGGAGATTTGTTAGGCGGGTGGATCTCGGACGGTTGCGCAAAGCGTTTCGGTAATCTCAAAGTCGCTCGCCGCGCCGTCGCGCTGGTGGGTTTTCTGCTGGCGGCGGTCTTCATCCTGCCCGCAACCTTCACGCATGAAGCGATCGCGTCGGTTCTCTATTCCTGCGGCGCGGTCTTCGGTCTGGAGCTCACGGTGGGTGTAGCCTGGGCTATTCCGTTAGATATCGGTGGCAACTTTGCTGGCTCCATCGCTTCAGTGATGAATACCTTCGGGAACCTGGGGACCGCCGCCTCGCCCGTATTGCTCGCTTACCTGGTGAGATCTTACGGATGGAACATACCCTTTCTGGTCTGCTCCTGGTTGTGCATTGTGGGCGCCGTGTTCAGTTTGGGAGTCAATGCCAATCGCAGGATCGGCGATCCTCCGCCACAGCTGCAGGCTGGAATTTAGGCCTGCAAACCCTAAATCGGATGGAATGGACTTGTGTTATTATACGACTAATTTTGCACTGGGCAGCGTGCGAAACGCACCGCAGACGCAGCGAATTATGAAAATAAACCCAGATAAATGTGTTGCTTGCGGAAATTGCATTTACGTCTGTCCGATGGGGGCTATCTACGTCGACCCGCGGATCAACCGCGCAACCGTGGACCGCGACGAATGTGTGGAATGTTATGCGTGCTACTACGGGTTGAGCACCGAGCGCTTGAATCCGGTTTTCGTGCGGACGCTCCGCAAGATCTTCCAGTTCGCCCGTCTTCGTTTTGACCCCGAGCCGGACATCTGCCCGACTTCCGCTTTTGAGCCAGAGGATTTGCAGTGGCCTCGCGTGGTGCGTCGGGCTTTTTCTGATCCCCGTGCGACCCACGAATCTACCGGTGTGCAGGGTCGCGGCACCGAGGAAGTGAAAACCAACGATGTGACCCATCGAGTGGAGTTTGGCGAGGTGGGCTTCACGATCGAGTTCGGCAGACCGGGGGTCGGGGTGTGGTTTCGGGACATCCAAAAAATGACACAGGCATTGGCAAAGGCTAAGGTGCCTTTCGAGAAGAGGAATCCTCTGACTTTGCTGATGAGCGACGTCGCCACCGGCACCCTGAAGCCAGATATTCTCGATGAGAAGGTTCTTTCCGCCATCGTGGAGATCAAAGTGGGCGTCGATCGCACCGAAGAAATCATCAATCTTGTCCATGAGGTTGAGAAGGATATCGACAGTGTAGTGGCGCTCGGAGTCGGCACCCGTTGCGACGAAAGCGGTGAGGAAAAGGTCGTTGCCCCGATACTGGAACGATTGGGATATCGCTTGGAGAGAGCCAAAACCAACACCGGGTTAGGCCGAATCACCAATCGGCAGGAGAAACCGCTTGAGGAGCGCGCTGCAGTCCTTCGAAGTTAGTTTCCCGTCCGCGAGGCGCAGTTTGCAGAAGGCGAGCGCTCAATGACAGATGGACTCACCTGATCCTTCCCCGGTCATTGAACTGATTGAAGCCTTTCGCCGCTCCAAGGCCATGTTTGTTGCCGTGTCCCTGGGTATTTTCGATGCTCTGGAGGAGGCGCCCAGCCACGTGGCGAGGCTGGCGCACCAGCTCCAAGTCGAAGCCGAGCCTCTCGAAAGACTGCTGAACACTTGTGTGGCCCTTCATCTGCTGCGGCGCAACGACACCCGTTACGAAAACGAACCGGTAGCCAGCACTTATCTGTGCCGTGCGAGCCAGAAAACACTCAGCGGATACATACTCTACTCCAACGCGGTTCTATTCCGATTGTGGACTTTCCTCGAGGACGCCGTTCGTGAGGGAAACCCGCGATGGAAGCAGGCCTTCGGCACCGAGGGGACAATCTTCGATCACTTCTATCGAACCGACGAAGCGAAACAGGATTTCCTTCAGGGTATGCACGGTCTTGGGCTGCTGAGCTCGCCGAAAGTGGTGGAAGCGTTCGATCTTTCGGGGTTTCGCCAATTGGTCGACCTGGGTGGAGCGACCGGCCACCTTGCAATTGCGGCCTGTGAACGTAATCCGGACCTTCGTGCTGTGATCTTCGATCTGCCGCAAGTCATCGCAGCCGCGCAGCTGTACGCGAGCCTATCTTCTGTCAGGGGTCGCGTGGAGGTGAAGCCGGGCGATTTTTTTCAGGACGATTTGCCGGAGGCAGACCTCTTCGCCATGGGCCGCATTCTCCACGACTGGCCGGAACCGAAGATCCAGGCATTGCTCGCCAAGATCTATCGCCGCCTTCCGCCGGGCGGCGGCATCCTCCTCGCTGAGAAGCTCCTTTTTGAAGACAAGACCGGTCCGGTCTCAGCTGAGCTTCAGTCGCTGAACATGCTGCTGTGCACCCAAGGCAAGGAGCGCACATTCACCGAGTACCGCCAGTTGCTCGAAGAGGCCGGTTTCCGAAGAGTGCGAGGTCGAATGACGGGCGGCCCCCTGGACGCGGTCTTGGCCATCAAGCCCTAAGCGGTCCCTAGCCGCGCGAGGCGCGCAACTGTCGAAGGGGGCGAGTTTTAGTAATGCTATAATAGTTGGACTTGGCGGCCTGATTCGGACGGCACGTTGCGCTGGAGGTTTATCCGCCTGATTCGAAGACAAACCATCACGGCCCAGGTCATTACCTACATTCTCGACCTCATAAGAAAAGGACAAGTAAAGCCCGGCGAACGCCTGCCCACCGAAAAGCAATTGACGGAAGAGCTGGCGGTCAGCAGAACCTGCGTCCGCGAAGCCATGAAGTCCCTCGAATCCTTGCAACTCATCAGCGTGCGGCCCAAAATCGGGGCGGTGGTGCTTGAGCCATCTCCGGTTGCCCTCCTAAATACAGACTACCTTTCCACTTCCGCGTTCATGCAGCAGGCCGATTCCCTCATCGAGTTTCGGAAGGTCTTGGAACTGGGTTTAGTTGCCCTGGCGGCCGAAAAATCCGGGGAGGCGGACTGGGCGGCTCTGCGGGAGGTTCTGGCGGAACAGGAAGCAGCTCTGCGCATGGATCGCAGCACATCCCACGGTGATTCCCTGTACCATGATGCCATTCTCAAAGTCAACATCCGCTTTCACAAGGCGGTAGCTGCAGCGACCAAGAATCATCTGGCGGTAATGGTCCTCCAGGCAATCTCCGAACCTTTGGTTGAAGTCAGCCGTCGCACCAACGAAATGCCCGGTGTGCCCGAGGCGGCGTTGCGTCAGCACTGGGCCATCTATCGGGCGATCCGCGAAAAAAACCCCGAAAAGGCGCGGCACGCGATGCGAGTACACTTGCAAGCTGCGGAGCGCAACGCTCACATCCTCGAGAGCAGAGACCGCGCGCCGGTTCAGCACCCTCCCAGGGCCGTCGGAATCGTCCCACAAAGAAGCGAAGAATCGGTCTGAAGGCCGAGTTGTCTCAACCACTCCGCTGAGCACACCTGCCCGCGGGTCAGCCCCGTCTCCCCTATGGGTAAGGGTAGCTCCGTGTTAGAAGCCTTACTTCAAGGAATCGACCGCGGCCTGGGCACACATCGCGTCGTGATCGCTGCTGTCGCCAGAGACCCCGATTGCCCCCACAATCTTGTCCTCCGACACTAACGGGATTCCACCCTCAATAGGAATCGCTCCCGGTAAGCCGAGAACCCGCAAGCCGCCCGCACCGCCAGAAACCGCATCCTGGAACACCTTACTGGGACGCTTGAACAGAGCCGCCGTCCGCGCCTTCTCGATGGCGACATTCGCGCTGCCGGTTTGTGTGTTGTCCATTTTTTCGTAATAGACGAGGGTGCCGCTGGTGTCGACCACTGCGATCGCCATATACCAGCCGTTCTTTTTGGCTTCCGCCAGGGCTACGGCAGCGACCTTTTTCGCGTTGTCGACGCCGATGGAAGGACCATAGGCTTTCGGCGTCCCTTGTGCAAACGCGCTGCCGCAGCACAAAACGAACCCCGCGAAGGACAGAATTCCTGCGCAACGATGAGACATGACTCACCTCCATGCTGGTTGCAACCAGAGAATTGAAGCTCGCGGGCGTGACTTTAAGGCCTGCTTTGACGCATGTCAAGGCCATGACAGCATTCCCCAGCTGCCTTTCGCACTTATTCGCATTCAACATTTCGCCCTTCGCGCTAGAATCTCGAAGCGACGCAAACCCGATTGGTATGGTGATAAATCTGCCTACGCTCCGCGCGACTCAAGCGCTCGATCCCGTCACCTCCCTTAACCGAGCCCTGCGATCCCTATTCGATTTCGCGCTGGTGATCTGTCTCTGCGCCTGCTGGCTCCAGGCTCAGGATTATCCGAAAGCAGAAATCTCAAATGGCTTGATTCACGCGGAGATCATGCTCCCGGACAGCCAGAACGGCTCCTATCGTGGTACGCGGTTCGATTGGTCCGGGGTGATCTCAAGTCTCACCTTCGACGGGCATGAATATTTTGGACGCTGGTACGAGCACCATGATCCAAAGATCCACGATGCCATTACCGGCCCGGTCGAGGAATTTCGGACCAACGACAAGGGGCTGGGCTACGATGAGGCGAAACCCGGCGATACGTTTGTCCGTATCGGTGTGGGTACGGTCCGCAAGCCGGATGAGCCGGCCTATCGTGCCTACGACACCTACGACATTGTCGACCCCGGAAAGTGGACGATCCGCGAGCATAAAGACCGCATCGAGTTCACCCAGCGATTGAAGTCCGAGCAGGGCTATGCATACATCTACCGCAAGACTCTGCGCCTGGTGAAGGGGAAGCCGGAGCTGCTGATCGAGCATTCCCTGAAGAATACGGGTCAGAAAACGATCGACACCACACAGTACAACCATAACTTCTTCGTCATCGACCACGAAGTAGTGGGTCCGGATGTAGTCGTCAAGTTCGTCTTCACTCCGGTGGCAACGCGCGGCTTCAAAGATCGCGCGGAAATCCATGAACACGAAATCGTCTTTCCCCACGAACTGCAAGGCAAAAATGGCGTCTTCTCAGAACTCACAGGATCGCGTCCGGACGTGCAGGACTACGATTTTCGAGTAGAGAATCTCAAAAGCGGTGCCGGCGTCCACATCACCAGTGACCAGCCGCTCGATACGGTGAACTTCTGGGCCATTCGCACCGTCGCAGCCGTCGAACCTTACATTCATCTAAAGATTGATCCTGGCCACGAGGCGCGATGGACCATCCGCTACGACTTCTACACCTTGTCGCCCGCATCCGAGAAATGAACTCTCCTTAGGGCTTCGGGGATTTCTCGGCTACCCGGACTCCGCCGATCCACACCGACTCGATCTTGCGGGTGTTGCGGATGTCTTCGAGAGGGTTTGCGGTTAACACCAGGAAATCAGCCTGCTTGCCCGCTTCCAACGTCCCGATTTCTTGGCTGACGCGAAGCAGCTCGGCCGGACTGTTGGTGGCCGAAACCAGCGCCTGCATCGGCGTGAGTCCCGATTTAACCTCGTATTCCAGTTCGAGGTGTTCGAAGTAGCCCTGAAACCGTCCTGGTCCCCCGCCGCTGTCTGTACCCATCACGATGGGGACGCCTGCCTGGGAAACGATCTGGAGATTGCGCGTGGCCGTGGAAAAATGTTCCTTGTACCAGGCGGCCCCTTTATCGCTACGCACGGCCTCTTGATGCTTTGGGTCACTCATTTTGGCAATCTCCGCCGGGTCCGCCTCTTTCAGGAAGAACGGATCGTTGAAAAATGCCGGCGTCTCGGAATAGTCAAATACTGCGATTTCCCGCGTGAGGGTCGGACAGTAAAAAGCGTGCCGCTTCTTCATGAGCCCGAGAAATTCCTCATCCACCTCACGATCCCGCACGCTGTGGGCGATATAGTCGACTCCGGCCTGCAATACGCCCTTGGCGTCGTCCAGCAAAACCACGTGGGCAGCAGTCCGGAAGCCGTCTTTGTGCGCCTCGTCGATGACCGCTCGATAAACATCTGGACTCATTTTCGGGCGGGCACCCAGAAAATCATCCACTCGCAATTTGATGATATCGGGCTTGCTCTTTGCCAGCTCATCTACAGTTTTTCGAGCTTCATCGGTATTTGTAACGGCGATTGCGCCGGGAATCGCTGTCGAATCGCAGATGGGTCCTGCAACGTACAGGTGTGGAGCTGTTCCGGGCGCAGCCTTGGCGTTCTCCTCCCGGAGCGCGAACTCCTTGTCGCCGCCCAGGCTGAGAACCGTAGTTATCCCGTCGCGCAGGTAGACTCCAAGCTGTGCTGTGTTGTTGACGTGGCCATGCGCGTTGATCAATCCTGGAACAATTGTCTTTCCCGTCGCGTCAATTCGCTCCGTGCCCTCCGGCACTTTGACGTTGCTTCCGACCTCCTCAATCCGGCCGTTCCGAATCAGAAGGGTTGCGTTCTCAATGGCTGGCCTGCCGGTACCGTCGATAATGCGGGCCCCAACCCAGGCTTGCGCGTGATCTACAGAGGGAACACTTGCCTGTTGCGGGCCCCCGGCGATGATATTCCTCGGAGTTAGGAGGGTGATGGTCGCGGCGATGGCCACAGCTGTGAACGTTTTAATATTCATAGGATTGGTAGTCGTTATTATTATATGATCATTGCCACTATCTGAGATCATTGCTGCACGCGCAAGCTCAATCGCAGGAGAGACCTCCATGAGAATCCTTCCCCCGCTACTTCTCGCTCTGGCTTCCGCCACGTTGGTTCAGGCCGCCGATCCAGCCGGCTTTGCCCTCTGGAAAGCGGCCGCGATCGACAACACGAGCCGGGAACTTCCGGGCAAAATCGACGAGCAGAAGTTCTCCTGGGCACCGCTGGCCACTTACGACAACCATCTGCTCGGAATCTCTCACCGCGAAGGCGACGGCAGTGCCGAGCTGCACGAAACGCAAACCGATATCATGATTGTGGAGAGCGGCGAGGCCGTGCTCGTCGTCGGCGGTACGATGGTCAACCCGAAAACCATCAAGCCCAACGAAGTTCGTGGCACCGCGATCGACGGCGGAGAAATCAAGCAACTAGGTCCAGGCGACATCATTCATATCCCGGCCAAAGTGCCGCATCAATTGAAGATCGCAAGCGGCACGACATTCACCTATCTGGTCATAAAAGTTGACATCCGATAGGCGACGGTTGCCTCGGGGGCGTTAGGCTCGGAAAGCGCCGAGCACGAGTGGCCGAGAAACCGGTTTATTGCTGCGCCTTGTGCGCCACACTCGCTCCTGCCGTCGGGAGTGGCAACACCTCCTTGGCCGATAGTTGAGCCGGGAATGCCACATTAAAGAAGCACACCATCATCTCGTCAAAACTCTGTTGCCCCCAGGTGACTGCCTTCGTCGGGTCCGGATTTTCCGGATTGTCCTTCGAATTGTCAAAGTGAGCGGTGCATTCGATTTTGGTCCCAGCAGGCAAATCGATCGGCTTTGCCAGGTTGTACCAGAGTTGCCAGCGCCAGTTGTAATGCGGCACACTCAAGACGTTGCGGGTCTCTCCGTTTGGAAACACGAGCCGGTACTCCATATCTTTGCCGCGGGTGTGCATGTGCGGATGCATGCCCAGCAGCGTCACTTCGTGGCGCACCTGGAAGGAAGCATCCACTCGGTAATTGGGATCGCCGGGAGGAATGGTGAAGGTCTCATTCAGCGCCGATAGAGTCATCACCCGTTCCTTCGGCGTCTCTTTGGCGAGAACAAGGCCCACCTTGGATTGATCGATCGCGGCTTTGCCTTCCGGCATGTAGTGCACCTCCATCACAATGTCGGAACCGGCGGGAATCAGCTTACCCTGTCCATCCTTGAAAACATCCGGCGGTTGTCCGGGTGCGTAGCCGACCAGCCAGTCACTGGGCACATCATCCGGATCCGCCTTCTCGCCGGTCTTCGAAGGCGGCGCTTCGAAAAATACACCCTTGGGCTGATCCTTGAAGTAGTTTGATCCTGGTCTTCTCACATAGGCAACGATGTGATGAACGACGGAGCGAGTCGTTGGCGCTGCTTCGACATACTGAACCCATGTGTCTTTCGTGAAACCCGTGGGAAGAATGACGTACTGATACTCCAGAATGCCGCTGTCGGGAATGGGAAACGGCTTGGGAAGCTCAAAGGTAACGTCCGGCTTAGGAATGAGCCATCCCTCAATAAACGTTCGAGGTGGCGGAAGATCCAGCGGGTCACCTTTGGGTGCCCCTGCATTCACCCAGGCGACAATGGTATCGATCTGCGCCTGTGTCAGCGAGCGGTTGTTTTCAAACTGCTCGGTGTGCCCATCCTCGAACCATGGCGGCATGGATCGTGACTGCACCATGCGCTTGATATCCTTTGCCCAGGGACGTGCGTCCTCGTAAGTCAGCAGCGAAAATGGGGCGCCCTCGCCGGGGCGATGACAGACCTGGCAATTCTGCTGCACGATAGGTGCGACGTCCTTGGTAAAAGTGACCCCGGAAGGGTTGGTTGCCGCAGATGCAGTCCTTGCATCGTCCGGCTGGCTGGGATGACCTTGCATCCCCGGCATCTGGCCGAATACCAATCTGGCCGTACCCAATTGCAGAGCGAGAATTAAGAGAATGCGCCTCATCAATTGCCTACCCTTCTCTACGGTTCTTGGTTTGAAACAGCAAAGATTCAGTTCTTTGACCTCTCCGATCGGTTGTGCATCGTTGCGCTAGGCTCTTCACTCTACGTTCTGAAAAAAGGCCTGATCCTAAACCGGGGATGCGATGACTCGCATCCCCAGAGACGAGGGAGGTTGCTCGAAGGCGCCCTGTTAGAAGATGAGCTTGCCACTGATCTGCCCAATACGCCCCGGCGCAGTGTTAGTGGCTTGGCCGAACTGGCCGCTGGCGGCATTGCCCACCACAGCACTGGATAAGAAGTTTGGGTGGTTGAAGATGTTGAACATCTCAATACGGAAGTTGAGGGCCACTCTCTCACTAATCTTGGTGGCCTTTTCCACTCCTGCGTCGGTGTTTATCGCACCCGGCCCGTTGAAGGAGAATTGCCTTGCGCTGCCGGTCACACCACAAACTTCATACCCGCAGCTCAGGTTACTGGCGAAATCTGCGGGATTGAAGTAGAGATGCGCCGGATCGTGTGGATTCTCCTTCTGGAGGGGAGCGATCTGGTTCGGATAGTCGAGCCCGATGTTGGTAAGCGCAAAGTCGCCCGTGCTAGCCAAGTTGATCGGAACCCCGGTGTAGAAGCGGGTGATGCCGGTAATGTACCATCCTTGGCTGATCCGGCGTGCACCGAACCAGCGATCGAATGGAACATTCCAGTTGTAGCTCAATACCAAGTTTTGCCGCATGTCGAAGGTTGAGGGGCCATAGGTGCGAGAGGGGTTGTAGGGGTTATAGATGGCAGATGCGTCGTCGAGAGATTTGGCGTAGGTGTAGCTGACAAGGAAAGTCACGTCGCGAGCCCGACGCTCAACCGACGCCTGCAGAGAATTGTAGTTGGAATTCGCGTTGTTGATGATCCAGTTGGCTTCAGCAAAGGCCACGACCGGTCCGCCGCTGGAGTTCTCGTATTTCGGGCTGATGGTCTGGTTGTCGATCAAGCCGATCATAGAACCATAGTAATTCTGGCCATTCTGGGTATAAACGCCAGCCTCTCCGCCCGGCCCGCAACCAGCGAGTGCCTCGCATAGCGGGGCGCTGCCATAGATGATATTTTGGCCACGCTGAATGTGGTGTCCCTCTGTTCCGACGTATGCGATGGTCACCACCGTCGCCTTGTCGAGCTGTCTCTGGATCGAGAGGCTATAGTGCTCGGCCATCTGCGTCTGGTTGTGGTTAAAGTAGCCCGGAACGTACAGTGGCATGAGCGACCCGAACTGGAAGTTCGGAAATGGTCCGGGACCCTCCGGGTAGACGAACGGGAAATGCACTCCCTGCGTGACCCCGTTTGCCCTGGTAATGTAGGGACTGCCAAACTCCGGCGGTTGTGGCGATGCCCAATACAGCCCCCAGGGAGCGTCGCCAAGAATCCCGAAGTTGCCTTGGTCGGCAACCCCGAGATAGTAGACACCGTAAGCCGCACGAATGCTGGTCTTGTTCTCGCCAAAGATGCCGCCGGAAGGCGCCCAGGCGATGCCCAGCCGCGGCCCCAGGTTGTTGTATTGCGTGGGAGAGATCGTACTCGGAACTCCCGGGTCCCCGGGCACGACATTGCCCTGCGGTGAGTCGGGAAATTTAACGGACTGCAGCCCGGGCACCGGCGTAGTCAGACGGCCGTATTTGTCGCTCCATGGCCTCGCCACGTCCCAGCGTAGACCATAGCTAAGCGTTAAGTTACGACGCATCTTCCAGGAGTCTTCACCGAACAGGGCAAAGTAGCGCGTCCGGTTGTCGAGATACTGCACGGAGCACTGGACGAAAGTCCCAGGAGCCCCTAAATAGTAATCGGAAACG
>Ga0187783_10003836_pt1 | contig 11109 bp, 12 predicted proteins | sample 1015_SJ02_MP02_2_FD_132471 | JGI IMG/M metagenome (GOLD analysis project Ga0187783, IMG submission 132471) | Tropical peat soil microbial communities from peatlands in Department of Meta, Colombia - 1015_SJ02_MP02_20_MG | ecosystem: Environmental > Terrestrial > Soil > Wetlands > Peat | place...
CGACAATACTTTTCAGCAAAGACCGAACTTTTGGGCTGTCCTCAATTAGACCTAAGCAGGACGGGGTTTTCTTTGAATCGATGCCCGCGAGCGGATTTGGCCTTTGAAACTCCGCGAAATAAATCTCGAGCTAGTGTTGCATCGACCCATTGAAACCACCGGCGTAACCGGACAGTCGGTTTCACCCGCCTGCCCCCCTTTTGAAGCAAGCCAAGGCGGAGTACGCGAAGCTGCAGTAGTTATCAGCGAACCCTTCACGGCGACTGTGGAACAGGGTTGCCGCTGGAACAGTTTTCGCAATGCTCGTAGCTGGAACAGAATCCAAAAATTGCCGAAGCGTTCGTCCGCTGCTGCCCCCGGCGGTGCGCTTCTTGGAGCCTCAAACCGACTTCTGCCGCTCTCTCAATGTCTCGCGCGGTTGGGACGTGACTTGGGACGTAACCCTGCCTGAGCACCCCGGTCTGCGGCTGTGCACTGCGGTCAGATGCTGTCAGGTTGTGCGGGCGGGAAAGTGCGGTAACGCAATAGCTTCACGTCACATCAGTCCGGTCGGGTCACTCGCTGTCATCTTCACTTTCTGAATTTGCAAGCAGGGGGTCGCCGGTTCGATCCCGGCCACGTCCACCACTCATTTTACCCAATGTTTATAAGGGTTTTTGAACATCCGGCATCTTCGCCGCTCAGACGCTTGCACGGAAAGCAGTACGGGAAAATCACCGTTTCCCTCGCATCACGTTCCTACCCCAAACATGCTGTGTGGAACAGCGTTTGCTCAGTAGTTAGGCTTTGTAGTGATGAAGGCATCAATCTCAATATGAGACGAGTGCGGTTTAACACATCAACCCTGTGCTCACACACTCGAGCGTCGGATGGCAATCTGCCCGAAGTCTGCGAACTGTGAAACGCCTGAAGGAAATGGTGTCGATGGATAGAGCAAAGGAGCCTCTCAGGCCTGCTCCGCGCGGTTCAGGCGACCGACTCGCGCCACCGCAGAGATCGCCGTTCCTGTTTATTTTTTGGGGGCACAAGGGTCTGCGCGCTGGATGGCGTCTGCTGATTTTTTTCCTAACTCTCGCGATGTTGTTCAGAATCGAAGCGCTGACATTGCACGCAATTGGCTGGAACCACCCACAGGAGAGCAAACTCACGGCGCAAGGATTGGGTTGGTGGCTAAGTCATACAAAAGCGGTCGTATTTATTCTTGTCCTGCTCGCAAGTTGGATTATGGCTAAGATCGAACGCAGGCGGATTGCGGATTACGGGCTCCCTTGGCAAAGAGCATTTCGCGGTTATTTTTGGCTCGGAGCAGCGATTGGTTTCGCGACGCTCACGGGTTTGCTGGGCGCGATGCGCGCAGTTGGGGTTTTCAGTTTTGGGATGATCGGCTTGCACGGACTGCAGCTATGGAAGTACGCTGTCACATCCGGCCTAGTTTTTCTTTTCGGAGCACTCTTCGAAGAATGGTTTTTCCGCGGCTATCTCCAATTCGCGTTGACGACTGGGATCGGGTTTTGGCCTGCCACGGTGGTTACCTCCGCGCTTTTTGGCTACGCACACCATAGCAACGCGGGGGAAACAGTGTTGGGAACATTAAGTGCTGGGGCAGTGGGATTTCTTTTCTGCTTGTTTTTACGCCGAACGGGCGATCTCTGGATGCCCATCGGATTCCACGCCGCATGGAATTGGGGTGAATCCTACTTTTACGGTGTGCCGAATAGCGGGGCAGTAACGTCCAGACATTTGCTTCAAGGGAGTTTCTCGGGCCCACCGTGGCTGACGGGAGGAAGTGTAGGACCAGAAGGGAGTTGGCTTTGCGTGCTCCTCATTGCCGCTCTGTATGTGGCTTTTGCCATTTGGCAACACGAGTCTAAGTATCCAAATCCCTCAGCACTCGGCACAATGGGCTCGGATCGCAAGCCAGTCGGGGCCTCGGTCCCGAAGTTTGCCTGAGCGAACAAAAACACGATCTCCTCTAGTAGCACTCTACGCGGCGATGCACACCCGGTTCAGCGATCTTCGCTAGCCACTCCGCACGATGGCGCTGTCCATACTTGCTTGCCCGTGCAAGGAATGGTCCAACTGCGAGCCCCACTCGATACCAGTCGAGCCACGTCTTCGGGGGACGACTTCGCAAAGTGGCCTCCGCCCACGGCTCGAATCTTGCATCGATGAACTTCGCTAACGTGAGCACAGGTTTCTTATCGCGGATACCGACTTCGCCTTTCGCTAGCGAGGTCCGATGCGCGGATTCCATCTGCCGAGCGACTTTGTCGTTACCTTGTTTGGTCGACTCCCGATCCAATTTCCCAGCCCACATGAACTTGTGCCAATAGACCTTGCCGCGCTTGTAGATCATGACTCATTTCTCCTTCTTCCTGCCGCTGCCGACCGGCCTGCCGCCCTTCTTACCGTTCTGGCGAGCGATCTCTCGGATGCGTTCAATGCCGAGACGCTTGACTCGCACGGTGTAGCTGCGCTTGTCGAGCCAGCTCGTAAACTGCTACTGGCGTCCCTCATTGCCCACAAACTCGTCGCCGTGTACCTATGATATAGTGATTTTATTTGGGCCCGCCGACAGCATACAGAAGGTTCAGGATATGAGTATTCGCGAGGGTTTGAGCTACTGTTACGAATTGTATGGACTTCGTGGCGTTTTGGCGATGTCCGCCTATCGCCTCTTCGGACGACCCAGGGAGCTCGCCGCATATCCTCAGGGTATTCGAAATCCAATCTACATTCGCATGATGACCGCTGACGAGCCGACATATAAGCATGTTCTACTAGAGCAAGAGTATGCCTTTGAACTGCCCTTCTCTCCGAAGACCATTCTCGATGCCGGGGCCAATATCGGTACGGCATCGATATACTTCATCCACAGATACCCAGATGCAAAGATCATCGCAGTAGAGGCGGAGGACTCGAACTTTGCGATACTGCGCAGAAATGTTCGGCCCTACCCGACAATCGTTCCGGTTCATGCAGCTCTCTGGAATCGAGACGGAGAAATTAGCGTAGCAGAGCCAGAGGGGACCCTAAGGGGCTGGGCGTTTGTCACCCGTGAAGACAGCCGTGGCCCGAAAGTTCGGGCCGTTACGATGAGTACACTCATGCGAGAAATGAACGTTCATGCTTTCGATCTGGCTAAGATCGACATCGAAGGTGCAGAACGGGAGGTCTTCGAAGACACCAGATGGCTGAGTGGCCTTGGTGCTTTGATGATCGAATTGCATGATCGGCTCCGGCCAGGGTGCTGCGAACAGGTCGAGCGGGCAATGCAGGGATTCACCCGCTCACAACGGGGTCAGACGACATTTTATGTCCGGAGACTGTGAGCGGGAAAGTAGTTAGCCGATCATAGTGGTGTTGTCCGGTCTGTAACGTTTCCTCTGTTTGTTTCCATTTCGCAATATCTCCGAATGCATTCTGTTCAGGCGAATCCAAATACAACAGTGCGTATTCAAGGCGCACGCGGAGACCGTCCCGCAGCTGGGGACTACACCGTGGACGGGAAACGCTTTCTCTTCGTGGCTCCGACGGTCATCGAATTTCTCCTTTTGCGCCTGCCCTGGCCCTAGAGGCTCGACCCATCTTGTTTCTTTTCAACAAACTAAGCTTGGCAAGCATCTTGCGCTTAAGCCCGGCATTAAAGGTCGCGGGGTGTCTGGGGGCGCATCGACCAAAAACCGAGAGGAGAAGTGTATGAGAAAGTACGTAAAGCCCTGCCTGAAAGGGCTTGGCCTGCTGCGCGTCGTTACGAAATTCAGCGACCCGCATTGCAGAATATACGATCAGCTAGGGTAAGCGACATGCCTTAGGTCCTCGAAGGGCGGCCATTCGCAAAGTGGCCGCCTTTCGTTGCTGTCCACGCGGAATACTGAAGTCCAAGCGCCGGCAGAGTCAGCGAAACCTTGCAGAATAGTTCCCCCACTTGAGGTAATGAAGGCACCGCCCGAAGCTAAGGCGGAGTACGCGAGACTCCAGTAGCGGAGAATCTGCGCTCTCGACGAGGAGCTTTTTCCCTAGGGTTTTCTACTCTTCAGTTCTTCTTTCATCGCGCGCAACTGCATGGCAATCACGAAGATCAGAAGAACCACCGCAAAATCCAGGAGATGCCCCGCACGGGTCACTCCTTGTAGGATCGTGTAACCCGCCTCATTCGCGACCCTCTCAACCGCTGCCAACCCAAGCAACACGAAGGCGCCAAAAAAGAAAAAGCGGGAGATCAGCGAAATTAGCTTCTCAAGGCTCATAGCTTTCCCTCACAACTTCCTAACGGTGATTTTTGCGGAGCCCACTACTTGCGTGGAATCGTCAGGGCCTTTTCGAACATCTTCCCCTCACTGACGCTCACGAAAACGGCGGTGATGGTCCCATCTTGCTTCTGGAACCAAAGCCCGGCCAATCCAGGATCTTGCGGGTTCTGCGTTACACCAATTAGCGGTCCGTAGCCTTGTGGGATCGCATCAGTGAACTGGATAGTCTCGAAAGTCAGTGGTCCCATCGGTTTCAGCGGCTCGAGCCTTTTGCACGAGACCATCACCAGACCCACAGCTAGGATGGACAGCGCGGCGATAGGTTTTCTCACGATATTCCCCTCCCTCGCCTGGAACTTCAACGTTGTACCGAACACTAACACCGGAGCCTGCGCTTGGGCGAAGTGTTACCCGGGTTTTCCGTGTTGAGACTCCAGGGGCGCGGGGATTGTACACCCGGCCGCATCTGCAGGTAGTTGTAATCTCTTGCGAGACCACCACAAGCAGTCGCGGCGGGAGCAGCAATTGGGCAATTAACGGGTCACCGGACATACCCGGCGAGTTTCTGGTTCTGGAACTCAGTGCAGTCGCGGATGATTTGGCGAAGATCAGTGCGCGAATGGATCGCCTTCGTCGTGTTTTGCACGATGCTCGGCCTGCAACAGCTCGATTAAGTGCGTGTATGCCCTCACCAAGCGCTGACCCTCATCCTCATCGGAAGGATAGGAGAAAAGGTCAAGACTATTACCGTCACTCTTTCCATGAAGATCGTCTTTCGAAGCGACACAGCTCGCGTTCCCCTTACAAGTCAAGGAGACACTGCCGGCGAGCGATTTGACTGATGCTGGGTCTAAGGCGCTGATTTGGGCTCCCCATGATACTCTGTACCAGTCGCTATCCCTCCGGGGTTTATCAACCTTAGGTGAATAAGTCGTAAAGATTAGGGTCTCGTGATCACCTGACAGCGAGACCTTTGAACTCCGCGATCGGTCGCTATCCATAAACTTGGAATTCACATAGCTAACTGTTTCGTCTAAAGACGGCCCGCTGTTGGGCGATTGAGGATCGGCTTGTGGTTTACAGGTAGGGCTGATCGCCGTAGCAAACAGGGCGAGTGCCATCGTCAAAACCGACCTTCGCATCGCATCCTCCAAATTGGAGATAAGAATACCGCGTCTGGGGGGCCGTGAACTGAGTGATTTCGGTTCCGCACGTATGACGGTCCAAGGATGCTTCACTAGGGCGTCAAGATAAATCAGCTCGGTACGTAACACACGTCGTATCTACTGTGAATTCCAACTAGCACGGACAGGGCCCATGCCTATTCAGTCCGGCACCCACTTGGGGCCCTATGAAATACTGTCAGCTATCGGTGCAGGCGGAAAGGGAGAAGTGTACCGTGCCCGTGATCCCAAGCTCGGTCGTGATGTAGCCGTCAAGGTTCTGCCCGAAGCGTTTGCACGCGATGCTGAGCGCAGCCATAGACGTCATTCTTGGGCTGAGGTCTTGGAGGGTAAGGAAAACGCCAAAACGCTCGCAGAGTTGGACAGCTAACACAAACAGGAAAAGGCAAAAAGGGGGAATGTATTGGCAGAAAAAATTTCGGGCAGGGAATCGCTGTCCAATGCCTAGGGTTTGCAATCGGGAAGGCTACGGCAACCGAATCGTGGCTAAAGATGGCAGCCGGAACTACCGAAAACACTTCTGTAGCGCAGTATCCGCAATTTGCTTTAGCACATTCCTACAGTCAAACAGGATTCGGTGCAAAACTTTCTCATTGAACGCTTGCGGACGAATGGCGCTTGGAAAGTAGCCGTTGCATCTAATATGCCTGCGGACCGCTGTAATGCAGTCCAAAACTGAGCCCGGCAAAGCCTTCTTGATTTGCTTCTTAATTTTCGTCAAAGCCTGATGTCGCCGGGAGGCTCGCTTCTTCAAAAAGTCTAGGTAGGCGACAAAGCCACTTCTCACCGACGGATGCTGATCCAGGAATTCCGAATGCTCTACAAAAAGCCACTTCTCCCAAGTCCGGATCCTCTCCCGGTAAAGAGTTGGACCTGTAAGCCTAGGTCCACGGTGATAATGCCGCAGTATATGCACGCCGGGCACTGCCAACGACGTGAAGCCGTGCCCCAGAGCTCGGAGGAACATGTCGGTATCTGAAGCGACCTTCAACGCCGCATTAAAGGGTCCCACCGTCTTGAGGCAGGATGCCTTCATGGTGACGCCGTGCCCTGTTCCGATTGAGAGGAAGTAGTCAAGAGGGCAGTGCTTGTTTGCGACGAATTCGCTTATGCGTGTTGTAGGTGCACGGTTGTCCAGCCGCGGATGGTAGATGATCATAGCGCCGCACCAACTAATCCCAACTTGCTCGGGAGTATCTTTCAAACTGGCGTACGTGCTGGCAAGAAATGAGCTCAGGTATTCGTCGTCGTCGTCGAGAAAAGAAATGTAGGTTCCCCTTGCGACCTGAATGCCAAGATTTCTGGCCTGGGCAACTCCAAAACTGGATGAGTTTCGAAGAATCCGAATGCGAGGGTCCCGGGGAAGAAGGTTGCTTGAAAACTGCTTGGAGCCGTCATCGATGATGATGAGTTCGAAGTCAGAGAATGCCTGACGACACACACTTAGAACTGCTCGCATCAACATCGCTGCTCGGTCGCGCGTCGGCAAGACGACAGAGAAGGTCGGAGACTTTTCTGCGGGGCAAAAAGAAAGTGTGCTCTCATTCATTTCAGCTGCATGAAGGCAACTCCGATGCCACTTCTTCTAGCCTAACGCCTCCTCAACTTATTGATTAGGAAGTGGTTATCTTATAACTGAAGCCGCAGACAACGACCTAGTCGCGCCTCGGGCAAGGGTTTGCCGTATGGAGGAACTCTTGTTCCTTGCATGGCCTAGGCGACCAATACGCTTACAGACGGTAGGCTTGGGCCGCAGCTGGTACAGTCGCTGGGTTACCAAAAGGGAGGCGCCATTCGCCGTCCTCTTCCCCGGACCCCTTTTCTGCTACGAGATGCAAGGAGGGCTGAACAAAAAGCTGCATGTGTGCCCAAAAATTTGTCTCACTTCGGGGGTTCATGCCAAGCACTGTGCCCTATTTTGTGCCCTGTCTCGGTAGAAAACCATCGTAGACGGGGCAAGGGCGAGAATCGCCTGTACTGGCGCGGAAAACTAACGCCGTCGCGGACGGTCGCACTCAGTTGCAAAGCTCTAGTTTACGCTTTGCAAGCAGGGAGTCGCCGGTTCGATCCCGGCCACGTCCACCATGTTTTCAATAACTTCCGGCACGGGCTGCGGCTCGACGGGCCCATTTGTAACGTGTTTTCTAACGTGGCCTGCCGTTTCCGGCACCTCGCGGACTCCTGATGGCGCCCGGACAGCATCTCGCTTAGCCTCCATTCGAATGTGGCTATAGTGCTCCAGCATCTTTTCCTCGTAGCTAAGCACAGCCTACGTTACGACGCTCGGGCAGAGCTCACTCGGCCCAGAGTCGCGCCCGCTTCAGGATGCGACGCAGAAGACCCACTTCCATATTTACGGTGCGGTTGGAAGCGCCGGCCTGTTGTACCAGGACGCCCAAGCCTCTGATACTTCCCATTCGGTACGCTTGCTCTATTCGGTCGGGCGGTCCACTCGAGTTTAATGCACCGGAAGGGAAGGACATACTTACATTGGTACGTTACAAGGAGCTTGCATTTTATAAGCTACCCACAACCTTGTGGGCCCTCCTTTCTGCCGGTCTCAAGGATCTGTGGACCCCACCCGCCGGGAACCGCCCCTGTTTGGACCTCCTGCGTAGTTTGGCAATTTCCCTCGTCCTTGCCTACCACATTACCGGTTATACCCCGAATGCCCATCGCACCCTGAACACACCGTTTTGTTATTTTGGGTGGACTGGAGTCGATCTGTTTTTCGTCCTCAGCGGCTTTCTCATCGGAGGGCAATTGTGGAAGGAGTTAAAGGCAGGCGGAACCGTGAATGTGCCGAGATTCATCTTGCGACGAGGTTTTCGTATTTGGCCGCTATACTATTCCCTGGCTGCCTTTCTGTTGGCTGAGCGACTATTTTGGGGGATAAAACGGCCTGGCCTTTACCTTTGGATCGATGCAACGTTCTTGGATAACTATTTTCCGGACCACCACCAGATTGATGGCGGCTGGTCACTCTCTTTAGAAGAACAGTTTTACCTGCTGATTCCAATTGCCTTGATGGTAGGCGCGAAGTATATTTCCCCAAGATCGCTCTTTCGCTTGGCCTTATTTTGGCTCTTTGCCCTACCTCTCATCCGCCACTTTGTGTTGCTCGCGTCCAGCAATACAACCGCAAGAGACTCTGTTTACCATGCGTTTCACACCCACTCGGACGGGCTTGCGATGGGATTGTTGATCTCATGGGTCACGACTTGGGAACCAGACCTCCTACGGAATAGTCGCTGGGTGGACGCCGCCCTCGTAGTCGTCGTTCTCGTCGGTTTCAGCCTTTGGTACATTGTTTCCCTGACATTTCTTTACTCCGTGGTGGCTCTCACCTACGGGGCCCTCATGTTCCTGCTTCTTCGGGTCCGACTACCCTTCATGTTTCCGTTCAAGGTCTTCCATATTATTTCACGATTATCGTTTGGCGTTTACCTGCTTCAATTTGGCGTTCTTGGACATGTGATGCGCTACCACACTCAACTCTTTGGTGAAGGTTTTCATTCTTTTCTCTATGCATTTGTTTTATACGGCCCGGTCTGCCTGGCTCTTTCATTTGTGAGTTTCTCTTTCATTGAACTTCCGTTTCTAAAACTGCGAGATCGGTTGCTTAGGAACCGACCTACGCCCCCAGTAACGGCGGGTCTTAGTCCTGCGTTGCAAGGTTAGCGGAGCTAGAATTACCCTCCCTTCACGCGAAGATGTGCCCGTGCTCGAAGAAATGAGCACAAAATAATAAGGCTGCGCTGACGACGGAGCTAACTCCTTCCATGAGAAGGCCGATCCATGTCAAGGGTGTTTGTGCCCATCCAGGTGCGACTTCGGTGCGCTCCTGGCCTCGGCATGAGTCTTCGCCGAGTACACCATCTAAGAGGGATAACAACAGTCTTTCACGGTAGAGGGGGCTCCTTGCGAAAGACGAGTTTCCTGAATTCAGGGTCGTCGTGCAGACAGTCGAGATCGGTGTCCTGCGCCGCCCAATCTAAGTTGCCGTACCCGGCCGCAAGGGCCTTTTTGAGAGTCTCCAGTGCGGTCGCTTTTTCTCCAAGGACACCGTAGGTGCAGGCGGCGTTGTAGAGAGTATTGGGATCGCCGGGTCGAAGAGCGACCGCGGTTTGAAGGTGGCGCATGCTCTCCTGTGTGTCTTCTCTGGAAGCGCTGAGCTGCACAGCCAGCAGGATTCGGGCACGAACATCTTCTGGCACCAATTCGAGTTGTTGGCGGAGAACCTTAATGGTTTGCTCGCGGATGTGCTCCGCTTCCTTCTTTAATCCCAGCTTTTCCAGAGCCCGGCTATACGGGATATAGGTGTTGTAGTCATCTCCGTTGGCTTCGACGGCTCGCTCGGTAAGAGCGGCGGCCTCTTGGTATCGGCCGGAGGCAAAATACGCACGGCCAAGAATGTTCCAAGATCCCTCACAATCGGGCTTGCGCTCGATGGCGCGCTGGGCCAGCAGCGCAGCTTCGTCGTATTTCTTCTGCGCGTAGGAGATGCGGGCGCGCGCAACCAGCACCTCCGGCTGGTCGGGTGCAAGTGCGGTGGCTGTGTCGCACGCGGCCAGTCCCCGCTCAATCCATTTCGGGTTCTGCTCGCGGATTTCGTAGATGAGCCCGCAGAGGTGCGCGATGCCCGCGTGTGCCAGTGCAAACTTGGGATCGAGCCGGATGGCCTGTTCGAACATCTGCAGGGCATAGTCCATGTTTTCGCGTCGGGTGTAACTTCTCCCGCGAAGGTAGAAATCGTAGGCCTGCGGATTTTCCGTCGGCTTGCGGGCGATAGTTTTTTCTTCCTGGGGCGTCAGCGTGATGCGCAGAGCCTGGGCGATACTCCGCGCGATTTCCTCCTGGATAGCAAAGACATCTTCGAGTTGCCGGTCATAGCGCTCCGCCCAGACGGAATGCCGCGTCGAGGCCTCGACGAGCTGCGCGGTGATGCGCACGCGGTTGCCTGCGCGGCGGATGGAACCTTCGAGCACGTAAGCGGCGCCGAGTTGTTGGCTCACATGTTGCGCCGTTACCGGCTTGTCGCGGAAAGCGAGCATTTCTGAACGGGGGAAAATTTCAAGTTGGGCGATCTTCGAAAGCTCGGTAACGATGTCCTCGGTTATTCCGTCGCGAAAATATTCGTCCTCTTTCGCGCCGCTCTGGTTTTCAAAGTAGAGAACGGCAACCGATTTCTGCTGGGCTGCTACCGCGTGGGTCCCTGAACTCGGACTGTTCTTTTTCGCGGCGGGCTGACGGCCGGACTCGATGTCCCGCTTCAACCGCTTCAGGTCGGCGCGGAGTTCGGCGGCCGTCTGGCAGCGCAGGTCGGGGTCCTTTTCGAACAACTTGCTGAGAATCGTGTCGAATGCCACGGGCAAACGCGGGTTGCGTTCCTTTGCGGGAACAGGTTCAGAATGCAGAATTTCGTCAAAGATGACCGCGGCGGTCGAACCGGAGAACGGAAGCGACCCGGTGGCCATCTCGTAAAGCACAACACCCAGCGAAAACAGATCGGAGCGCGCGTCCAACTCGTCGCCCCGCGCCTGTTCGGGCGACATGTAGGCGATCGTCCCCATCGAACTGCCCGAAACCGTTAGGTGTTCTTCATCAGCAACGCGCACTGGAGCCTGCATGGACGTGACGCCCACGGTTTCCTCCCGAAGCGCGGGAGTGAG
>Ga0187783_10003837_pt1 | contig 11107 bp, 4 predicted proteins | sample 1015_SJ02_MP02_2_FD_132471 | JGI IMG/M metagenome (GOLD analysis project Ga0187783, IMG submission 132471) | Tropical peat soil microbial communities from peatlands in Department of Meta, Colombia - 1015_SJ02_MP02_20_MG | ecosystem: Environmental > Terrestrial > Soil > Wetlands > Peat | place...
CGCTGGGCTCGGCCTTGTGTACCCCCCGAGATGCTGCTCCCAGAGTTTCGTCCCGGTAGCGGCATTCACGACGGTAAGGCCGTCTTCGTCCGAACCGTTCCAGTACTGGCCGTGTCCGTAGACGACGTCCTGGCCCGAGCCGTTCAGGTTCCCGACTGCCGGAGAGGAGGTCACGACCTCGTTGCTTTGCGTCGTCCAAGCGGTTGCGCCGTTTGCCGTCATGAGGCGCACTGCTCCACCGTTCCAATTGTCGAGCGCGCCCGGACCTGCAGTCGAGTCGCTTGCCGCGACAATCTGCTGAGTACCTGCGATCGGCGCAACTGCAGCTGTGGCGAACGTGGTATCAGCTGTTCTTTGAGGCCAACCGCCGATCGTGTTTCCCGATGTGTCCAGTGAGTAAAGCGACAGGCCGATGTCACCGACGGTGATGCGAGTCTGGCCCGTTCCGGTGTCACCAATCGTTGGTGATGCCTCCACTGCGGGGTTCGATCCATAGATGCCAAACACGTCGGCCAGGGATCTACTCCAAAGCGGATTGCCTTGAGGGTCGAAGGCAACGATCCCCCCGTGGTTGACGTTCAGGCCGAGGTTGTCACCTTCGGTGACGATCACGTCGTCGAGACCATCCGCGGTTGGGAGGACCGCCGGGGTGGAGTCGATCGCGTAAAGCGTGCAACGTGGCCAGCCCGTAGGGGTCGTGCCGTTCGACAGGTGCAAGGCGTACACACAGCCGCTGTCTCTCGATCCAACGACTACAGACGCCTGTCCATCGAGGTCTGCAACATTTGGCGAGGATGTCGCGATCGCCGTGTTCGCCCCGAAGAGATCCGCCCACTTGAGGGTCACCGAATAGAAGCCATTCCCACTCGTCCGAGAAGAAGACGGTTGGGCGCCTGCCGCAGCGGTTCCGGTTACCGCCAGCAGTACCGCGGAGAGTACTGCTCCGACCACGGCCGTTCGACCTAGCAACACAAATCTGACCTCCATTTGATCGGTGTCCGCATTGGGTGGGAATTGCCTCCGCAACCACGGGATGACTTGATCGGTCCCATCAGATAGGGAAGGCGACCGCACGCGAGCGGCGCCCCGATTGCGATCAGGCGTCCGTCTGGGACCCCGACGCGACTTCGATGACGTGTGCCGATCCATTTTGGAGGCTGGCGGGCCGGCCGTTCGGTCAGGTCAGTGGATTTCTGTTGTGAGCGTGCCTGTCAGTCGGTCGGCGGGTGAGGGTTCTCCCCAGGGACCTGGAGTTCTTTGAAGATGGTCCTTGCTCCAAGGCTGGCCGGTCCCGAATCACCCACAAGACGAACTCCGGATCTCTCTCGGTCGACAGGAGAGGGCTCGTGCGAGCGGGTCCGGTCACTCCGTCAGATCGATGAACTGGTCACCTGCCATGGTGCGTCCGACCAACGCCGCTAGAGCCTCCCTCGAGAAGAGAGAGACCGTCCGCCCGCGATCACTTCGGGGTCACAAAATTCCTGCGTTCTCGCTCTTCGTTGCGGCCCCTAGCGAGTTCGCCCGATGCGGGACTGTCGATGACCGTTGTGTGCTGCCTGGTCCAGCTCACTGTGCAGAAACGTGGCGCAGCCGAACGCTCCCGTCCATTTCCGTGGACGCGAGTTGGAAATGATCGGCACCGAGAAGGAGGTTCCGAACAGTTTCGATGACTGCGGGAATGGGCCCTGTCAATACGCCCATTGTCAATACGCTCAATATGTGAGATTTGTATGCACTTCATGTGAGTTTGATATGAGCCTTCTTATGGGTTGCATGCGAAAGCTGAAGAAATATCGGATCAGAAACGAGTGAGCGAACTGAACTCATCAGTCACATACGTCACATTGGTGACATTCGCGTTGACACGGACGTCAGGTTTTGTTAGCAACCTCTGCGGAAGGCGTGTGGCGCGCCTTCGGGAGGGGGAGTTGACATGGTGCGGCGGACTTCGTTTCGTGTCGTTGCTGGCGTCTTTGCAGTTTCGTTGATCGGTGGACTGGTCGCCGCGCTTGCGCCGGCGACTCCTGCATTTGCAGCAGGGAGCATCACAGAATCACCGACCTCTCCGGCAGCGTGGGCGCAGAATGTGCCTTACGGGTCCGTGGGAGCACCGAGCGGAATCACGCTAACGGTAAAGACCTGCCCCTCGGGGACAGGAGTCACCTCGACGAGCGGGCCCGGCGGCACCGCCGGATTGACGATCACTGGGACGAACGCTGCTGACCTCGTCGTGGATTCTTATAGTGCATCCAACACGGCGGCATCGAGCACCGTGGTCGTGGGCGCGAACTCGTCGAGCTACCTGCCTCCCGGCGGGTCATCGTTCACTTTCAACGCTTACTCGGGCGGAACGCTCTGTGTGACGTCGGCCAGTTACACCATCAACATTCAGAACGCGGTTGTGACCACGGTCGGTGGAGGCGCGTCGGGCACCAGCCTCGGTTTTTATGATTACAGCTACAACCAGTCCAACAGCCAGACTCTCGACTTCGTCGATTCCGACACCAGTGCTCCTTCGAGCGGCCTCGACACCTTTGCCGTCTCAGCCGCGACCGGTACCGGCTTCGTGTGCACCGAGTACAACAGCACAACGCCGGCCGACAACAACCCGAATGCCCAGCCCCCGGCCGGGGACTACTACCCGAACTCAGTCTCTCCTCCAACCCCCTACGACCATTACTGCAACCTCCAAGCCGCTCCAGGGGACAACGACGATAGTGGGGTGACCGGCGCAAACGGTCCCGCAGCGGAGAACGTCACTGTCACTGAGTACGACCCCACCTACCCCGGTGGGAACGCGTCGCCGGCCTACAGCACGAACGTGTATCCGCCGCCGATCTGCGGCTTTGCACCCGACGGCACGGGATCGCTCAGCGGTACGACCGACACGCTCTACGGCCCGTCGATCGCAGAAGCTTGCTATGACGGCGCCAGCGCGAACCCGAACAACCCCTACAACGCCTCGGTGAACCCTGCCAGCACCCTCCTAACCGGGATCGCGACCGGTGGCGGGACCATATACACGGGGTCCAATCCGATCGACGCACGCGGCGGGACGGCCTTGAGCATCATGGCCGGGCCGGGCTTCAACTGGACCGGTGGGTACGGTAGTGGCGAAGCGGACGTCGACACCGGTACTGCGGGTCTCAACAAGCAGGCATGGTCCGGTGCAACCACCTCTGCTCCGCCCCCCTCAACTCCTTTGACAAACATGAGCGCGAGCACCGTGGCGTCCGAGGCAAGCTTCAAGTCGAGCGGCGATCCGTTGAACACCTGTCCACCGCCAGCGGCGGTGATCGACGCGGGGATGCCTTTCTGCTTCGAGGAGTTCGAGGCGACCGGCGCAGGACCGAGTGCCGCCCAGGCCGCCCTCGAGTACAGCGGCCAGGCGCTCCCAACCTCGACCACGCCCACCATCTCGCTCAGCAACAGTGCCTCCGGGAGCATCGCCGGCGCGACAGTGACCGCCACCGACCAGAGTGGTGCCTGCCCGGCCACCATCGGCACCGGCACCAACAACCTGTTCAGCACCGGCATCAACTGCTGGTACGCGCGGGCGGGTGACGCCACTCCTGTCACGGCAACGATCACGAATGGGAACACTGTCACGACTCCACTTACGGTGACCCCAACTAACCCGAACGTCGGTGACGTGAGCGAAGGCAATTACGACGTGGACGGCCCGAGCGATACCTCGACCTTCGACGGAGCGGGCACGATCACCCTCATGAACGTCATGGGAAACTCGAACAACGTGAGTTGCAGCGCTACGTCGGCGGGCACCGCCACCGCTCCCTACAGCGATCTCCTCGGCGACGGCGTGAGCGGGACCGATATCCCAATCGGAACCCAGGTGACAGCTGTGAACAACAGTGGCGCCGGGAGTTGCTCGTTCACCTTGTCCAACAAGGCCACTGCAACCCCGGCTGCTGAGACACTGACGTTCTACTCGGTGGTCCTGAACCCGCCGCAGTTGAGCGCCCAGCTAAGCGTTCCGGCTGGCGCGGCGACGGCGGGGAACACCAACACGATCCAAATATGCGAGTCGACCACACCTACGAACGGCAACGACTGGGAGTTCGGTCTCCAGTGGCTGACGAGCCAAGGAACTCTCCAGAACGGAGAGGTCTGTGCCAATACCAGCTACGACGGTCTGATGACCGCGTCCTCTACCACGACGAACCCGACGATCCAGAACATCACGCTCGGACAGAGCAACACCGATGCCGCCACCGTGACGGGCTTCGCGGGCGGCCCCACTCCGTCGGGGACCGTGACCTTCTACACCTGCGGTGAGAACGTCTCCCCGTGCACTTCGGCGAACTGGACGCAGCTCGGTACGCCGGCGGGTGTGAGTGGATCAGGTGATACCGCTTCTGCCACATCCACCTCGTTCACCCCGGACTCCACCGGCACCTGGTGCTTCGCGGCCGTGTACTCAGGCGACTCGAACTACTCGGGGAGCACAGACGACACGACCGACGAGTGTTACAACGTCGGACAGGCGAGTTCGTCGACAGGGACCTCGCCTGCAAACGGAAGCATCACGCTCGGCGCGAGCAATTTCGACTCGGCGACCGTGACCGGAAACGACAGCGCTGCGAACGCACCCGACCCGATAGGCACGGTGACTTTCTACAACTGCGGTGAGAACGTCTCGCCGTGCACTTCCGCCAACTGGAGCCAGTTGGGAAGCCCGGTGAACCTGAGCGGTCTGGGTAACCCAGAGACCGTCTCCTCGAACTCCTTCACTCCGGACTCGACCGGCACCTGGTGCTTCGCGGCTGTCTACTCGGGCGATGGCAACTACATCGGAAGCAGCGACGAGAGCACCGACGAGTGCTACACGGTCTCCGCCGCGAACAGCTCGACCTCGAGCGCGCCCACCAGCTCGAGCGTCGTGCTCGGCGCGTCGAACACCGACGTGGCGACGGTCACGGGCGACGACGGCGCGGCGAATGCTCCCGCACTCACGGGATCGGTCGACTTCTACACCTGTCCGGAGAACGTGAGCCCTTGCACTCCCACGACTCCGGGAGCCACTCCCGATCCGAACAACCCAATACCGCTCGTCGGTAACAGCGCGACGTCGACTTCGTTCACTCCGAACTCGACGGGCACCTGGTGCTACGCAGCCGTCTACTCGGGCGACGGGAACTACAACGGAAGCAGCGACCAGAGCACCGACGAGTGCTTCACGGTCTCCGCGGCGAACAGCTCAACCTTGAGCGCGCCCACCAGCTCCAGCATCGTGCTCGGCGCTTCGAACACCGACGTGGCGACGGTCACGGGCGTTGGCCCTGCACCGACGGGATCGGTCGACTTCTACACCTGTCCGGAGAACGTGAGCCCTTGTACTCCCACGACTCCGGGAGCCACTCCCGATCCGAACAACCCAATACCGCTCGTCGGTGACAGCGCGACGTCGACTTCGTTCACTCCGAACTCGACGGGCACCTGGTGCTACGCAGCCGTCTACTCGGGCGACGGGAACTACAACGGAAGCAGCGACGATAGCGTCGACGAGTGTTTCACGGTCTCTCAGACATCCAGCTCCACTGTGAGCACACCCACCAGCTCGACGGCGGCTCTCGACGGCCCGAACACCGACAGCGTGCTCGTGACCGGAAACGACGCCGCCTCGAATGCTCCATACCCCAGCGGAACCGTTACCTTCTACACCTGCGGAGAGAATGTCGTCCCCTGCACAGCGGCGTCATGGACTCGCTTGGGTAACCCGGTGGACCTCGGAGTAGGGGCCCTGAACACGAACACGGCCACCTCTGCGCCGTTCAACAACACCTCGCCTGGCACTTGGTGCTTCGCGGCCGTGTACTCAGGCGACGCCAATTACACAGGAAGCTCCGACGACACGACCAATGAGTGCTATACGGTCAGCCAAGACAGCACCGGTACGATCAGCGCGCCGATCAATTCCATAATCACCCAGTCCCAGTCGAATGCCGATCAAGCTACGGTGACTGGAAATGCTGCGGTTGGCGCTCCCACGGGAACGGTGACGTTTTACGAGTGCGGGCCAACCCCGACACCCGTGGCATGCACGTCCGGCACTCAACTTGGGAACCCTGTGAACGTGACAACGTCCGGTTCGCACACTGCCAGTGCCACCTCAGCGCGCTTTACGCCAAGTGCCAGTCCCACGAACATCGGGTACTGGTGCTTCAGAGCTGTCTACGGCGGTGATGGCAACTACTACGCAAGCTCTGACAACAGCAGCGTGGATGAGTGCTTCTACGTCACCGGACCCCTGGTGGTAACGACAGCATCACCATTGACCAGCGGCACGGTCGGAGTCCATTACTCGGTTCAGCTGGCAGCAGCCGGAGGTGAATCGCCGTATACGTGGACACATCGAGGAACGCTTCCTCGAGGCTTGCACCTGAGTGCAACTGGACTTTTGTACGGGACCCCGACTCGAAACGGCACGTTCACCTTCACAGCAAAGGTGAGTGACTCGACTACGCCGCACCATGAAAAGGCAAGCAAGGTGTTAACGGTGACGATCAATCCGTGATCGAAGGGCGGTCTTATTGAACCCTGTGACGATCCGAGAAGTCGTGCCCGCCTCGCACGACGAGATGAAGCTCATCACATGGTTTTAAAGATTGCCTTCAATGTAGGTAGGTTTGAGACTTAACGAGAGGAGGCCACCCTTTCAGGGTGGCCTCCTCTCTTCGGCTGTCTCCAGTGGTCAGAACACATCGAGTGTTCTGACATTCTTATGAGCACTCAGCGCTTTCTTGGCGCATGTTCCTACATCGAGAACGTCGTTCCCGGAGCGAGGCTCAGGTCACCCGTAGAAGAATCAACGCAAATCGTCGCCTTCAACTTTCCACCGGCTCCGTAGCCCGAGGTGATGGTGCCTGTTTCGGATGCATACGCGATCGCGTTGGGATCCTTGCACTTCTTCACCGCTGCCTTCCCGGTCTTGTCCGGTGCGTTGTAGGACTCTGTAGACTGAGTGGTTCCATCGCTCCAGGTCGCCACGTTTGTGCAGCTTGATTGACACTCGGTGAACGGCGAGGTGTTGCTCGTCTCTCCGCTAGGGCCGTTCGTACATCCCGACACGGTGACTGGGATTTGCGTGATGTAATTCCCGCTCAGGCTCGTGCAGACGATCTTTGGCGCCTTTGCAGAGGCCACTCCCGTGAACGCCAAGCTCACACCCGCAACGGATACCGGCACCACCAACAGAGGTAGAACCAAAAGCTTCGTCAGTCGACGCATACAATGCCCCTCCCTTTGAGGCCCCGAAGGGCGGCATTCCCTGACCCTGTGTCAGAGAATGCCAAAAGCGTCACTCCCGACGCGATCGATTGTCAACTGCAGCGTGCACCCCTGTCCGCGTGAAGATGCAGGATCTCAACGTTGATCTTCCCCGCCCAACATTTATTGACAGACGCGATCAATGTTGTGCGTGAGAATTATCGCCCGGCAGGCTCCCCCGAATCGAGTACTTCGAAACTGTTTCTTGAGGCTGCACAGCTTGACCACGGAAGGTCGTCTCTACCGGTTGTGTTCAAGATCGAATGAGGTTTTGGGCCCGAACAACGTACTTAACGCGGAATGCGCTCGTGAGGGTTGGTGAAAAATCCTACGCCGATGGTCGGCTGGAAGTTGGTGTGGTCCGGACGAGCCGAAGCTGGCGACAGGTGGCGAGGATGTGGCTCGTTACTTCATTGACTACGGCCATGGTGTGGTCGGCGACGGCCGAAGCGAGCTGCTGGCCCTCGTTGCGGAGACTGGAATTCGCGGCCATCCGGGCGAACCTTGCCAGCGTGCCGAACTCGGTGAATTGGGCTGGGTTGTCGTTCCAAGCTTGGGCGTAGTTGCACGGCGTGACATTCAGGGAACCTGAGTGCGCGGCGCGCGCGCTCGTGCTCGTCGAACCGGAGCTGCCCGTAGTGGAGCACGCCGAGAGAAGGATGGTCGCGAGGAACAAAGCAATGCCCAAGTGTCGCATCGTCCGACGGTACGTTTTCCGTTGCTCTTCGCCAGCTCTTCGGATGGACGCGGACCGGCAATGACGTGCACACGCCGATTCCAGGTAGCGATCCATAACGAAAACTGGAGTTCCCCTTCGGGGCGGCCGCGAGCTCTTCGTTTCCATGGCGTCAGCGACTGACGATCACTCGATCCGGCTGTTTCCGAGCCTGGGATGGCGCTGGCCTCGAGTCTTCGTCATGAGCGAGGCGCCGTGATCCTGGGAAAGCCAGCCATCCCAAAAGACCGAGTTGAGCCACCAGGATCAACCAAAGAGACCACCTGGCATCGATAGCCACGTGGAGCCACCAGGTGAGCCAAATCGCGAGCGCGCTAACAGAAGCCAATCGCCACCACGGCAAGAGAGCTGCGCTCACGGCCACGAGCGCAAGGGTCGGAGCCAAGAAGTACGGGAACAACTCGGGCTCGAGCACCCTGAGGGCGAAGATCATGGCGATGGTCCAGATGACCAGTGCAGCTTCGCGGCTGCGGCTCCGGGGAAGGAATCGCGCGAGAACTATGGCGGCCGGGATTGCTACGAGGGCGACTGCCGAGCGGATGTACGCCGCCACCCCTGGGTCGAGCTTCCATGTGGGGCTGATGTAGCCGAAGACGTCGTACACTTTCTGATGCAGCAGCTGTTGCAATGTCACGCTTGGTTCGGCGATCAAGGGGACGAGCAAAAAGGCCAGTGGGACCCCGACGATCGGGCCAAGAGCGGTGAGCCATTGCCGGCGCACGAGGAAGATGAACGCGATCGGCACGCCCAAAAAGGCGAAAGGCTGAAATGCGAGGGCGACACCCAGCCACCACCCTGTCGCACGCGGGCGACCCTCGAAGGCCGCAAGGATCCCATACAGCATCGCGCCGAGCGCGATCAGGTCCTCGGGATGACCGCTCAGGGGGATCGGAGGGAGCGTAACGGCCATCGTTCCGAGAACGGTGAGGCGACGACGAATGTCGGCGACCCCCATGACGCTGAGCCATCGGTCGACTGCACAGATGGGCAAGGCGATTCCACCCAGGAAAAGCGGCCCGGCCACCCAGTACGCCGTTGGGTACAGAACTGCACTCGGGTAGGGAAACGACAGATTGAAGGCCGCTCTGGCGACCGGTGCCGTTATCACCTGCAGAGCGGGCGCGGTCTCGATGCTCCGGTCTAAAACGTAGACGTGTCCGAAGCCGCCGGCGTAAGTCGTGTAGGCGGCGTCAGCCCAGTTCTGCCAGAAGTCGCCGAAAGTTGCGACGCTCCACCACTCCCCGAAGCCGCGGGTGATCGTGGAATCCAACATGGAAAAAACCAAGGCGCCGATAACTCCTAGCAAGGACACTCCGAGGGCCACCTTGCGCCGACCGAACGCTTCGGACACGGCGACGAAGGGTCCTCGCCAGCTTCCTCTCCGACGGGCGCATGCGACAATGCCGACGATGAGGGCAGCCAAGATGCAAAGCCAGAGGAGGACCCACTCGACATCGACACCACCGCTCGAGATCGGGACTCCTTCTGACGGGAGACTCGCGTATTGCTGGTGGGCAGGAGGGACGGCGATGAGGGGGTTGATGTTTGCATTCGATGGGGAGCTGACCTCGATCAGGACAGCGACGTTGGCTCGGATGAAGGCCTCCACAACTGCGCCCTTGATCGACGAGCTGGACCGGAATGCACACGAGCCCGACGCCGAGTCAGGGATCCCGGCGATTTGGCTGGGTGCTCCCGTCGGTATTCCGCCGGCCGACGTGCACAGGTCGGCCGCGTCCCCCACCGCGCTTTGGAGACGGACCTTCGACAACGAGGTCGACGAGACGAGCGTGATCAGCAGGCCGTACTGGTGGTTCACCCACTCCCAACGAGCCGAGGCAACGTTCGTGTTTGCCGATCTACCGGCCAGATGATCAGCGTTCCTCCGCAGGGAGTCGACGTACGACTGGCTGTTGGCAGCAGGAAAGGCCTGCCAGTTCACACCGGGGTTGTGAGTCATGAAGGCGACCAACAGCGGGTCCCCAGCTGCGACGGCGCCGCAGTCGGGGGGACACTGCGGCACTCGCGAAGCGGCTGCCGCAGTCGGCATGGCCGCTGAAGCTGGTCCGGTTCCAACCGACAGCTGGAACGCCGTCCCAGCAAGGCAGACGATGGCAGTGAGTACGGCGATGTATCGAAGGCGGGCGTCGCCGTGAGCTCCGGATCGCCTGGAAATCGGCGCCATCGTCTTCACGCTATAGCTCCTGCGAGGCTGACGGTCGAGGCGAAAAAGTGGGCACACCTGAGTGTCCGTGTAAATCGGCAAAACCAACTTCGAGGATGTCATCATCAGTTTCAACGGCCATGGACAAACTTATTTGGGCATCCGTCACGAATTTTCGGGACCGAATGGCGAAATCGAGCCAGTCACGGTTGGCGGGTCCTCGGTCAGCGGACGATCGCTCGAAGATCTCGGCAAAACGATGTGCGTCGGGAGCTCGTTGATTATGTCGTCTGGGCCTGTCTCACGATGCATGCGACACCTGACTTACCCGGGGCACCGCTTGCCGACCAGCTGGTCATTGCTCCCGGAGCAACACTCGGCACGTTCACCACGGTGGTACCAAGCACCGTGTGACCCTTTTCAGTCACGAAATCAACGACGATCTGGAACGTCGTTGCCTTCGTGCCAGGGTTCTTTACCGTCCCATTCAGGACCCAGGCACCTGAGGAGGGTTCGCAGGTCCCGGTCTTCACGTCCGCCCGCGCGTTGTGGCTCTCGTCGAAAGGAACCGTTGCGCCTGGCTGTTCGGCGACCGTTCTGGGCGGACTCGGGGAAGATGATGCGGAGGAGCAGCCGAAGAGCGTCAGGGAGCAGAGCGCGATGAGCGACGCCGATCCTGGGATTCTGCGACTCGATCTGTGTGGAAACGGGATCCTGGAACTCACTCGGTCATCGCAATCGTACGTCCCGCTTCCTTCTCCTCGGATTTCAGCCCTCGACGAAGTAAGCGACGTCCGCGTCTAACTGGCCGTACGGGTGGGCGATGATAGCGCCGCTCATGAGGCGTTCATCGTGCGCAGACGACGTCGACGAGGCACGAAGATCCCTTGGCCAAGGAGAAGTCCTCTCCGTTACGCCCG
>Ga0187783_10003838_pt1 | contig 11105 bp, 9 predicted proteins | sample 1015_SJ02_MP02_2_FD_132471 | JGI IMG/M metagenome (GOLD analysis project Ga0187783, IMG submission 132471) | Tropical peat soil microbial communities from peatlands in Department of Meta, Colombia - 1015_SJ02_MP02_20_MG | ecosystem: Environmental > Terrestrial > Soil > Wetlands > Peat | place...
AAGGATCCTCGCGATTCCGTCTCGGAAAGCTTCTCCTGATTGCGCAAGTGGCGTTGTCGGTGGTGTTGGTCCTCGGTGCGGCTCTATTCGTTCGCACTCTCTCGAATCTCGAGCATCAGAATTTCGGTTTCAATCAGGAGCACATTCTGCTGTTTCGCATCGATCCTACGCAGAGTGGCTACCACGACGAACGGCTCATCCGCGTGTTCAATCAAGTCCTGGAGCGGGTGCAGGGGCTGCCAGGGGTGAAATCGGCAACAGCTTCCCTGATACCGCTCGCGGCGGGCGGGAGCAATGGCGGAGGAATGGCGGTTCGCGGTCACACTCCGCCGCCGGGCCAAAACAGGAACGTGCGATGGAACGGCGTGGGGCCGGGCTTTTTCGAAACGATGGGAATTCGACAGTTGCTCGGGCGCGGCATCGAGTGGCGCGACACGGCTTCATCTCCCAAAGTCGCTGTCGTAAATGAGGAACTGGTGCGTAAGTTCATTGGCCAGGAGAATCCGATGGGCCAGCGGCTGGTATATGGAGAAGATATCGAGATCGTGGGGGTGGTACAGGACTCGAAATACAATAGCGTCCGCAGCCAACCGCCGCCGACCGCCTATTTCCCATACACGCAGATTGGCTCGCTAGCGCACCTCAATTACGAGGTGCGGACGGTGGGCGATCCACTTGCTGTGGTTCCTTCCATTCGCGCGGCGATCCGCGAGATCGAGCCGAATCTGCCACTCACCGATATCAAGACACAGACAGAGCAGATCGACGAAACCATATGGCAGGAGCGGTTGTTTGCCGAGCTATCGAGCTTCTTCGGAATCGTCGCGCTGCTGGTTGCGTGCATCGGGCTGCACGGCGCCGTCGCGTATGGACTTGCGCGGCGCACGCGCGAGATCGGGATTCGCATTGCGCTCGGCGCGCAGCGAGGAAGTGTGCTGCGAATGATGCTCACCCAGCCTGTTTTGTTGGTCGTTGTGGGGTTGATCATTGGGATCCCGATCGCACTGGGATTGACGCGCTACGTTCGCGATCTGCTTTACGGCCTGAGTTCGACCGATCCGGTTTCTCTGATCGGCAGCGCCGCGCTGATGCTCGCGATCGCGGTGCTGGCTGGGTATTTTCCGGCTCGGCGGGCATCGCGGGTGGATCCAGTGACGGCGCTAAGGCATGAGTGAGAATCCATATGAAGGTCCGTTCCCCGTCGATAGCACCGCTGGCACTGTTAGCGACTACTTTCGCGCCGTCACCAGCCGCGATGGGACGCACCACAAGAAACTCAATCCCGACGTGCTGACATCCTGCGCTCCGGCGTCGCGTAAGACTCGCGCATACGAGCCGGGATGGAAGATGTCATAAATCGCCAGACGGCCACCCGGCCTCAACACCCGCAGCATCTCGCGCACGGCCTGGTCGCGCTCTTGGCCGTCGTCGATATTGTGGATGGCGAGGCTCGACAAGACCACGTCGAAATTAGCGTCCGGATAAGGAAGTTTGCGAGCGTCCGCATTCTCGATTCGCACTTTATCCGCCACGCCCTCGAGCTTCGCGTTTGACTTAGCCGCGTCCATGCTGTTGTCGGAGAGGTCGGCCGCGCTCCAGATATCGACGCCGGTGACCTTGCCGCTCTTGAGGCGCTTGGCCGCGCCGATCGCCAGCAGCCCACGCCCACACCCGACATCGAGGACCTTTTCATCGCCCTGCAGCGCCACTGCGTTCAGTATGCGGTCGCGCATTTTTGGCTTTCCTATGCGGCTCGACCACACCATGAATCCACCGACTGCGAGAAAGGTGACGCCGATCGCTCCCAGTACCGATAGAATCGACCACGATGGGCCAGGATACTCGGCGTGGTTCATGATATACATCGCCAGGCCAAACACGATGGTCCAGCCGCCGCGGCTGAACATGCTCTTGACGGTATTGGGCGCGTCGAGGCCGTAATCCAGCTTCGCCGGCGTCGAATTGCCGCCTGTGGGAGGCACTGCGGCGCTCTTCGCGATGGCCATCAGGCGGTCACCTCAGCGGGCTGCGGAAGCTCTTTCTTGTATTTGCACTCGTTGTTCGGGCATTGAGCCACCGGACCGGCCTTCAACCACTTCTCGATGAGGTAGCTCGATCCGCACTCAGGACATTTTTCTGGAATCGGCTTGCCCCACGCGACGAAATCGCAGTCCGGGTACCGGCTGCACCCATAGAACGTCTTGCCGCGCTTGGACCGCCGCTCGACAATCTCGCCCTCGGAACAATTCGGACACTTTACGCCGATGGTCTTCTGCTTGACGTGCTTGCATTTCGGATAATTGCTGCACGCTACGAACTCGCCAAAGCGGCCGTACTTCTTCACCATCTGGCTGCCGCAGTTGGGGCACTTCTCGTCGAGAGGCTCGTCCTGCTTTTTCTGCTCGGTGCTTCCCAACTGCTTGGTCGTTTTGCAATCGGGATATCCCGAACATGCCAGGAACTGGCCAAACCGGCCTTTCTTCAAAACCATGGGCCGGCCGCAATTTTGGCAGTACTCCTCGGCGTCCTGCTCGGAGAAATCTACTTTGTCGATATCGGGCAGGTCCACCTTCAGCTCGCGCGTGTTGGTGCACTCCGGATAACCAGTGCAGGCGATGAAGCTGCCGTGGCGTCCCCACTTAATTACCATCGGCTTGCCGCATTTATCGCACACCAGATCGGTCGGACGCTCCATGCGCTTGATGTCGGTCATGTTGCGCTCGGCGTGCTCGATGTCCTTCTGGAAGCGCTCGTAGAAGTCGCTCATGGCGAGGCGCCAGTTTAATTTGCCCTCTTCGATCTCGTCGAGTTCAGCTTCCATGCGCGCCGTGTAACTCACGTCGAAAAGATCGTCGAAGCTTTCGAGGAGCAGGTCGGTGACCACCATCCCGAGCTCGGTCGGAATGAACTTTCCGCCTGTCTTCTGAACGTATTCGCGTTCCTGAATGGTCGAAAGGATTGAGGCGTAGGTCGACGGGCGTCCCACGCCGTCAGCTTCCAGTTCCTTGACCAGCGTCGCTTCGGTGAATCGTGGCGGAGGTTCGGTGAAGTGTTGCTCGGGTTCGATGCTCCTGAACCGGAGCACTTCGCCCTCGGTCACAGCCGGCAGCTTTTGCTTCAACTCCTCGTCATCTTCGTCCTTTTGATCCTTGCCTTCCTCGTAGACCTTGAGGAAGCCGTCGAACTTTAGGACGCTGCCGGTCGCGCGGAAAAGATACTTTGCACCGTCTTTACCCTCTGCCTCTACATCGATGGTCGTCTGATCGAAGACCGCGGGAGTCATCTGGCTGGCTACAAATCGCATCCAGATCAGCCGGTACAGTTTCATTTCATCTTCGGCCAGGAACTTCGCCACTTCATCAGGTGTTCGCATGGCCGACGTAGGCCGGATCGCTTCGTGCGCATCCTGCGCGTCCTTCTTGCTTTTATAGAAGTTCGGTGAAGCGGGCCGGTATTCGGCGCCGTAGCGTTCTGCAACAAGCTGGCGAACTTCATCGAGCGCGTCGTTAGAAACACGCGTCGAATCGCTGCGCATGTAAGTGATCAGCCCCACGGGGCCTTCGTCCTTCGACAGCTCGATGCCCTCGTATAGTCTTTGCGCCAGCATCATCGTCCGCTTTACGCTGAACCGCAGCTTGCGAGCCGCTTCTTGTTGGAGCGTCGACGTAATGAAGGGCGGCACCGGATGCCGGCGCTTCTCGCGATTAGCGACGGACTTGACCACGTACTTCGCGCCTTCAACGGCATCCACAATCGCCTTGGCGGCGGCTTCATTGGGGATCTCGACGTTCTCGTCGTTTCGCTTGGCCAAATGCGCCGAAAGCAACGGCGGCTTCTTGGCTGCAAGGTGAACGTCGATCGACCAGTATTCCTTCTTCTCGAAGGCGCGGATTTCGCGCTCGCGCTCGACAATCAGCCGCAGCGCAACCGTCTGGACCCGGCCTGCGGAAAGCCCGCGGCGGACTTTGTCCCAAAGCAGCGGCGAGATCTTGTATCCGACCAGCCGGTCGAGGACGCGTCTGGCCTGCTGCGCGTCGACCAGGTGCAAATTAACCGATCCCGGCTTCTCGAACGCCTTCTGAATAGCGCTCTTGGTGATCTCGTTGAACATCACTCGGAAGATCTTGACACCATTCTTGCGGTCGCCCAGCTCTTCCTGGAGGTGATAGCAGATCGCTTCCCCCTCGCGGTCCGGGTCAGCCGCGAGATACACGGCTTCGGCGCCCTTGGCCGCTTGTTTCAGCTCATGGATCAGCTTCTTCTTGCCTTCGATGACTTCGTAGACGGGCGTAAAGTCGTGGTCTACGTCGACTGCGAGGTCGCGCTTGGGCAGATCCTTGACGTGACCCAAGGAAGCCTTCACCACGTACTGCTTGCCTAAATACTTACCGATTGTTTTCGCCTTCGTCGGCGATTCGACGATGACGAGAGACTTTGTCATAGTAAAAAACCCGTATGAAAATTGGTGACCGGCCGCGCGCTCGGTCAGCGCTCCTCCTCATTAGGAAGCGAACACCCGACAGCTTAGCATGAAATTCCGCCGGGACTAGTCAAGCCATACCTTGAGGTAGCTCTTGCCGGGAAGCTGCCGGACTAGCCCGGTCAGTTCCAAATCGAAGAGAACCGCCACCACTTCCGAGCACGAAGCGTAACCCGCCAGGGTTTCAATCAAGCTGTCAAGCTGCACCGGCCGATCCACCGCCAGCGCGTCTAACACATGCTTCGCCAAACCAACCGCCGGTCCGAGTGGTAAAGATGCCTGAGCACTGGTTGAGGATTCACCGCCTTCTATTTTCAATTGGTTACGGCACTTTTCCGAGAGCCTGCGGCGATCTTCGGGCTTGAGTTCCATGGTCACATCGGACCAGGATTGCACCAACTTCGCTCTCTGCTTAATGAGCAGATTTGGCCCCCAGCTCATCTTCGAAGTGATGTTTCCGGGTACAGCGAAAATCTCGCGCCCCTGCTCGGCGGCAAGTTTGGCGGTGATCGAGGAGCCGGAATATTCGCCGCCTTCGACCACCAAGACCCCCACGCTCATTCCGCTGATGATGCGGTTACGAATCGGGAAGTTTTGGGGCACCGGCGGCGCGCCCATGGGAAGCTCCGAGAGAAGCAGCCCTTTTTCAGCGATCTCCTGAGCCAACTTGCGATTCTCAGCCGGGTAGACTTGATCCACCCCGCAGCCGAAGACGGCGACGGTATCGCCGCCCATGTCGAGAACCGCGCGATGCGCGGCTGTGTCGATTCCTCGTGCCATTCCGCTCGAGATGGTCAGCCCGGCTGTTGCCAGGTCCCCCGAGAGCTTCTCCGCTACCGTCGAGCCATAGGGAGTAGGCCGGCGAGTTCCGACCACCCCAAGCGTTAGCGTTTGCAATAGTTCGACCCGCCCTCGCGTAAACAGCATTGGCGGAGGATCGAAGATGTTCCTGAGGGATGGGGGGTAACGCGGGTCGTTAATGGAAATCAGCGACACGCCCGATCCCGCCATTTTTTGCTGCTGATCGACGGCTTCGTCGAAGGTGCAGCCGCTCGCGATGCTTGACGCCACCGAAGCTGCCAGTCCCGCCGCCTCGAGTTCCGATCGCGAGGCTTGAAAAATGGCCTGAGGAGTGCGGAATCTCTCAATCAATTGTCCTGCCTTACGCGTTCCGAGCCCGGGCATCAGCCGCAACGCGAGCCAGTGTAGTTCTTCGTCGGCGGTTATGTAGCCCTCTGGGCGCAGCGCGGCCTGCATCTTAACTACTTGTGCGGATTCGGGGTCTGAATTCTCACAGATCCTTTGAAACTGCGGTAGCCTGGAACCTTGCGGCAGGAGCCTGACTTTTTCGGTGATCGCGATCTCGATCTGATCTATATCGCCAAGCGTTTACGCGAAGCCAAGCGGCTGGAGGATTTGCTCTCAACGGCGGGCATCGATTATGTGGTTGAGCCGGATACATACAAGGGCGGAATCATCTTCCAGTCGGAACGCGTCGGCGCGTTTTTCTATGTAGCGCCGGAATCGGCTGCGTCCGCGCATGGAGTGATGGCGGAGGCGGGATTTAAGCCGTACCGGACCGACTAATCTTCGAACAGACTCGCAACCGGAGCTGCGAATCCTGGCAGTAGCGTGGGATCTTCGAGATTCTCGTCAGCGGTTAAGATGCGAGGCCGCGCATCGGTGGAGTGGATATGAACCTCCCGCATCTCGGGCACGACCAGCCACACTGCTTTCGTTCCGGCTTTCAGGTATTGCTTAGTCTTACGATTGAGGGACTTCAGTGTGTCGGACGGAGAGGTCACCTCGATCGCCAGATCCGGAGCAAATTGCTGAATAGATCGCTGCCGATCCAACCTCCCAAGATTCTCCGGTGAGATAAACGCCAAGTCGGGACGCCGGACGGTATCCTTGGCGAGACGGAAATCCTGCTCGCTAACCGCGAACCCACGACCGGGTTTGGCAGCAATGAACAACCTAACGAGAAACACCAGTTTGTCTCGGATATCGTTGTGATCTAGTATTGCGCTTGGCACCTCGATCAGTTCCCCCTCGTCGAGCTCAAAGGAAACGCCTTCGGTCTCCGGGAGCTGCTCGAACTGTTCGACGGTCAGCATCGTCTTTGCACCCATAGTTAGATTCTACCCTGTGGCTTCTCCACGACGACCACGACTGGACATCGCAGCTTAGTCAAAGAGACTGGAAATCCGGATTGAGAAACCAGGTAGCAATGCCGGCTCTTCGAGATTCTCGTCAGCGGTTAAGATGCGAGGCCGCGCATCGGCGGAGTGGATATGAACCTCCCGCATCTCGGGCACAACCAGCCACACCGCTTTCGTTCCGGCGTTCAGATACTGCTTTGTCTTGCGACTGAGTGAATTAAGTGTATCGGAAGGGGAAGCAATCTCGATCACCAGATCCGGAGCGAACATGTGAAGCCATCGGTTCTGGTCCAGCCTTGAGAGATTTTCCGACCCCACAAAGGCCACGTCGGGCCTGCGGACCGTGGTCGCCGAAAGGCGAAACTCCTGCTCGGCCATGACCTCGCCGAGCTTCCGCCTCGAGGAAAGAAACCCCTCGATCAGCAACAGAATCCGCTTCTGAATACGTTCATGCCGTAGTATTGGTCCTGACAATTCGATCAGTTCCCCCTCGTCGAGCTCAAAGGAAACGCCTTCGGTCTCCGGGAGCTGCTCGAACTGTTCGACGGTCAGCATCGTCTTTGCACCCATAATCAAATCTTACACGGCGACGGCTCGCAGAGCCGCAGCGCCCTCTTCCGGAATTACATCCTCGAGGAATGTCCCTGTCGACGATTCGACCGCCGCCAGGTACTTCAACTTATGCGCGCTGCGCTGGAGCGGAAGGAACTCGACATACAAATGCGCCATCTGATGCACCACCATCATCAGCGGCATGGGATTAGAAAACAGGTCGTCATATTTGCGGCGAATCGTCAGTATGAGCGAAGCCAGATCGCGTGGCTCGCTCCCGGTAAGTCGCTCCAACGACTTCACGCAGCGTCGCGCGTAGATATTCGCTTCAAAAGGAAACCGGGCAAAGTAGGGAACGAAGGCCACGAAGCTCTGATTCTCGGCGACGAGACGCCGGCCATCTTTAACCTCATCGGCGAGCACGTTGCAATACAAACATCCTCCTTCGCTCTCCCGAAACTCGGCGACACTCTCAAGCTCGCCCTCCACCCGCGGCGGAACGAACGGAAACGCATAGATCTGGCCATGTGGATGAGGCATCGTCACGCCCACCGCAGCTCCGGTATTTTCGAACACCGTCACATTCTTCACTCGCGCATCGGCGATTAACTCGGCCGACCTGCGCGTCCATAACGCGACCACCTTTTCCCACTGCTCGACCGGCAACTCCGAAGGCAGCCGATTGTGCTCCGGGCTATACAGCACCACATCACAAGCGCCCGGAGCATTGGGATCGTCAAAGGAGAAAGCCGGAAAGTCGTTGGGATAGAGCCACACGTCGTAGTGATCCGGCACCCTGCCCGAGCCTGGGCAAAACGGACACCAGTCCTCCGGCATTTGCGGCCGATCCTGCCGGTGAGCGGTGACCACCACCCACTCGCGCCGCAATGGATGCCAGCGAAGCTCGCTCATGGCAGATGCTCGATTAGTTCGTCAATCTCTTCGTCCGTGATGTAGAAGTGGGGCGAGACGCGGATCCATCCTGCTCGCGCGGCGGCCATGATTCCAGATTCGCGCAGCCCGGCCACGACCGCCGCGGAATCGACCTCGTGCTTGCGAACGCTAACAATCCCGGCCCCGGTTCCGGGCGTGCGCGGATCGCAAAGCTCATATCCTTTCTGAATCGCGCCGCTCGCGACTCGATCCCCCAAGCCCTCGACAGCGTTCGCAATTCGCTCGATTCCAATTCCCAAAAGAAACTCGATCGATGCCAGCAATCCAAAGCAGCCGATCGTATTCAAAGTTCCGCATTCGTACCGGCCGGCATCGGGCCTCAGCGTCATGTCTCGAACGCCGTAATCGTTGTAGCTTGCGACGTTGGTCCAGCCGAACTCTACCGGCTCGACCTGCTCCTGGAGCTTTTTCGAGATGTACAGAACCGCGCAGCCTTCCGGGCCCACCAGCCACTTGTGGCCGTCAGCCGCGAGCGCGTCGATAGAGCAAGCCCGGACATCCAGCGGAAACGCGCCTAGGCCCTGAATCGCGTCGACAAAGTAAATCACGTTGTGGCGCCGGCAGATTTCGCCAATAGCTTGAAGATTCGCGCGGTATCCGGTCAGATACTGCACGAAGCTGATCGCGAGCAGTCGCGCGCCCTTGGCTACACGGTCGATTTTATCGAGCGGATCGCGCACCGAAAGCCATTCGATCTTCACGCCTTTGGATTCGAGCCGCCTCCATGGATACTGATTCGCGGGAAACTCCTCTTCAAAGGCCACAATCCGATCGCCCGAGCGCCAGTCGATCCCCATGGCCACCGTGGCGACGCCCTCAGACGTGTTCTTGACTAGGGCGATTTCCTCAGGAGTGCCGTTCACAAGCGTCGCCGCAGCCTCGCGGAGGCCTTGCTGAGCCGCAAGCCAATCGTCGTAATGGAGAGAGCCGAAATCGAGCGCGTCCTGTGCCAAGCCCTGCATCGCTTCGGCTGCCGGCCTAGCCAACGGGGAAACAGCGGCGTGGTTTAGATAAATCAGCCTCTCTGTTACGGGGAAAGCGCTTCGGTACGATTCCTTCTCGATGAGGGTCATCCTCATCACAATAGCGAATTTGTGAAACCTCTCCTCAGCCGTGCGCGTTACCATTTCAAATGATGTATCGCGCCCTCCTTCTAACAGGGCTGATGACTATTGGGGCGGCTGGCCAAAACACCGATCCCAAGAAGGACCCCGATCAGATCGGCAATCGCGACGTCTCAAAGGGCGTCAATTTCTATTCGATCCCGAAGGAGCTGGCGTTGGGCAAGCAGCTTGCCGATCAGGTCAAGCGGCAAGCCCCGATGGTCAAGGATCCGATCATCGCGGAGCTCGTCAATCGCCTCGGCCAGAACTTGGCTCGTAATTCGGATTCAAAAATCCCCGTGAACATCGCGGTGATTGAGAGCAACGAGATCAATTCCCTGACTCTCCCTGGCGGGTACATTTTCGTTTTCACCGGCTTGCTCCGCACGGCTGCCACAGAGTCGGAGCTTGCCGGCGCAATGGCTCATGAGATCGCTCACGTGGCGGCCCGCCATGGGACTCGCCAAGCGACTCAGAACCAGATCATCAATCTTTCCTCTATTCCCCTTATCTTCATGGGAGGATGGGCCGGCTACGGCGCTCGTCAGGCGTCACCTCTCGGAGACCATCTGTTGGCGCAGGGATTTTCACGCGAGTTCGAATCGGAAGCCGACATGCTCGGCTTACAGTACCTCTACAAGACAGGATACGACCCGGGTGGAATGATCGATATCTTCGAGAAGATCGAGGCTCACGAGGCGGGTAACCCCAACGTCTTCCAGCGGATAGCTTCCTCTCACCCACCCACGGGCGACCGCCTGACCGCCGTTCAGAAGGATATTCAGGAGCATTTGAAGGCCCAGCCGGAATACGTTGTATCGACCTCGGATTTCGCCAAAATGAAGGCCCGCCTGGCCGCACTTGACGAGGAGCGCAAGGCCAAACTCAAGCAGGCCCCCAGCCTCTACAGAAAACTGTCGTAACCCGAGATTGACGGCTCGCGTTTACAGATTAAGGCTTATACTTGTATACAGGAAGGAGTCGGTTCATGCGTCGCGCGCTGGCCTTTGGACTGTTTTTCTCTCTCGCCACGTTCTCTCTCTACGCAGGTGACGATCCCAAGAAAGATCCCGATGAGATCGGGAATCGAGACGTCGGCAAGGGCGTCAATTTCTATTCGCTCGATAAAGAAATTGCGATCGGCAAGGGATTGGCGCAGCAGGTGGAGCGTCAAGCGATCATCATCAAAGATCCGACCGTCGCAGAGTATGTGAACCGGCTGGGACAGAACCTGGTGCGAAACTCTGACGCGAAGGTTCCATTCACGATTAAAGTAATCGACACCGAAGACGTCAATGCATTCGCCCTGCCCGGCGGATTCTTCTTCGTCAATTCTGGATTGATCCTGAGGGCTGATACGGAAGCAGAGCTTGCGGGCGTGATGGCGCACGAAATCGCTCACGTAGCGGCGAGACACGGCACGCGCCAGGCAACCCGGGGCGAGATCATGGAGCTGTCGACCATTCCTCTGATCTTCATGGGCGGTTGGACCGGTTATGGAATCCGCCAGGCTGCCAGCATCCTGGTTCCAGTCGGGTATCTCCAGTTCTCGCGCGGTTTCGAATCCGAAGCCGATATGCTCGGTCTGCAGTACATGTATAAGACCGGCTACGATCCCGAAGCGTTCGTCGACTTCTTTGAAAAGATTCAATCGCTAGAGAAGAAGAAGCCGGGCACGGTCGCAAAGGTCTTCTCGACGCACCCGCCGACAGACGATCGCATTGTTGCGGCACAGAAGAATATCCAGCAGTTGCTCAAGGAACGGCCTGAATACGTCGTGAACACCTCTGAGTTTAACGACGTAAAGGCTCGCCTTGCGATGATGCACAACAAGCGCACGCTCGATAACAAGGA
>Ga0187783_10003839_pt1 | contig 11102 bp, 8 predicted proteins | sample 1015_SJ02_MP02_2_FD_132471 | JGI IMG/M metagenome (GOLD analysis project Ga0187783, IMG submission 132471) | Tropical peat soil microbial communities from peatlands in Department of Meta, Colombia - 1015_SJ02_MP02_20_MG | ecosystem: Environmental > Terrestrial > Soil > Wetlands > Peat | place...
GCGCAGTGGAAGAAGTACAGGGCGAAGTCCACCAGGCTGCCGGAAGCACGCTCGCCGTCGATGAGCAGGTGCTTTTCCGGCAGATGCCAGCCGCGGGGCCGCACGACGATCGTGGCGAGATCCTCGTCCGGCCGTAGCTGATAGGACTTGCCCTCCTCGCTGGTGAAGTCGATGGTCCGGTCCAGCGCATCCCGGAGGTTGAGCTGCCCGCCGATCATGTTCTCCCACAGGGGAGTGTTGGCATCCTCGAAGTCGGCCAGCCAGACCTTCGCGCCGGAGTTGAGCGCGTTGATCGTCATCTTCTTGTCGGTCGGGCCGGTGATCTCGACGCGCCGGTCCACCAGGCCGGGCGCCAGCGGGGCGACTCGCCAGGAGGTGTCCGCGCGGATGGCCGCGGTCTCTGGCAGGAAGTCCAGCATCGCGCCCGCGGAGAGCTGCTCCTGCCGCTGCGCGCGCGCCGCCAGCAACTCCAGGCGTCGCGTGCCGAGCTCCCGGTGCAACGTCGCGATCAGGCCCAGCGCGTCCGGGGTGAGAATCTCGTCGAACTGGTCGCCGGCCGGGCCAGCAATCTCCACGCCGCTCATCGCGCGCCCTCCTGTCCGCCAGGCCTTCCGGCCACCAGGGTCGCTACCAGACCCTCGCCCAGACGCTAACTCATGCCGGGCCCCGGCACACGATCGGACCGCGCCACGACCGTGTCCAGGGGGCGACGGGCACATCCGGGCCGCGCCGCGTGTTAATTGAGATGTGGAGTCGCTCGTAGCAATGGCAGCATCAGCCCTGTAGCCGTGGCGTCGCTGGTTCCGTGCAGACGCCGCAAGAACTCATAATTAGCCATATACATCGTTATTCGGGAGCGGCAGCGGTGCTGCTGTCCCACTCAGCAGAGGTGGAATGACCGCACAACCAAACGACCGTCCCGGCACCGGCGAGAGCCGGGACGAGCTCGTTGACCTGTCGCCGGAGCCTGAGGTTTCGGCTGGCGAGCTCGACCTGGCGGACCGGAACGCGCTGCGCCGTGTCGCGGGCCTGTCGACCGAACTGCAGGACATCAGCGAGGTCGAATATCGCGCGCTGCGGCTGGAACGCGTCGTGCTGCTCGGCGTCTGGACCGAAGGCACGCTGGCGACCGCCGAGAACTCGCTTCGGGAGCTGTCGCGGCTCGCGGAGACCGCGGGGTCCGTGGTGCTCGACGCGCTCGTGCAGCGCCGTGGTCGCCCTGACGCGGCGACGTACGTTGGCGCGGGTAAGGCCAGAGAACTGGCCGAGATCGTCGCGACAACCGGCGCGGACACCGTGATCTGCGACGGCGAGCTAACGCCTGGCCAGCTGCGTCAGCTGGAGGGCACAGTCAAGGTCAAGGTGGTCGACCGGACCGCGCTGATCCTGGACATCTTCGCGCAGCACGCCCGCAGCAAGGAGGGCAAGGCTCAGGTCGAGCTCGCTCAGCTGCAGTACCTGCTGCCGCGGCTGCGTGGCTGGGGCGCGTCGCTGTCCCGGCAGGCCGGTGGCCGCGTCGGCGGCAGCGGAGGTATCGGCACCCGCGGACCCGGCGAGACCAAGATCGAGACAGACCGCCGGCGGATCCGGTCCCGGATCTCCCGGCTGCGCCGGGAGATCAGCGAGATGTCGGTCGGCCGGGAGGTGCAGCGCGGCCAGCGCCGTCGGCATGCCGTGCCGTCGGTCGCCATCGCCGGGTACACCAACGCGGGCAAGTCCAGCCTGCTCAACCGGCTGACTGGCGCTCAGGTGCTGGTGGATGACTCGCTGTTCGTCACGCTCGACCCCGCCGTCCGCCGAGCCAGAACGCCGTCCGGCTGGCCCTTCACGCTGACCGACACGGTCGGCTTTGTCCGGCACCTGCCGCACCAGCTGGTTGACGCGTTCCGGTCGACGCTGGAGGAGGTCGCTGACGCCGACCTGATCTTGCACGTTGTCGACGGCTCAGACGCCGACCCAAAGTCGCAGCTGGTCGCCGTGCGGGAGGTGCTGGCCGAGATCGGTGCCGGGGACGTGCCGGAGCTCGTCGTGATCAACAAGGCAGACAGCGCCGACCCGATCGAGGTGGAGGGCCTGCGCCTGACCGAGCCGCAGTCGGTGGTCGTGTCCGCCCGCACCGGTCATGGCACTGACCAGCTGCTCGCCGAGATCGAGCGCCTGCTGCCGCGACAGTATCGCGAGGTCCGCGTCGTGATCCCGTACAGCCGGGGCGACCTGGTATCGCGGGCGCACGACGAGGGCGAGGTGCTCGCCGTCGCGCACGGCGGCGACGGCACCGAGCTGACGGCGCGCGTCCCGCTCGGACTGGCCGCCGAACTCGAGCACGTGGGCCCGGCGCCGGTGCAATAGGACCCGCGCCGTTAGCGGTGCGCTCTATCGCAGAATACTCGGTGCATTTGCAGAGCGCACGTGCAGATGAATGTGATCGCGCAATTAATACCAGCCTGGGCTGACTCGGGTTCAGGCTTCCTGCCAGGGAGAACACGAGCCGGCCCAGGCCCGTCGCGGCTTCGTCAGCACGGCCGAATCGGACTTAATGGGCTTGGCGTGCCGGCCGCGATGAGTGGGCCGGCGCGACCATTAGGATGGCCTGCGCCGCGGCGTTAGTAGGCCGATCGTGAAAGCCCTTTACATTCTTTCGGCTACTGCCATACGGTGACTCAACCGATATGTTCGCCTATCGCGAGTTGCCACCTGTGCCGTGCGAGCAGTTCGGGATGGGAGATCGGATGAAGGGCCGCTCAGCTGTGCTGGGGCGCTGCGGGCGGTGGGGCTGTGTCAACGTGGCGGGCGGGGCCGTGCTGGGGGGCTGGGCCTGATGACTGTGCGATTGCTGACCAACATCGGTCGGCTCTGGACTGGCTCGGAGATCCTGAGCAATGCGGCGTTGCTGCTGCAGCGTGACCGCATCGCGTGGGTTGGCCAGGCCGCCGAGCTGCCGTCCAGCGTTCCTGGCGTGGTCGACAACATCGTGGACGTTGATGACTTTGAGAACCTGGGCGGCGCACTGGTCACGCCTGGCCTGATCGACTCGCACAGCCATCCTGTCTACGCCGGGAACCGGTGGGCCGAGCTCGCCATGCGCTCGGGCGGCTCATCCGCGGCTGAGATCGCTGCCGCCGGCGGTGGCGTCGCGTCGACCGTGACGATCACCCGCGGCACCGATCCCTGGACGCTGTGCAGCGGCGTGCGCGAGCGGCTGCGGTCGTGGCTGGTGAACGGCACGACAACCGTCGAGGCGAAGACCGGATTTCACCTCACCAGGGACGGCGAACTCGCGGACGTCCGGTTGCTGCGGTCGTTGGAGCGGGAGCCAGGCATGCCGCGCGTGCACGCGACGTTTCTGGCGGCGCACACGGTGCCGCCCGAATACTTCGGCCGCCGCGCTGACTACGTCGACGCGGTGGGCTCCTGGTGCGCCGACGCCGCCGCGGCCGGCGCCGACAGCGTCGACGTGTACTGCGATGAGGGCAGGTTCACCGCCCACGAAGCCAACTGGGTGCTCACCGCCGGCCGGGCAGCCGGACTGCAGCCACGGCTGCACGCCTGCGGAGACGGACGGGATGGCGCGGCGCTGCTCGCGGCCGAGCTTGGCTGCGCCTCGGTGGATCTGCTACTCGGCGCGGGTCACGAGGACGTGCTGGCGCTGGCCCAGGCGAGCGTCGTGGCCGTGCTCTGCCCGGCAACCGGCAGCGATGGCCGGCGGCAGCCGCCGGTCCGCGCGCTGCTCGACAGCGGGGTGCCGATCGCGCTCGGCTCCGACCACTCACCGGGCGGCAACGGCATCACCTCGATGCCCCTCGTCATCAGCCTTGCCGTCGCGAAGTACGGCCTGAGCATCGCCGAGGCATTGCGCGCGGCCACCGTCGGCGGCGCGCAGGCGCTGCGTACCCCCGACCGCGGCTCGATCGCCCGTGGCAAGCTCGCTGACATCGTTGCCTGGGACGTCGACCACGAGGGCGCGCTCGCCTGGTCGTATGGCCTGAAGCCGGCCCGGGTCTGGCGCGGCGGCGAGCCGGTCAGCCTCTAATCAGCCCCGCCGACCGGACCGCTGCTGGCGGTTGTCCGCCAGACCCCGCTTCGTGGCATGCTGCCTGCATGGCTCCTCGGGCATCCGGCGACGGCGCGCTTGCGACAGCCGCGCCCGTGACCGTGATCGTCGGCGATGAGGAATTGCTGGTGGAACGCGCGGTCTCGGCCGCGGTGGCGCGGGCGGTGGCAGCCGGAGCCGACGCCGACGGCACCGGCGGGCCCGCGGACATTCATGACGTCCCGGCGGCCGGCCTGACCGCGGGCGAGCTGGCCACGCTGGCATCCCCGTCGCTGTTCGGCGGGGCGAGCGTGCTGGTAATCCGGTCGGCGCAGGACGCCACGGCTAACCTCACGGGCGAGCTGACCCGGCTCGCCAGGTCACCGATGCCAGAGCTTGCTCTCGTCGTCACGCACTCCGGCGGCGCGAAGAACAAGGCGCTGATTGCCGACCTGGTGGGCGCCGGCGCCCGGCGGGTCGACTGCCCGAGCATCAAGCGGTTCGGCGAGCGGATGGAGTTCCTCCGCGCCGAGTTCAGAGCCGCGAGCCGAAGGGCAGATGACGGCGGCCTGCGGGCGCTGCTCGACGCGGTGGGCACCGACCTGCGCGACCTGGCGGCCGCCTGTAGCCAGCTCGTGGCCGATACGACGGGGGTCGTTAACCAGGAGGTGGTCGCGCGCTACTACCGCGGCCGGGCCGAAGCGACCGGGTTCTCCGTCGCCGACAAGGCCTGCGAGGGCAACCTCGCCGAGGCTCTCGAGCAGCTCCGCTGGGCGCTGGCCACCGGCACGTCGCCGGTGCTCATCATCAGCGCGCTGGCGTCCGGGCTCCGCACGCTGGCACTGGTTGGCTCCGCCGGGCGGGGATCCACTCCCAACGCGCTGGCCGCCGACCTCGGCATGCCGCCGTGGAAGATCGACAGGGCACGTCAGCAGCTGCGCGGCTGGACGGCCGAGGGACTCGTCCGGGCGCACGCGGCAGTCGCCGAGGCTGATGTCCAGGTGAAGGGCGAGGGAGCCAGCGCCGGATTCGCGCTCGAGCGGGCGATCAGCACGATCATCGCCTGCCGCAACCCGGGCTAAGGCATCCGAGCGCGGAGCGATCGGACGTCGAGGGTCGCGGTTACGGACACGGCGTCGGCGAGGCGGCGGTCGTGGGTGACCAGGATCAGCGCATGCCAGTAGCTCGCTAGCGCCTGCTCGAGTTGCTCGATCGCCTCGATGTCGAGGTGATTGGTCGGCTCGTCGAGCACCAGCACGTTGACGCCGCGAGCCTGCAGCAAGGCTAGGCCCGCCCTGGTTCGCTCGCCGGGCGACAGCGCGCGAGCCGGCCGGAGGGCCGCGTCGCCGCGGAGCCGGAACTTGGCCAGCAGCGTGCGGGCCTGCTCCTCGCTGAGCCCGGTGGCCGCCCGAACGACATCAGCAACCGGCGTGTCGGTGGCGAACTCCCGCCGGGTCTGGTCGACCTCGCCGAACACGGTGCTAGGCCCGGCGTAGCGACGACCTGAGACAAGCGGCACCCTGCCTAGCAGGGCCTCGATCAGCGTCGTCTTGCCCGACCCGTTCGGGCCTGCGATGCGGATGCGGTCGGCGGGCCCGATGCTCAGGCTGACGGGTCCCAGCGTCACCTCGCCACGGCTGATGACCGCGTCGGTCAGGGACACCGCCACGTCCCCGGTCCGGTGCGCCTCGCCGATGGACAGTCGCAGCTGCCACGGCTCGCGCACCTCGTCCGGCGCGTCGGCGTCGAGCCGGGCAATCGCCCGGTCAGTCCGCGCCGCCCTGGCCCCGGAGTTCTGGGCGCCGGCGATCTTCGCGAACCTGATGAACTTGTCTGGATCATCCTGGTTGCGCGGATTGGCTGCCCGCTGGGCCCCGGACCGGGCCCACTGCCGCTGTCTCCGCGCCGTCTCGGTCAGCCGTTCTCGCTCGGCTTCGTACGTCGAGTAGGCAGCGATAGCGCGGTTCCTAGCCGCCTCCCGCTCCGCCACGAACGCGTCCCAGCCGCCGGCGAACATCGAGCCCTGCCGGGTGAACTCGTCGAGTTCCAGAATCTGACTGGCCACCGCGCCGAGCAGCGCCCGGTCGTGGCTCACCAGCGCGATCCCGGCCCGGCTGGCGCGCAGGTGCGCCTCCAGCAGGGCAAGGCCGGCGTCGTCGAGGTCGTTGGTTGGCTCGTCGAGCAGCAGGATGTCGGGCCGGGCCAGCAGCACGGTGGCAAGGCCGAGCCTGGCGCGCTGACCGCCGGACAGCTCGGCCACGTTCCGGTCCAGCAGGCTCTCGCCGAGGCCGAGCCTGGCGGTAACCTCGCCCATCCGCTCCGGCAGGTCCGCGCCGCCCAGCGCCAGCCAGCGCTGCAGCGCCGCGTCGTACGCTTCGTCGGCGCCCGCGACTCCGCGTGTTAGCGCGTCGGTGGACCTGTCGAGATCGGCCTGCGCTGCGGCGACCTGAGTGCGCCGGGCTAGGTGGCCGGCGAGCGACTCGCCCGGCCTGATGTCGGGTTCCTGGGCGAGCCTCAGCACCGTAGTGGTCGCGGGTGACCTGGTGACGGATCCGCTGTCCGGTTCAATGTCGCCGGCCAGCACCCTGAGCAGGGTGGACTTGCCGACCCCGTTCGGGGCGATGATGCCGATGCGGTCCCCGTCTCCGATGCTGACGCTGACGGCATCGAGCACGACGAGGCTGCCGAAGGAAACGCTGACATTGGTCGCGGCTAGCCTGGACATCAAGCTCTCCCAGATCGCGGCCCGGCGTGGGCGGGTCGCTTAATGCCCAGGTGACGCGCAGCGGCGGTGCCGCTCTGCTGGCGAACCGCCCTAGTGGGGAGCCGCCTTAGAGGTCAGCCGCGCAGTGGCGATCCGGCGACGGTGACAGCGGGCTCGCACCCGATGGCCGCCGCGGACCTGCCGAGAATACCTAGGCGCTCTTGGACAGCTGCTCCGCGCGGCGAGCGATCGCCGACTTGCGGTTAGCAGCCTGGTTCTTGTGGATGACGCCCTTGCTCACGGCCTTGTCCAGCTTGACGGACGCGGCCCGCAACGCGGCCTCGGTGGCCTCGGCGTTGCCGGCGTTGGCAGCCTCGCGGAACTTGCGTACGGACGTCCTCAGCTCGGACTTGACCGCCTTGTTGCGCATCCGAGCCTTTTCGTTCTGCTTATTGCGCTTGATCTGGGATTTGATGTTTGCCACGCGACATGCCTCGCTAGGTCTTGGTCTTGGTGGTCTGACGGGGCCGGCGCGAGCGCAGGGCGCGAACTAACGGCAGGCGCAGACGCAGGCACGCAGGCAGCCACGACAGGATAGCCGAGATCAGGCCAGACGCTCAAACCGGTAGTGGCGGCCGCCCGCCCGCCGAACCGCCGGCAGCCTGGCTGGTGGCCGGGGCATCAGCCGCAGCGTGCGACGATAGACCAGCCCACAACCACTACGAACCTGGCAGATGTCCGTGTCACCAACGCCGCAGCAGCCGATGAGCCAGCTGTCCGCGCCCGAGCCCTCCCGGACTCCGCAGTCCATGATCAGGAACTTCTGCATCATCGCGCATATCGACCATGGCAAGTCCACCCTGGCCGACCGGATGCTGCAGCTCACCGGCGTGGTCGACGCCCGGCAGATGAGGGCCCAGTATCTCGACCGGATGGACATCGAGCGCGAGCGCGGCATCACGATCAAGAGCCAGGCGGTGCGGCTGCCGTGGCGGGGAAAGGACGGCACCCCGTACGTTCTGAACCTCATCGACACCCCCGGTCACGTGGACTTCAGCTACGAGGTGTCCAGGTCGCTGGCCGCCTGCGAGGGCGCGATCCTGCTGGTCGACGCGGCGCAAGGCATCGAGGCCCAGACGCTCGCGAACCTGTACCTGGCGCTGGGCGCCGACCTGCACCTGATCCCGGTGCTCAACAAGATCGACTTGCCCGCCGCGCAGCCCGAGAAGTACGCCGCGGAGCTGGCGAACATCATCGGTTGCGACCCGAGCGAGGTCCTGCGGGTCTCGGCCAAGACCGGCGAGGGTGTCGAGGCGCTGCTGACCGCAGTTGTCGAGCAGGTGCCGCCGCCGACTGGCGACCTGGACGCGCCAGCCAGGGCGCTGATCTTCGACTCGGTCTACGACACCTACCGCGGCGTGATCACCTACGTTCGGGTCGTGGACGGTCGCCTCAGCCGGCGTGAGCGGACGCTGATGCTGTCGACTAAGGCCGTGCACGAGACGCTCGAGATCGGTGTGATCTCGCCGGACCCGGTGCCGTCCGACGGTCTTGCGGCCGGCGAGGTTGGCTATCTGATCACCGGGGTCAAGGATGTCCGGCAGGCCAGGGTCGGGGACACGCTGACCAACGCGTCCGCCCCAGCGAAGGAGCCGCTGCCCGGCTACGCCGACCCGAAGCCGATGGTGTTCTCCGGCCTGTACCCGGTGGACGGAGACGACTACCCAGAGCTGCGAGACGCCCTCGACAAGCTGCAGCTGAACGACGCGTCGCTCGTCTATGAGCCCGAGACGTCGACCGCGCTCGGGTTCGGCTTCCGGTGCGGCTTCCTGGGCTTGCTGCACATGGAAATCGTCCGGGAGCGGCTCGAACGCGAGTTTGACCTCGTGCTGATCTCAACCGCGCCGAACGTTGTCTATCGGGTGATAACCGAGTCGGGCACGGAGTCGGTCGTCACTAATCCGAGCGAGTTCCCCGAAGGCAAGATTGCTCAGGTCTTCGAGCCGGTGGTGCGGGCGACGGTGCTGGCTCCCGCTGACTACGTCGGCGCGATCATGGAACTGTGCCAGAGCCGTCGCGGCGTCCTGCTGGGCATGGAGTACCTGTCCGCTGACCGCGTCGAGATCCGATACACGATGCCGCTCGGCGAGATCATCTTCGACTTCTTCGATCAGCTCAAGTCACGCACTCGCGGCTACGCCTCGCTCGACTACGAGCGGGCCGGCGAGCAGGCTGCCGATCTGGTCAAGGTGGACATCCTGTTGCAGGGAGTGCCGGTGGACGCCTTCAGCCAGATCGTGCACGCCGACAAGGCGCGGGATTATGGCCTGTCCATGACCGCGAAGCTCCGCCAGCTGATCCCGCGGCAGCAGTTCGAGGTGCCGATCCAGGCCGCGATCGGAGCGCGGATCATCGCCCGCGAGAACATCCGCGCGCTGCGCAAGGACGTGCTGGCCAAGTGCTACGGCGGCGACATCACGCGCAAGCGCAAGCTGCTGGAAAAGCAGAAGGAAGGCAAGCGCCGGATGAAGGTGATCGGCCGCGTCGAGGTACCGCAGGAAGCTTTCGTGGCGGCGCTATCGACCGAGCAGGCACCCGACAAACGACGGTCGTAGCTCAACGGGACCTCGGGCGGTCGGCGGGTGCCATCGGTCGGCCCGGCTGGCCCTGGGCCGGTCAGATCGACCCGCCGTGGTGGTGGATGCTGCCGAGAATGACCAGCACCACCACGATGATCACGAAGTAGACGACGCCGAGGATGCCGAGCACCAGGCCAGCGATCGCCATGCCGCGGCCGGCCTCGCCTCGCTGGCGGATCTGCTTGAGCCCGATAGCCCCGCAGATGATCGCCGGGATGGCGAGCACGATGTTGCCCACAATGAGCAGGCCGAGCACGAACTGGGCGACGCCGCACACCAGCGCGGCGATCGCGACCCTGTTGTTGCGCGGAGCCGCTGGGTAAGCAGTCCACTGCTGGGGCCCGTACTGACCGGCCGACGCCGGGTACTGGCCGGGCCCCGGCTGGTAGCCGTACTGCCCCATGGCCTGCGGGTACTGCCCCATGGCCTGCGGGTACTGCCCCGGAGTGGCCGCGTATTGGCCGGGCGCGGGCTGGTAGCCATACTGGCCTGCCGCCTGCGGATCCTGGTCAGGGGGCGGCTGGTGGCCGTACTGCCCGCTGAGTGACGGGACCTGCCCGGCCGCCGACGGGTACTGACCGGGCGCGGGCTGGTAGCCATACTGCCCGCCGGGCGGCGGGTACTGTCCGGCTGGCGGTTGGCCGCCGTCAGCCGGGGCTGTCGAGGAGTCTTCGCCCGCAGTGCTGAAGCCGCTCGATGGCGGCGGGATCGGGCGTGTGGGCGAGCCAGGGTCGGCCCACGTCGTCGACCAGGAGTCTGGCGCCACTGACGAGTAACCGCCGCCGGGCTCGGGCTGCGCCGCGGGCTGTCCGGCCGGCGCGGAGTCGGTCGGCTGCGACCAGGGGTCCGGTTCGCGTTCGGGCTCGCCGCCGCTGCCTTCGCTCATGGAGTCGTCCTTCTCGTACTGACGTGGCCGTTCGCCCCAGTATCGCTGACCGCAGCGCGGGCCCGCGGCGCCCGTTCGGAATCGGTTCGACGGCCACGCACCTGTCGGCTAGCTTCAAGGCATGCCAGTAGCCAGGGTCATTTCGGTCAACCGCGGCCAAGAGACGGACCTGATGATCGGTGGGCGGCTCGAGCGGTCCGCTATTGACAAGCGGCAGGCCGGCTGCCCAGTCGAGGTGGGCCCGCTGGGCCTAGACGGCGACACCGTCGCGGACAAGGTCAACCACGGCGGGACCGACCAAGCCGTCTATGCGTACAGCCGGGAGGACCTGGACTGGTGGACCGAGCAGCTGGGACGCGAGCTACGCAACGGGATGTTCGGGGAGAACCTCACCACCGCAGGAATCGACGTGAGCGGTGCGCTGATCGGTGAGACCTGGCGCGTCGGCCAGGTAGTCCTGCAGGTGACCTCGCCGCGAATCCCGTGTAACACGTTCAAGTCCTGGCTCGACGAACCGCACTGGGTGAAGCGATTCGCCGCGGCGGGGCGGCCGGGCGCGTACCTGCGGGTGCTGACGCCGGGCGTGGTCGCCGCTGGCGACGACCTGGAGGTACTGAGTCGCCCCAGCGTGGCCGTGACGGTGGCCGAATCCATGCTGGCCTTTTACGGCGATCAGGACCTCATGCGGCGGCTCCTCGAGGTGCCCGGCCGGGGCGCGAAGTGGGACGAGATCGCCGCGAGCCTGCTGAGCCGCGCGTGACGCGGCTGCCGCAGATGCTGCGGTGGGCCCGCTGACGATGGCTGGTCAGCCGCCAGTCGGCGAACCGGTCCCCGCGGACGGCA
>Ga0187783_10003840_pt1 | contig 11096 bp, 8 predicted proteins | sample 1015_SJ02_MP02_2_FD_132471 | JGI IMG/M metagenome (GOLD analysis project Ga0187783, IMG submission 132471) | Tropical peat soil microbial communities from peatlands in Department of Meta, Colombia - 1015_SJ02_MP02_20_MG | ecosystem: Environmental > Terrestrial > Soil > Wetlands > Peat | place...
GATCCCGACCACGCGTTGGGTACTTCGATCGACATTCTCCGGCCGGGCGATGTCGACAAGGTGTACAGCGAACCGATTCTCAAGGAATCACTCTCGGCGGGATGGGGACCGATCACCTATCGCCAAAACACCGAACTGCAAGGCGCCGCTTGGCACTGGAATCCCAACGGTGCCTGGACGGACCCGGCACATCAGAGCGGATACTTCACCGGGAGTACGCAACTAGGGGAGCCCATCCGCCATTCCTATGGATACCCGCTCCCCCATCGCGGAAACACCCACGGAGACGGACATTTGCGGGGCAAGTACTCAAGGATCACGGATGGCGATCCGAACACGTATTGGAAGAGCAATCCCTACCTCAGCCACGAGTACACCGGGGAGGACGATGCCTTGCACCCCCAATGGGTGATCGTCGATCTCGGAGCGTTGGAGCGAATTGATACGCTGCGGATTCACTGGGCGAACCCCTATGCGACGACCTACGAAGTTCAGTATTGGAACAGCGAAAGGGAACCATTCAGTAATCCGGCCGACGGGACCTGGATCGCCTTCCCGCAGGGTATCGTCAGCCAAGGCAAAGGCGGAACCGAGATGCTGAAGCTCTCGAGAGAACTGATGGCGGTGCGCTACCTGCGCCTTTGGATGAGCGAGTCCTCCAAGACCTCCGAGATCGAGGGCGGGGATCCGCGGAGCTCAGCCGGCTATGCCATTCGCGAACTCGATGTCGGAACCTGGAGCAGCGATGGCCAGTTCGTGGATCTCGTAAAGCATGTTCCCGATCAAAACCAGACCGTCATTTTCACCTCTTCGGTCGATCCCTGGCACTCGGCCTCGGATTTGACCATGGAGGCGGGAGATCAGACCGGCTTCGACCTGTTTTATACCAGCGGTATCACGAATCAGCTTCCGGCAATGATTCCGATTGCGATGTTATATGGAACGCCGGAAGATGCCGCCGCAGAGATTGCGTACGTCCACCAGCGGGGTTATCCCATTTCCTACATCGAAATGGGAGAAGAGCCGGACGGCCAGAAGATGCTTCCCGAAGACTACGGTGCCCTCTATTTGCAGTTTGCCCAGGCCATCCACCGGGTTGATCCAACCTTGAAGCTCGGTGGACCGGTTTTTGAAGGTGTAAACCAAGACATCCAGGTCTGGCCCAATGCAAAGGGCCAGGTCTCGTGGCTGGGGCGTTTTCTGGATTATCTGAACGAGCATGGTCGGATTTCCGATCTATCTTTCGTTTCGTTTGAACATTACCCGTTCGCTCCCTGCGAGGTTACCTGGTCCGATCTGTATCGCGAGCCGGAACTGACCCGCACCATTCTTCAGGTCTGGAGATCCGATGGAGTTCCCGCGAATCTTCCCTTGATGAATACGGAAAGCAATCTCTCTTGGGGACTGACCCAGCCGATGACCGACGTTTTTGCCGCGTTGTGGCTGGCCGACAGCGTAGGCTCCTTTCTAACCTTCGGAGGCGACGCCTATTACCATTCGCCGATTCAGCCGGAAACACTGCGCCCGGGTTGCCGTGGCTGGAGCACGTACGGGAACTTTGTCGCCGATCAAAATCTTCAGATCCACGGCCATACCGCACAGTACTATGCCAGCCGTCTCATCAATCTGGAGTGGGTCCATCACGGTCGAGGAGAGCACAGTCTCTACAGAGCCGCCGGGGATCTGACCGATGGCGCCGAGCGCGCGCTGATCACCGCCTACCCTGTCTTAGGTCCCGACGGAGACTGGTCCTTGCTCCTCATTAACAAAGACCAGTCGAATTCGCACGCGGTCGAGGTTCAATTCGAAATGGAAGGCGGGAGGACGCAAACCTTTTCCGGACAGGTGACCATGATCAGCTTCGGAAGTGATCAGTACGTCTGGCGATCGGATGGTGCCAACAGCCGTGCCGATCCGGAGAATCCGCCCGTGACCCGCACGCTTTCGGGAGGGGCGGGCGCAAGCTTCACCCTGCCGCGGGCCTCGGTCACGGTGTTACGAGGCAGAGCTGGCAATCGATAGCGCCCGCCGAGGATGGCTGTAGTTCCGTAGGGATCTGCCCAGCTCTAGGCTTGCGATATTTGGCGAACTCGGTCTGCGCAACTCGACAGGTGGTCCCGAAGCCCCCTGAGCTGGAATCCAAATTCTCGCGCAAAGCGAGTGCCGTCCGAGATGGGCCCGCCATGGGCTGTTTCTGGTCCGAGTGCAACGCGAATGCCCCGAATCTCCTCAAGGGCGGCCTTGAGCTGCCTCGCCTCCCATCTTTCTGCCGGTGTGTTGTACACCAAGCGGTTCATCTTGGCGGCTTCGGCTAACGTGAACAGCATGTGGGAGACGTCCTCGACGTGCACTAACGAAAGGACCGCCCCGGGGGCGAATGGAACTGAGACCGAATCCCCTGGCGGAACTGCTTCGAAAATCCGAGAGCGCCAGGGAGACGATGTCTTCTTAATACCCGGGCCGACAACTCTGGCAATGCGCAGGGCAACAAACTCCAATGTCTTCTCTTGCGCGAGGGCTTGCCCAATGAGTTCAACCGCCAGCTTCGAGGCACCGTATGGCTCATCGGGCGCAGCCGGATCATCTTCGGTCACGGATCGAGGTGTGGGAGACGATCCATATACACCAATCGAGCTGGCAAATATGAAGCGCTGGACGTGGGCGGCGGCTGACTGCCGCATCAGCTCGCAAGAACCGTGGAAATTAACCTCGGCTCCGGTCAGAGGATCCACCCGGAAGGCGCTCGGCAGAATACCGGCGAGGTGGATCACGGCTCGAATCGGACCGGCTTTGAACAGCCGCGATATATCACTCTGCGATCTGAGATCGCAGGTTTGCACGTCGAGCTCTTGGTCATGATCGAGATCGACCGGCAACGTCTTAAGGTGGGCATTGTTCAGGATACGGCACAGCTCGCGTCCAATGTGGCCGCACGCTCCTGTAACGACGATGGCTCCTGCGTCGCCGGCTGAACCCATGTAGGTTATTCTCGGGCATCCGCCAGCCCCCAGCAACCGGCCCGAACCGAGCCGGCACCCGATACGAGGGTCCTGGACAACATCACGTTCGCCTCGTCCGTCGTGGGGCCCCGGCCATTACTCATGCCGCAGGGCCTCCATCGGCTGCAGCTTCGCCGCCCTTATCGCCGGCACGGTGCTCGCCAACACCGCCACGATCGCCAATCCCAAACATGCGATCGCCAAAATTGCCGGATCGTAGGGCTTCAACCCAAACAGCAGCGAGGCGGCCCACCTTCCGACCGCCAGCGCCACCATCACTCCCACCGCGACCCCGACGCCCAACAGTTTTCCCGCTTCGTTCAGCACCATCGCCACCATTCGTCGCGGGGCCGCGCCCAATGCCATGCGAATCCCAATCTCGTTTGTCCTTCTGGCCACCATGTAGGCCATCACGCCATAGAGTCCGACGGTAGAGAGGATGGCCGCCAGCAAGCCGAAGCAGCCGCTCAGCATCGCCAGCAGACGCTCCCTCAGCAATCCGTTCTCGACTTGCTCAGTGAGGGAATGAAAATCGATCGCGATCTCGGGATTCACCTCGGCCACGGCCTGTCGCAGCTCACCCACCATCGGCTCGAGCGACCCGCTCGAGCGGACGATGATTTCCCCGTATTGGTCCGGCTGGTCGTCCTGCATCTGCGGATAAAATGCCACGGGATTGAACTCTTTGCGCAAGTCGTCGTATTTCGCATTCCCCATCACCCCGACGATCTGGTACTCGGGCTGCGGCCGGCCCCGATATACATTGATCTTGAAGGTTCGGCCGACCGGATTCTCCGTTCCCAGGATGCGGCGCGCAAACTCCTGGTTCACGATCGCCACCTTAGGCGAGTTTGCCGTGTCGCGCTGGTTGAAATCGCGCCCGGCCAACAGCGGTGTCCCTATGGTCTTGCAGTACCCCGGCGTGATGACGCCCATGTCAACCCAAAGCTTATTCACCTCGCCCTTTACCACCACCTGGTCATTCCAGTAGTTTCCGCCCAAAGGTACTTCTTCGGTTTCCGCCGCCGATTCCACTCCCGGCAGCATCCGCATGCGCTCCACGATGCTCTCTCGGAACTCGTTCCACCGCTCCTTAGGAAGATGGAGGCGGGTAAAGTCGATGTCCATCACCAGCACTCCGTCGCGCTCGAATCCGACATCGAGGGTGAGGATCTTCCGCAAGCTTCCGCCAAACAACAGCGCGCTGACCACCAGTACCAAAGACAGCGCGACCTGGGCCACGACCAGCGCTCGGCGCAGACTGAATCGCTCGCGCGTCGCTGTCAAACCACGCCCCGCCAGGCTCATAACCCGTCCGGGGGCTGCTCGGGTTGCTGTGATCGCTGGCGCAAGCCCGACGAGCAGGCAGGTGGCAGCAGCCAGTCCGGCGGTAAATCCGAGGACTCGCCAGTCCATCACCAGGCCAACGAAGATGTGGCGCACATCACCTTCACCGCTCAAATATCGCACTAGGAAGGAACTCAGAGTGCGGGCCAGCACCATTCCCAGAGCCGCGCCGAGCAGGGCGATCAGCAGGCTCTCGGTGAGCAACTGACGCAGGATGCGTCCTTGGGCCGCGCCGAGGGCGACGCGGACCGCGATTTCTCGTTCCCGCGCGGTCGCTCGCGCCAGCATCAGGTTCGTCAGGTTGGCGCACGCGATCAGGAGCACTAGCCCGGTGATTCCCAGCAGCAACCACAGGGGCGACTCGTATTCCCGCCGCAGATTGGACACTCCCGTACTGGCTGCAAACGCTCTCAGCCTCTTCCCCAGATACGCCTTTCGCGCCTCGGCCTGGAACACGGGCGGTAACGTCTCCTGCATGATCCCTGGCGAAATTGTCTCCAGTTGCGCTGATGCTTTCTCGAGGGTCCATCCTGGGTTCAAGCGGCCCATGACCGCCAGCCACCAGGCATGCCGCACCGGGTAATTGCTGTCCTCCGCGGCAATCAGCGGCTCCGAGCAGATCAGCACAGCGACATCGAAGCTGTGGCCGACATCCACCCCATGAAAGTTCGCCGGCGTCACCCCGAGCACCGGAAATGCGTGCCCCTCGAGCGCGACAGTCTTTTGAATGGCACTGGCCTCCCCACCGAATTCCTTCTGCCAGAACCCATAGCTAATCACCGCGCCCGGCGCGCCGCAGCCCGCGTGATCCTCTGACGCGTGAAATACCCGCCCCACGACCGGCTGGATTCCGAGCACATCGAAGAATTCGCCGCTGACGTACAGACCCTGCGCGTAGTGCACTGGTCCGCCGCTCGCCAGGTTGAAGTCCTGGTTGCCGAATGCGAATACGCCGCCGAACCCCTGCTGCCGAGCCCGGATCTGCTCCCACATAGGGTTTGTCTCGTACGCATACCGTCCCATACGCCGGCCGGCTATCTGAGAGTCTGTCGACCGGATCAGTGCCAATTCCTCCGGATGCCGCACCGGAAGCGTCCTCATCCTTACCGCATCGATCAGCTGGAAGATCGCCGTGTTGGCCCCGATGCCTAACGCCAGCGATAGCACGCATACCCTGGTGAACCCCGGGTCCAATCGCAGCGTGCGTGCCGCGTAGCGCAGGTCATGCCACAGGTCTGGCCAGAAATGGTCAGCCTCGCCAGACCCTAGCGCGACTGGGTCTTTCGAGCGCTCCTCGATCTGGCGCAGCTCGCCTGCCAAATCACGCCCCTCGAGCTCGGCTACCACTGCCCGCTCTGCTTCTTCTTCCCCCGCACCTAGGGACAGCTGCAATTCGTAGCAGTCCCTCAGATGCTGGGCGAGCTCATCAACGATTTCCCATTCGCGCGTCGGTTCGAGCCCGCAACCGCGCAATCGCTCGCGCACCATCCGCTGAAAATCAGGCATGACTTACACCCGTGATCCGCTGCATGGCGGTGACGAAATCCCCCCAAGTCCGCCGCTGTTCCTTTAGCATTGCCTTGCCGGCTGGGGTCAGCTTGTAGTAGCGCCGCCGGCGCTGCCCTGTCTTCTCCACCCAGCGGCCCTCGACCCACCCGCGCCTTTCGAGTCGGTATAGCAGCGGATAGAGCGACGCCACGTTGAACTTCAGTACACCGGCCGAACGCTGCTCGATGAGCTGGCAGATCTCGTACCCGTGCCGCGCTCGGCCCTCGAGCAACGATAGGATGAGCAGTTCCGCGCTGCCTTTCTTCAGCTCCCGGTCCAAGATCGCGCGAGTTGTGGCCATATATGTTTAAGACATATATGCCTGGGTCAAGCCATTGTCAAGCCACCCGACCTGCTGGGTATCCGCGTATCGGAGGGATATCGTCGCCGCAGGGATCGAGAGACAGCGGTTATCGATCGCGGTTTATTGGCGGGGGCAGTCAGAACCTGATGTCGACGCGGGAGCTGCGCCCAGGTTGGATCCAAATCCCGCACCGTATCAGAACTGGCGGGGTGGGTCAGCGGCTTTAGGACTTAGGGACAGGCGCCGCTCGCGTTCCTTCGAGGTAGGGCACGTAACCTTTGGCTTTGGTGCGGAGTCGGTAGAGAGAGGTGGTGGCGGTAATGTACAGCGTGCCGTGATCTTGGTCACCCCAGACGAGATTTGCCGGCTGCTCGGGCACGACGATGGTGCCGAGGTGATGGCCCTCGGCATCCCACACCCAGATCCCCTTGGGGCCGGTGACATACAAGTTGCCCCGGGTGTCTACTTTCATGCCGTCCGGTACGCCCTCCTCTTTTCCTCCAGGTTCTTCGCCGAAGAGCCGGCCGTTCTCGAGGTTGCCATCCCCGGCCACGTCGTACACGAGAATATTTCTTTTTTCACTGTCGTCCACGTAAAAGCGCTTCCCGTCGGGCGAGAAAGCCAGCCCATTCGGTTGCGTCAAATCCTTGGTCAGGAGGCGAACATTGCCGGCCTCATCCAAGCGGTAGACCCCCTGGAAGGGAATCTCCTGCTTTTCTCCGGCAACCAGGTCGAGCGTGGGGTCGGTAAAATAGAGAGCGCCATCGGGACCGACGATCACGTCGTTCGGGCTGTTGAACTTCTTGCCTTGGTAACGCTCCGCCAAGATTTTGTATTTCCCGTCCAAAGTCACTTCGATGATGGCACGCAGCACGCTGGCACAGTCGATCAGCCGATGTTCGCGATCGTAGGTGTTTCCATCGGGATCCCCGAGGGAGATGAGTTCCTGCTTGTGGCCGTCGGCGTCGACACGAAAGATCTTGTTGAGAGTTTCGTCGCTCAGGTAGAGAAAGCCACGGTCGTCCCACACCGGGCCCTCGGTAAACCCAAAACCCGAGGCCACGAGCGTGAGCTGGGAATCACGATCCATTACGTCCCAGAACTGGGCTGTTTCCGCGACCAGCTGAAACACGCGTCGCGGCCGATCGGCCCTTGCCACCCCCAGCCAAAGAACGCTGACAGCAACCGCCATGCTACTCAGTTTGAGTCTCATCTCCGATTTCCTCTGTGCCTTGCTCTTCTTTCTCGCTAATCCTCACGTTCATGTTCCGAGGATTCGTCCGACCTACTGTCACTCGCCGACTTGATCAAATAGCCGATGATGTCATTCAGGTCTTTGGAACTCAGCCGCGTGCCGTAATCGGACGGCATGATCGACTGCGGACTGTATTCGATCTCGCTGACATCGGACTTTGCGAGAAAATAGAACGTGCCTTCCAGACTTTGCAGCTGCATGGAAAAGTTGTCCTCATTGCGGATCCTGCCGGAATAGCTGTGGCCGTCGCGGGTCTTGACCACGACGCTGCGTGCCTCCATACCCTGGTCGGGACGGGTAATGGCGCTCCGTATCTCGTCTGCTGAATGCGTGCGCCCGTAACTAGAAAGGTCCGATGCCAGGAAGCCACCGCTACCTGTGACCATATGGCAGTCCGAGCAACCGGTCGTGACAAACAATTGCCTGCCGCGCTCGGGATCGCCCGGTAGTTTCGGCATCTTGTTGCGTCCCTGCAGCGTACGCAGATAGGCGACTAGCGCCTTAATCTGAGCAGTAGCTAGCGAGTGAAACGCCGGCATTCCCGTTCCGGGGACGCCCTCTTCGACAACCCGCATTAACTGAGCGTCGGATAGCCGTTGCACCTCCTGCCGCTGCGCAATGTCGGGAGCTCGCTCACTGCCTCGGCCATCCAGCCCATGACAGCTGGCGCAGGTACTCGCAAAGAGCTTGGCACCGTCGCCATGCGTCGCGTTGGCACCCACCGTCGTCCGTTGTGCCACAGACTGCGACCAAAGCGCGAGACTCACTCCCCCCAACACCAGTACAGCGCAGCGTAGGCGACATTGTGGGTTCTGAATGGCGTTTCGTCTCCGGACTCGCGGTTCCTGCGAACCTTCTCGACCCCGAGCGCCCGTCGAGTTTTCATTGAATAAAACTGTCTATCAAATGGTGAAAAACCGGCGAACCCCCGACACGTGGGTGTAACTCAAATGCCAGAGTTCTGTCAACCTTTCCTCGAACTTGTGTTCTCCCAGGCGGTGAGTGAAGAACGGTGAGAGGGCGAGCCGGGCAGTCGCTCGGTGCGGTGCCAACCCCTGCAATGGACGCTTCCCTGATGGGATAAACCGTGCTAGAGTCCGCGCACGTGCCCAAAGGAGGACAGGAATGGACGAGCCTAGGCGATTTCGAAAATTGCGCACCCGATCTTGGCCCCTGCTGGCTGGGTGTGTGTGCCTGTTAGCCGCGAGCGGAATCTGGAGGGTCGATGGCCAATCCCCGTCCAGCGCCAGCGCGCCTACCAACGACAACTCTCTTATCGCGGAGTTTCGCCGGGTCGAGGTCGCCTCACTCTCGGATGCCATGGAGCAGCTTTTGGGGAAGCGAATGTATATGAGTCACCGGATGCAGCCCATCTTCACCGCCAAGTTCGCCGGTTTCGCCCGCACCGTCCAGCTCAAGAAAGACGAGGGTAACAATGACCCGGCGGCATTGAGCGGAATGTTGGCGGCGATCGATGATGGAAGCGCGGACTCGGTTTATGTGATGGTGCTGGAAGATGGCCAGAATATCGCCGGCATGGGTGGATTGATGGGGACTGCCATGGCAGCTCGTGGCTATGCCGGAGCTGTCATCGACGGCGGGGTGCGGGATGTGGCCTATTTGCGTAAGATCGCTTTTCCGGTCTTCGCCACCGGCATTGTGCCGTCGACTTCCGTACGCCACTACCGCTTCGCCGGGGCGCAAGTTCCCGTGTCCTGCGATGGCGTCACGGTCGACCCGGGTGACATCGTGGCCGCTGACAGTGATGGCGTCGTCGTGATTCCCAAGCCGAGGGCACAAGAGGTGTTAAAGCTCGCGCAACAGATGGATTTTAAAGAACATTCCATGTACCCGGAGATTGAAAGGCTGAAGTCGATTCAAGCCGCGGTTGAGAAGTTCGGAAGGCTATGAGGGCGCGAAGGCGAGATTGGTTGCAGAAAGCTGAATTTCATCAGATAATCTTCGGTTTCATTTCTGTGCCTGGGGACCGCCATGTTCCAAACCGCCAAGCGAAGCTATAACATCACCGCCTTGCAGCGTGGCCTGCGTCTCTTGCAGTTGTTCAGCGAGTCGTCGCGCGGGCTGACGGCCAAGCGAGTTGCCACCCTGTCGAAATTGCCGGTGAGCACGGTTCATCGTTTCTTGGTGAACCTGGAACGCACAGGCTTTCTCACCTGCGGCGGGGATGGCGTCTACCATCTGGGGATCGCGTGCTTTGCGATCGGGCAGTCGGCGCTGGGTCAGCTGGATATTCGCCGCGTCAGCCTGCCTCATCTCGAAGAATTGAATCAGCAAACCCGAGAGACGATTCATCTCACCGTCCGCCACGGGCTGTCTGCGGTCTATGTTGAAAAACTCGATTCGTTGGAACCCTTGCGTATCTACTCCAGAATCGGAGCCGCAGTCCCCTTGTACTGCACGGGGGTCGGCAAAGTTATGCTGGCCTACCTGCCTCAGGAAGAGCAGGACAACCTGCTGCGGCAACTGGAATTGAAGCGGCTGACGGCCAATACGGTGGGCAATCTGCAAGAGTTGCAGACCGAACTCTATCGCGTCCGCAAGAACGGCTACGCCTGTGATATGGAAGAGCACGAACTTCACATCCGCTGCATCGCTGCGCCCATCTGGGACCATAGTGGTGAGGTCCACGCCAGCCTGAGTGTGACCGCGCCGGTTTTGCGTATGTCCGTCAGCCGCCTGCGCCAACTCGCACCCCTGGTGCAGGAGGCTGGATTAAGGATCTCGTACCAGCTGGGATACCAGGCTGGTGTAAAGTCTGGGACCGGATTGCGATTGCGAACGGCCGGACCTCTAGAGGAAAAGCGCGTGGTCAACGCTCCGTCCTAGGCAGCAAGGTCAAGACACCGGAGAAGAACTGCGAACCGTGCGGGCTCTGATCTATCTGGCTCTAGCTGTCGGCTGCCTCGGCTCCCTCGCGGACGATCATCGACCGGATCCAGACCGGTCTGCCGGGATCAATGTGCGCAGCGAGGACCTACTGGTCACACCGCCCACGGTCAACTGGATCTCCTATAACGGAGACTACTCCGGCCGTCGGTACAGTGGCCTTTCCCAGATCAATCCCGGCAATGTGGGCCAGTTGCGCGTGCAATGGGTTTTCCACGCGCGAAACTCCAGCCGCCTCGAGGTTACACCGGTGGTCGTCCAAGGAATGATGTTTGTGACCGCCGCCAACGATGTTCTGGCTCTCGATGCCGGCACCGGCCGCATCGTTTGGCACCATTCCCGCCCCGTGAGCGAGGGACTGATTGACGATGCTTCGCGACACATCAATCGAGGAGTGGGTCTTTGGCGTAACCGGGTCTACGTGGAGACCGACAACGCACACCTGCTCTGTCTTGACGCCCGATCCGGCCACCTCATCTGGGATGTGGGTTATGCCACTTGGAACAGGAACTATGGTGCCACCAGCGCGCCCTTGGTCGTAAAAGACAAGGTGCTCGTGGGTACGTCCGGGGGCGACGATGGTGTGCGGGGGTTCCTCGCTGCCTACGATACCCTGAACGGGAAGCTGGCCTGGCGATTTTGGACCATTCCCGGGCCCGGCGAACCGGGTTCTGAAAGCTGGCCGAATCAGTCGTATCTTCACGGCGGCGGGACGACTTGGATGCCCGGCACCTAC
>Ga0187783_10003841_pt1 | contig 11096 bp, 8 predicted proteins | sample 1015_SJ02_MP02_2_FD_132471 | JGI IMG/M metagenome (GOLD analysis project Ga0187783, IMG submission 132471) | Tropical peat soil microbial communities from peatlands in Department of Meta, Colombia - 1015_SJ02_MP02_20_MG | ecosystem: Environmental > Terrestrial > Soil > Wetlands > Peat | place...
GAGCGCTACAACATCGTGACCTCGCCGATCTACATGGAGTATCTGCGCGGCGAGCGCGAGCTGATGTGCACGGCCTGGGGAAATCCGACCTATAACCCGCGCGGCTGGAAAGGCCCCTGCTACCTCATGACCGACGCACACTATCCGACCTTCAAAGACTTCATCGAGAAGGTGCCTTGGGAGAGGTACGGGCGTGGCCGCGATCCTCGCTGCGAGGATTGCATGGTCCACGCCGGCTACGAGGCGTCGGCCGTCCTGGGCGGAAACAAGAAGTTGGGCGATACCTGGAAAATGTTGCATTGGACCTTATCCGGCAAGATGGGCGGGCTTTTGAGGGAGGTTCCGACCAAGCCCAATGGCCATAGCAACGGAGAGGGCGCAAACGGCGACCGCGGCCGAAACGAGAAAGGCGTCTTCTCGCGGCCTGCTCCGGTTTCGCCCGAGCAGGATGAGGTTTTCCGCATTTTATGACCACGCTTGTTACGGGCGCGGCCGGCTTCCTCGGGAGCCACGTCGCTCGGCAACTTGTCAGCGCGGGACATCCAGTTCGAATCCTCGTTCGGCAGACGAGCGATTTGCGGGCCGTTGAGGGGCTGGCGGTCGAGCCCGTGACAGGTGATCTGTGCGATGGGGGCTCTCTTGAACGCGCGATGCGCGGTGTCCGGCTCGTCTTCCACGTGGCCGCCGACTACCGTTTGTGGGCCCGTCATCCCGAGGAAATCTATCGGAGCAATGTCGAGGGCACGCGCGGGTTGCTCCAGGCGGCCCTACACGCCGGGGTCGAGCGCGTGGTCTACACGAGCACGGTGGCAACCGTTGCCGTGCCCACTCCTGACCGCTCGCTGCCCAACGAGGAGACCCGGGCCACGCTCGACCAGATGATCGGGCACTACAAGCGCTCGAAACTCCTGGCCGAACAAGAAGCGCTGCGGGCGGCGTCGGCGGGTGTTCCGGTCGTGATCGTCAACCCCACGGCTCCGGTTGGACCGGGGGACTGGAAGCCCACCCCGACCGGCCGCATCATTTTGGATTTTCTGACCGGGAAGATGCCGGCGTACGTTGATACGGGGCTGAACGTAGTTCCGGTCGAGGATGTGGCCGCAGCCCATCTGCTCGCGGCCGAGAGGGGAAGAGTCGGCGAGCGCTACATTCTCGGCGGCCGCAACATGACTCTGAAGCAGATTCTGGACGCGCTGGGCGTGATCGCGCGCCGTTCCGCTCCGCACATCAAACTGCCGCATGCCATCGCGCTGGTCGCCGCGTACTCCGACCAATGGATCTCACGGTTCACCGGCCGCGAGCCGCACATTCCGGTCGAGGGCGTGAAGATGTCGCGGCACCACATGTTCGTCGCCAGCGACAAGGCGGAAAGGGAACTGGGCTACCAGCCTGGCTCGGTCGAAGCCGCTCTCGAGCGCGCGGTTCGCTGGTATGAGGAACAGGGGTATGTTCGCGGGCCCGGCGGTGCCAAGCGCGTCGCGCACGCCGCGGCGGCCTAGGTTCGCATGCAAATCCTGGTCACCTTCGCGCTCGAGGCCGAGTTCGCTCCCTGGCGAACAATGCACAGATTTCGACGGGGTGCGTGGGCCCGACCCGACGCCTACCTGGCCCAGATGGGCGGAGCAGACGTAGTGGCCGCCCTGGTCGGTGTCGGCCCAAGGATTGCCTCCCTGCGCCTGGCGGACATCTTGCGTTCCAGCCAGGATTCGATCGACATCTGCATCTCAGCGGGAGTGGCCGGTGCCCTCAAGCCCGACTACCGAATCGGCGAGGTGCTCGCTGCAAAGTCCGTGCGGTCCGAGCTGGCCGGGGAGAATATGAGCGCACCTTTGCTCGAGTCCAGCGGAGCGCTGGTTTCCTTTGCGGCCGAGTGCGGTGCCAGGGTGGTTGAGCGGTTCTATACGGCGCCACGCGTGATTGGAAGGGCCGACGAGAAGCGGCACCTCGGCATGATTGCCGACGCGGTGGACATGGAGAGCTTCGCCATATTGAAGGAGGCGGCCGATCGGGGCGTGCCGGCCGCGGCCATCCGCTCGATCAGCGACCTTGCCGATGAGGATCTCGGGGTGGACTTCAACCAGGTTCTTACCCCTCGGGGCAACGTGAGTTTTCCGAGAATTCTGGAACAGCTCGCTCGCCACCCCGATTCATTGCCCAAATTCGCCAAGCTCGGCTGGCGTGCCAAACGCGCGGCGAAATCACTGGCCGGCTTTCTGGACCGTTACGTCGAAGCCGTGGCCGGCCGAGCGCCCAACGTTGGGGGGAGGGCCGTCGCCTAGATGAGCCAGACCGTGGCCCAAATCGGATCAGGTGAAAAACCGCAGGACCGATATCCGGCCCAGATGCGCGCCGGCGTTTACCGCGGCAAGGGGCGCGTCCTGGTCGAGACAGTTCCCATTCCGGAAATCGGTGAAGGCGAGGTTTTGTTCCGCGTGGCGGCATGCGGCATCTGTGGCACCGACATCAAGAAGATCGAGCACGGCTTCGTCCAGCCGCCACAGATCCTGGGACACGAACTCAGCGGCACCGTCGTCGAGGTCGGCCGGGGCGTGACGAAGTTCAGGCCGGGCGACCGCGTGGTCAGCTTTCATCACATTCCCTGCGGCCAATGCTTTTACTGCGAGCGCAAACTCTTCTCGCAATGTCCCGGGTACAAGCGGGTCGGCCTGACGGCAGGCTTCGATCCGAACGGCGGTGGATTCGCGCAGTATGTTCGGGCCATGTCTTGGATCGTGGACCGCGGCATGATGCTGCTGCCGGATCATGTGGCGTTTGAGGAGGCCACCTTCGTCGAACCGGTGAATACCTGCCTCAAAGCAGTGCGCAAGGCCCGCGTCGCGCCGGGCGAGAAAGTCCTGGTCATGGGCCAGGGACCGATCGGGATGCTGCTAATGCTTTTGGCCAGGCACGAGGGTGCGGAAGTGTTGACGAGCGATCCGATGCCCGGCCGCCGTGCAGCGAGCCAGCGTTTTGGTGCATCTAAGTCTTGCGATCCGGGGAAGGGGCAACTCCCCGCGGAGATTCGCGCGCACTCGGCCGGAAGGGGTGCCGACGTGGTCTTGCTTGCTGTGGCTAATCCGTTATTGCTCTCCGAAGCGTTGGCTCTCGCCCGTCCGGGGGGGCGAGTGTTACTGTTTGCTCATAACGATCCCGTGATGCAGCTTGCCTTTCCTGCCGCGGCGGTCGGAATCGAGGAAAAAGAGATTCTCGGCGCCTATAGCGCCTCGATCGAAGACCAGGAGGAGTCGGCCCGGCTTGTGTTCGAGCGCCGGTTGCCGGTACGAGAGCTCGTCTCGCACCGCTTCCCGCTCGAGCGAATCGCGGACGCACTGGAATTGGCTGCGCGCCCGACGGATGGTACATTGAAAGTGGTCATTACACACGAATGAGAATCGAACCAAACGGGTCAATGACCGCGGCCGTGCTCTACGGCCGAGAGGACATGAAGATCGAGCGGGTGGACATCCCCTCGGTCGGCGAGGACGAGGTTCTCGTCAAGGTCGAAGTGGCGCTGACCTGTGGCACCGACCTCAAGGTGTGGAAACAAGGTTCACACGCGAGAATGATTCGCCCGCCGTCGCTGTTCGGCCACGAGCTGGCCGGAATTGTCGAAATCAAGGGCGAGGCCGTGAATGGTGGCATCGAGACGGGCATGCGCGTGGTGCCGTCGAATTCTGCCCCCTGCAACGTCTGCGCGTACTGCCGAAAAGGGCAGCCGAACCTGTGCGAAGACTTGCTGTTCAATAACGGCGCTTACGCCGAATACATCCGCATCCCCGGGAGGATCGTTCGGCAGAACATGCTCGAAATCCCGGACGACATTCCGTTCGTGGATGCCGCCATGGTCGAGCCCCTCGCCTGCGTGCTGCGCGGAATCCATGAGAGCGGAATCCAGGCGGGTGATACGGCGGTGATTATCGGCTGCGGCCCGATCGGGCTCAAGTTCATCCGCATTCTCTCCGGCCGCAACGTTCGCGTGATCGCCATCGCAAAACGTCGGAATCAGATACGCGCCGCCGAGCGACTGGGGGCTGTCGCGGCCATTGATGTCTCGGAGATCGACGAGCCGGTGGCCCTGGTCCGCCAGTTGACCGACGGCGGACGCGGGGCCGACGCGGTGGTCGAAGCGGTCGGCTCGATCACGACGTGGCAATGGGCCCTGCAGATGGTTCGCAAGGGCGGGCGGGTGAACCTTTTTGGCGGCTGCCCGCGCGGGACGCAGGTGAACTTCGATCCGGCCGCGCTGCACTATTCGGAAATCACGATCAAATCGACGTTCCACCACACGCCGCGCTTCATCCGGGAGGCGCTCGATACGATCGTGCGACGCGAAATCTGCGCCGCGGACTTCATTACCGGCGAAGTGCCGCTTATCGAGTTGCCGAACGTCTTCGAGCACATGAAGCACCGCAATGGCGAACTGAAGACGGCCGTTATCCCTTGATCCGAGCCGCAGGTGACGCGACTGCGCCGATGAAAACGACGGGTTTCCGGTTGCCTCCGATCCGGTTGCCTGGCCCCGCGGCACAGCGAGGTCGCGACGACGGCACCGAGTGGGTTCCGGCCGCCGGGAATTCCAAATCGCAAATGTTGCCCACACCCGAGCTGGAGATCGCGCGTAATCTTCCGGCGGAGTGCTGCTCGCCGGAGGAGGCCCAGCACTATACCTGCTGGCTCGCCAGGCATCACTACGAGAACTTCAACGTGGTGTCCTGGCTTCTGCCGCGCCATCTCCACCAGCATTTCTACAACGTGTACGCCTACTGCCGCTTCGCGGACGACCTAGGCGATGAAGTGCCCGACCACGGCCGCGCCCTCGAGCTGCTCGACGCTTGGGAAGATGAACTTCGGCTCTGCTATCGGCGCGGCAGGTCGCCATCTCACCCTGTGCTGATCGCCCTCAGGGAAACGATCCGCGCCAAGGATATTCCCATTGAGCCCTTCAGCGATTTGTTGCGCGCCTTCCGCCAGGACCAGCGCGTCCGCCGCTACGCCACCTGGGGCGACCTTCTCGATTACTGTGTGTACTCGGCAAATCCGGTCGGTCAGCTCGTGCTGTATGTTTCGGGTTATCGCGACCGGGAGCGCCGACGCCTCTCCGACTTTACCTGTACGGCCCTGCAGCTGGCGAATTTCTGGCAGGACGTCTCGCGCGATCTTGATAAAGGGCGCATCTACATTCCGCTTGACGCGCTCGCTGCACACCGCCTCGCGGAAGTGGACATCGTCGAGCGGCGCTTCGACGCGCGCTACGTCTCGGTGATGAAGGATCTGATCACTCGCACGCGCGGACTTTTTCTGGCCGGCCTGCCGCTCGCCCGGAGCGTGGAGGGCAGACTGCGCGTCGATATCGAAATGTTCAGCCAGGGAGGCTTGGCCGTTTTGGATGCCATCGAGCACAACGGGTACAACACGCTCGAACGCCGGCCGGCCATTTCGAGATGGAAGCAGGTCCGGCTGCTGGGTGGCGCGCTCAGCGCGACGATCGTGCGCTCCGTGGCTCCCGAACAGGTCGCCGACGGCGTCGGCGAGGTTTCCGGCGTCGTCGTGCGCGAATCGGGCGCGCAGCCCGCCGCTTGCTCCGCAGCCCTCGAGCGTTCCTATGCCGCAGCGAACCGGATCGCGCGCGCCGCGCACAGCAGTTTTTATCTTGCCTTCTTCGGCTTGCCGCGGCCGAAGCGCAGCGCCCTGTGCGCCCTGTATGCCTTCAATCGCCTCATCGACAATGTGACCGACGAGCCTGGCCAGCTCGAAGCGAAGCGGCGGGGGTTGGCGCGCTGGCGCGCACTGCTCGACGAAGTGGCGGCCGGGAAAACGGACGGACACGAGATCCTGCCCGCTCTTCACGACACGATTTCGCGTTACGCGATTCCCGCTCGTTACTTCCATGACCTGATTCTTGGGGCGGAAATGGATCTGACCATCGCCTCCTATGCCACCTTCGACCAGCTCTCGGAATACTGCTACCGTGTGGCCGGCACGGTCGGACTGACCTGCATTCACGTTTTCGGCTTCGACGATTCGAAAGCCCCCGATTTGGCCGAACGCCTGGGTCTGGCTTTTCAGCTCACGAACATCCTTCGCGACGTGCCGAGCGACTTCCAAATGGGCCGGGTGTATCTGCCCCAAGAGGATGTCGAACGGATGGGATGCCGCGTGCAAGACCTCCGCGGGCCTCTAACCGAGCCGTTGCGCGCGCTGCTCGAATTCGAGGCCGACCGTGCCTGGCGCTTCTATGAGGAAGGTGTTCGACTCGTCGATCGAGTGGATCCCGACAGCCGGGCGACGCTTTGGGCCCTCATTCGCACCTACAGCAGCCTTCTTGCGCGAATCGAAGACTGCGGATTCGACGTTTTCTCTTCGCGCGTTTCGGTTTCGAGCGGCGAGAAAATCCAATACTTGCTCGCGGCAGGAATGACCGGGTGGTGGAACAGGGATGCCCTCGCAAAGCGTTCTGGTGATCGGCGGCGGACTGGCGGGACTATCCTCCGCCGTCGTGCTGGCTGAGGCGGGTTGCCGCGTTCATTTGTTTGAGAAGCGTCCGCACCTCGGAGGTCGCGCCACTTCCTACACGCTGCCGGACGGAAGCGAGGTCGACAACTGCCAGCACGTGACGCTCGGCTGCTGCACCAATCTGGCGGACTTTTATCGCCGGGTGGGAGCGGAGCATAAGATTTGCTTTTACGATCGCCTGTACTTCGTCGATTCAAGGGGCCGCCGATCGACCATCGCGCCGTCGGCCTTGCCGCCTCCGTTGCACATGGCGCCGTCGTTTTTGCGGTTCAAGTCCTTGACCCTCGGCGACAAGCGATCGATTGTCCGAGGTCTGCTGGCCATAGCGCGAAGCGGCGGCGAGCCGCCGGAAAGCGAAGGCCTCTCGATGCTCGCCTGGCTTGAGCGCACGGGGCAAACCCGCGCCGCCATCGAACGTTTCTGGCGCGTTGTGCTGGTCAGCGCCCTTGACGAAGAGCTCTCGCGCGCCGATGCGCGGTACGGCATTGACGTTTTCTGGAAGGCCTTTTTGGCCAATCGGGAGGGCTACCGGATGGGCATTCCTCGCGTGCCGCTCGGAAACCTGTACGAGGGCTGCCGCGAGGCTGTGGTTCGGGAAGGAGGAGAGGTTCGGTTGCGCTGCGGCGTCAAGCAGATTCGTGTCCAGGCCCGCCGCTTTGCGGGCGTTCTGCTTGAGGATGGTTCGGAAGTCTCCGCCGACGCATGCGTCGTCGCTGTCCCGCACGACTCGGTCGGAGGCTTGCTGTCGGCGGACACAACCCGGTCGGGCGCTCTCCTCGCGAACCTCGAGCATCTCGAGACTTCGCCGATCACCGGAGTACACCTCTGGTTCGATCGCCCGGTGATGAGCGAGCCCTTTCTAGCGCTGCTCGACCACACCACGCAATGGATTTTCAACAAGTCGCTGCTAGGTCGGCGAGAAGAAGCAGATGGACAGGGTGCCGGTTTCCCCAGGGAGTCGACGGAGGGAAACTCGCAGTACCTGCAACTGGTGATTAGCGCGTCATACGGTTTAGTTCCTCGGTCTCGTCAGGAGATTATCGACCTCTGTTTGGGCGAGCTCGCTGGGGTGCTGCCTGCTGCCCGCCGAGCGCAGCTTATGAAGGCCACGGTGGTCAAGGAAGTGAACGCGACGTTTTCGCCCGGGCCCGGCGTTGACCGCTGGAGGCCCCGGGCGGGGGAGAGCGGCATAGAGAATCTGTTCCTCGCAGGGGACTGGACACGCACGGGCTGGCCTGCCACAATGGAGGGAGCGGTTCGCAGCGGTTATCTCGCTGCCGAATCGCTGCTCTCCCATTTTGGTCAGCCTCGGAACTTTCTACGTCCAGATTTGCCCCTGGAAGGACTGTGCAGGAAGTGGGCTGAGCGCCGGGCCTGAAATAAATCTCAGGATAGTTTCGACCGACACGGCGCAGCGCGTGTGAGCTGCGGAGGTAGTTTTATGGATCGCAAATACAGACAACGAGGGTACGACGACCGCGAACGAGAGGGACGCGAGAGGGGTCGGGAGCGCGGCGAACGCAACGATCGCCAGAATGCGCCGGCCCGGCCCAAACAGGATCTGCTTGGTCCGCGCACGCCGCGCATGGTCGGGACGGTGACACGCGCGCGCTGCGCGAACTGCGGCGCGGCCATGGCCCCCGGGTTTGATCCGAACGGGCAATGCCCGCGATGCCATGCCGAACTGCACTGCTGCAAGCAGTGCGTCCACTTCGACACAGGCAAGCAGTTCGAATGCACGCAGCCGATTCCGGAGCGGATCACGAAGAAGGACGCGAAGAATCAGTGCACGTTTTTCGAATTTCGCACAACGGTCGAGAAGGACACGTCACCTGCGAACTACACGGCCGCCAATGCACCTGCTGCGGCAAGCTCGTCTCGCCCCCATGACGCCCGGAAAGCGTTCGAAGACCTCTTCAAGAAGTAGCTTGCCGGCTCACCACCGACGGCTTTCGAGCGGATTCAGCCGCAGTCGTTGATCTGCGCTCAACGCTCCGCTTTCGATCGGAATAGCCGTAGCCACGCGGGAGCGTATCCGTTAAGATCTAGAATTTGCTGTCCGCTTCATTCCGGGGTGGTGCAATTGGTAGCACTCCAGACTTTGGATCTGGCTATCCTGGTTCGAGTCCAGGCCCCGGAGCCAACCTTACGATTTTTCGACCAGGTCGGAACTCCTCCAACTCGAAGATTTCCAAGTCTCATGATTAGCCTAGAAGGGTATTAGCCGATTCGGGGAGTACTGTTGCCGCAACGAATCCCACGTTTTTTCCCGACCGTATAATTGGCATATAGGAAGTTGCGCGAGCCTGACGTTGTCCCAAATTGCTTGAACCATTGTTCGGATCCCGGTTTGAGAGGTGATAGTTGCGAGCGCGTTTGAATTTCCGATGCGCCTCTCCAAATTGGAAACTTGCGCTCGACAAAGTTGATCAGAGGAGGAATTTGCAATGCCTAATCGAAGACTCATCCGAGTACTTCTTCTCGTTCTCTGTATGCCGTTAGGGCTCGCCTGTGCGGCCTCTTCTGCTTCGGCACAAATCTCGGTAGGCATCTCCGTCCATATTGCACCTCCGGCCTTGCCCGTGTACGTTCAACCCGCCTGCCCGACCGAGGGTTATCTTTGGACGCCAGGTTATTGGGCTTATGGCGAAGCTGGCTATTACTGGGTGCCCGGCGTATGGGTGGCCCCGCCGAGCGCCGGTTTGCTGTGGACTCCTGGATACTGGGGCTTTGCTGGGGGCGTTTATGGATTTCATGCCGGCTACTGGGGACCACATATCGGTTTCTATGGCGGCGTGAATTACGGATTCGGTTACGGCGGAGTAGGATTCGTGGGCGGTGAATGGCGCGGCGGACACTTCGCGTATAACACGGCCGTGCTGAATGTAAACACCACGGTAATCCACAACACCTTTGTCGATAGGACGGTCGTCGTCAACGCCGCCGTGGGCGCCCGCGCGAGCTTCAACGGTCCTGGCGGAACGGCTGCGGTAGCAACGGCTGAAGAGCGCGCGGCCGCGGCTGAGCCGCACGTGCAACCCACCTCCGAACAGATGTCCCACGAACAGGCGGCCAGTATGGACAAATCTAATTTCGCGTCGGTGAACCACGGGCGGCCCACAAATGCTGCGATGAGCAGAGTCGGAGAACGCGCGCACAATCAGCAGGAGCGTATCGCCAATGGCGTCGCCAATGGCACAATGACTCCTCGCGAAACCGCCAAGGTCGAAACGCAGGAAGCGCACATCAATCAGCAAGTTAAGGATGATCGCGAGGCAAACGGTGGCAAGCTAACTGCCGCGGAAAAGAAACAGGTGAATAAAGAACAGAACAAGACAAGTAAGGAAATTCACCAGGACAAGAACAAGAATAAGAAAAAGGATAAAGACAAAAACTAGCGATCCGCTCATTCGCGACAGAATCTGCGGAGCGTGCGATAAACCAAAGCTGGGAGGCAACGTCGCCTCCCAGTCTTCTTTTTTTGCTGGATTTTTCCTCTCTGTACCCCGGGGCTCTCCGAAAATCAAAACTGCGACTCGTTGGGTGAGTCAATGGACGCACACTTCATAGCTCAGGTTCTGGTTAACGCGGTACCGTGCATTCCGGGCAATTGTCCTTCGTTGTCGTCCAGCAGGGGCGATGAGCTACTCGTATCGAAGCGCGACGATTGGGTCAACCTTGATCGCTCGCCGCGCCGGAATGCAAGTGGCCACCAGAGTAACGCACACCAGCGCAGCGACGGCGAGCGAGATAGACCACACGTCGCCGGGTTTCACGCCAAATAAGAATTGCTGCACAAGATGGGTAATCCAGATCGACCCGAGAAGTCCTCCTGCGATTCCCGCCGAGAGAACGATAACCGCGTCGCGCAAAACTAGGCGAAGGACGGTGCCTCGCTGTGCGCCAAGGGCCATGCGAATGCCGATTTCGTGCGTTCGTTGCGTGACGACGTAAGCCATCACGCCGTAGAGCCCGATGGCGGTGAGCAAGAGCGCGAGGCCGCCGAAAAAGCCGGAGAGAACGGCCATCAAATGCTCCTGCAGCACGGAATCATCAGCTTCTTGTTTCAATGTCGTGAATTGCAATGATGCAGATTTGTTCACGCTGGCTATGGCGTCACGAACGGCGGGGATCAGCGCGCCGGGCGTCATCGTCGTGCGAATTTCAAAGGTGGTGTCTTCGCGGAGGTTGTGAACCTGGGCGAGCGGGACGTATGCGGTCGAAAGAAAGTCCTGATCGAGCGAATCACGCTTTGCGTTCTGCACCACGCCGATAATCTCGAGCGGTTCGTCTCCGATTTCCCGCCCTCCAAGCTGGATATGCTTGCCGATGGGATCTTGCCCGCGAAAGTAGGTGTTGGCCAGCAACTCATTGATGACGACAACGGGCGTGGAGTTTGCGGAATCGCGAGCGGCAAACACACGACCTTCGAGCAGCGGCGTGCGCATCGTCGAGAAGTATCCAGGCGTGACCCAGTTTAAATAGACAAGCGGCTCAACGCCGTTCGGCGGCTGATAGCCTGGCACTGAAACCTCGAAGTTCCACTCATCGCCCGAGAGCGGATATAACAGGCACTGGCTGGC
>Ga0187783_10003842_pt1 | contig 11095 bp, 11 predicted proteins | sample 1015_SJ02_MP02_2_FD_132471 | JGI IMG/M metagenome (GOLD analysis project Ga0187783, IMG submission 132471) | Tropical peat soil microbial communities from peatlands in Department of Meta, Colombia - 1015_SJ02_MP02_20_MG | ecosystem: Environmental > Terrestrial > Soil > Wetlands > Peat | place...
CGCCTCCGGCACCTCCGCTTCCGCCATCGCCAGAACATTTCCCACTATCGTCACTCTGGCCGCGCCGAGCGGATCGCCGCTGAGGTCTTGCTGGGTCACAAGCAAACTGGCACGCGAATCCACCTGGAGGTTGTGGGTATGCATAGCCATCGTGCTTATGAGGAAGATGGGACGCCCGCGATCGGCCAGCCCGTAGGGCATCACAGATCCGAACGGAAACCCCGGTTGTTTACGCGACAGGGTCGAAAGGCTGCCGATGTGGCCCAAGTACACCAAGGTGCGCGCACGCTCGGCAAACGAAGGCTCTGGGACCGCAGGCTGGTCACTTGCCACGCCAGTGCCCGCATGTTTCCTAATGGATGACGAAGACATCGCCGCTCTCCTTGCAGTCTAAATACCCCCGTCTTAAACGCCAAGTCGCCAGGCGACGGCACGGGCGGAACGTAGTACAAGGGCTGGATCAAACTCGGCAACCTTTAATTGACTTGCCCTACCCCTGGACCTAACATTTCAGCCCAATGATTGGCCGGACGATCTCCCACCCACCGCATCGTAGGGAAGCCGGCCGGAGGTGGGATGGGTGTCGTCTATAAAGTCGAAGATATAGAATTGGGGCGCTTCGTCGCTCTAAAATTTCTTCCCGATGCAGTCGCTCAGAATCTGCAACTCCTCGAGCGTTTCCGTCGCGGGGCAGCCGCATCGCTGGAACTGAGCGCCTGCAACTCGCTTCGCGTCCCGTGGCTCGACTCCTGCCACGGTGGTCGCCGGACGGAACACAAATCGTCTATACGGATATGCAGTCAGGCAAGCCTGGGAAGAACTTCATTGTCTCCGCACATGGTGGGCCAGCCGCCGAGATGTACCCCGAAAAGATTACCAGCTCCCGACTGGTCGGCCGACGGTCAGCAGATAGTTTACGGACGTGCTCCCTGGATACCCAACTCCGCAACCGTAGTTGATGTTCGAATCTTTGACCTCGCATCCAGAAAGGTCATGGCCGTCCCGGGATCACAAGATCTTTTGCTCCGCTTTGGTCTCCCGACGGTCATCACATCATGGGAGTCTCAGCGGACACGACGAAGATTTTTCTATTCAACGGTAAGACGCAGAAATGGTCGCCTTGGGTCACCGTCTCGAGGACCATTCTCGCTCCGGCCAGGTCGCAAGACAGCAAATATTTGTATTTCGAGAACGTAGGCGGAGGAGCCCGGATATCGATGCATCAAAGTGGGCGATACCCGCTCCGAGTTTCTAGTGGACTTGAAAAACCTGCATCGCGGCTGATGGACTGGCATTACCCCCGATAATCTCCCGCTGTTCCTGACATCAGCACCGACGAAATCTACGCCCTCGACGTCGAATTGCCCTAGCGGAATTGTTCCGGGACGGCCATCCCCGGTCCTCCAAGAACCATTACGGCCGACCTGCATATTTGCTCTACGGACCCAGGAGGCATCAAAATTCACTCGGCGTGAAACAACTGACCCTGTGTCAGTGGTTCCAACTCGATTGGCTTAGAGCAGTTCTCGTCATCATTCTGCACCTGATTCACTTGAGCGCCGACTGGATAGGACCGGATCAGAGGTCACCGTAGGGCTTCAGCAGATCGGTCAGTGCTTTGACGTTGGTCATCCCGAGAACTGATTCCCTCTACCAGGTCGCAAACAGTTTCGCTGAAGCTAATTTACGGAAGCGGCCACCGAAACGAATCGTCTAGACTCGGGAACTTCGCTATCATCCTGAAAGTGGTGTCAGAGGAGGCGGTCTGTGCCTATGTCGGTATTTCATTATGGCGCAATCCTGCTAATAGCCACCGCTTCTTTCCCGCAAAGTCTGCAACCCAATCCAGCGGACTCAGCCGCCGAGGCCATCATGGCCCGCGTCGCTGCTAATCAGGATCGCCGCGAGGCTCTGCGCAAGCAGTTCGTCTATAAGCAACATATCCACATTCTCACGTATAAACCCGGCGGCAAGCTGATGCGGGAAGAGACCGCGGACTACATCGTGGTTCCGACGCCGGGCGGCACCAAAAAGAATCTCACGCTGCTGACCGGCCGCTATTGGCACAGGGGGAGGTATGAGCAGTTTGCGGGCAAGCCAACGCCGGACGAGGACAGTTTCGACGGCGATTTAATCAACGACTTGCGTGACGATCTGTCCGATGACAGCTCCAAAGACGGTTTGCCCCGGCGCTGGTTTCCACTGACCCGCGAAGAGCAGAACGATTACGCCTTCAAACTCCTCGGTCAAGAGGTGCAGCAGGGTCGCAGTGTGTACCACATCAGTTTCCAACCGAAGGACAAAGACGAGGTCCCGTGGGCGGGCGAGGCGTACATCGATGCTGCAGAATTCGAGCCCGTGGGCGTGTTTACCAAACTGGCAGGGCGGATTCCACTTATGCTCCGCACCCTGCTAGGAATAGATGTTCCAGGAATCGGCTTTAATGTCGTCTATCAGCGGCAGCCAGATGGAGTGTGGTTTCCTGCCACGGTTGGCACCGAGTTCCGGATTCGTACTGCGTTCGTTATCAACCGGCAAGTGTCCATGTCGTTGCAGAACAGCGCATTCGAGCAGACCCACGTGGAAAGCAGGATGAAAGTGGTTGGGGAAGTGAAGTGAGCAGCGATGGCATGATGGTAGTTGGCGTGGTGCGAGCTGGAGGCCATCTGACCTTGTTGCGAAGGATCGCACAACAATAGCAGAATCTCTCGGCATGCGTAATCAGGACGTTGGAGATCCTGCGGCCATTCCGACAGGCAAGTCGGGATCGTGGCGGGATGCGTGCTTGCTGCGGAAATCGTGGGAAGACCCTCCCCCGTCGGTGCAGTACGCGCTTCGACTTGTGTTCGCCAGTGAGTGATCCGCAATGCTGGCGGTAACCACAGTCACGGTACGGAAGGAATGTTTCATTTCGCGTCCCGTTGAAACATCCTAATGCTTTAGCCGGACGATGAAGCGCACACTCCAACTCGCAACCATCCTAGTGGCCGCATTGTCGGCGGCCGCCCAGAACGCCTGGTACAACCCGCAGCCGTCGGAGCCGAAGCCACACGAACAAGCCATAAGTGATGCTCCAAGGCAAACCCAGACTCAGCCCCTCCGCATCGCGGCTCCCGTCCCATCCTTGGTGAACGTTAGCCTACCTGCGCGCAATGATGCGAGCGCTTATGACCAGCGCCTTGTCGTGTACGACACGCAGACGTACCAGACAGAGAACGATCTGGGCTATCCGTTGGGAGCCAAGTTGGGCGCGGCAATCCGGAACGGGCGAGCACGGCACTTTGTTAAGGCCTTCTGTAAGAAAAATGGTAACGGCGCACCTTGGTCGTATCCGTTTCAAGATCGGCTGATAAGCGGCACGTGCGGAAACTGAAACGTCGCTCTGCGCGAGTTCTGGTGCTTCACTACATACGTAAACCCACGACTCCGGATGAGAAACTAACAAGAACGATCTCCAAACAGGCTTTCAAGGCGAAGCCCCGAAATTGTGCAAGAATCCCCTACTCGGAATAAAGTGCGGAATCCTTCCTGCTGACGCGTCAACCGCCTCCATGGGCAGGTCCTTGTCAATGGACTGAACCGACTGGCGAATGCCGGCGGCCACGCTCGTTGCGCTCAACGAACTTCTTACAACGACCTCCCCTCCATCAGCAGCCTTACCCTCAGAGAGGCAGCACGCCTGCAGCTGTTCCCTGACAATTACTTCTTTGCGGACCGGGCAACCAGGCAATATCTCTAGACCGGAAACCCGATACCGCCTCCTCTTGGGTTGAGGGTTGCTGCGGTAGTCCGTGGTCTTTTCTCATAGACTGTTTGGGAGCGAGGACTATCTAGCGTGGTCGACCACTCACAAAAGAGTACCGCAGTTGGAACATGAGTCGTATTCGTGGCACGGACACGAAACCGGAATTGCTCGTGCGCTCGCTGCTCATGGGATGAGTGATGTGGAGCGTGTACAGTTCATTGCCCCATGAGTAAGCCCAGACCCCAAGAGGTCTGGGCTTTTTCGCCATGTGAAAAAGGTGACGCAGCAAAAACACCCGTCAAGGCGCCACGGTTATCGTGACCGGGATGCTGTTGCTGAGCGAACCGGAAGTTCCGATTAGCTCGATCGCTGTAGTTCCAGTCGGAGCTCGCCGGGAAGCGCTCCACGTAATGGTGACGGTCGAGCTGCCGTTCGCCGGCGGTGTGACGGGATTGGCCGAGGCCGTCGCCGATACTCCACTGGGGAATTCATTGACGCTCAACTCTACTGCAGAGTTGAATCCATTCACGCTCGTAACCGTGAGAGTGGTGGATACGCTGCCTCTCTCGTCGACCGTAAACGAAGACGGCGACAAAGAGAGGGTGAAATTCTTTGTCCCCGAAGAAGAGTTCACGGTAAGGGCGATGGTTGTGGTGTGAGTGGTCGATCCGGAGGCTGCGGTGATGGTTACCGTGGCCGTGCCTACCGTTGCCGAGGAGGATGCGGTCAGCGTGAGGACCGAGGTTGCGGTGCCGTTCGCCGGAGGGGTGACCGGGTTCGTTGAGAAGGCTGCGGTGACGCCGCTCGGCAATCCGCTCGCGCTTAGCGTGGTTGCGGAATTAAATCCGCCGCTGCTGGTAATGGTGATCGTGCTGGTTCCGCTGGCTCCCTGCGTTACGCTCAGGGAAGCAGGCGACGCGCTGACACTGAAGTTTGGCGACGCCGCGGCGTTCACAGTGAGCGAAACGGTGGTGGTCGCCGTCAAGCTCCCTGATGTTCCCGTGATGGTTACGGTGGCATTTCCAGTCGTAGCCGTGCTGCTCGCCGTTAGAGTCAGCGTGCTAGTGGAGCTTGTCGGATTCGCACTGAATGCAGCGGTCACCCCGCTGGGCAGGCCTGAGGCAGCCAGAGTTACGCTGCCTGAAAATCCCCCAAGATCGGTCACCGTGATTGTGCTTGTGCCGCTATTGCCCTGGGTGATGGTCAAGCTGCTCGGCGAGGAAGCGAGGGTAAAGCTCGGTGTCGACGATCCGGCAAGAGCGTTGAGCAGGCCACTGCCGTTGGGACTTCCCCAACCGGTCGCCAGATCGTAGCCGGTGGTCGCCGAGTAGCCGTTGCTGCCGCTGGTGATGTCGTGGAAATCAGAATCATAGCTTGAGCTCAACCCAATTGTGTAGAGACTCGGATTGATGAAGCCGAGCGACCCGTTGCCATTGGCGACCGACTGCTCATTGACGAGAGCCAAGTACCCCGCCCACATCGGCGTAGCAAAACTGGTGCCGCCGTACTCGTTGGCAGTGCAGGCTTCCTGGTCGGCGCAAACGTAGAACGTGAAGTTCGCGTTTGCCGAAACATCCGGATTCCACACTCGTTGAGACGACCATCACGAGACCCGAGTCACAATCTCGACGTCGTTCTGCTTGCTCTCGCAATGCACAAGGACCGAGTCGCCTCGTCGTTCCAAAAGCAGATCAACCACGGCCTTTCCACAGCGCAGATTGCGAATGGATAATTGCGGAATTCCCTCCGGAAGAAAAGGACGATCGAAAGCGATTCGGCCGCGGTCTGCTTCCAGCGAAGCACCGAGACAGCCCTGCAGAATGAAAAATGGACTGGCGGCAGCCCAGGCTTGGGGTGAGCATGCTACCGGGTAGAGTGTCGGGCCCTCATTGGGACGTCTTCGTAAACCGCAAAAGAGTTCGGGTAAGCGATGCAACTCCACTTCGCCGCTCAGATCCAGCATTGCCAGTAGCACCTGCCCGGCCATCTTCTTCCATCCATACTTGGTCATCCCATAGGCGACGATAGAGTTGTCATGCGGCCACACCGAGCCATTGTGGTACGAAAGAGGGTTGTAACGAGCTTCCGTGGATGCCACTGTGCGAATTCCCCATCCGGTGAATGAGTCGTCGTTCATCAGAGTCTCTGCCACGCGTCTCGCCCGGTCCGGTGCCGCAATGCCGCCAAATAAACAGTGCCCCGCATTCGATGTCCGCACCCGGCATGGTTTCTTGCGGCCATCCAGGGCTAGCGCATACGTTCCCAAATCGTTGCACCAGAACTTCTCCTCAAATTTCGTTCGCAACAATTCTGCTTGTACTTCAAGTTCGCCGGCCTGGTTGACATCGCCTAGAACGCGGTTAAGCCGCGCAGCAGCCAGTTTCGCAGCATAGACATAACTCTGGACTTCGCACAAGGCGATCGGCGGCTCCGCAATCCTGCCGTCATCGTGAAAAACAGAATCGTTCGAATCCTTCCAGCCCTGCTGCACCAATCCGGCGCGCGGGTGGCGGGCATACTCCACAAAGCCGTCGGCATCGACGTCTCCGTACTGATCAATCCAGCGAAGTGCCCGATCCACATGCGGCCAGAGACGTTCAAGGAATTGGTGATCGCCGGTTCGATCGAAGTACGCCCCCGCCAGCACAACGAACAACGGAGTGGCATCCACGCTTCCGTAATAACGACCGAAAGGAACTTCGCGTGTGACCGCCATTTCACTGCGGCGCATCTCGTGCAGAATCTTGCCGGGCTCGGCATCCGCAAACGAATCTGCTTCTTCCGCTTGCGTCATTGCTAGAAAGTCGAGAACACCTTTCGCAATGTCCGGGTTGAGCCAAAGGGTTTGAAGCGCCGTAACGATCCCATCCCGGCCGAAAACGGTGCTGAACCACGGAACGCCTGCGTAGGGATAGTTCTCTTCCGGGTTTCCGGCAATCATCATTTCCAGATCGGACGCCGAACGCGCAATCCAATCGCTAAAACGCGAATTCGAACTTGAAATCTGTGGGAACCCCTTAGCAATCGCCGCGAGTTCGAACCGTGAGGAAGAGAGCGCTTGGTTGTAGCCGATGAACCTTTTTGCGCTCGCCACATTGCAACCGATTTCCAGTTCGAGGGAAACATGCTGCTTGGGTCGTAGGGTGATTTCAAAATCGAACTTGGATCCGGATGAGCGCTGGGGAGTGATATTACATTGCAAAAAAGTTTCGCGAACGACCCGGTCCAGTCCTTCGTACGACAGGGTGACCGAGCTTCCGTCGACCTGAGGCTCGAGCCGACGGCCTCGACGTTCCCGAGTCATCCCCCGGATCTCGAAAATGTCCGCGAAGTCGGCAGCGAATGTGATATTCACCGGAATCTCCAAATCTTCGAGGCCGTGATTCACGAAATGCAGTTTTTCAAAGCAGGAGTCCTGCCAAAGAAATCTGGAACGCACCAGATGCAGAACCCCGCGTTGAATCACAACCGATCCATCACGGCACACATCGAGATTGGTGGCGTCGGCGGTGAACAGAAAGTTATTCGTAGCGACGGTTGAGCTCAACAGCAGAGGGCGCGCATTCCACAAATTCAGCCGGAATTCAGAAAGATGGCGCATGCCATCAAAAAAAAGACCTTCTTCTCCCAATCCAGACGTCTGTACATCGCCCAATCGGTCGAACACAACAAACATCCTGCCATACTTAAGGACCCGAGCCCGATCGTCGGCTTGGGATGCGGTGGTCGCTATGTAGTACTGGGCGTTTGCGATTCCAGTTTCATCCAATTCAATACTCCCTCTTCGACCGTCATCGAGACCGATTTCGGATGAACTAGCCGTTGATAAATACTCAGATAATCGCTGGCCATCCGCTCGTCGGTGAAATTTAGTTCGAAGTGCTTACGGCAGCCCGCGCGGTCAATGCGATCAATGTGCGCAACTGCTTTCACCGCTTCCTCAATGTCGTGGACGACGAATCCGCAGATCCCGTCGGCGATGATTTCAGGAACGGAGCCGAACGGAAATGCCACAACGGGCGTGCCGCAGGACATGGCTTCAATCATGACCAAGCCAAAGGGCTCGGGCCACTCGATCGGGAAAAGAAGTGCTGCGGCGTTTCTCAGGAAATCAACTTTTTTCGAGTCGTCAATTTCCCCGATGAATTCGACCAACGGATGGTTCAATAGAGGTTTGATCTCGGTCTCGAAGTATTCTTGGTCAACCCGATCAATTTTGGCGGCGATTTTCAACTGCCTGTTCGAACGGAGCGCAATTTCAATAGCGCGATCGACGCGCTTCTCCGGCGAAATGCGGCCAAGAAACGCCAAATATCTCCCTTCCGATTCGCTGATTGGAAGTGCGTTCGCGGGCATGCCGTGAGGGATGGTTGCCATCCAATTCACCCAAGGCAAGGGTTTCCGCTGCGCATTGGAAATCGACACCAGAGGTATTGTGCTGAATTCTCGGTACAACGGCACCAGATGGGGAAGGTCAAGCCTGCCGTGCAGTGTGGTGAGGGAGGGCACTCGTTCGCGCCGAATGCGCGGAAAGGGCAAATAGTCAATATGGAAGTGGATGAGATCGAACCGTTCCGCAAGCGCAAACACCTGCTCCACCATTAAGACGTGGTAGGCAAGAGGATCGATGCATTCTGAATCAAGCCGCAGTGCTTTCTTGCACGCCGGAATCAACCGAGCATTGGTTACCGAGTCACCGCTCGCGAACAGGGTCACGTCATGTCCCAGCGCAACCAGCCTTTCCGTGAGCCAGGACACAACCCGTTCCGTTCCCCCGTAATAACGGGGCGGAACACTCTCGTAAAGTGGCGCAACTTGGGCAATTCGCATCCGCTAGGCCCCCTTCCCTGAAAAATCCTTTTTGTTCATCAGCGCGCTGCACACCGCTCGTTGCCAAGGATCGCAATTTGAGTGGAGCCGAGTTTTTCGTTGTCTCGACACCACGATGTTCAGATGTCACGCGACCGCTCGCGGTTGCGATGCTCATCCGGAACACCATGGTTCGGAGTCCTGCGGTCGGATCGACACTTTTTGAGAAGCCCGGACAGCCCCAAGCCGCGCTGCATGCCATCACCCAAATACCCGGCGCGGTTATGAGTTTTTGCTTGTGCTCTTGCGCGGATTTTCCGGTCTGCATCTGACAGTTGCGCCCTCGTGCGGCTGCTCATTTCTTTTAGACAAACGCGCATTTTTTATCCGCAACCTTCTCGTAAATGATTGCAACAATTACACGCTCAGGCATCGCCCTCCGTCGCTTAAGGTAGTCGCGGTATTGTGAGACTATCCCATCTCTTCCTAGATTAGAACGTCAGCTGTTCGCGGACCCTGGATTGCACTGCCCGGGCCCTCCCTCCGCTCGTAGTCCGGTATCGTGACCAATACCGAGGTTTTAAAGGAATATGAGTGGATTCACCACCTTGCCGCGCTGTACTGTTCCTATTTCTCAAACATTATTGCTGAGTTTTGTGGGTTCACTGACGTTTCTCTCAGCGGCGTGCGGAACTGGCGTTACCCAGATGCCGTCCACGGCCGCTCCTCCCGTTAGCGCTCCTGCGCAGCCGAATTTCCCATCCATTCCTCCCGAGCAGATTACCTGGCCGTTTCAGAACCCCGCGCAGAGCAGCCTTCCCGCACCTGCAGCGGAGGATGAGAGTACCGCCCCTTGGAAAAACGGGGCAAACGATTTTCCCCTTACTGTGGCCAGTCCTACGGCGAACGCGACCTTGACCTCACCGGTCAACGTCGTGGCAAACGCGACGCCCAAGAATCCAATGTTCTTCATGCGAGTGTACGTGGATCAACTCGCGGTGTATTTCACTTTCAACAACTCGATCAATACGCAAATCTTCATAGCCCCGGGAGCACACACTCTTACCGTGATGGCGGAAGATGAGCAGGGGTACATTTCCGCAACGCCTCTTCCGGTTACCGTGTCGGCGCAGGCCCCGAATAGCAACGGACAGACCACGATCACCGGCATCCAGGCGATGGCCGGTTGGCAATCGTGCGGAGCGTTATTCCCTGCGGGATCCGGGCGAGCGGGACAAATCTGCGCCGCTGGCGGCGGAACTCCTCAGTCTACAATGACTGCGCACGTGACTTCGCCTTCGATGGACGGCGAATCGACACAATTCAGCATTGGCCCGTCGGCGCCGGATTGCCCCGGATATTGCAACATGCTGTATTTCAATCCGGTGGCGGGCGGAAACAACGTGGGCCACTTTATCTACGACCTGTATTTCATGGTTGACAACCCCGACGCTCCGCAAGCCCTGGAATTCGACATCAATCAGACCTTCGGGGGAAATCGCTGGGTCTGGGGTTCTGAATGTAACTTCAAGGGCTCTGGAAAATGGGACATCTGGAACGACGCTCCGCACACCGGATGGATTCCCACAACGATAGACTGCGAACCATTTCCTGCCAACACGTGGATTCATCTCGTCTGGAACTTGGAGCGGGTCGGAAATCAGGTGCACTATATAAGTCTTACTGTCGGCGATCAGACTTATCAGGTCGACATTTACTATCCCAATCAAGCCGATTGGACCCTGGAAGAAATTGATAATGCGTTTCAGATGGATTTGGATGAAAAAGGAGACACATATAACGTCTGGCTGGATGAGGTCAATCTAACTGCCTACTAAGTCGTGCAGCTTTCGAACGTAGTGACCACACGCTGACCGCCCTCGGATGTGCTTGCCCACTTCAATTGGTTTTAGAACAGGCGATGCTGGATGTGGCGCGACTGTCCCCTCGGCCCGGCTAGACCCAAGTGCACTGCACTACGCTCAACGTTGGCGACCGGGACTGCAACGTCACTCCTTGCTACACAGCCCAGCCGGATTGGCAGCAGGAAGAAATCGATATCGCGTTCCAGATGGATGGCTACCATGCACAGGAGCCGTACAGCGTATGGCTGGATGAGGTGAACTACTGAGCCAACGGAACACAATTGAGTTACTTAGAGAGAAACATGATTCGTAAACTAAAAAGTGGACAGTATCGTTTGTATTCTCGCAAAAAGAACGCGAAGACTGGCAAGCGCCGCAACTTGGGAACCTTTTCTACAAGACGGGCTGCCGAAGCTCACGAAAGAGCGGTCCAGTACTTCAAGCAGCGTTAGAGACTTTCGCAAAGTCACCTCCTGTCACTTCCCTGGCTACCCGCAATTGCCTCCCTCGGACCCCCAGGCGGGGCTTAGACCCCCTGAGTACGATTTGCCGAAATCCACATTATTTTCTGTTTGACACTCGGGTAAACGCTGTATAGAGTGTGGACACTTTCCGCTCATCAAGCACGCCCCGCTCCTGCCCGAATATGGTCGCCGGGAGTTGCGGCTCAGCACGA
>Ga0187783_10003843_pt1 | contig 11095 bp, 5 predicted proteins | sample 1015_SJ02_MP02_2_FD_132471 | JGI IMG/M metagenome (GOLD analysis project Ga0187783, IMG submission 132471) | Tropical peat soil microbial communities from peatlands in Department of Meta, Colombia - 1015_SJ02_MP02_20_MG | ecosystem: Environmental > Terrestrial > Soil > Wetlands > Peat | place...
AATGCCTACGATCGAGAGATTGTGGGAGAAGTTGTATTCGCCCTGGATGATCTGTTGCGAGGTCTGGGCCACGTTGGTGGTGTAGGTGAGAGTGACATTGTTCTTCACCTGTTGTTCGATGGTGACGGCCGGAAGCGGCGAGGTCTGGGTAGGCGTGGTTTCCTCGTTGAGACCCTGAGGATCGATCTTGATGTGACTGATGCCAAAGAGGCGCTGCGAGCGGTTGCTGAGGGCCGAATTTACGGCTTCCGCCAAAACCTCGCTCGAGGCCTGTTCGACAAAAGGGGAGGATCCGGCCGGCTGCTGCTGCACCTGTCCGAACTGCTCCTGGGTTGTGCCGACCGGTGCAAGCAGGCTAATGATATCGGCGGTAGGCAGCGGAGGCTCGGAATGGTAACTCAAATTGAGCTTGTCGAATGGCCCGTTGAGATTGATCATGACGTCATATTCGCGAACCTGGGTGGAGGCTTGCAGATCGAGAACGGGTGTGGTGGTCACCGGATTGGCGAAGGTAATGTCGCCTCGTTCCAGGCGGTAGCGGGTTCCGTTGAAGGCCACCTGGCCTTCGAGGACGTCTGCCCGCCCGAGCAGGACCGGTTTTGCTGCGGTGCCACGCAAATGCAGATCCGCATTCCCGGAAAGGTTGAGCGCCGCCGTCTGCATCTCGAGGTCGGGCGTGGTCACGATGTGCACGTCCATCCGAATCCGGCTTAACAGCGGATTGGTTTGTGGTAAGGCCGATGCCTGCGCCGTGCGCAACAAGTAGGAGCCGAAATCAAAGCCCGGAATCACGGCCAGCTTGGTGATCGTGGTCTCGCCGGAAAGCGTAGACCCGGTCGGGGTTCCCGTCCATCGCAGGTTGGCGGTCGTCATCGAACTTACCCCCGGCGGATAGCGCAAGCGTACGTCCTCGGCGTTCAAGGCAAGATCGAAGTTCAGCTGCCGCCTGTACAAGGTGGCGTAGCCGCCGAAACGGAGCGATCCGCCACCGGCCTGCCCGGTCAAAGTTTCGATCTGCAGCCGGTTCTCATGAAATACCAGCGAGCCGTTGAGGTCGCTCAGTGCGCTTGGCAGATCGCGGTATTGAATCAGGCCCCCGGTGACCTGCACGCGTCCTTCGAGCGCCGGGTGCTCCAAGGCGCCCTGGGCGTTCACCTCGAGCGCGAGCGCACCGGAGCTGTGAAAGGCGGGATTCAACTGCTGAAGGAGCGCCAGATCCACGTGACTCTCGGCATGCAGGTCGACGAGATAGGGGCTCTCGAAGGCCACGCTTCCCTCCCCTTCGAGATCGGTGCCTTCGCCCGTAAGCTGGAACCGCTGAATCTTTAATCCTTGGTTGGAGACCATCAGGCGGATCGGCCCTTGGTTGCGAAGCGCGACGTGCCCCAGATTGGCGAGGACGTCGGTAAGATTGCCGGTCAGTTCAAGTTGCTGCCGATGGCGAAGGGGTCCGCGCATCTCGAGATCCCCGCTGATCGCACCGTGGGCGTCGAGCGCCGCCGGAAGGTAGGCAACCAGAACCGGGTCTAGCTGCAGCCGGTTGAAGTGAAAGTCGACCTTCGCCGGCCAATCCCCCTCGAGGTCGATGTCGCCCTCGATATCGAGTTGACCTGCTTCGAAATGGGACTGGCCACGAAGCCGCAGCCCCGCCCCCTGGCTGACGGCATCGAGTGTGTATTCGCCCAGGGTTTCCCTGCCTACGGTGAGATCGCGGAAATGAATCTGGCTGTTCAGGTTCGGCTGCTCGAAGTTCCCCGAGGCTTGGGCTACGAAATCGACGCGACCCTCGACCCCTGCCGGGCTGGACCCGAGCCAAGGAAGGTGAGCGAGATCAAAGTTGGTGCCATCGAGATTCAATTGGAAAACCTGGCGGTCGAAATCGTAGGTTCCGCTACCCCGAACCTCACCCGGTTGGTATGCCAAGCGAATCGGGTCGAGCGCAAGCCGATGCTGCTCGAAAGTAAACCCGGATTCGGCGTTTTCGATGACGGCCCCGGCCACCGTCCCGCCAGAGAGATGAAACCAACCCCGGCCGGTCGGCCAGGCTCGAGTTCCCGATGCCCGCAGAGATAGGTCCAGTCGTCCGGTCAGCGGATAGGAAACGTCCGCCAAGGCCAGCATCTCCTCGGCCTCGGCATCCTTGAGTTCGATACTGGCGAGGAACGGGCTGGAGTCGGTGAACCTTCTCCGATCCAGCCCGGCACTCAGATCGAAGCGGAGGAGAGTGGTCCCGTGGCGCAACGTGCCATGGCGAGCGGCGAAGGCATAAGGAGACAACTCGAGGTTGGCCGACAGAGAATCCGCACGCAGCTTTCGTGGCCGGTTGCCCCGATTGTCGAGAAGCTCGAACTGAAAGTCCTGCGCTTGCAGCCGGCCGGTAAAATCAATAGCGGAAAGTCGTCCCGTTGCCGTCCCCGTGAAGGCGGCGCGGCCACGGATGGCAAACGGCTGTGCTTCCCGATAGCCGAGCGCGGCCAACCCTCGATTCCATTCGCCCAGATTCGTGGTGGTAAACGCAACCTTGAGGGCAGCGCGAGCCGACAGGACACCGGAGGCGCGAGCTTGGGTTGCGAGGGTGTCCGCATTGAACTCCGATACTTCAAGCTCTCCCGCCGAGAAGCGGTACATGGCATGGGCGTGGGCACGCAGGGGTAACTGCGCCGAGAGAACCTCGGCCGGCGGTACGACGTCGAGCGCTATTTCGGCCTCGGCGTTGCGTGCGGTTCCTTTCCAATGTGTGTCCACACTCGCGCTGGTAGAACCAACCAGGTGCATTCTCTCGAACGGCCGAGCCGGGGACGAGCAGGCGGCGGCGATCGCCTCGGCCGACAGGTTTTTCATGCGCAGACGCACACTCCCTCTTTCTGGGTCGTGCCTGCCGCGGCTGAACGGAGGCAGGGAGTTTTGCCAGTTTTGTACCTGGGCCTCGCCCCCGACCTCACCTCCCAGCAACCTTCCCCGGATGTCGCGCACCTGGAGTTGCTGGGGATTGAGGAGGAACTGCCCTTCGAGCGTCGAGGCGGGCAACTTTGCACAAGTCCACCCCCCCTCAAAGTCGACCAGGTTCCACTGGCCGTCGGCGGAAAAACCGGCCTTCGACCACGAGCCGCGCCCGGCGAGCTGAAGTGTGCCCTGCCGTAGGTCTGGCCACTGTGCGATGGCCGCTGCCTCGGCAAGATCGAGCCTCAGGTCATATCGCCCGGAGATGCTCGGCTGGCGAAAATTGACCATGCGGCCACTGCCTGCAAACTGAGATCGGCGGGAAGCGGCCTGGAGCGAATCTATCGCCAGGCTGTCATGGGCCAGCTCAAAATTGACCTCCGCCCTCCAAGCAGCGGGACGAAAGTCTTCGAACCGGGTGTCAATTTTTCCCAGGGCGAGCCTGCCCAGGTAGCGTCGGCGCAGCAGCGAGTAATCCATGCTCGCGGAAATATCCTGGGCGAGAAAGTCCAGGGGAATCACCCGGTCATTCCAGACTACGACCCCCTGGCGAACTTCCAAACGATTGACGGAAAAGCGGAATAACCGCGCCAGTGAGCTGCCGGCAGAAAACGATTCCGGTTGGGGCGTTGGCTGATTGGTGGTTCCGTCCGCACGGACCAGCAGGTGGACCGTCGGTCGCTCCAGGACAACCGAGTGGAATCTTAATTCCCCACCCAAGGCCGAGCTGAGTTTCACTCGCGCCAGCAGGCGATCGACATGCGCGTAGGGAAGTTCACTCGGCTGCTCCCCTCCGTGGACCGTCAGGTTCCGCACTTCCACCTCGAAGCGCAAGGGAACGCTGTGGATGCTGCCCAACTCTACCCTTCCCCCGGTCGCGCGCTCCAGTGCGGCCACGAAGCGTCGGCGCACCATGGCTTGGAAGGAATCGCTGGTGACGTAGGCGGCGAAGGCAGCGAGAAATACCAGGCATACGGCGAAGGCGAGGAGGAAAAATTTCGCCAGCCCTCGCCGCCCAGGCTTGGCGCCCGAAAGCTTCATCGCCTGCCATCCGGCGAGCCGGGCAAGCTGGGCTGGGTTTGTATTTCACTGCCGGAGCGGAGATTCTCTAACCATGCCACCAGCAGCTGATTGAGCCTCTGCTCGGTCAGCAGTTGCTTGATGCCGGCACTGGCCTCGTCGAGTGAGACTTCTTTCGCTCCGGAGTTGCGCAAACGCGGGAGGAGCTCGTGGTTATAGTAGCTGGCAATCGTCTGCGCATCGATGTGCACGCTCGGCCGCAGGCGGGCGTCGATCAATCGACTCAAATCCAGCTGCAAGGCAAGCCGCCGCCTCAATTGCTCTTCCGTAATTCCATGACGAGCGAGAAGCTGGCCCCAGCTCTGCTCCCCTTGCGCCTCGGGGTATTGTTTGCGGATCTCCGCAACCTGATCGTTCACTTCGTCCTCGCTCGCCCGCGGGAAGTCGGCCGAGCGCATTTGTTCCTCGAGCAATTCCTGATCGACCAAGCGGCGGAGGAGAGCGTTTCGTTCCGTAGAGGAGAGTTCGTGCGGCGCGCGGCCATTCAGGAAGGCTTCCAAGCGCAGGGCGTCCTCCCAGTCACTTTGCAGAATAATATGACCGTTTACCTTGGCGACGATACGGTCCAGCACCTCGGCCAACGCCACCCCGGGCAGGAAAGAAACCAGGCTGAGGACCGAAAGCAGAACTGGCAACCTACGATTCATCAGAAGCTTTGTCCCACACTGAAGTAGACGTTGAAATGCGCCGCTTGCTGGGGCACGAAGTACGGCAGGGCACTCTTGCTGTTGCTCACGCAGTAACTCGATTGCGCCTGACCGCTGAAACTGGCTACCGCCTGACAGCTGGGGAAAACCGGTGGATTCAAATTGTACCCGAAATCGAAGCGCACCGGGCCGATCGGGGTCTTGTAGCGGACGCCGATGCCGACGGCGTTCGAGACGTAACTGAAGTTGCACTCGGCAGCCGTAGTATCCTGGCGGCACAGATTTGAATCTTTCTGCTTCCAGCGCAGCAGGTTGTCAAGCATGTTTCGCCCGTTGGTAAAGACATTGCCCGCATCTTCAAACAAAGCAAAGCTCATGTTGTCCTGCGCGTAGGGCAATCGGACGGGAGGAAACCGCAGCTCGGTGTTGTTCAAAAACAGCGCACTCCCTCCCAAGGGGAAGCCGGTGACCGGATCGCGAGGACCTGCTTGATTTAACCCGAAGCCGCGATGAGAGTTGCCGCCGCCAGAGAGGAAGCGTTCGGCCAAAGGAATGACGATCAGATTCGCGCAGGTCACCTGCCCAACCGGGCAGGGCTGGCCGGGCGGCAGGATTGAAGTGTTGCCAAAGGCGTTTTCGACACCTACCGTGGTCGATCGCGCAAAGACAAACTTTCGTTCCCGGGGGCGATTCTTTCCGAAGGCATGATAGGTCGAATCCTGAATGAGAATGCGGCTGAAGTCCGCCTGCGAACCAAACACCGTGGCGGCTACTCCCGCATTTCCCGCGATATACATGCCTTTGGTGGTCTCAAGATCATTGTCGCGCGTATTGCGGATATAACCGAGCCCCGGCTCGCCCACGCGAACCGGCAACGACAGCAAGGGAATCTGCGCGGGACTGATCTGAATATCGGTCGCCTTCACCCGCCGATAGGTGAAGCTATAGTCCATCGTGCTCTTCTTGTTGATGGTCTCGCCGGCTTGCACCGAACCTTCCAGACGCTGGGAGGTAAACGTGGTGACGTCCAGGGTATTGTCGTAGAAGGCGATGAACGACAGCTTCCAGTTCGGACTGCCGAACCAGCGAGGAGCGATATAGTTCACCAGACCGCGCTGTTCCAAGCTGCCCACGTCCGCCTTGAAGGTAATCGTATGATCCCGTCCGCGGAAATTCAGGCGGGTGATGTTCAGCGAAGCCCGCGGGCTCACGCCGGTTTCACCCAGTGCCTTATTGGTGCCGATGGCGGTTGGCAGGCCGGTTTGAAACTCGAATCCGAAGCCGTAGGTGAACATATAACGCTTGGCTTCCTGGACATCGAACAGAACATCCTTTTGTGGTTCGTTCCCATCCGGATTCTGGATGGCGGTTTCGACCTGGCTAAAGATGCCGAGATCGTAGAGCCGCTGTTGGGATAGGAGCATATCCATCTGGCTCAAAGGATCCCCGTGCTTGATTTCGAGCTCCCGCTCGGCAACGTAGGGTCGGGTGGTATCGAGGCCGGAAATGCGCACCTGATCGACTAACGTTCTTTCGCCTTCCTGGATGGTGAAGGTGACGTCCATGCGGTGGGGCTGGCCGGATATGGGTTGGGCGGCTGCTTCAAAGGCGGCGCGGGGAAATCCGTGATTGAAGTAGTAGTTCAGAACATTGTCGCGGTCTTGAGCGATGTTGTATTCGGAAAAAGGCTGGCCTTGCGCGGTGTTGATGACCCCGGCCAGCTCGCCGGCGGAAAAGGTCCGATTGCCGACGATTCGGAAGGCTCCCACCAGGGTTTGCGGCCCTTCCTCGATGGGGATTTTGATGGCCACCTCATTTTCCCGGCCCTGGTAATCGTCGATCACTTCCGGTTTGATCGCGATGCCTTCAAAACCGTTGGCCCGGTACATATTCTCGAGGACGCCAACATCACTCGTGAGCAAGCCCTGGCTGAAGCGGCCATAGCCGAACCAACGGCCGGCCGGCTGCACCTGCATTCGCTCCCGCAACTCTTCGGTGCGAAAGTAGCGATTGCCGGTGATGTCCACCTTGACCAACTTGTGCCGGCGGCCGACTTCGATGTGATAGACGATGCGCAACTCTCTCCCGCTTGGAGCGGTCTCCTGCGGAGCCTCGACCCTGGCATCGAAGTAGCCGCGGCTCTCGAGATAATTGAGCAGGTTGCGGCGACCCTGGTCGAGCAGATCCCGATCCGCGGCGTTCTCCTCAAAAATCGGCACACTCTGCCGCAGGACCCCGCCGCTGACTTTGAATCCTTCGGTCTGGATGAACACTTTCGGTCCGGGCGCAACCTGCAGGGTGTAATCGACGGCGTTCGATTCCTCGCGATACGACTTGTCGGCGATCCGTACCTGAGCCAGCAAGCGGTGTTGCTTTTGATAGTGCTTGCGCAGCCGCTCGAGGGCGCTGCTGGCACGCTCCAGGGACACCGGCTTCCCGGGTCGCAGCCGGGAGACCCGCTCAATCTCCTCCGGGGCGCACTCGGGATCGCAATGCACGGTGACGACACCGACGCGCGCGCGCGCTCCCGCGCGAATGCGAAATGTGAGCGCGACCAGCTGGGTGTTCGCATCCTTTCGCTCCTCCTCGTCGACCACGGCGTGGTAGTAGCCGTTTTCTTCGAGAAGTTGCCGGATGTTGGTGAGCGCCCGCGCCAGCCGGTCGGGAGTAAATTCCTCGCCCAGGGCAAGTTTCGAGGCATTCACGATTTGGCCTGCGGTCGGCCGGGCGGGCGCGCCCTCGGCGCGGACTGGGCCGACAAAGTAATTCGGGGTGGTGAAGATGTTCAATAGGACCTGGCCGGCGGGGGCCGGTTCCGCTTCCACGCGAATGTCGGCGAAGCGCCCGGTGGCGTAGAGCGTGTGCAGGGTCTGGTGGATGAGTTGACGGTCGAGAGCGGCGCCGGATTTTTGCGGGATCAATGCCCGCAATTGCTGCGCCTCGCTCGGTCCGGACACATCTGGAAATCGAATCTCCGCAACCGGGCGGCCTTCGAACCTGCTGGCGCCTTCCTGCGCCGGCTGTACAGCCGGGTTCTGGCCGCTCTCCGCGGGTGGAAAGGGCGCGCCTGTGGCGGCACCCACGGCCGCGAGCGCCAGCACGGTCAGGGTTGTGAACAGCGTTCCCCTCTTTGGCAAAACCGCTTCCCCAGTTGGATCCAGGATCTTTGAAAATTCAATGCACCGGAATCGGCCATGGTTCGATCGGTCACGATCGTCCGTCCTCGGACAAGAGCGCCGGCCCTTGATGCACCTTATAATAAATGGGTTCGGCACTCGAAAGCGGTGACCTCCTTGGAACTCGAGGAAAGATATTCGCGTCAAATCTTGTTCGGCGGAATCGGCCGCGAAGGCCAGCAGAAACTTGAGTCGGCAACCGTCGCCCTGGTGGGCTGCGGAGCCACCGGCTCCGCCCTGGTCTCCCTGCTCGCCCGCGCCGGGGTCGGTCGCATGCGCATCATCGATCGCGATTACGTCGAGCCCAGCAACTTGCAGCGCCAATCCCTGTTCGACGAAAGCGACGCCGCCGAGTCGCTGCCGAAAGCGACGGCCGCCGCCCGTCAGGTTTCGGCCTTCAATGCCGAGACGGTGATCGAACCGCGGGTCGCTGACCTTACGCCCTCGAACATCGATACTCTGCTTGCCGCAGCGCCCCTCATCCTCGACGGCACGGATAACTTTGAGACGCGATATTTGATCAACGACTTCGCGGTCAAGCATTCTCGAATCTGGATTTATACGGCAGCCGTCGGTAGCTATGGCTTGACCATGAACATCGTGCCCGGGCAGACGGCGTGTTTGGCTTGTATGTTCCCCGATCCGCCGCAGGGAATCATCGAAACTTGCGAGAACGCAGGGATCGTGAATTCGGCGGCTCACTGGGTAGCCTCGATCGCCGCGACCGAAGCCATCAAGATTCTGGTGGGCGCCAGGCAGCAACTCCGCCGTTCCCTGCTGTCCCTCGATGTGTGGGCAAATCAGCGCGCTGAAGTCAGGGCGGATCAGCCGCGCTTGGGCTGTCGGGCTTGCGACCGACGCGAGTTCCCCCACCTGTCGGGCGAGGGCCGCCCGCAAATCACCCTCTGCGGTCGGAACTCGGTGCAAATTCATGAGCGGCATCGGCCCGTCGACCTGGCCAGGATGAGTGAACTTCTCAAGCCGCACGGCACGGTTCGCCACAACGACTTTGTGCTCAAATTCTGGCGCGAGCCCTATGAGATGACGGTGTTCCCCGATGGCCGGGCCATCATCAAGGGCACGACCGATACCGCTATAGCCCGAAGCCTCTACGCCCGCTACATCGGAAACTAAGAAAAATCCCCGCCATGACGGAATTTCGGGTGTATGATCACTCGCAGATAGATTCCTATTCCGCTCAATAGGAAAATAGTTGCACATTAAAGTAAAGGTTCAAATAAAAAGGCATCCTAAGCGGCGGCTTGCGGAATCTGACTACCTAGGGACTGTGGAGGATCTTATGCGTTTTGCCTCGCTTTGCTTAGTCGTTCTCTTGTTCTCGGGATGGGCGGTGGGACAGGCGACGATGATGGGGGGAACGGCCAGCAACTGGGCTCCAGCGTATGGTGTGTATCTGGCGCCTTTTGTGCCCCTGGTTACAACTCCGGAAGTCACTTTGTCAACCGCTTCACCGTCGGCGGTTGGCGCCAGCAACGCGACCTTCGGTCTGGTCGCGGGAGCCACCAACGCAACTCTGTCGGGCGAGTTTCTTGGGGAACCCCCCGTCGGGGTTTACACGCCCCTGCTCTGGTACGGCCCCACCGCGCAACCCGGAGTCGCGGCGCCGGCCCCCTTCGCTCTGGAGCGTGCGCCCAAGGAGCGGGCCTTTGATTTCATCGCACGGAAGCGTGAGAGCGGGGAAAGCGTGGCGCGCCTGATGGCCGAGGGGGGAGCGGCCAGAAAAGCCTCCCGCACGTACACGAACGAGGATATCGACCGGGTGAATCAGACCACGGGCACGGTCAAGTACGACGGCAAGACCGAGCACATCTGACCGCGCGGATTCTTTCTCTGGGGTGGGTTTCCCGGGTTGACAAAGGAGACCCACCCCCACCGTTCAGGCTCGTTCTCGAACCCGAGCGGGCGCGGCTGCCCATCCCCTCGAACTCGATGCCGCACGTCACGCCTCATCGTTCTACAATCTCCTCCAAGGTCAGAAAAAAATCGGGATAGGAAATGACCGCCGCATCGGCGCCGCCGACGAGGGTCTCTCCTTGCGCCCGCAGGGCGGCGATCGCGAACGCCATGGCGATGCGGTGATCCCCGAAGGAGTCAATCTCAGCCCCGTGGAGGGGCTGCGCGCCCGGAATCCGCAACCCATCCTCGCGTTCCTCCACTTCGGCTCCCATGCGACGGAGATTGGCGGCAATGGATCGGATTCGGTCCGATTCCTTCACCCGCAGTTCCCGCGCATGGCGGATTTCGACGCCGTTCTGGGTGTAGGGTGCGATTGCCGCCAGCACTGGAATCTCATCGATCAACATCTCGGTAAACGGGCTCTCGATCCTCGCCCCGTCCAACTGCCTTCCTCGTTCCTCAATGGTGCCGAAAAGCTCTCCCTGCTTCTCCTCCACTTCGGTCACCGCAATTTGAACCCCCATGCGAATCAGCAAATCGAGCAGATAGCTTCGGGTGGGATTCATTCCGAGACCGCGAATCAGGAGCCGCGAGTCCGGAAACAGCGCCGCGGCACAAAGAAAAAAGGCGCCCGTCGACAAGTCGCCTGGAATGGTGGCCGCAATCGCCCGCAGCTGCTGCCCACCTCGGATCCACACTTGGTTTGCCTCCTGGCTCACCTCCGCGCCGAAGGCCCGCAATGCCAACTCGCCGTGATCGCGGACGCGCACTGATTCAGCCACCCGAGTCTCTCCCTGGGCAAACAATCCGGCAAACAGCACCGCCGACTTCACCTGGGCGCTGGGCACCGGCATGGTGTAATCAATCGCCCGCAAATGTCCTCCCTGGATTCTCAGGGGCGGGCGGTTGCCGTCGGCGGCTTCAATCGTCGCACCCATGGATTTGAGGGGAGCGATGACCCGTGCCATGGGGCGACGGGATAGCGAAGGATCTCCGATGAGCTGGCTCGGGAATTCCTGTCCCGCAAGAATCCCGCTCAGCATACGCATGGTGGAACCGGAGTTCCCGCAATCCAGCCCCCGGTTTGGAGCCTCGAGCCTCGGCCCGCGTCCACGAATCTCGACGCTATGGGCCTGGCGCTCCCAGCGCACTCCGAGGCCGGAGAGGCATCGCAAGGTGCTGGCACAGTCTGCCCCAGTCGAGAAATTTTCCAGCCGCGAAGTTCCTTCCGCGATGGCCGCCAGCATGGCATAGCGATGGGAAATGGATTTGTCTCCGGGCAGGCGGATGGTCCCGGAGATATTTCGGGCAGGGCGAATCAGCACGCTCGAACCC
>Ga0187783_10003844_pt1 | contig 11093 bp, 12 predicted proteins | sample 1015_SJ02_MP02_2_FD_132471 | JGI IMG/M metagenome (GOLD analysis project Ga0187783, IMG submission 132471) | Tropical peat soil microbial communities from peatlands in Department of Meta, Colombia - 1015_SJ02_MP02_20_MG | ecosystem: Environmental > Terrestrial > Soil > Wetlands > Peat | place...
CGAGATTGCGGCGTCGCTCGGCAAGCCGCGGAAACAGATCGTACACCGCGACGAGATCCCAGCGTCCGGCGCGGGCGGCGACGTTGAGATTCTCTTCCACCGTCAGGGTAGTAAAAATCTCGCGTTCCTGCGCCACCCAGCCGATGCCGGAAAGCGCGCGGCGGTGCGCTGGGCGCCGCGTGATGTCTTCGCCGCGCCAGGTGATGCGGCCGCGCGCGATTTGCGTATAGCCCATGATGGTGAGCATCAGCGTCGATTTGCCGACGCCGTTTCTGCCGAGCACGGCGAGGCTGCCGCGCTCCGGCAAGGTGAGGCTGACGCCGTCGAGCACGACGGCTGAGCCATAGCCGGCGCGAACGTCGTCGAAGGCGATCAGCGGCTCAGCCATGCGGCACCTTCCCCATCGCGCGGCCGAGATAGACGGCGCGCACCTGCGGGTCGGCGGCGATCTCGTGCGGCGTGCCTTCGACCAGCACCCGGCCGCCGACCAAGACGATCACCCGCGAGGCGAAGCGAAACACAAGCTCCATGTCGTGCTCGATGAACAGCACCGTGATCGCGCGCGACAGCCCGGCGATGGCCTTAAACAATTCGGCGCTGTCCTCGCGCGGCACGCCGGCCGCCGGCTCGTCGAGCAGCAAGACTTTCGGCCGTGTCGCCATGGCGAGCGCGATCTCCAACAGCCGCTGCTGTCCGTAGGCGAGCTCGCGAGTCGGGCGGTGACAGACGGCGGTGAGCGAAAGCGCCGCCAAAATGTCGTAAGCCTCATCGATCTCGTGACGATAGGCGCTGATCTTGCGCCACCAGGTGTGCACGGCGCGCGTGCGTTCACAGACCGCAAGCGTCACCGATTCGAGCGCGGTGAGATGCGGAAACAGCGCATTGATCTGGAAGGTGCGAACGAGCCCGCGCCTGACCCGCTGCTCGGGCGGAAGCGTGGTGATGTCGGCGCCGTCGAGCACGATGCGTCCGGCATCCGGCCGCAGCATGCCGGTCATGAGATTGATCAACGTCGTCTTGCCGGCGCCGTTCGGGCCGATCAGCGCATAGCGCGCGCCGGCCGGCAGCGTCAGCTCGATATCGGAGGCGACGACCAACGAGCCAAAGCTTTTATTGAGGCCGCGGGCGGACAGCGCGATCTCGCTCACGGCCTATCCTTCGCACGCGCGTAGAGCCGCGACAGCCCGCCGAGGATGCCTCCCGGCATCAGCATCACCACCGCAATCAGAATGAGCCCGATCCAGAAATACCAGTATTGTGGATTGAGCCCGGAGAACTGGTCCCGCGCGATCATGTAGACAGCGGCTCCAATCAGCCCGCCATAAAGCCGGCCGGTGCCGCCCAGGATGAGCATCACCAGTACGTCGGCCGAGCGCTGAAAGCCCAGGACTTCGAGCGAAACGGTTTCAGTCGTCTGTGCCAACAGAGCGCCGGCGATGCCGGCGATCACTGCGGCAATTGTAAAGATCGTGCGGACATGTCCGCGCGTCGCCGCGCCGATCGCCGGCATGCGGGTCGCGTTCTCGCGGATACCACGCAGCGCCAGCCCGAACGGCGAATGGATCAGACGCCGCGCAACCAGGAAAACGACAAACAGCAGCGCCAGCGAATAGGTGTAGGCCGTGTAGCCGTAAAGATCGAAGCGGAAGCGGCCGAGGATCGGCCAGGTGTGGATGCCTTGCAGCCCGTCGGAGCCGCCCGTGAGCCAGCTTGCGCTGTTGGCGATTTCCTGCAGCAGCAAGGCAAGCCCGAGCGTGAGCATGATCAAGGCCAGATGCCGGAAGCGCGCGATGATGAAGCTCGTCAGATAGCCGAACACGCCGGCGGCGATCCCGGCAACGACGAGTCCCGGCAGCGGCTCGCCGAAGCCCCATTTGGACAGGAGCCCCGCCGTGTAGGCGCCAATGCCGAAATAGGCGGCGTGGCCGAGCGAAACGATGCCGCAAAAGCCGAGGATCAGATCGAGCGAAAGCGCGAACAAGGCGGTGATCGCGATCTGGCTCGCCAGCACCAGATAGGACGGCGTGAGAATGAAGGGCAGGAGCGTCGCCAGCCAGAAGGCGATTTCGCCCCATTGCCAGCGGATTTGCGCCTGCAAATAGTCGCGCGGCGGCGCAGGCGCGTGATCAGTCATGGGGCTTTGCCGGCGCATGATCTCGTCCGACAACCGGCTTCCACTTTTCGGGATCATGCGTTAGCGCCTCCCGAACAAACCGAGCGGCCGCCACATCAGAAGCACGATCATCACCAGATAAATGAGCACGGAGCCGATTGCCGGCACGTAATATTTGCCGGCGATGTCGCTGACGCCGAGCACCATGGCGGCGGCGAACGAGCCCGCAATCGAGCCGAGCCCGCCGACCGAGACCACGATCAGCACATAGATCAAATACGTGAAAGCAAAGGACGGATCGAGCCCGACCATGGCGACGGCGAGCGCGCCGCCCAAGCCCGCAAGCCCGCTGCCGAGCGCGAACGTAATGGCGAACAGCACGTCGACATTGATGCCGAGCCCGCGCGCCATGCGCTGATTGTTCACCGCCGCGCGCACCTGCGCGCCAAAGCGGGTGGCTTCGATGCCGGCGATCAGCGCAATCGTGATGCAAAGCGCGACCGCGATCAGAAACAGCCGGTAGGCCGCAAAATTCAGTCCGGCGAACACGAACGAGCCGCGCAAATACGCTGGCAGCTGCAGCGGCTGCTGATCGGTGCCATAGATGTAGGCGGCGGCCGCGATCGACACGAACACCACTCCGATCGTGAGCAGGCACTGTTCCAGATCGCTGGCGCGATAGAAGCGGCGGAAGAACAGGCGTTCCAGCACCACGCTGACGGCCGCTGCGGCGACGAACGCGACCGGCAGCGTCGCCAGGAACGGCCAGCCGAGCGCATTCATCAAGGTCACGGTCACATAGCCGCCGAGCATGGCGAAGCTGCAATGCGCCAGGTTGACGAAGTTCATCATCCCGAGCGTCACCGACAGGCCGACCGAGAGCAGGAACAACAGCATCCCGTAAGCCAGCCCATCGAACAGCACGCCGAAGACTGGAGGCATGAGCGGCAGCCCTAAAGGCCGGTGCAACGCGCTTTAGTGCTTCATGCGCTCCTTCACCGGATCCTTGACGTTCTCGACCTTGTCGATTTCCACGTTGAGAAGCTGGTCGCCGACTTTCTCGACCTGGAAGATATGCACAGTCTGAATGATGTCGCGGGTTTGCGGATCGATGGTGATTGGCCCGCGCGGGCTTTGCCAGCTCATGCCCTTGGCGGCGGCGATCAACGCTTCGCCGTCGGCGTTGCCGCCGGTCTTTTGCAGCGCTTCGTAGATGAGCCGCGCGCCGTCATAGCCGCCGATCGAGTAGATGTCCGGATTGCGGTGAAACTCCTCATTGTAGGCTTTGACGAACTCGTGATTGAGCGGCGTGTCGATGTTGGAATCGTAGTTGCTGACGGTGATGATGCCGATCGCGACTTCACCCATGCTCTTGCGCGCGCTTTCGAAGGCGAGCGCATCCTGACCCAACACCTTGATCTTCGTCGGATCGATGCCGCGTTCGGCCAGCGCCTTGCCGACGGCGGCGGGCTGGGCGCCGCCGGGAATCCAAATATAGATCGCGTCCGGATTGGCGTCCTTGGCGCGCTGCACGAAGGCGGAGAAATCCGGATTGGCGACCGGGAAGCGCACCGAGCCGACGATCTCCCCGCCCGCTTCCTTGAAGCCGGTATGGAAGGCGCCTTCGGCGTCGATCCCGGGCCCGTAATCGGACACCATGGTGTAAGCGGTTTTCACCCCGTGCTTGGCCGCCCAGGTGCCGATCGTCTGATTGAGCTGCGGCGTGGTCGTCGAGGTGCGGGCGATGTAGGGCGATTTGGTGGTGATGATCGAGGTGGCTGCATTCATCACCACCATGAACTTCTTGGCCTCGGCGGAGATGTCGGCCACCGCAAGCGCATTCGGCGTCAGCGCAAAGCCCGCGAAAATGTCGGCGTGATCGCGCACGATCAGTTCCTGCGCCAGTCTTTTGGCGAGATCGGGCGCAACGCCGCCAACGTCCTTGCGGATGAATTCGAGCTTCTTGCCGGCAACGGTGTCGCCGTGCTGCTTCACATAGAGCTTGATGCCATTGTCGAGCTGAATGCCGGTGTCGGCGAACTGACCCGAATACGGGTTGATGATGCCGATCTTGATGGTGTCCTGAGCGAGCGCCGGGCTGCCGGCAATGGCGAGCGCCGCCGCCAGTCCCGCAAGGCCGCAGTGAAGTTTTTGCATCGTTTCCTCCCAATTTTATTGTGCTCAGGTCCGGTGTCGCGCTTATCCTCCTTCAGCTTTGCAGCGAGCGCAACGCGCTCTTGCGCCGCTATGCGCCGGTGGGCCACGGCCCTTTTCAGCGGCCGTAAACCCGGTCACAAGGGGCGCCTCAGGAGTTAAGGTTTTCGCATGGACCCACATCCGACCGGCGCCGAAACCGTCGACCAGGCCGAAGTGGCTCGCTTCTCGCGGCTCGCCGCCGAGTGGTGGGACCCGCGCGGGCCGATGGCCGCTTTGCACAAATTCAATCCGGTCCGGCTCGCCTATATCCGCGACCGGGCGGCCGAGCGCTTCGGCCGCGATGCGCGCAGCCTCGACAGCCTTGCGGGCTTGCGCCTGCTCGATATCGGCTGCGGTGGCGGCATCCTGTGCGAGCCGCTGGCGCGGCTGGGCGCCTCCGTTCTCGGGGTCGATCCTTCGGCAGAGAACATCGCCGTGGCGCGGGCCCATGCTGCGAGATCGGGCCTTCCATCGATTACCGCGATTCGACCGCCGAAGCGCTGGCCGAAGCAGGCGAAACGTTCGACATCGTTCTTGCCATGGAAGTGGTCGAGCATGTCACCGATGTCGGCCTCTTCATCGGACGCGCCGCCGCCATGGTGAAGCCCGGCGGGCTTCTGTTCGTGGCTACGCTCAACCGCACGGCGAAGAGCTTCGCGCTCGCCATTGTGGGCGCCGAATATATTCTGCGCTGGCTGCCGCGCGGCACCCATCAATGGGACAAGTTCGTCACCCCCAACGAGCTCGAAATCGCGATCGAGCAGGGCGGCCTGTGCATCAGCGGCGCGACCGGCGTCATCTACAATCTCCTCGCCGACCGCTGGCAGCTCTCGCGCGACATGGACGTCAATTACATGGTGGTCGCGGAGAGGGCTGCGTGACGCAATCGGTCACGCCCTGGCTGTGGGCCGTCTTCACCGTCATCGCCGCCTTCATGCAGACGCTGCGCAACGCCATGCAGCGGGAGCTTACGGGTAAGCTCGGCACCGTCGGCGCGACGCATGTGCGCTTTCTGTTCGGCTTTCCGTTTGTGATCGTTTTCCTGCTCGGCGTCATACTGGCGACCGGCGCGCCCCTGCCGCATCCGCGCTTGCTGTTCTGGCCGTGGGTGATCCTCGGCGCCTTCGCCCAAGTCGCTGCCACCGCGCTCATGCTTGCCGCCATGGGCGAGCGCTCGTTCGTAGTGACCATCGCCTACATCAAGACGGAACCGATCCAGGTCGCCGTGTTCGGCCTCGTTTTTCTCGGCGACGTGCTGACGCTGCCGATGATGACCGCGATCATCGTCGCCACCTCGGGCGTCGTAATCATGTCGACCAAGCGCGGCGGCATGATCGGCGGCATCAAGCCAACCCTGGTCGGCCTTGCCTCCGGCGGCATGTTCGCGCTGTCGGCGATCGGCTTTCGCGGCGCCATTCTCGATCTCGCCCTGCCGAATTACGTGATGGCGGCGACGTTCACGCTCGCCGTCGGCATCGCCATGCAGGCGGTGGTCTTGTCGTTCTATCTGGCGCTGCGCAGCCCCGCGGTCATGTTCGCGATCCTCCGTGCCTGGAAGCCTTCGCTGTCCGCGGGCTTTGCCGGCGCCGTCGCCTCGCAATTCTGGTTCTTGGCCTTTGCGCTCGCGACTGCGGCAAGCGTGCGTACGCTGGCACTGATCGAAGTTCTCTTCGCGCAGCTCGTCGCGCGCTTCGCGTTCGGCCAGCGTACCTCCGCGCGCGAGGCGCTCGGCATGCTGCTCGTCGTCGCCGGGGTCGCGTTGTTGCTGTGGGCTTATTGAACTCTCGTCCCGTCCAAACAAATATTCCGATTGCAGCCTTGTAAATCGCATGCGCAGACTCACTCTGAAGAGCGAGTCAAATCCGCTCGCTGTGTGATAGCGAGGTGGCGCGCGGTCGCAGCTGGCCAGCCTCGAACGATTGGAACACCGAATTGCGATAAATCAAGTTGAAGCAGGACATTCTTTTCTAACTGCTAAGCTCTGATCTAGCGCGGCGACGATCGTCGCGCGCTGGACAGCGATCGTCAGACGACCGACCTCACGACGGAGGCCATCATGGCAAAGACCGTGGACAACGACCCGCAACCGATCAAGGGCGACCGAGGTGCGACAATCCTTGGCCCCCGCAACGTCCCGCTCGAACGCGAAAATCCCGATCTGCTCGCTTCGCCCTACACGGATTCCGGCACTATCCCCAATCTCAAATTTTCGTTCGCTGCCGCACGCAATCGCCTCCTGAGCGGCGGCTGGGCGCGCGAGGTCACGGCGCGTGAATTGCCAATAGCTACCGAACTTGCGGGCGTGAATATGCGCCTGAAACCGGGCGGCATCCGCGAGATGCATTGGCACAAGGAGGCCGAATGGGCCTACATGCTCGCCGGCCGGGCGCGCATTACCGCTGTCGACGAGCAGGGACGCACTTTCATCGACGATGTCGGCGTCGGCGACCTTTGGAATTTCCCCTCGGTGATACCGCATTCCATTCAGGGACTCGAAGAGGGCTGCGAGTTTCTCCTGGTATTCGACGATGGCAACTTTTCTGAGAATGAGACCTTTTTGATTACCGATCTGTTCGCGCACACCCCGCGCGACGTGCTTGCCAAGAACTTCGGTGTCGGCGAGGCGGCGTTCGCCAACATCCCGGTCGACTACGAGCACGACCGCTACATCTTTGCCGGCGAAGTCCCCGGTCCGAAAGAAGACGACGCCGTTCCGTCAGCCGCGGGCATCGTGCCGCAGACTTTCAGTCACCGCATGATGGAGCAGGAACCCATCAAGGTGGACGGCGGCTGGGTGCGCATCACCGACTCCACCAATTTTCCGGCGGCGTCCACGATCGCTGCGGCGTTGGTGAACGTCGACCCGGGCGCAATGCGCGAGCTGCACTGGCACGCGCATGACGAGTGGCAATACTACATTTCGGGCCATGCGCGCATGACAGTGTTTGCCTCTGGCGGCAAGGCGCGGACCTTCAACTATCAGGCCGGCGATGTCGGCTATGTCCCGCATGGGATGGCCCACTATGTTCAGAATCTCGGTGCCGAGCCGTTGCGCTTCCTTGAAATGTTCCGCAGCGCGCGCTTCATGGATGTCTCGCTCAATCAATGGATGGCGCTGACGCCTCCGGAACTGGTGCGGGCGCATCTGAACTTGGACGCAAGGACGATGGCCGGCCTGCGCAAGGACAAGCCGGTCATCGTCAAATAGCGGTCGGTTGTGGCAGTGGGCCGGTTAAATCACCCGCCCCTGCGAAGCGGAGGAGGGAGGGCCCCCCTTCGGTTCGGTTCACTCGCCAGCTCCCGCGTTGCGGGGGAGAGGAAAACAAGCGCCTCAATTAAATTCGTCCGGCAGCACCGGCAGCGGAGCGAAGGCGATGCCTTCCTCGTCCAGTTCCTTGGCCTCTTCCGGCGTCGCTTCGCCGTAGATCGAGCGGTGCTCGGTCTCGCCGTAATGGATCTTGCGCGCCTGTTCGGGAAAGCGCGGCCCCACATAGTCCGCGTTCTTGACGATATGCTCGCGCAGCTCTTTGAGCTTCTTGCGCAGCTCGCGTTCCGGCGGCGACATCACCGCCACCGGCGCCTGCGGAGCGGGCGGAGCCGCTGCAGTCGGGGCCGGCTTGACGGGTTCGTCGGGGGCCTCGCTGCGCGAAAGCCGCGGCGCCATGATCGCCTTTTCCACCTTGATGGAGTCGCACACCGGACAGGCGATCAGCGAGCGCTTGGCCTGCTTGTCGTAGGCCGCCGAGTTGGCGAACCAGCTCTCGAAGGTGTGGCCCTTATCGCAGTGCAGCGCGTAGCGGATCATAGCGAGCCCCGCACCGCGCGCAGATGTGTCGGCTCCGCCATTGGCTCGATCACTTCGAAGCGGCGGCCGTGCAGCAGCGAAGGGATGCGCCCGCGGGCAACGGCGACCGCGGCCGGATCCACATCGGCGAGAATGACTCCCGGCTCGTTGCCGGCCTCGGCAACCACCTGGCCCCAGGGATCGACCACCAGCGAATGACCGAATGTTGCACGGCCGTTTTCATGCTTGCCGCCTTGTGCGGCGGCGAACACGAATGAGCCATTCTCGATGGCGCGTGCGCGCATCAGCACATGCCAATGCGCTTCGCCGGTCTGCTGCGTGAAAGCCGCTGGGATGGCCAGGAACGACGCGCCGGCCTCGGCAAGCGCACGGTAAAGCGCCGGGAAACGCAGATCGTAGCAGACCGTCATGCCAAGCCGGCCCCAAGGCAGGTCGGCCAGCACCGCCAATTCGCCGGGCCGGAAATTATTCGACTCGCGGTAGCTCTCGCCGCTGGCGAGATCGACGTCGAACATGTGGATCTTGTCGTAGCGCGCCACGATATCGCCGTGCCGGTCGACCAGGAACGAGCGGTTCACCGCCTTGTCGTGCGAGACTTTGATCGCGAGCGAGCCGATATGCAGATAAATCGCATGCTTGCGCGCGGTCTCGCGCAAGGCCGCCAAGGCCGGGTCGCGCTCTTCCTCGCTGATCGCGGCGAACAGCCGTTCGCGCTTGATCTCCATGATGTTGGTCATTTCCGGCGTCAGCACATAGTCCGCGCCGACCCGCGCCGCCTGCTCGACCAGGCTGCATGCCGTGGCGAGATTGGCCGCCGGCTCGAGCCCGGAGCGCATTTGCACCAGTCCCACTTTGAAAGCTGAATTTCGTGCAGCGCTCATGCCGGCCGTTCCTCGCCTTGCAACAGCGGATCGAGTTCGCCCGCATCCTCCAGCGCATAAAGCTCGTCGCAGCCACCGATATGCTTCGAGCCGATGAAGATCTGCGGAAGTGTGTCGCGCCCCTGCGATCGTTCGGTCATTTCCCGGCGCACATCCGCATTCCCCGTGACATCGATCTCACGGAAGGCCACCCCTTTGCGGGACAGGAGCTCCTTCGCGTAATGGCAGTAGGAGCAGAATTTTCTTGTGTAGATGTCAACAGAAGCCATAACCAGCCGTTACGTTCACGACTTTCCTAAGTTTATCAACTCTTTATATGGATGTTCGCCCCGGCTCGGCAACCCTGGCGAACACCAGCACATCGACGTTCCTGGCGCCAGCCCGTAGCAGCGCCTTGGCGCATCCCTCAACGGTAGCGCCCGAAGTCAGCACATCGTCGACCAGAACGAGCCTGCGCCCCATCACTTCGCCCTTGCCGTCCGGCGGCACGCGGAAAGCGCCTTGGATGTTGGCCGCGCGCTGGGTGCGCGAGAGACCGACCTGCTGGGCTGTAAATTTCACCCGTTTGAGCGCGCGGGCCGCGATCGGCACGCCGCTTCCTTTGGAAACGGCGGCGGCCAGTGCGGCCGATTGATTGAAACGCCGCGCCCAGTGCCGCCGCCAGTGCAGCGGCACCGGTACCAGCGCGTCCGCCTCGGCCAGAAGTTCGCAGCCGGCTTGCGACAGCCAGCGGCCCATCATCGGCGCCAGATCGAGCCGGTCACCGTATTTGAGCGCATGCACCAGCGCGCGCGATATGTCGTCGAAACGCACGGCGGCGCGGGCGCGCTGGTAAGCCGGCGGGTCGGCGATCGCTTCCATCGACAGGATGCCGGGGCCGGGATCGTAGACGAACGGAATGCCGAGCCGTTCGCAATAAGGCCGGCTGATGAACGAGAGCTTCGACCAGCAGGCCGGGCAGAGCCCTTCACCTTCGACCGGCTCGCGGCACACCGCGCAGAGCCGCGGCAAGGCGAGATCGAGCGCCGCGCGGAAGAGTGCGCGGGCGCTTTCTCCAACGCGCTTAAGCCGCGGAAGTACGGCGATGCTGCCCAGTTCCCCCATGAGGGAACGCTACCCGCCCGCGCCGGCGTTGTGAAGCTGTGGTCTTTCCCGGAGGCGGTGTGAGACAATTGCCCATGCCTGAGGCGTCACCAAGCCCGCTGATCTTCGATCGCCTGCTGCTGCGCGCGCGCCAGCGCCGCGCTGTGGCGGCCGGCCCGGAGACCTTTCTGCTCGACCGCGTCGCTGCCGATCTTGCCGAGCGGCTGGCCGCAGTGCTGCGCCGCTTCGATCGTGTGCTCGATCTCGGTACGCCGGGTGACGCGGTGCGTGCGGCGCTCTGCGGCCTTTCTTCGATCGGCACCGTTATTTCGGCGCGCTCGACTATTTCGGCGCGCTCGACGCCGCCTGAATGTGTAGCGGGCAAAGCGTGCTTTGTCGTCGCCGACGAGGAGGCGTTGCCGTTTGATGCCGCCGTCTTCGATCTCGTGGTCTCAGCGCTGTCGCTGCAATTCGTCAACGATCTGCCGGGCGCGCTCGTGCAGATCCGCCGCGTGCTCAAGCCCGACGGTTTGTTTGTTGCGGCGCTCGCCGGCGGCGACACGCTCACCGAGTTGCGGCAATCCTTCGCCGCCGCCGAGAGCGAGATCGAGGGCGGCCTCTCGCCGCGCGTCGCGCCGTTCGCCGATGTGCCCGATCTCGGCGCGCTGCTCCAGCGCGCAGGCTTTGCGCTGCCGGTCACCGACGTGGATCGGATCACGGTCCGCTACGACTCCGCGTTCGCGCTGATGCACGATCTGCGCCGCATGGGCGCGACCAATACGCTTCTCGACCGCCGCCGTGTTTCGCTCCGGCGCGCGACCTTGGTGCGCATGGCCGAGTTTTACGCCGAGCGCTTTGCCGATGCCGACGGCCGCCTGCGTGCGACGTTCGAGATCGTCTGGCTGTCGGGTTGGGCGCCCCACCCGAGCCAGCAGCAGCCGCTCCGGCCCGGCTCGGCGCGAGCGCGGCTCGCGGATGCGCTCGGCACGCAGGAGATCTCGACCGGAGAAAAGGC
>Ga0187783_10003846_pt1 | contig 11088 bp, 11 predicted proteins | sample 1015_SJ02_MP02_2_FD_132471 | JGI IMG/M metagenome (GOLD analysis project Ga0187783, IMG submission 132471) | Tropical peat soil microbial communities from peatlands in Department of Meta, Colombia - 1015_SJ02_MP02_20_MG | ecosystem: Environmental > Terrestrial > Soil > Wetlands > Peat | place...
CGGCGCGCTACCCGGAGGTCACCCCGGCTTATGGGTTCTATTACGGAGCCGGGCTGCAGTGGCGTAACATCCTGCCGCATTGGGATGTCGGCATCGACTTCCGCTACGCTTCCAAGGTCGACCAGGTAAAACCGCCGCCGCCGCCGGAAGGTCAGTCCTATGGCTACCACGACATCACTTTCTGCACCCTGTACGTATCGCGCAAATTCTAAGCCCCGTTGGCCACCGTGATTGTTGCTCCTACCGCACCGCTGACTCCGACGGTGTTCTTCTTCTGCCGTCTGGGCGACATGGTCATGGTTACCCGGATGCTGAACCTGCTGCATCGGCGCTATGGACGACCGTGTCAGGTCATCGGCACCGGATCCTGGACGGCGAGCACCTACACGGGGAACCCCGATGTCGCGGATGTCTGGGCCTTCCATCGCCACCTGCCGTTTCCGCTCGATGCAGCCTGGCGTCCGGTGCGTCGCGCGTTGCGCGCCAGCGCACCGGGTCCGATCTATGTGTGTGAGCGTCACTACCGGCAGTTGCCGCGCATTCACCGTATGCTGCGTCTGAGTGGCATTGACCTGGGGCGTTGCGTGTTTCTCAGCGACCGACCCGTCAAGGGACCCGTCCCGCAGACCGACCACCTGGTCGACCGCCTGGTCGCCCTCGGTGCACACACGCCGGCTAACCTGCAGGCCACGGACTATCCGGTACCGGCGAACGCGACGTTGGATGGCCCGCGCCTGTACGTGCTGGAGTCGGAACGCACCGAACGCGACGCGTGGCTTCGCTCGCGGGGGGTCATCGGGCGCGAGCTCATCCTCGTCCAGCCCGGGAATCATCGCACCATGGCGCCGCGCCGCGCACGCTGGCGTCGCCTCAATACCGATGACAAGTCGTGGCCGTCTGCGCGTTGGGCTGAGCTGCTGCAGCGAATTCACCGCGAGCGTCCGCAGGCGGTCCTGTTGCTGCGCGGCTCCGCCGAAGAAATGCCAATGCTGCAGGAGATACAGGCGGCGACGCAGCTGACGAGCACCGTCACCGCCGCCACGACTCTGCGGCAGCTCTATGCGCTATGCGAGGTAGCGAGCAGTATGGTGTCGGTCGATAGCGGACCGGCGCACGCCGCGGCAGCGCTCAGTGTGCCGCTCGTGGTGCTCTATGGCGCCGAGTCGCCACGCTACTGGTTGCCACGCAGTCCAAGCGGGTCGCCGGTCGTCGGCGTCGGCGGACCCCCGGCATCCCACCGTGCCGATCAGGTGTGCGTCGATGCGCTCTTCGGTGCCTGGTACAGGGTCGCCATGAAGGCGCCGCCGGCCCTCCCCGCGTGCGAAGCGCAGGTCACGCACGGCACGCAGCGACCTGGTGCGGACGCCCCCTCCGCTTCTTCGCCTGCTGGAAAATGAGCCTGAGCCAAGGCGTGAAGTGAAAGATGCTCATCAGCGCGTACATCGGAACCATTCCGGTCAACTGAGACGTATGCATCGCGGAGCACCACATCTGACGGGCGCCGGTGTCAACGATGCCTGTAACGACCGCCATCAATGCAAAGGTCGGCGCGGCCGCGAGCGATAGAAAGTCCGCTGTGCGCAACGACACGGGTTTCCTCATGGCCGTGGGCCTTCCCTTCAGGTCTGCGTGCGGCAGGAAGAGCCAGGCGGCGGCGCTGCCTTCACCCCCGCTGCAGGCTCGTAGCGGTCGTGATGGCGCACCCACGCCATCGGGCCATCGCGCTCGTCGCGGCCTTTCGGGGTGAGATCGAGCAGGTTGTAGGTGCCCATCATGGCCTCCACGCCCCGCCGGTAGGTCGAATAGGTGTGGAAGACCACATCCGCGTGGTCCTTGTAGAACACGCTGATGCCGGGCAATTCCTCGCACTCGAACGGCTGCGTGCCGTAGTTATAGTAGACCGGCCCCTTTGCCTCTTCCGGCGTGAAGCTCACGTGGAAGTCGTGGTTGAAGTCGCTGCCGAACGAAGAGACCCACTTGAACGTCCACCCCATCCGCCGCCGGAAGCGTTCGATCTCGGCCAGCGGCGCGCGCGAGATGGCGACAAAGGTGACGTCCCGATGCGCCAGATGCACGTTCATGCCGTCGGTGTGATCGGCCATGAAGGAGCAGCTCGGGCAACCTTGCTCCCACCCCGGGCCGAGCATGAAATGCTGCACCATCAGCTGCCGGGCGCCCTCGAAGAGATCGGCGAGCGTGCGTCTGCCCTCGGGCGCGTCGAAGGCGTAGACCTTGTCCATGCGCACCCAGGGCAGCGCACGCCGCTCGCGGGCAACCTGGTCGCGCAGGTGTGTGAGCTCCTTCTCGCGCGCAAGCAGCTCCTTGCGCTCCGTGATCCACTCCTCCCGCGAGATGACGGGGTGGTTCCCGATGCTCGATTCGCTCGTAACGTTCATGATGTGCTCCTGACTATTTGCAACGCCGCACGGCATGAGCCCTTACGCTCGCTGCGCCGCCCTGGGGCTGTTTGCCGTCCCGTCGAGACAGGCTACGCAATCGGCAGCAAGACCGGGAGTAACAAGATCGTCGTGATTCCCGCCGGCGGCGGGAAACCGAAGCCGACTCTCATCGCTGTCACGCCCCCCCGCCTGGAAATTCGCTGGCCTTGCATACGTGCGGTAGAGCCACAGGAGCAGAGCGAGCAGCGAGCCGCCGGGCAGCAAGAGCTCGATCGCCAGGTAAGGGCCGAAGGTGCGACAGGCTGCGATGACTTTCAGTGCAAGGGTTTTCACGATCGTTTGTCCTATGGCCGCTGCCCGTACGAAAGTGCTGCCTCACGTGTAGAACTGCCGCGGCACGTGAAACTCATCGGTCCCGTTACAGACTCTGGGTGTCGAACAAGAACACCTCGACATCACTCGCATGGCGGGCGAGCTGCAGCCGATCGGCCGCGCATGCGCGTCCGCACTCGGACATGAATGCCGCATTGATGTCAGAGAGTGAGTCGAAGTGCAGGGTCGCCACTGAATGAACCGCGCGCGCCCCGTAGAGCGAAATGATCGGACCCCGATTCGCCTCGAGCTTCCGCAAGCCCGGCAGCCGTCTGACGAGCGGCACGTGAACTTCAAAATAGTGCCGGTCGAATGCCGCCGGATTCCTCGGCGTCTTGTAGATCACGATCATCTGAGCCATCTCAATCTCCGGGGTCGGACGACTGGATCGACGTGTTCGCGAATCGGTTGTGCGATAAATTACTCGTTGCCTGACGAATGTTGAGAGTGACAAGTGTGTCGGGATTTCGATGGACTCATTGATCACAGCAGCGGCGCGCGCACTCGCTACGGGTGATCCTCTTGGCGCCTTGAAGCGAATCGCCCTGCGGGATGATCCCCCGGCGCTTGCGCTGCGCGGCATTGCCATGGCGCAGCTCGGCGACCTCATCAGAGCGAAGGCTCTGTTGCGGCGTGCGGCGCGTGGCTTTGGCCCGAAGGAGCCGCTGGCCCGCGCCCGCTGCGTCGTGGCCGAGGCCGAAGTCGCACTCGCCGCGCGGGAGCTCAAGTGGTCGGCGAAGTCGCTCGAGGCAGCGCGCACGGCGCTCGAAGAGCACGGCGATCGCGCCAATGCGGCGCAGGCACGGTATCTCGAGGTCCGGCGTCTGGTACTGATCGGGCGCCTTGACGAAGCCGACAGGATCCTCACCGCACTCGATCCCGGGAAGCTGTCGCCCTCGCTCCAGGTCGTGCACCAGCTCGCGATTGCGGGAATCGCCACGCGGCGTTTGCGGATCCGAGTAGCTCGCGATGCACTCGCTGCGGCGCGGCGGGCTGCGCGACGGGCGGGAATCCCGGCGCTGACCGCGGAGGTTGAAAGCGCTGCCCGGGTGCTCACCGCGCCAGCCGCCCGTGTAAGCGGCGATGGCAAGGATCGACTGCTCCTGCTCGAGGATGTCGAGGCCCTGAACACGTCCGGGGCCCTCATCGTGGACGCGTGCCGCTTCGTCGTGCGCGACGCAACCACTGCGGTCTCGCTCACAAGGCGCCCGGTGCTGTTTGCGCTTGCACGAGCGCTCGGCGAGGCATGGCCGCTCGACGTATCGAGGGAGACCCTTGTGGCACGGGCGTTTCGCGGCAAACGCGCGGATGAATCCTATCGCGCGCGGTTGCGGGTTGAGCTCGGGCGGCTGCGCAGGGAGCTGAGGAGACTCGCGCGGGTGAGTGCCACTCAGCGGGGCTTTGCGCTCACCCCGCGCGCGGCAATTGAGGTCGTGGTGCTGGCGCCACCAATGGACGATGCCAACGCGGCCGTGCTCGGCTGCCTCACCGATGGTGAGTCATGGTCGAGCTCGGCGCTCGCGCTGGCTCTTGGAACCGGCCAACGTACGATCCAGCGCTCGCTCGAAGCGTTGGCGGCGGACGGCAAGGTGCAGGCATTCGGCCGCGGGCGCACGCGGCGCTGGGTGACGGGCCCTCCACCGGGATTCACGACGACTTTGTTACTCCCGGCTCCGATCTCCTAGAGACTAGGATGCAGCCATGAAGAGATCAGCGGCCGAAATCCTTCGTGAGTACACATTCCCGGGCGTCGAGCATGTGCACGGCGTGTCTTACGACGGTCGGCAAGTCTGGTTTGCCGCCGGGGAGACGCTCAAGTCCTTCGATCCTGCGAGCGGTAGGGCATTGCGATCCTTCGACGTCGCCGCGCATGCCGGGACCGCGTTCGATGGGCAACACCTGTTTCAGATCGCGGAGAATCGCATCCAGAGAATCGATCCGGCGACCGGACAGGTCCTCTCCACCATACCGGCACCGGGCGGTGGCCGCGACTCGGGGCTCGCCTGGGCCGAGGGGACGCTGTGGGTCGGACAGTACCGCGATCGGAAAATCCATCAGATCGACCCGCACACAGGAGAGATTCTGCGCACGATCGAATCCAACCGCTTCGTGACCGGTGTCACCTGGGTCGATGGAGAGCTGTGGCACGGCACGTTGGAGGCAGGCGAGAGCGAGCTGAGACGGGTCGATCCCCAAACGGGTAAGGTGCTGGAGAAGCTCGATATGCCAACGGGAGTGCACGTGTCGGGACTCGAATCCGATGGCGGCGAGCGATTCTTTTGTGGAGGTGCGACGAGCGGAAAGGTGCGAGCGGTCCGCCGCCCACGTCGCGCTTCGCGGGTGGAATGAGCGTCCCTGGGCAGGCTCAAGCGTAAGCGCATCCGCAGCGCGGCAGCGCGATTCGGCAAACCTTCGAAACGATAGCTTCGGCGCAGCCCTGGCAAGCCGCTCCTCCGGATCGCCATCCCCTTTGGCTCGCGATCAACCACGTCGCGCCGCCAGCAGTCGCTGCGAATCGCGATGTCAACACGATCAGGTACAGTGACTACCCTCAAGGTGCCTTGCGCCAGGGCGGTATCGACCGCAGGTGAGGCTGGGGGTGGTGACCATGAAGGAAAGATCCGCGATCCGGCCGAAACTAAGCGTGCCGACTGATGTGCGCAAAGCAGCGATCAAGGGACATCGATGAGTCGCTACGACGCCATCATCATCGGCACTGGACAAGCCGGGCCGTCCCTTGCTGAGCGATTGGCAAAGGCGGGCCAGCGAGTCGCCATCATCGAGCGCGGACGATTCGGAGGTACCTGCGTCAACAATGGCTGCACGCCCACGAAGACACTCATCGCGAGCGCCTACGTCGCGAGACTCGCACAAAGAGCAGCCGAGTACGGCCTGAGGGCTGGCGGTCGGCTCGTGGTGGATATGGCCCGTGTCAAGGCCAGGAAGGATGCACTAGTCGATTCTTCGAGAACGTCCCTGGAGAACTGGCTGCGCTCGCTGCCCGATGTGACCGTATACGCAGGCCACGCGCGATTCGTCGATGCACACACCGTCGCGGTGGGTGCGGATCGCCTGACAGGGGAGCGGATCTTCATCGATGTCGGCGGGCGGCCACACGTGCCCAACCTCCCCGGCCTGGAGCAGGTCTCCTGGCTGACGAACGAGAGCATGATGGACGTCGACTTTCTGCCCGAGCACCTGCTCATCGTGGGCGGCAGCTACGTCGGCCTGGAATTTGGACAGATGTATCGCCGGTTTGGCAGCAAGGTCACGATCGTCGAAATGGCCCCGCGGCTCATTGGCAGGGAGGATGCGGATGTTTCGGACGCAGTTCGAGAGATTCTCGCCGCGGAAGAAATCGAGATCCGCCTCGACGCCAAATGCATAGCGCTCGAAGCCACGCAAAGCGGAGTCCTGCTGAGGCTGGACTGTGCCACCGGTGAGCCTGTCGCCGCAGGGACCCAGGTGCTGCTCGCCGTGGGCCGCGTACCCAATACCGATGACCTGGGTCTGCGCGCCGCGGGAATCGAAACCGACGCGCGCGGTTACATCAGGGTCGATGAGGCGTTGAGGACGAGTGCCGAGAACGTCTACGCTTTGGGCGACTGCAACGGGCGCGGCGCTTTCACACATACTGCGTATAACGATTACGAAATTGTCGCTGACAACCTGTTAAACGGCACCAATCGCAAAGTCGGCGACCGCATACCGATCTACGGTCTTTTCACCGACCCGCCGCTCGGTCGTGTCGGCCTGAGCGAGGCTGAAGCGCGGCGGGCAGGGTACCGGCTGCTGATTGGACGCATGCCCATGACGCGCGTTGCGCGAGCTCGCGAAAAAGGCGAGACCCAGGGCTTCATGAAAGTGCTGGTGGATGCAGACAGCAAACACATTCTCGGTGCCGCTATTCTCGGTGTGGGCGGCGACGAAGCCGTGCAGTCCCTGGTGGATGCCATGTACGGGCATCTCCCCTACACCGAGGTACAGCATGGCGTTCGCATCCACCCGACCGTGTGCGAGCTGCTTCCGACAGTCTTGAGCGAGTTGGCACCCGCGTGAAGGGCGATTGCCCCGCGGCTCGCGCTGATGTACGTCCATGAAGTTCGGCGTACTGGCACTCGATTATGATGGAACGATTGCGCGAGACGGGGTGCTATCGCCCGACATCAAGCCTGCCATCGCCGAGGCACGTGCCCGCGGAATCGTTGTCATCATCGTAACGGGTCGAATACTCTCGGACCTGCGGCGCGTGTCGGGAGACCTCAACTTTGTCGACGCTGTGGTCGCCGAGAATGGAGCCGTTCTCGCATTTCCCAACGGCCGGACGCGGACTCTCGCTCGTCCTCCGCCGCAAATCTTTCTTGACCAATTGCGGCGCCGCGGAGTCGCATTCACATCGGGCCAATGCATTGTCGAGGCAGATGCCGGCACGGCGCCCGTAATCCTCGCGACCATCCGCGACCTGCAGCTGGCGCTCGTAATTCTGTTCAACCGCGGCCGGCTCATGCTGCTGCCACAAGCGATCAGCAAAGGCACCGGCCTGCGAGAGGCGCTGCACATCCTTCGTCTTTCGTCCCACAATGCGATCGCGATCGGCGACGCAGAAAACGACCAGGCCCTGCTCGCGGAATGCGAGTTCGCCGCCGCCGTAAGCTGGGGCAGCACGAGGTTGCAGGCTGAGGCGGATCAGGTGGTGAAGGGTGACGGGCCGAGCGCTGTAGCCGCTTACATTCGCCGGGTCGCAACGCAGCTGCGGCTGCCCGCCAGCCGCAGCGGCCGCCATCGACTCACTCTCGGCACAGAGCGCAACGGACGAACCGTCACCAGCGACGTGCGTGACGTAAACGTACTGATCGTCGGAGAATCGCAATCCGGCAAGTCGTGGGCCGCGGGTCTTCTTTGCGAGCAATTCATCTTACAAGGCTATAGCCTGTGCGTCATCGATCCGGAAGGCGACTACGGGGGGCTGGCGGCGCTGCCCGGCGTGCTGGTGTTAGGAGACCCCGACCGCCCGCCTGAGATACCCGAGGTGGCCCGTGCCATCCGACATTTCGACCTGAGCGTGGTGGTGGATCTTTCGCGCGTACATCTGCAGGAGAAAATCGACTATTTGAAAGCGCTACTGCCGATGCTGGCGGCCGTCCGCCGCACGACCGGCTTACCGCATCGGATAGTCGTGGATGAAGGTCATTACTTCCTCGACGAAACGACCAGCAAGCAGCTCCTGGACATGGAGCTGAACGCGTACACGATTGTCACCTATCACCCCTCCAACCTGGTGCCCGACATCCGCGGCGCGATCGATGTCGTCATTGCGAAGCGACTCACCGATGCTCACGAGGTCGAAACATTGCTCGCGATCGCGAGCAACCCGACCGTGGCGCGCGAAAGTCTGGCCACCCTGAGTGAGTTATCCACGAACGAGGCTCTGCTTCTTACCAAGGAGGCAAGCGAAGGCCCGCGGCGATTCACGCTGCTGCCGCGTCTGACGGCGCATGTTCGCCACCGGGAAAAGTATTTCGATTTTGACGTCGTCCCTCAACAGGCATTTGTGTTCACCGAAAACGGCAGACCGATCGGCTTTCCCGCCAGGTCGTTAAAAGAGTTCACAGGGCTTCTGCAGAGTTGTCCGGCGAGCTCGCTCGGCGAGCACGCCCGACGCGGAGATTTCTCGCGCTGGGTGGGGGATGTCTTCCATGATCACTCTCTGGCCTCCGACATCCGCAAGGTCGAGCAGCGATACCGCCTGCACCTCCTGGACGATGTGCGCCAACCGATCACATCGCTCATCCTGGAACGCTACGTGGCTCCGCAGGAAGCGTCACCAGGCCGGGAGCACTCTGCGGCGGTCGCGGTTTAGGCTTCGCTGTGCGCCGCTCCGGTGCCACGTACCCATGCAAGGCGAAATGCACTCAACGGCCGCCCGAATAGTCGGCGCAGCGCCGCAGGGCTCCTGAGCGTGCTTATCTATGGGTGCCGGCGAATCTGATCACGACACAAGCTCGGCGAATCTGCCGAGGGGCCTGGCAGCGCTCGCGGTAAAGCCACCGCTCGCACCCATGTTAGCCAGGCTGGCGGACGAGCTGCCGCAAGGAAACTACCTTTATGAACCGAAGTGGGACGGCTTCCGGGCCATTGTGTTCCGCGGTGACAACGAAGCCTACATCCAAAGTCGCGATGAGCGACCGCTCGATCGCTATTTCCCGGAGCTGCACCAGGCCTTGCTCGTGCAACTGCCGAAGAATTCAGTGTTGGACGGGGAAATCGTGATAGCAACGGCGAACGGTCTCGATTTCGATGCGCTGCAGTTGCGACTGCATCCGGTGGCATCGCGTGTCAATAGACTCGCGATCGAGACACCTTCCTCGTTCATCGCGTTCGACGTTCTCGCCATTGACGGGCGCAATGTCATGACGTCGCCGCAAGCAGTCCGCCGTGCCGGCCTCGAGGAACTGCTCGCGAAGGTCACGCGACCGGTACATCTCACGCCGTGCACACGTGATCGCGCACTTGCCCTCGACTGGCTCGCACGCTTCGAAGGAGCGGGGCTCGATGGCGTCATTGCAAAGCCGGCGTCCGGCTTGTACCAGCCGGGTAAGCGCGCGATGATCAAGGTGAAGCACGTGCGTACGGCCGACTGTGTAGTGGCCGGGTTCCGTTGGTACAGGGGCGAGAGGGACGCAGTGGGTTCGCTGTTGCTCGGCCTGTATGACGGGAACGGGCTGCTCCGGCACGTAGGCGTCACCTCATCGTTCACGCTGGCTATGCGCAGGCAGCTGGTGACCGAGCTGGCGCCTCTCCGCAAGGATGCGATGCGTGATCATCCATGGCGCGAGTGGGCAAGGGCCTCTGCAGAGTCAGGGCGCATGCCAGGCGCCCAGAGCCGCTGGAGCGCAGGCAAGGATCTCTCGTGGGAACCGCTGAGAATCGAGCGCGTCTGCGAAGTGAGGTACGATCACATGCAGGGCGACCGCTTTCGCCATGCGGCGCTTTTCCTGCGTTGGCGACGCGACAAGCGCCCCGAGGACTGCCGCTACGACCAGCTCGAGGTTACGAAGCCCTACGAGCTCGGGAAAATTTTCTCGTTCGGGTCGAGCGTCTCCTGAATTGGCCGCAGCGCTTCAGGGACGTGCTGCAGATTGATGCGAATGCGCGTCCAGGTGCTGTAGCGTCCGCGCATGACATCGACCAGTACGTCGGCTGGCTCGAGATGCGCTGCCGCTTGCGGGTGGCGCGCTTTCCAGCGCTCCAGACCGGCTAACGCGCTCTCTTTGCGACGAGCACGCCCAATTTCGAGCAGTGGATGCTTTCGCTTCGATGGCTGGACACGAGGAGGTTCCGCCGCCGATTTCCTATAGTGCGGCGGCCAGGGCGCGTCGCCCAGGCCCTGGCGCTCAAAGAGCTCGAGCAGCCCTGCGAGCGAGCCGGCGTGCCGGTCGATTCCGGCGTCTACGTCGCCGAGCTTCGCGAAGCGCACGGGCACTGTGGCCAAGGTAAATTCTTCCGGCCGGCAGTCGGCGACTTCGTCCCAGGCAAGCGGTGTCGACACGCGGGCGTCTGGTGTTGGGCGCACCGAGTACGCGGAAGCCACGGTGCGATCCTTGGCGTTCTGGTTATAGTCGACGAAGACGCCGTGCCGTTCCTCCTTCCACCATTTGCTGGTAGCGAGTTTTGGCGCGCGCCGCTCTACCTCGCGCGCGAGCGCGAGCGCGCTGCGACGCAGCTCATCGAAGCCCCAGCGCCGCTCGAGTCGCACGAAGATGTGCATGCCGCGCAATCCAGAGGTCTTCGGCCAACCGACGAGCTTGAAGTCTTCAAGAACGGTGCGGGCCACCGCGGCGACTTCCTGTACTTGCTTCCAGGTGACTCCCGGCACAGGGTCGAGGTCGATGCGCAGCTCGTCGGGATGTTCAAGGTCGTCCGCTCGTACCGGGTGGGGGTGTAGCTCGAGGCACCCAAGGTTCGCGAGCCAGGCAAGCGCCGCGGCATCGAGCGGCACAACCTCCTCCGCGGCCCGGCCCGAAGGGAAGCGTAGCTTCACCACCTCGATCCAGTGTGGGCGGCTTGTGGGCGCACGCTTCTGATAGAAGTGCTCGCCGTCGATCCCGTCGGGGTAGCGAACGAGCATGTTGGGACGGCCGCCAGCCCCACGGAGAGCCCCATCCGCCACGGCAATGTAGTAGCGCACGAGGTCGCGCTTGGTGTACTTCGGCTCCGGAAACAGCAGTTTATCCGGGTTCGAGAGCGTAACTTCGTGTCCGGCGACGATTAGGGTCTCGGTTTTCCGGACCATCTGCGGTCACCACCATGAACCTGC
>Ga0187783_10003847_pt1 | contig 11086 bp, 6 predicted proteins | sample 1015_SJ02_MP02_2_FD_132471 | JGI IMG/M metagenome (GOLD analysis project Ga0187783, IMG submission 132471) | Tropical peat soil microbial communities from peatlands in Department of Meta, Colombia - 1015_SJ02_MP02_20_MG | ecosystem: Environmental > Terrestrial > Soil > Wetlands > Peat | place...
CAGCCGCGGCGCACGCCAACGGGATGGTCAAGGTAGTGCCGGGGATCGCTAGGTATCACCTGGCTGAGTGCATCCTGATCCGGTTCCTCGGCGAGGACGACCTCGAGGTGATGACAGTCCAGGATGCCGAGGCCTCGGACTGCGTCCCATGCCGGGCCTGCCGGCCAGATAAGCCTGCCGCCGAGTAGGGCGGGCCTCGCGGAACTCCTGCATCCGCGCCGGCCGCGGGCGCGGGTCGCCGGGAACGGCCTCAGTTGCACACTGGTGCCCTACTTAGGGCCCCATCTGCACACTCGCGCCCTGCCGGTGCCGCAGTTCAGGTCAGCGCGGCCGAAGCCAGAAGGTCAGGCCCAGCTCCGTGCTGTCGTGGCGGTACATTCCGGTGCCTGGCCCGGTTGCAGGGCGGGGTTCGGCTGCGACGCCGGTCCCACCGATGCCGCGCTCTGCTCCGGCCACCGCCTGTGCCTGCGGACCGAACTCGACCGCCAGGACCTCGGCGCTGATCATCGCCTGGTGCTCGGACAAGGCGGCGGAGAGCTCGGGGTCAGCGGTTGACCAGCGCAACCGGATCCGGTCAGTTACGTCGAGGCCATCGCCCTTGCGCGCGTCCTGGACCAGCCGGACGAACTCGCGAGCGAGCCCCTCTCTGCGCAGTTCAGGGGTGATGGTGACCTCAAGCGCGACGGTCTCGCCGCCGTCTGCCGCCACGGCCCAGCCTGCGACAGGAGTCTGCGTCACGATCACGTCAGCTGCCTCGATGGTGAGCTGCTCACTGCCGACCCGCAGCTGCGCGGTACCGGTCGAGCGTAGCTGGCTAGCCAGTGCGGCCGGATCCGCGGCAGCGATGGCTGCCGCGACCGGCTGAGTGCCGCTGCCGAACCGCTTGCCCAGGGCGCGGAAATTGGCCTTCACCGAGTAACTGACCAGCTCGCCGTCGGAGCCGTCCAGCGGCTCGAGCAAGCGGACGTTGAGCTCCTCGGCAACCTGGGTCTTCAACTCGGCTGGCAGGTCGGCGAAGCCGGGTGCGGCAATCAGCGCTCGCGCTAGCGGCTGCCTGACCTTGACCACCGCGCTAGCCCGTGCCGACCTGCCTAGCTCGACTAGCCGGCGCACCAGGTCCATGTGCGCGGCCAGGCCCGTGTCGATGAGCGACTCGTCGCTCACCGGCCACGCGGCCAGGTGAACGGACTCCGGCGTGCCGTCGCCGCGGAGCACGTCCCACACGTAGTCGGTGATGAACGGCGTGATCGGCGCCATGAGCCTGGTCAGGGTGTCTAGCGCGTGCCCGAGCGTGGCGAACGCGGCCGCACCGTCCGCGCTGCCGGGCCCGTCCCAGAACCTGCGCCGTGACCTGCGCACGTACCAGTTGGACACGTCCTCGATGAACCTGGCTATCCGCCGTCCGGCGGCCGCCGAGTCGAAGGCCTCAAGAGCCACTGTGACCTCGCGTACCAGCAGGTTCAGCTCGCTGAGCAGCCAGCGGTCCAGGGCAGGCCGGTTCGCGGGCGCGGGAGCCGGCCCGACACCGGCAGCGTCTCCCGCCCGCGCATACAGCACCAGGAACGACACGGTGTTCCAGTAAGTGAGCAAGACCTTGCGCACGATCTCCTCGAGCACGCCAGTGCTGATCTTCCTGGTCGCCCACGGAGATCCGGACGCGGCGAAGAACCAGCGCACCGCGTCGGCGCCGTGGGTCTCCATCAGCTGCATCGGCTCAAGCACATTGCCCAGGTGCTTGCTCATCTTCCGGCCGCGCTCGTCTGCAAGCAGGCCAAGGCAGACCGCGTTCTGGTACGCGGACTGGCCGAACACCAGCGTGCTCACGGTCATCAGCGTGTAGAACCAGCCGCGGGTCTGGTCGATAGCCTCGCAGATGAACTGGGCGGGGAAGGACTGCCGGAACTCGGCTTCATGCCGCAGCGGCGCGCCGAACTGGGCGAACGGCATCGAACCTGAGTCGTACCAGACGTCGATAACCTCGGGCACCCGGCGAGCCTGGTCGGCGCAGTCCGGGCAGCTGATCACGATGTCGTCAACGAACGGCCGGTGCGGATCAATGCCGGTGAGGTCACGGCCAGCCAGGCCGGATAGTTCCGCGAGCGACCCGATGCAGGTCGCGTGGTCTGCCGGGCACAGCCAGATGGGCAGCGGCGTGCCCCAGTACCTGGTCCTGGACAGCGCCCAGTCGACGTTATTGCGCAGCCAGTCGCCATACCGGCCGTGCTTGATCGTCGGCGGCTGCCAGTTCGTCGCCTCGTTCTCCGCGAGCAGCCGATCGGCTATCCGCGTCGTGGTTATGAACCAGGAAGGTACCGCGTAGTACATCAGTGGGGTCGCGCACCGCCAGCAATGCGGGTAGCTGTGCTCGTGCAGGTGCGAGCTGAAGATCAGTCCCCGGTCGGACAGGTCGGCGATCAGGCGGTCGTTGGCTGCCCTGAAGAACACGCCGCCGACCATCGGGATGTGCTCGGCGAACCTGCCGTCCGGCATGACCGGGTTGACGACTGGCAGCCCGTGAATCTTGCTGGCGGCCATGTCGTCCGGCCCGAAGGCCGGGGCCAGGTGCACCAGGCCGGTGCCGTCCTCGGTGGTCACGAACGTGCCGGTTACCACCCGGTGCGCATCCGGTATGTCGATCAGGTTGAACGGCGGCCGGTAGACCGCTCCGGCCAGGGCAGAACCCTTGAATCGCTCGGTGATGTGCCAGCCCTCACCGAGCACCCTGGCGAACAGGGCATCAGCCACCACGACCAGGTCACCTACGCCTGACCTGCGGGCGAGCGCGTAGGTCTCGTCGGGATGCACAGCGACCGCGGTGTTCGAGACCAGCGTCCACGGCGTCGTCGTCCACACCAGCAGGTCGGCCCCAGCCAGCTGCGGGGCACCGGCGGGCAACGAGAGCAACGGGAACCTGACGATCACCGAAGGGTCGGCCACGGTCTGGTAGACGTCAGGCTGGCCCATCTCGTGATCGGACAGCGGCGTGCCGCAGCGCGGGCAGTAGGGGCTGATCCGGAAGTCCCTGACCAGCAGGCCGCTGGCAAATACCTGCTTCAGCGACCACCACACCGACTCGATGTAGCTGGCATCCATGGTTCGGTAGGCCTGCGACAAGTCGATCCAGTAGCCCATTCGCCTGGTGAATTCAGCAAATGCATCGACATGGCGCAGGACTGACTCGCGGCAGCGGGCATTGAAAGCCGTTATCCCATATGCCTCAATATCGCGCTTCGAGGTGAGCCCGAGCTCTTTCTCGACTGCGACCTCGACAGGCAGGCCATGGCAATCCCAGCCAGCCCGCCTGGGCACGTGGTAGCCCTGCATGGTCTTAAACCTGGGAAACGCGTCCTTGAGCACGCGCGCCTCGATGTGATGGACGCCGGGCATGCCGTTCGCTGTAGGCGGACCCTCGTAAAAGATCCAGGCAGGGCCGCCTGCGGTCTGCTCAACGGAGCGCTCGAAGATCTTGCCATCCGACCACCGGCGTAGCACCTCGTGCTCGAGTGCGGGCAGGTCAGGGCTGGCAGGCAGGGCGGCGAACGGGCGCGGCATGGTGGCAGCAGGATAGCTGATTCCCCGGCGGGCGGCCGGTGGCCCGCCCGCCGCGCGTCTGCCGATGGGCACTGCCACAGCCCGCAAATTCCGCGGTTGGCGGTGTGTCAGGCGCGGGTATGTTTGCGGATTGCGCCAGTCACCACTTATCCTCCGGTGACTGTTGCATTGATGATCGAAAGCCCAGTGCCCCGAGGAGGCGGGAAAATGACCGCTACCGCGCATTCTGGCGCCGCCGCGCTCCCGGTGCGGCAGGGCGAGCGGCGCTGGACTGATGCTGAGGTCGCGGAGGTGCGCGACCAGCTGGCCACCGAGGCGGCGGCGCTGCGCGCCGACATCGAGCGGGCCGAATCCGATATCGCCAGCCGGCTTGGCGACGCTGTCGGCGACGCCGGCGACGACCAGGCCGATGTGGGCGCCAAGACCTTCGAGCGCGAGCACGAGCTCGCGCTGACGCATAACGCGCGCGAGCTGCTGGCGCAGAACGAGCGCGCGATCGCGAGGATCGAGGCTGGCACGTACGGCACGTGCGAATCCTGCGGCCAGGCGATCGGCAAGGCCAGGCTGCAGGCGTTCCCGAGGGCGACCCTGTGCGTGACGTGCAAGCAGCGCGAGGAACGGCGCTGACCGGGCCGGCCACGGCCGGCCGGCAGGGCCAGACCAACGGCCCGACCGGGCTCGAGGTTGGGCAGCCGCGCCGCCGGATGGGCTTGCTCGTGCTAGTAGCGCTTGGCGTACTGGCCCTCGACATCGTCACCAAAGTCATCGTGGTCGCGACGCTGTCGCACCGGCTCCCGATCCGGCTCCTCGGCGGGTTCCTGACGCTGCGGGTGTCGCGCAATCCGGGCGCGGCCTTCAGCCTGGGCACCTCGCTCACGGTGCTGTATTCGCTGATCGCCATCAGCGTGATCGTAGTGATCTTGCGCACGTCGCGGCGGATCAGGAGTGCGGCGTGGGCCGTCACGCTTGGCCTGCTGCTCGGCGGCGCGACCGGCAATCTCGTCGACCGGATCTTCCGGCATCCCGGCATATTCCGCGGCTGGGTGGTGGACTGGATCCAGGTGCCGCACTGGCCCGTCTTCAACCTGGCTGATTCCGCGATCGTCTGCGGCGGCATCCTCGCGGTGCTGCTGTCGGCCCGCGGCATCCGGCTGGACGGTCAGCGCGAGAGCAGATGACCGGGCCGGGCGCCCGCCGCGTTCCGGTGCCTGACGGGCTTGACGGAGAACGCCTGGATGCCGCGCTGGCCAGGATGTTTGGGCTTTCCAGGGGCCAGGCAGCTGACCTGATCGGAAACGCGGCCGTGCTCGTCGGCGGTCGCACGCCGGCCAAGTCCGAACGGGTGCGGGCCGGGGAGTGGCTTGACGTGACGCTGCCACCGCCGCCGGCCCCGGTGCTGGCGAATCCCGAGCCCGTGCCCGGCATGACCGTACTGTACGAGGACGCGGACATCGTCGTGGTGGACAAGCCAGCTGGAGTTGCAGCACATCCGACGCCCGGCTGGACCGGGCCAACCGTGCTGGAGGGCCTGCTCGCGGCCGGGCACACGGTAGCCACCAGCGGGGCAGCCGAACGGCAGGGCATTGTGCACCGGCTCGATGCCGGCACTACCGGGGTGATGGTGGTGGCCAAGAGCGAGCGTGCCTACCGTGTGCTCAAGCAGGCCTTCAGGGACCGCGCCGTGGACAAGCGCTACCACGCGCTAGTCCAGGGCCACCCGGATCCGCTGCGCGGCACCATCGACGGCCCCATCGGCAGGCATCCGTCGGGTGACGGCAGGTTCGCGGTCGCGGCCGATGGCCGGCCATCGGTGACGCACTACGACACGCTGGAGGCCTTCCGCGCCGCTAGCCTGCTCGAGGTGCGGCTGGAGACCGGCCGGACGCACCAGATCCGGGTGCACATGGCGGCGGTCAGGCACCCGTGCGTCGGCGACCGGCTGTACGGCGCCGATCCGGTCCTCGCCAGCCGCCTCGGGCTGTCCAGGCAGTGGCTTCATGCGGTCCGGCTCGGTTTCGCTCATCCGGCAGACGGCCGTGCGATGGAGTTCGCTAGCCCGTATCCGGCCGACCTGGGGGGCGCCCTCGACATGCTCCGAGCGCAGGCATAGGAGCTCCTGTCTTGACCGGGTCGCCGCTGCGGCCAGCAGCCAGCCAGGCGCGTGTCGGAGAAGTCGGCTGTCGGCAGCCGGCGGTAGGGTCGTCTGGCACCCAGAGATTGCCCCTTGCCGTGCAGCCGGACAGCGTGTGCTGTCCGCCTCGATCGGCCTCGTGGCAGCATGCCTGAAGGAGGCGGACTTCATGGCGGCAGGCCCGGCCGGCAAGGGATCGGAACGGTCGTTCGTGCACCTGCATGTGCACACCGAGTACTCGATGCTGGATGGTGCCGCGCGGCTGGCAGACCTGTTCGGCGAGTGCGAGCGGATGAACATGCCCGCCATCGCGATCACCGACCACGGCAACCTCTACGGTGCCTATGACTTCTGGTCGAAAGCACAGGCAGCCGGGGTCAAGCCGATCATCGGGATAGAGGCATACCTCGCGCCTGAGCACCGGGAATACCGGCAGCCAGTGCGGTGGGGCACACCCGGCCAGAAGGATGACGACGTGTCCGGCGCCGGTGCCTACACGCACATGACGCTGCTGGCCGAGAGCACGCAGGGCTTGCACAACCTGTTCAGGCTGTCCTCGCTGGCCTCGCTCGAGGGGTATTTCCGCAGGCCACGGATGGACCGTGAGTTGCTGTCCCGGTACGGCACTGGCATCATCGCGACCACCGGATGCGTCGGCGGCGAGGTGCAGACCCGCCTGCGGCTCGGCCAGTTCCAGCAGGCGATCGACGCGGCGGCAGAGTTCCGTGACATATTCGGGGCCGGCAACTTCTACGTCGAGCTGATGCATCATGACCTCGACGTGCAGCGGCGCACGGCGGAGGGGCTACGGCAGATCGCCACCAAGCTCAACCTGCCGTACCTGGTAACTAACGATTCGCACTACACCAGGCAGTCAGATGCGGCGGCGCACGAGGTTCTGCTGTGCGTGCAGACCGGCACGACCATGGCTGACCCGAACCGGTTCCGGCTAGATGGCGGCGCTGAGTACTTCCTCAAGAGCCCGCGGGAGATGCGGGCGCTGCGCACCGATCCCGACTGGCAGGCAGGATGCGACAACACACTGCTGGTCGCCGAGCGAGCGAGCGCGTCGTTCAGCAGGTCGAACCTGATGCCCCGGTACCCGTTGCCGGATGGCGAAACCGAGCAGAGCTGGCTGCGCAAGCAAGTCTGGCGCGGCATGGACTGGCGCTATCCGGACGGCTACGACGAACCTCGCCGCCGCCAGGCCGAATACGAGATGAGCGTCATCGAGACCACCGGGTTCTGCTCTTACTTCCTCGTGGTCGCCGACTTCATCATGTGGGCCAAGCGGAACGGCATCAGGGTGGGTCCCGGCCGCGGTTCCGGCGCCGGCTCCATCGTGTCCTACGCACTGGGGATTACCGACCTCGATCCGATCGTCCACGGCCTGGTGTTCGAGCGGTTCCTGAATCTGGACCGCATTTCCATGCCGGACTTCGACATCGACTTCGACGAGCGCCGGCGGGCCGACGTGATCCGGTACGTCACCGAGAAGTACGGCGACGACCGGGTGGCGCAGATCATCACTTACGGCACGATCAAGGCCAAGGCCGCGGTGAAGGACTCGGCCAGGGTCCTCGGCTTCCCCTATGCGCTCGGCGACCGGATCACCAAGGCGTTCCCGCCGGCGGTGCTCGGCAAGGACATCCCGCTGTCGGGCATCTTCGATGCCGACCATCCGCGCCACGGCGAAGCGGGTGAGCTGCGCGCGCTGTATGCGGCTGAGCCCGAAGTCCGCCAGGTCATCGACACGGCACGCGGCCTGGAGGGACTGATCCGCCAGCCCGGCGTGCACGCTGCCGGAGTGATCATGAGCAGCGAACCGCTGATCGATCACATCCCGGTCTGGCGGCGCGAAGCCGACGGGGCGATCATCACGCAGTTCGACTATCCCGCCTGCGAGGACATCGGGCTGCTCAAGATGGACTTCCTCGGGCTGCGCAACCTCACGGTGCTGGAGGACGCGGTGGCCGGCATCAAGGCGAACCGTGGTATCGACGTTGACCTTGACCACCTCCCGCTGGACGACAAGCCAACCTACGAGCTGCTCGCACGCGGCGACACACTCGGCGTCTTCCAGCTCGACGGCAGCCCGATGCGCGCGCTGCTGCGGGCCATGCGGGCGGACAAGTTCACCGACATCTCAGCGGTAATAGCCCTGTACCGGCCAGGGCCGATGGCCAGCGCTCCGGTCTACGCCGACCGCAAGACCGGCCGTGCGCCGGTCATTCCGATTCACCCCGAGCTTGCCGAGCCGCTGGCGGACATCCTGGGCGACAGCTACGGGCTCATGGTCTACCAGGAAGACGTGATGTTCGCCGCGCAGCGGCTGGCCGGCTATACGGCTGGCAAGGCCGACCTGCTGCGCGCGGCGATGGGCAAGAAAAAGAAAGAGGTGCTGGACAGAGAGTCGGAGAATTTCAAGGCCGGGATGAAGGCGAACGGCTACTCCGACGATGCGATCAAGACTATCTGGGACGTGCTGGTGCCGTTCTCCGGCTATGCCTTCAACAAGGCGCACGCGGCGGGCTACGCGCTGATCTCGTACTGGACCGCATACCTCAAGGCCAACTACCCAGCCGAGTACATGGCCGGCTTGCTCACGTCGGTGGCCGGTGACAAGGACAAGTCCGCGCTGTACCTGAACGAATGCCGCCGCATGGGCATCAGGGTGCTGCCGCCGGACGTCAACGCCTCCACCGCGATGTTCACGCCAGTCGGCGCTGACATCAGGTTCGGCATGGCGGCGGTGCGGAACGTCGGCACCGCCGTCGTGGAGTCGATCATCACGGCCCGCGTGGCGAAAGGCGCATTCACCAGCTTCTCCGATTTCCTGCGCAAGGTACCGGTCAACGTGTGCAACAAGCGGGTGATCGAGTCGCTGGTCAAGGCCGGCGCCTTCGACTCGTTCGGCCACTCGCGCCGTGGCCTGATGCTCATCCACGAGCAGGCAGTCGACGCGATCATCGACGTGAAGCGCAACGAGGCGATCGGGCAGGATTCGCTGTTCGGCGACGACGCGCAGGAGGACGTCAGTTTCGACGTGCCGGTCCCGGAAGGGGAGTGGGAGAAGTCCACGCTGCTGGCGTTCGAGCGGGAAATGCTCGGGCTGTACGTCTCCGATCATCCGCTGCTGGGCGTCGAGCATGTACTGGCCGCGGCGACCGACTGCTCGCTCGCTCAGCTGCTGGGCTCGGCCGATGACGAGCCGGACCGGACTTCCCGGGCCGACGCCCAGGTGGTAACAGTGGGCGGCATCTTGTCCGGCGTTCAGCGCAAGGTCACCAGGCAGGGCAGCACGTGGGCCACCGCCACGCTGGAAGACCTGGAGGGCGCGGTCGAGGTGATGTTCTTCCCGGCCACGTACGCCCAGTCCATGAGCCAGGTGATCGACGACGGGATCGTGGTGGTCAGGGGGCGGCTGGACCGGCGGGAGGAAGTGCCCAAGCTAGTCGCGATGGAGGTGAGCACGCCGGACATCTCGGTCGGCCAGACGGGCCCTTTCGTGGTGTCGATGCTGGAGGTCCGGTGCGTGCCGCCGGTGGTGGAGCGGCTGAAGGAAGTGCTGCGTACCTACCCTGGCCCGACTGAGGTGCACTTGCGGCTGATCAGCGGCAGCCGGATCAAGGTGCTGCAGCTTGACGACAAGCTCCGGGTCAAGCCGTCGCCGTCGCTGCTGGCCGACCTCAAGCAGCTGCTCGGACCGGGCTGCGTCGGCTAGGCCGGCGCCAGCGAGCCCTGGCGCCTGCCGGCCCGGCCGCGGCCCGGTAGGATCAGGCTCTGAGGTGAGCCGGGAAGCCTGGTCGGCATCTGGACCAGCCGTTGGAGGCCCACCATGCGTCGGGACAGTCAGCACCGGGGGCGGGGACCGGTGATCCGCAGGCTACTGCGTGGGTCTGATTGGCGCCGGGAGGTGCTTCGGACCAACCTCTGGCTGGTGCCCGCGGTAGAGGTCGCGGGCGCGGTCATCCTGTTCGCCTGCACCTACGCCCTGGACCGCGCGGCCTACGAGGGCGTGTTCACCGTACCCGGCTGGGCCATCAGCGGCTCGCCTGACGTCGCCAGGACCGTGCTGACGGCTATCGCGGCAGCGGTGATCACCGTGATCGGCGTCGTGTTCTCGATCGTGATCGTGGCGCTCACGCTGACATCGACTCAGTTCGGCCCGCGGATGCTGCGCAACTTCATCCGTGACCGCGGCACCCAGCTGACCCTGGGCACCTACGTGGCCACCTTCGTCTATGCCGTGCTGACGCTCGGCTCCGTTGGCCAAGGCGGGGCAACGTTCGTGCCGCACATCAGCGTCACCATGACCCTTGTGCTGATGCTGGTCGACCTGTTCGTCCTCATCTACTTCCTGCACCACATTGCAACCCAGATCCAGCTGCCGCAGGTCATCGCCGGGATCGCCGGCGACTTGCAGAAGGCGATCGAGCTCCAGGCCGGGGACGAGTCGGCGGGCGCGGACGCCGAACTCGCCGCCGTACTGATCGGGGGCATGGACGGGCTAGGCGGCGCGGTATCGGCGCCACGCAGCGGGTACCTGCAGTACATCGAGCACCAGACGCTGGTCACGATCGCCACCGAATTCGATGCGGTCATCCACCTGCTCTTCCGCCCCGGCCACTTCATCGTGCAAGGGCACGAGTACGCGACAGTCTGGCCCGCCGAGGCGGCCGGCCAGGTTGCGCGCGAGCTGGCCGGCGCGCACGTCACCGGTCCCTACCGGACGCTGGCGCAGGACGTTTCTTTCGGCGTGGACCAGCTGGTGGAGATCTGCATCCGTGCCCTGTCCGCTGCGGTGAACGACACATTCACGGCGCTGACTTGCATCGACTGGATCGGGGACAGCCTGTGCAAGGTGACCGGCCGGTGGCAGCCCACCAGGTTCTACCGGGATGCCCGCGGCGCGGTGCGGGTTATCGCCACCGAAACCACCTGGGAGCGGCTGGTACAGCGCGCCTTCGAGAAGATCCGCCAGGCCGGGCGCGGCATGCCGGCGGTACTGATCCGGCAGCTCGACGCGCTCGCCAAGATCATGGAACGCACTACCAATGCGCAGGATCGTCAGGTGCTGCTGGACCAGGCGGCAATGATCGAGCGGCTCAGCGCGGCGACCGTCGATGAGCCTGCCGACCGGGCCGACATCAGCCGGGCCTACCAGGAGGTCGTGGCGATCAGCGAAGTGCTGGCTGGCGTGTCAGCCAGTTAAGGTCAGGCGTCTCGCCGGTTCAGCAGGTAGCCGCCCGCGATGAGCAGCAGCGCAGTCCATCCGCAGAAGACGGCGAAGCCCTGCCACGGCGTGAGGAGCTGGCCTGCCTGCTGATGGTCGGCAGTAATGTAGCCGCCTGCCACCGTGGGGAACCACGCGTGGATGTGCGCCCCCCAGTCGTATATGTC
>Ga0187783_10003848_pt1 | contig 11084 bp, 6 predicted proteins | sample 1015_SJ02_MP02_2_FD_132471 | JGI IMG/M metagenome (GOLD analysis project Ga0187783, IMG submission 132471) | Tropical peat soil microbial communities from peatlands in Department of Meta, Colombia - 1015_SJ02_MP02_20_MG | ecosystem: Environmental > Terrestrial > Soil > Wetlands > Peat | place...
GCGGGCAGACAATCCCGCCTTTCTCGTACTCCGAAAGTGTCAGGATTTTCGAGAATTCCTTCTTGCAGGCTCGACAGAGAAAACTGTACTGGGGCATGAGTCCTCTCCGCTTCACCCATTCCCCGAAAGTCTCCAGAAGCGCGGGGAACAGTAGATGTGCCTAGTAGAGATCCCGCCGTTTGTGTGGTAGCGCTCCTTCCTGTGAATTGTCAAGGGGACCATTGCCTCGACGACATCGCTCAGTGGCACGCTGTCTCCGAAAAATCGCAATTCGTAAATAATCTTCCATTATACTGTCCGCACTCTAACTAGCAGGGACAGGGCTCCATGGCCATTCAGTCCGGCACCCACAGGTTTGCTCAGGCGCCTGGATGCGGCGTGGTGCATTACACCGATGACCTCTAACGAAACGGCAGCACCCGGCACGTCTGCAATCGCTAACACATTGCAAATCGGCGCTGGTCACAGATGGCAAAATCGTATAGTGCCCGTTGTAAATCAAATAGTTGATTACATCTATGTCATAATGCCGCGCCATGATCACGATTCGTCGCACATGGCTTGGGATTCTCGCTCTTGCCGCGCCGCAACTTTGGACGCCTAGTAGCGCTGCACAAGAAACGCTACGCTACACGATCGTAAGCAATGGCAGGACAGCAGGAAGTGAAGTCGACTCTTACGGGCAGGGTGGGCGGGTTGAATCGACGTTCGAGTACAACGATCGTGGCCGCGGTCCTAAGATTGCCGCACACTATCTACTAGGTGTGGATGGACTGATAGTACGGACCGATGTGACCGGTAGTGACTACCTTAAAAATTCCGTTGACGAACACTTCGCTGTCGAAGGTGGCATAGCCCGCTGGAGAAGTACGACCGAGACCGGGGAAGTACGCGGCTCGGGCTTCTACATCAGCAATAACGGACCAGCAGCTGAGGAGGCATTCTTAGTCGCTGCACTTCTGAAGGCGAAAGGTGCCCCACTAAGACTTCTACCAGCAGGCGAGGCGCGGCTAGAACGGTTGACAGACGTAGTAGTCCAGGATCACGGACAAAGGCTGCATGTCACGGATTTTGCTATCACAGGCCTTTACTACGGACCGCAAACTGTCTGGCTCGATGATGATCTGCATTTTTTCGGTTCTCCGGGCACGTGGCTCGCCATCTTGCGAGAGGGATGGGAAGGTACCAACGACCAGCTCTACGCACTCGATTTGGCGGCTGAAGACTCTCGCTACGCCCGCTTGGCACATGAGCTAGCGCGACGTCCAAGTGGCCCAGTTGCAATAGAGCATGTCCGCCTCTTCGATTCGGAACAAGCTACGATTCGTGAGGATCAAACCGTCGTCGTCGTCGGCGACCGCATAGCAATAGTGGGGTCATCCGCAGTCGTCAGCGTCCCCAAAGATGCTCAGCATGTTGACGGCGTAGGTAAGACGCTGCTACCCGGTCTGTTTGATATGCACGTTCACCTCGGGGCTGTAGACGGGCTTCTGGACATTGCGAGCGGCGTAACTAGCGTTCGCGACATGGGCAACGACATAGACCATCTCTCGCACTTGCAATCCCAATGGGACAGCGGCGCCGCGATTGGCCCGCGCGTGTGGAAAGCCGGATTGATCGATGGTCGCGGTCCATTCCAAGCCCCATCAGGTCTGTATACTGACACGGCCGAAGAAGCACGCGCGGCAGTAAACCGCTATGCCGACCTCGGGTACATCCAAGCCAAGATATACAGTTCGCTCAAGCCGGAACTGGTTCCTGAAATTGCGCAGGCTGCTCACGCGAGAGGTCTTCGCGTCAGTGGGCATGTCCCGAACGGCATGATTGCCAGCCAGTTCGTACAAGCCGGCGCCGACGAGATTCAACACATCAACTTCATCTTCCTCAATTTCCTAGCACCTCAAGTAAAAGATACTCGCGGTCCCGAGCGCTTCACTGCGGTGGGTGCCAATGCCGCGAAGCTCGATTTGCAGTCGAAAGAGGTAAAAGACTTCCTTGATCTTCTTCTGCAACATCACACGACCGTTGACGTAACCCTGGTCGCCTTTGAAGGAATGTTCACCGGGCGCCCTGGAAAGGTGTCCCCCGATTTCGCGCCGGTGCTAAACCGGCTACCGGCGCAAGCGCAGCGCAGCGCCTATACGGGTGGACTACCTGTCACGGAACAGAACGACCAGCTATACAAAGATTCCTACGAGGCCATGTTGCGAATGACGAAGCGCATGTACGATGCTGGCATTCCCATCCTGGCTGGAACAGATTCGACCGCTGGCGTCATGTTGCACCGTGAATTGGAGCTCGAGGTTCGAGCCGGAATCCCACCGGCAAAGGCCCTCCAGATCGCAACCTTCAACGCGGCCGGCCTGCTTAAGCAGGAACGCGAGCTCGGGTCGATCGCAAAGGGGAAGCGAGCCGATTTTGTGCTTGTGGAAGGCAATCCTGCCGAACATATCAGTGACATTCGACGCTGCCGTCTCGTCATGAAGAATGGTGTGCTTTTCCAGAGCACCGATGTTTATGCCGCCGTTGGCATCAAGCCCGGAGAATAGCAACAGGTGACCCGGAGCAAGAGCACGCCGCCGTTACGGGACAGCTCGTCGTTAATATTCCTAGGCTATAATCCAGCCCCAAATGGCCCTAGCGTCTGGCACCCACGTGGGCCCCTATGAAATCCTCTCCGCTATTGGTGCGGGTGGCATGGGCGAAGTCTACCGCGCCCGTGATCCTAAGCTGGGCCGCGATGTAGCCATCAAGGTTCTTCCAGAAGCCTTTGCCCGTGATGCGGAACGCATGGCGCGTTTTCAGCGGGAAGCGAAGGTCCTCGCCTCTCTCAGTCATCCCAACATCGCAACGATCTATGGCCTGGAGGATTCCGGCAGCACACGCGCCCTAGTGATGGAACTAGTGGAAGGCCCCACGCTGGCCGACCGCATCAAGCAAGGACCGATTCCAGTCGATGAGGCTGTCCGCATCGCCAAGCAGATCGCAGATGCGCTCGAATATGCGCACGAACGCGGGATCATCCATCGTGACCTGAAACCGGCAAACGTGAAGGTGACAACAGACGACGCCGTAAAGGTCCTCGACTTCGGCTTGGCGAAGGCATTAGAGGGCGATCCCCTATCGCTCGACATCTCCACGTCCCCGACTATCAGTCGCATGGCAACTCAGGCAGGAGTCCTGCTCGGAACGGCTGCGTACATGTCCCCCGAGCAAGCCAAAGCCAAATCGGTCGATCGGCGTGCCGATATCTGGGCATTCGGGTGTGTTCTGTACGAGATGCTGACGGGGAAACAAGCATTCACGGGCGAGACGGTGACCGAATCACTCGCTGCCGTGATTATGAAAGACCCGGATTGGTCGCAGGTTCCAGCGGCTACGCCGATGCGAGTGAGGGTTCTGTTGCAGCGTTGCTTGCAGAAAGACCCGAAGCAGCGCCTTCGTGATATTGGCGATGCACGCATCTCTCTCGATGAAGTTCTCTCTGGCGCGCCAGACGCAACAGCGGTCGCCGCAACCGCACATCTGAACAGGCAGTGGCGGTCGTGGCTTGGCTGGGGCCTGGCTGCAGCGTTCATGCTAGCGTTCTCGGCGCTTGCGTTCGTTCACTTCGGCGAAAAGCAAGCTCCTGCCGGACGAGTCCAACGGTTCGATATCACGGTGCCTGAGCCAAGCGCAACCTTCGTCACGGTGTCGCCGGACAGTACGAGCTTGGTTTTTTCCAGCGACGCTTATCCGAGCCGCCTGTGGTTGCGCCGGATGGATTCTCCCGAAGCTCATCCTATCGAGGGGACGGAAGGCGCACGCGGGCTTCCCTTCTGGTCGCCCGACAGCCGCTTTATCGCATTCGGCACGCAGGATGGCAAGCTTAAGAAAATTGACACCGAAGGAGGTCCGGCTCAAGTTATATGTGATTCAGGCCAAGGTGTTTTTGGAGGATTCTGGACCCCGGATGGCAAGATTGTCTTCGGTGCCCCAGGCCGCCAGCCCGGCTTGTGGGCGGTCCCTGCGGAAGGCGGGGTAGCTTCTCCCTTGCAAGGCCTTGTGCATGGCAACCCATACCTTGGTTTCCCTGTGCTTTTGCCGGATGGGAAGCATTTCCTGTATGGGAGCGGCAGCCCGACGAGCAGCGACGTTTACGTCGGATCGTTGGATAAGCCAGGGCAGCAGAATTCGAAGAGGCTCCTAAGCGCCATGGGAGCTGCCTACGTCCCCTCACCTGATGATTCCAATCTCGGATACCTGGTCTTTGTCCGTGGCACTGCGGAGAACCAGAGGACGGGCACGCTGGTGGTCCAGCTCTTCGACCTCCGAAAGCTGGCCCTAGTCGGTGATCCAATCCCGATTGCCGAGCAAGCTTCCTATAGCCCCTCCGCATCCCGGACTGGCACGCTGGTCTATGGTACCGGCGCTGGGTCTGGAAGCGGTTCTGGAAGCGCGCAACTCACGATGTTCGACCGACAGGGCAAGATTCTCGGAACGGTCGGCGAACCTGGAGCTTACACATATGTGGCTTTCTCGCCGGATGGGATGCGCGTCGCTGCGACTCGAACCAGCTTTCAATCGGGCAATGAAAATCTCTGGATGATCGATCTGGCGCGCGGCATCAGTTCGAGATTCACCTTTTCTTCTCAGAATGACTTTTATCCAGTCTGGTCCCCGGACGGAAACCGCATCGCATTCACCTCGGATCGTAGTGGCCACCTCGACGTTTATCAGAAGCTCTCGAACGGCGGTGGCGACGAGGAATCACTGTTTAAGTCCGACGTGAATCACACTGCACTCAGTTGGTCTGGCGACAGGCACTTTCTGATACTTGGCGGCGGGGTGGCCCCCACGGATGTAAACGTTTCTGTCCTGCCGTTGGATGCAAACGGGCACCCAGCTGGTAAGCCTTTCCCTTTCGGCGTTCAGCAGAAGGGAGTCGCACTCGGAGAACGATTCTCGCCCGGCCCCCAGGGGCGGCCGCTCTGGGTTGCCTATTCCTCTAACGAGTCCGGCAGATTCGAAATTTACGTCCGGCCGTTCGATCCTAACTCGCCCACGGGCACTCCGGCCGGCGGAGGCAAGTGGCAGGTATCGACGCAAGGTGGTTTCGGCCCACGCTGGAACGGCAACGGCAAGGAGTTGTTCTACGTGGCGCCGGACGGAACCGTCATGTCTGTGGAGGCAAGCGGCACTTCGGTGTTTCAATCCGGAACACCCAAGCCTCTGTTCAAGTCAGAAGGGGCCGCTCCACAGTCAAATGGCTGGTTTTACTGGGACGTCAGCTCGGATGGCAAGAAGTTCATTTTTCCCGTGCTGCCGTCCGCGAGCGGGTCAGCGCCTCCCACTCGATTCACCGTCGTGCTGAACTGGCCCTCCTTGCTGAAGAAATGACGCCGGGCACAAAACTCGGCCCCTATGAAATCCTTTCCGCCATCGGTGCGGGCGGGATGGGTGAAGTCTATCGCGCCCGTGATCCCAAACTCGGGCGTGATGTAGCCATCAAGGTCCTGCCCGAAGTCTTCGCTGGCGATGTGGCCCGCATGGCTCGTTTTCAGCGCGAAGCCAAGGTACTCGCCTCTCTCGATCATCCCAACATCGCTTCGATCTACGGTCTGGAGGATTCAGGTGGCACGCGGGCGCTGGTAATGCAGTTGGTGGAAGGGCCAACGCTCGCTGACCGAATTAAGCAAGGTCCTATTCCCGTCGATGAGGCCGTCCGTATCGCCAGGCAAATCGCCGACGCTCTCGAATACGCGCATGAGCGCGGAATCATTCACCGAGACCTGAAGCCCGCGAACGTGAAGGTGACGAACGACGATGCCGTGAAAGTGCTCGATTTCGGACTCGCGAAGGCCCTCGAAGGCGATCCGTCCTCAATCGACATCTCCACATCGCCCACGATCAGCCGCATGGCAACCCAGGCAGGAGTCCTCCTTGGGACAGCAGCCTACATGTCTCCCGAGCAAGCCAAAGCCAAGACCGTGGACCGGCGCGCCGACATCTGGGCGTTCGGCTGCGTGTTGTACGAGATGCTCACGGGCAAACAGGCATTCACAGGCGAGACGGTGACGGAATCGCTCGCTGCCGTGATTATGAAAGACCCGGATTGGTCGCAGCTTTCAGCAGCTACGCCGATGCGAGTTCGCGTCCTGTTGCAGCGTTGCTTGCAAAAGGACCCGAAGCAACGATTGCGAGACATTGGTGACGCTCGCATCTCGCTCGATGAAGCTCTCTCGGGAGCACCAGACTTGGCGCCCGTGATCAGGGACGAAGTTGCTGTCGTACCGCTCTGGCGTCGCGCTTTGCCTTGGGCGCTATTTGGCGTGATGACCGCAGTTGCGCTCGCGGTGGCCTTCGTTCGTTTCGGTGAGAAGCCACACGCTCCCGCCGCGCAGGTCCAACGCTATGAGTTCGCAGCGCCCGACGCAAGCGTCACTTCTGGAGGCTTACTGTCGCCGGATGGCACGCGTTTACTGTTGTTTCAGAATTCGGTAGGAAACACTCCGAGCCGCCTGTGGCTGCGCCGGACGGATTCGCTCGAGGCGCATCCCATCGACGGCACAGAAGGCGCAAACGAGGTTCCTTTCTGGTCGCCGGATAGCCGCTTTATCGCGTTCGGTACCAAGGACGGCAAGCTGAAGAAGATCGACATCGAAGGAGGCCCGGCACAGGTCTTATGTGATTCAGCCATGGAAGTGCTTGGAGGATTCTGGACCCCGGATGGCAAGATTGTTTTTGGCGATCCCGCCCGCCCGGCTTGTGGGAGGTTCCTGCGGGAGGCGGAGTATCTTCCCCTTTGCCAGGTGTGGAAAGCCCTGGCGGCAGAGGCAGGCCCTATGGTCCCGTGCTTTTGCCCGATGCAAGGCATTTCCTGTATTCGACTCTTAGCCCGGGCGCAAGCCCTGACGCCTACCTCGGATCGCTGGATAGTCAGCCCGGACAGCGGAAACCCAAAAAACTGCTAACAAGCGTTATCGCCGGTGTTGTTTACGCCCCTTCGTTGGATGATCCCGAGCTTGGTTACCTACTTTTCTTGAGTGGGACTAACACGAACTTGCCTAGCGGCCCACTGATGGCGCAGCCCTTCGATCTCCGAAAGCTGGAGACGGTGGGAGAACCAGTTCTTATTGCTGATCAAGTCGCGTGGAATAGCTTTTCGGCCTCGCTCACCGGGACCATGGTCTATCTTTCCGGCAATTCCGCAGCGGAAACTGGCCAACTCACCGTGTTTGACCGGCAGGGAAAGATTCTCGAGACGGTTGGAGAACCCGGACCCTACAGATGGGTGGCATTCTCCCCGGATGGGAGACGTGTGGTCACGGCTCGCGGTGATCCCCAATCCGGGAGCGAGAACCTCTGGATGATGGACCTGGCGCGAGGCATCAACACACGGTTCACGTTTGACTCCGGGACTGACTTCTATCCGGTCTGGTCGCCGGATGGGAATCGCCTCGCATTCGGTTCCATTCGGAGCGGGAAGTACGATCTGTATGAGAAGCTCTCCAACGGAGGTAGTGACGAGCAGCTGTTGTTTAAGCCTGAGTCTGAGACTGGGATCACCATTCCTCTCAGTTGGTCGGGAGATGGACGCTTTCTGCTGTTTGGCCAGGAAAGCAGAGATGCTCTGGTGTTACCGCTGGATCCAAATGGGCACGCGTCTGGCAAACCTTTTCTGTTCGTTCAAAAGGAAATCGGAATAGACCTACACTTTTCTCCCGGCCCGCAAGGACATCCTCTTTGGGTGGCATACTCTTCCAACGAATCAGGCATATACGAGATTTACGTGAGGCCATTCGACCCGAACTCGCCGAACGGTACTCCGCCTGGCGGCGGCAAATGGCAGGTATCGACCGGGGGCGGCATGAGCGCGCGCTGGAACAGCAACGGGAAAGAGCTTTTCTACGTGGCGCTGGACGGCACAGTCATGTCTGTGGAAGTGGGTGGAGCCTCAGTGTTTCAATTTGGGACACCCAAGCCCCTGTTCAAGGCCAAAGGATTCAGGACGTATCTGGACAACGCGGCCTTGTGGGACGCCAGCTCCGACGGCAAGAAGTTCATTTTCCCCATATCGCAGTTCGCGAGCGGCATTGCGTCACCCACTCGGTTCACCGTCGTGCTGAACTGGCCCTCCCTGATGAAGAAATGACGCCGGGAACAAAACCATTCGGAGAAGGTACCGATTCAAATCGGTGCAGGCGTGATCTGTGAAGGGGCGATAGTCAGGGGGCACTCAGATGGCAATCGTATTCCGCGCAGCGTTTACGCCAAGCATGTAAAGCCGAATAGCGACGCACCAGCTCTTCAACGTGCGAGTTCAAGTTCTCCGCCTTTAGCGGTACACACGATCGTCCTCGTAAGTCCTGACTAACGCGCAACCTGAGAAGTAGAGTAGTGGTTCAAATGGACGGTAAGCTGACTAGGCCAAATCGACGTCTGAGCTGTGAAGCGGTTCGGGTTTACGCAGGGACTGCACAGGACCTTCTGGAAGATTCTTGTCCCAGTCGCCGCAGCGCTACTATGGGGCAACGTTCGCCGAGTACGTATGTCGAATGGTGGATTTCCTCAAGCTTGAACGCCCCGTTGCGCTCTTTGAACAACTCCAATACTTGCGCCATTGTCGGAAAGTAAAAGCGCACCCGACTGTTGCGATAAATGTTAATGGCCATGAGGGGCTGGCGCTTCCAGCCAATCCGTGAAGACAACTTTTCAAAATCAGGTGCGGCTGCGTTGACCATATTCCAGATGTCCTGCAGCTGTACTCCTTCGCACACGTCCTTTTGCATGGCCATGCCCAGGCGCAGCTTCAGGAGATTCAGATTGGCGATGCGCCCAGCCAGCAAATCCGCCAGCACCACATCCGGTGATTCTTGTTTCGCGGGAGGAATGTACAGACGAAACGCACAAATCCCTCCTGGTGCCAACACACGTTCTAGTGATTCGATCATTCGGCGAGTCTCGTGAGGATACGCTAACATCATGATTCCGCCATCGCAGAAGCTAATGTCCCGCGAGTTGGGCGCCAACGGCATATCTTTCCAATCGCCGCACAGGGCCATGTTCCGCTGACCAGGCCACACGGCATCGAACATCTCTCTTGTTTGATCCAGGGCGAGAAGATGTGTGCCACTTGGCCACGGCAGGTGGTAAATCTCAATCGTCACTCCTAAAATGAGCGCACGCGGCGGCACTTTAGAATCTTGTGTCCAGCGCTCTAGGGTCTGGGTATAGAAACTGGCGTCTTCTGGGGCAGGACGCAACGGCGAACCAAGCTGGGCCCATTGCCGCCCTATCTCACGCCAGTGCGCCAGTGAGTTACTCCTTAGGCTCATAGCTTTCGGAGCGCTGCTTTCGTAATTTCATTGCAACTCTTCTGTGCACTGGCCAGAATCGTCCCTTTTAAAGAAACGCCTTCAGTCCATCCGCAAGGTGCTGCGCCCGCGGCAGATACTGCTCTCGTGGAATCATGCCCAAGGTGGGCGTACGATTGGTGTCGTACAAGACCACTCGGCCACCAACGATCGAATAGTCAAATTTCCCAAAATCGAATCCCATCTTTCGCCGCACCTGGCGGAGTTCCTCCGGCACATCGGGCACAGCTTCGCGCCGCACGACGTTGCTGGATTTCACTACCGGCTCCTTGGAGTAGGACAGAGCATTGGTTTCACGGTCACCAAGGAATATCCAGGTTCTTAGGCAATAAAAACCTTCGCGCATCTCAGGAAGGAATCGCTCCACGACCAAAGCAGGATTGAGCCACACGAGGTAGGGCACTTCTTTTGGTGTTGAAAGTACTTTGTACTCGGAGATCTCCAACTGACCACGCGTGCTCCAAGGCAATCTGCGACGCACAGCCAGCGCACGGCGTCGGAGACCGTTTGTTTCGGCGGCGAGTTGAGCTTCTTTTTGCCCACCGCAATTTCGATTGGTTTTTATGATCACTGGCCCGTCGTAGCCGTCTGTGCGCCGAACCAGATTTGTGCTGACCTTCCGTTTGGAAATGTCGGTAATCCGGCCGTTGAGAACTTTTGGAAACTGCCCTAAATACTCCACATAGTCATGCGGGATTGTAGTCAGATCCACATGTAGGATCGCAAGATCGGCTGCGATTTCTCTTTGCGGTCCTTGCAAGACGCTGATCTGCCATCCGTTTTCCCGCCAAGTTTCCGCGATCACATTCAAAATATAATCTGAGTTCTCAAAAGAGGCGTTCTTATGCACCAGAATAGCAATATGCCCCATCGGCTAAGCCAGGTCGAATTACGAACTGCCCCCGAAACCAAGTGTCGCCGAACTAAAGTCGAAACAGACTGCGCAAGTCTGACGGCATGTCGCCATGGTAAACAGCCACATGTCTGAGCCGGCAGCGTTATCACGAGAGCCTGACGCGTTCCAATAGCTGCAGCCTCTGGGCTCACGGTTTAATCTGCGATGGCGCCACTTCGATGCTCACTATCAGGATTTCCTCGCGCTCTGGAAAGACGCCGACCCCGACATCCCCATCCTGAAGCAAGCCAAGGCGGAATATGCGAAGGTGAAGTAGTTGCTTGAGAGCCGAGTTAGGATTCTACTGCGACGCTACCCGGTCCCTCACCTGCTTGGACAGAGCCTGCAGCTGATCGTTGGTTATCTGGATCTTCCCACCCAAAACAACCAATAAACGGCCGGAACCAGCATCCTGGAATTGGGCTTTTTCGATCGACGCATAGCCCTGGATGGCCGGCGGGAGGGTGGCGCTCAGATCCGTGCCTTTTCGCATGGCGGACAGGATCGCCTTCCTGATTTTGTCTTGAAGCATTTCCCCGAGGGTTCCCGAACGTAGCAGTTCGCCCAGAGACCCGTCCGCTTCGATCGGGTCGACTTCAGGCAGGAGCCGAAGCTCCGTTTGGTTTTCCTCGACGGCTGGGGTGAGCTTCATCCGTACGACAGCATTCCCGCCCACTAGTCGTTTTGATTGCTGTTTGCCGAACACCTTTGCGCATCCCCATCGTTCATAATGCAGTTGGGCTACGGCAGCGACCGCAGTGCCGGCGGGCGCAAGCGTGGCGTGCTGTATGGCTATGTTATCTCCGCAGTGGTCGTCCTTATCCAGCTCGGAA
>Ga0187783_10003849_pt1 | contig 11084 bp, 9 predicted proteins | sample 1015_SJ02_MP02_2_FD_132471 | JGI IMG/M metagenome (GOLD analysis project Ga0187783, IMG submission 132471) | Tropical peat soil microbial communities from peatlands in Department of Meta, Colombia - 1015_SJ02_MP02_20_MG | ecosystem: Environmental > Terrestrial > Soil > Wetlands > Peat | place...
ACGGGCTGCAAGCGGGAGACGATGAACGCGCAATCCTGATGCAGCGTTATTACGAGGGAACGTGGACGCTCTATTTCTCAACGGTCTCGGAAGGTGATGACGACGGAGATATCGACCAAATGGCCGTTGACAGCAAGGGGTACGCCTACCTGTCGTGGGACACGGGCAATCAATCGCAAAAAGCTGGCGTCAATGTGTATGCACCTGCAGCGGCTGGCGACAAGGGACCGATTTGTCCAGTGACGCCGGCTGATCTGCGCTCCTCGGCCGCTACGTTGCCTGCGCTGGCCACCGATAATGCTGAGCATCTTTATGTCGGGCTGGGTGACGGGGGGAGCGAAGGTGAGTTGAATGTGTATGGCGGCGGCGCGAAGCCGGAACTGCTGAAAAAATACTCGAACGATTATTCCGGCAACCTGTTGAGGGAGAGTGGTGGAGGCGGAACCCTAGTTGTGCAATAGATTGGCGTCGGAATCGATTACACGAGATTCAAGAGGACCTACTGCTGGCCTGGTTTCGGGCGCGAATCGCGCAAGCAAAGACAGTCTCGACCGCCGACGAAGCCGTAAGGCGCTAGCAGCCAATGTCCGATAACGGGGCTTATGTAAAGCTGGAGACGTCACCCCGGCGGCCAGGGCTAACACGCTTGTCCTAATACCCTAGAGACGTCTTTCACCTTTTTATGCCAACGGCTTGCGCGGTCGCCCGTTTGGAGACCAAGCCTAATCAAGCGCGGCGATTGCCATCATGAGATGAAGGGGGGTGGGTTGTTGCCCTTCTTTGTGTGACTGGAGTCGGAATTGGTACGCGTCGCCCTAGTCAAAGGTCGCCGTAATGTCGAGATTGCTGATCAAGCCGCCTGTGGTACATGTCGCCGAAGATGTGGGGCTACAGCCGGACGACCAGCCGTCAAAAGAAGAGCCCGAACCGGGCGTTGCCGTGAGGAGGATTGCAGCACCAGCGCCGAAGCTTGCGGTGCACGTCGTTGGACAGGAAATGCCGACCGGCGAGCTCGTCACCAATCCGGATCCTGTACCCCCAAGATTCACGGTCAGGGCTGCCGTGGTTCCCGGGCAAATGACGTTGGCGGTCATATTTCCGGTCACGATGGCGCCCGATGAAGATATATTGCTGGGTGCACTGCTATTGGTTGTCACCGTGGCCCAAATAAGAGCACTTCCGCAAGCGTCGCCGGTAGCAGTTATCAGGCCCGTTGAGTTGACCGTTACCATCTGTGGAGTATTCGATGACCAAGTAACCTGGCCCGTTATGTCCTTGGTCGCAGGCGGGTGGACGTAGCTACCTAACGCTTTCAACTGGACGCTCGCACCGGCATCTGCGCTCACCGGGGTAGTCGTCGATCCAAAATTTTCAACTGCGGGTTGGATATTTATGGATACCAACTGCTGCTCGTGCCCGCAACTAGATAGAAAAAGGGTGGCCATGCAAACGATGATCGATGCCAACAGGTTTCGACTCATCCCATCTCCAACTCTGCGAAGGAAAAACGGCAGCGCAGATGACTGGTAAGTATAGTAAAAAACGGTAATGCCTTCTATGGCCAAGCCAGCCTGACCGGATTGCAAGTGCTTTTTATGGACCCAAAGTAACCTGCTTCGGCAAGCTTATCCATCAAAATATCTCATAGAATGGGAAAGTCGATACGCCGCTCGCCGATTGAGTAACCATGGCCACGCCAGCGACCGAACTTCCCCGACCGCGTCACCCCTGGGTAATCGAAGTCGTCGAGGCTGGCGTGGCGTTCTCTGTCGCCGGTCTCGTGTTCCTGGCCCTGAATCCTTTCTGGCGTCTGAATTCCAGTGGTTTCCTCGATCCGCGCGTGTACTGGTGGAACGGTTCGGGTCAGGTCCTGACTGGAATCGGGTTCTTGGCTCTGTCGTTCGGGATGGTCGGCGTGCTGGCGGCGCTGCTATCGCGTTGCTTTCCCAGCCAGCCCTCATGGCCTTACCTGCTCGCGGGCGTAGTCATCTTTGGTGTCGTGGTCTGGGTCGGTCTGGACGGCTTCACGCGTGACTTTGAAGCCCGCTTTGAATGGAGTTCCGCCGATGGCTTCAGCCTGTTCCGTCTCGAGAGCCGCGAGGCAACCGCCTCCAGTTCACTTCCGTCAGAAAATTCGCTGTGGAGAGCGCTGGTTGGTATCCAGGTTCAGCCGCTGTTGCGGGGCTACTTCCGCATTCTAGATTGGCAACGGGTTAAAGGACACGTCGGCGTAACCGTAGTACGCATTGTTCCCATCGCTTGGCCGATCGCTCTCGGACGCGAGGGGGAGACGGTCGAGGACCCGGATCAAACCGCTCTGATGCAAGCGGCGGCGAAGGGAGATACGAAGGGGGTTCAACAACTGCTGGCGAAGGGCGCCGATGTGAATGCGCGCGATCAGAGCGGGCAAACGGCACTGATCATCGCATGCCGGACCCCGCACGTGCCGCCCGAGGTGGTGAAGGCATTGCTCGCTGCTGGTGCCGACGTCAATACCCGCAGCCATAACGATTACACCGCCCTGTCCTGGGCCACGACCCGGGGCAACTCGGAAGTCGTTCGACTTCTCCGCCGTTCCGGAGCCAATCCATAAGCTGGTTCTGAGCGATCCGTGATCGCCTCGCCCGCGAATTCTCGAGGTAGACCGACTCCAAGCGGGCCAATCGAACCGACCAGCCTGGGTACTCGAGATCCATACCACCCATTGCCCAGCTGGGCAGGGTTTTCCACAACTAACCTGCTGATTCAATGAACATTCACATTCTGGTCATCATTCTGTCACAGAAACGAAATAGCGTGCGCTACGCCTGGGGACAAAGTGTCAGAGCATACCTATCTTGGGAGGAAGATGATGGATATTGGAAATTTGTGTGGAACCGCCCGCCGCTATGTGGCACTGGGGGCTGCCCTTACCTTGACTTTAATGAACTTGGGCACGCCCGCTCTAGCCGCTGAACCCGCCTCGACCACCGCCACGCCTATTAAGCATGTCATCGTAATCATCGGAGAAAATCGCAGCTTTGATCACGTTTTCGCCACCTACATACCCAAAAACGGAGAGAGTGTGAATAACCTCCTCTCGGAAGGCATCATCATGCTGGGCTCTAACAACGCAGCCGTGCCCGGTCCGAATTTTGACCAAGCTCGCCAGCAAGCAGCCCAGGATACCGATACCTTCCTGCTGGATCCGCCGAAGGAGGAATTCCCCGCCAACATACTGCCAGCACCGCTGGTCGGCGGTCCGAAGGGTGCAAACGGCTATTTTTCTGGCGCCACCCCCTGCCCAGCACAGCCAACACTTTCCGCGGTCGAATGTGCACAGGTGTCGGAGAGCGGATTGCTAACCGGTGATTATCAGAAATTGGCCAGCGGCGGCACCGGGCAAAAGAGCCACACGCCCGACGAGCGCATCACGAACGTCGAGACGTTAGAGCCCGGACCGTTTCAGATAACGAACGGTAAAACGTTTGTATACAACGACTATGCGGCCAGCCCGGTTCACCGCTTCTACCAGATGTGGCAACAATTGAATTGCAGCCTGGCCAACGCTACCCCGGACAATCCCTCGGGTTGCAATGCCAAGTTGTTCTCCTGGGTTGAGGTCACGGTCGGGGCGGGCACGAATGGTGCTAAACAGCCGCCCCTCTGCTCTACGAACGGTGATAAGACTCCCTGCTTCACCACCAATTATTTGCCAAGCGTTCCGGGCGCACAGACCACCGGGGAAGGATCGACCGCCCTTGCTTTTTACAACGTACAGCAAGGTGACGCACCTTACTTCAAGTACTTGGCAGATACCTTCTCGATGAGCGACAATTTCCACCAATCCGTCGACGGAGGCACGGGCGCCAATCACATCATGCTCGGTCACGCCGACGCCATCTGGTACAGCGACGGTCACGGTAATCCTACCGTGCCACCGAACAATAAAAAGGTATTCACGGCGCCCTATAAGGGCGGACCCAATCCAGACCAGGGGGTCGTCCAGCAAATTACGAACCCCAATCCGGCCGCGGGCACCAACAACTGGTATGCCGAAGACGGCTACGGTAATAGCAATAATGCCGGCTATCCCCCTCCTTATTCGCCTTCCCCGGTTTCTGGCGGTGGATCCTATAGTGAGTGCGCGGATGCCAGTCAGCCCGGCGTCGGGGCGATCGTGACTTATCTCAAATCCATCAACATTGACCCGCGTTGCGACCCCGGTCACTACTACCTGCTGAACAATTACAACCCGGGCTGGTTCGGCAACGGCAAGAGGGCCGATATTGACCAGAATCCGGCCAACACGCCGTTTACCATTCCGCCTTCTTCGACCCCCAGTATCGGCGACGACCTCAACGCGCACCACATTTCGTGGAAATACTATGGCGATCAGTGGAACAACTATGTCCCCGACCCGTACCAGATTAATTACGGAACCAATGGCCCGAATGCAGATGAGTACTGCAACATTTGCAATCCGTTCCAATACGACACGTCCATCATGTCGGACCCCGACCAGGTGAAAGCGCACATCGCGGATTCGATCGAGCTGTACGCCGACATTGAGAAGAACAACTTGCCTGCGGTGTCCTTCGTCAAGCCAAGTGGCTATGTCGACGGTCATCCGGCATCTTCGAAGCTCAATCTTTTCGAGTCCTTCGCGAAAAAGATCGTGGAGTCTGTGCACGGCTCGCCCTACTGGCAGGATACGGCCATCTTCATCACCTTCGATGAAGGCGGAGGCTACTATGACTCGGGCTACGTTCAACCGCTCGACTTCTTCGGCGATGGCACGCGTATCCCGCTGATGGTAGTTTCGGCCTTTAGCATGGGCGGTCATATCTCCCACGCTTATGCCGACCACGTTTCCATCCTCAAGTTCATCGAGAGGAACTGGAACCTCCCGCCGGTTAGCAGCCGCAGCCGGGACAATTTCCCGAACCCGGAAACGGGTCTAGGGTCCGGGGCCAGCGCCTATGTTCCCGTTAACCGACCGGCATTGAGTGACCTGACCGAGTTCTTCAATTTCGGGCCGGCGCAAAACGCAAGCAAGTAGATGGGGACACAATCGAGTAGCTGAGTCTTTAGTTTGACAGTAAGACGCCTGGCTGCTCGCCAGATAGAAGGAGCCGAAGTCGGCCAGCCGACTTCGGCTCTTTTACTGGTCGGTTTCTCTCTCGTACAGACCGCAGGGTACCGGCTCGCCTACCAAGGGCTTCCCTGCTCGGCTGGCCAGCAACCGTAGTCATGAGGCGGCAAGCAATCGTTCGATGTCGGCGCGAAACCGGCTTAGCGTTTCGAGCCTCTCCGTCGTGGCCTCGATGATCTCCTGCTTGGCCTGGAAGACCTTGCGGCCGCGAACCTCGGTGAGGACGCCCAAAGTGTCCCCCATCTGCCAACCGGGTGTGCCCAGCATCTCGAGTCCTTCCCGCCCGGCAACCAGCAGAGCGATGCAGTTATCTCGCACCACTCCGATGCAGTTGGGGTATCGGTCAAAGGATTTCAGTTCGAAACCGGCCAGATAGACCTGCCGCAGTTGCTGGGCTGGGTCAGGCATGAGGAAATCCAGTCATCCTTGGATTGACCCATTTGTCCCGAGGCGCTGGTGCAATCTTTCATTTCAGATTGCTGACCGCGGCCTTACATCTTATATCTCCCCAGATCTTCGTCATTGAGGTTCTCGAGCCACTTGCGGAGCTCCTCCTGGCTGACTCGATCCGAGGAGCTTGCCGCCAACTTTGAGTTCTTCAAGACCTCGTCTTCCACGTAGATCGGGCAATCTACACGCAAGGCAAGTGCCAGGGCGTCGGAAGGTCGCGAATCGATGCTGATGATATGTCCGTCGCGCTCAAGCCAGATCACGGCATAAAACGTATCCTCGCGCAGCTCGGTCACCACCACTTTGTGAACCTGCGTATCGAGGCCGGTGAGAACGTTTTTGATCAGATCGTGGGTCATCGGACGGGGCGTACTGACTTTTTCAATTTCTAGCGCGATGGCGTTCGCTTCGTAGATTCCCACCCAGATCGGTAGTACCATATCACTCCCGGAATCCTTCAGGATCACGATTGGCATGTTCGTCACTGGATCCATCATCAGGCCACGGATTTTCATCTCGACTTCCATCGTGTTCCCCCAGGCTACGCCGAGCTCGCTTCGCTTCTTATATCACCATTTCACCCACCAAGCTGTTGGGAAAACACTCGGTAGTAACTACTTTGACGTAAGCGCCCAACCGAGGTTCCCTTCCCGCAGGGGCAGTAAAATTCATCACCTTATTCTGCGAGGTGCGACCATTCCATTGTTGACGTGACTCGTTCCTTCCTTCAACCATTACTTCAAGTGTATTGCCAAGGTATCTCTGATTCGAACGCTTCTGAATCTCCCGCTGTTTCTCATTCAGCACCGCCAAGCGGCGGACTTTTTCCTCTTCCGGAACTCGATCTTCGAGATTCAGGGCGGGAGTATTGGGCCGGGGAGAATATTTGAAACCGAAGATTCCGTCATATTCGACTTCGTCGACCAGCGATAAAGTCTCTGCAAAATCGCTCTCGCTCTCGCCTGGAAATCCGACAATGATATCGGTTGTAATGCTGATCGGGCGTCGCGCCGCTTTCATCCATGCAATGCGTTCCAGATACTGCGCGCGCGTATAGAGCCGCTGCATGGTGTCGAGGACACGGGTCGAGCCGCTTTGCACGGGTAGGTGAACGTGATCACACAAGCTGGGCACAGCTTCGATCGCCTCAACGATGTCTCGTCCAAAATCTCTTGGATGCGATGTAGTGAAACGTACACGCTTGATTCCAGGAATTTCGCCCACGGCCGCAAGTAATTCTGCAAAGCTTTTATTTCTAGTAGGATCCATGTAAGAGTTAACATTTTGGCCGAGGAGCTGAATCTCCGTGTACCCTCGCTGCGCCATCTGGCGGGCTTCGGCCAGCACCGAATCTGAGGTGCGGCTGCGTTCCTTGCCGCGGGTGAAGGGCACAACGCAATAGGCGCAGAATTTATCGCAGCCTTCGATGATCGTGATGTAGCCGCGGTGGGGATTTGTTCGGGCGGTGAACTCGGTTTCAAAGCAGGCGTCGGTCTGGCGATCATCGAGACCCGTAACCTTCTGCCCTGCCTCGATTTGGACCAGCATCTGTGGCAAATTTCGGTAGGAAGCTGATCCACAAACCAAGGCAACGTGAGGTGCCCGTTCGAAAATTCTGGCGCCTTCCTGCTGGGCCACGCAGCCTAGCACCCCAAAGCGCTTTCCCTGAGCCTGAAGCCGCTTGTGGTCGGCGAGACGGTGGAAGACCTTCTGCTCGGCTTTGTCGCGAATGGAGCAGGTATTGTAGAAGATCAGGTCGGCCTCTTCGACACTCGAGACCTGGCGATAGCCCTGTGAGATGAGCGTGCCAATGACCCGTTCCGAATCGTGCACGTTCATCTGACAGCCGAAAGTCTCGAGATAAAAGGTCTTTGGAGAACTGGCCATGCAAGATCAAGTATACGCTGAGTGACGGAGTCGCCCTAACGATGGAAAACCGGGAGATAAGGGCTCGAACTACGGACGCTGCATCGGGGGCATGGTCAGTCCGCCCTTTAGGACGGGAACGAACATGGTTGACATGTGACACATTAGGTGTCACAATGCTTTAATGCCGTCCGTGAACATCCGCCAGCTGCGCGATACCCGCCGCCTCAAAGCCTGGCTGCGCGCGGGAGAAACAATTGAACTGCGGGAGCGAGACCGCGTCATTGCGCGCATCATCCCCGAGAACCAGGATCCCCTTCCCGTCGAATGGCCCGACTTTTCCACCCGCGCGAAGAAGGTTCTCGGCAACCGCATTTTGCCCGGAGCGGACATCGTTGTGGAAGAGCGAGGACGCTATTGAAGGTTTATGTAGACTCCAGTTTCCTGGTCTCTTTATATGTGACGGACCGGCACTCTTCCGAATCCCGGCAACGCGTGCTAGCAGCCCCGCGCATTGCATTTACCCCTCTGCACCGCGCAGAGTGGGCGCACGCCATCGCACAGCATGTGTTTCGCGGAGAGCTGACGCCACCGGAAGCCCGGCGGCTCGAGAGACAATTAGAAGAAGACATCACCGCGGGACGGTGGCTCGAAGTTGAGATGCCGGGAACGGCCTTTGCTCTGTGCGCCCATCTGGGGCGACAATACGGCCCCAAGCTCGGTGTACGTACCTTGGACAGCCTGCACGTAGCCAATGCGCTCGAACTCCAAGCTACGCGATTTTGGACCTTTGACGGGCGTCAGGCCAAATTGGCGGAGGCGAAAGGGCTGCATACCTCCTAGGCAGGCTGCCCAAGGGTTTCTAGTGTCGACCGCCTCCGTGGCCGCCGTGACCCCCGCGGCCTCCGCGATGATGCCTACGGCCTCCTCCCGGTCTCCCGCCTCGCCCACCGCGGTCTCCACCCACCGGCTGCACGTCATCGCGATTGAAGTTCGGCTCAGGCTCGTCGGCAAACTCTCCGCCACCTTCGATCGTCAAGGAAGGAGCCAACCCAGATTCGCCGCGACTCTCGCCTCCGGCCTCGGTAGGACCTCCCATCTTCGCGCGCTGCTCCTTCAAAACCGCCTTGCGCGAGAGGCGAATACGGTTGCCCTCAACCGCAAGAACCTTCACCAGCACCTGGTCACCTTCTTTCAGTTCGTCGCGCACATCGCGGATCCGGTGCTCGGCAACCTCGCTGATATGCAGCAACCCCTCCGTCCCCGGCAGAATCTCAACAAAAGCGCCAAAATCAGCTAATCGAGTCACCTTGCCCAGGTAGGTCTTCCCTACTTCTGCCGTGGCCGTCAGATCACGAATGATCTGGAGGGCCTTATTGGCTGAGGCCTCATCATTCGAAGCGACATTGACCTTGCCGGAATCTTCGACGTCGATCTTGACTCCCGTCTGATCGATGATGCTACGAATCATCTTGCCGCCAGGTCCGATGAGATCGCGAATCTTGTCGACCGGAATCTGCAGGGCGTAGATGCGGGGCGCATAGGCCGACACCTTCTCGCGCGGAGCGGCTAAGGCCTCCGCCATCTTCTCCAGGATGAACAGTCGACCCCGCTGTGCCTGGGCCAGTGCCTCGCGCATAATCTGCGGCGTGATTCCTTTAACCTTGATGTCCATCTGCAATGCGGTAATGCCGTCCTTCGTACCTGCGACCTTAAAATCCATGTCCCCGTAGTGGTCCTCGGCACCGGCGATGTCGGTGAGAATGGCGTACTGATCAGCTTCTTTGACCAGACCCATCGCTACCCCTGCCACCGGAGACTTCAGCGGCACTCCGGCATCCATCAGCGATAACGAGGCTCCGCAAACTGTCGCCATGGAGGATGATCCGTTCGATTCCAGAATGTCGGAAACCACCCGCATCGCGTAGGGCCATTTGTCTTCTTCGGGTAGCACGGCGGCAACCGCTCGTTCGGCCAACGCGCCATGGCCAATTTCTCTCCGCCCTGCCCCCCGCAGGAATGCCACCTCCCCCACGCTAAACGGGGGGAAGTTATAGTGCAGCATGAAGCGCTTCTTGGCCTCTCCTTCAAACACTTCGAGGCGCTGCATGTCCTCGCTGGTGCCGAGTGTAGTGGTCACGAGAGCCTGGGTTTCGCCGCGGGTGAAGATGGCCGAGCCGTGCGTCCGCGGAAGCACGCCGACTTCGATCCAGATGTCGCGGATTTGATCAAACGCTCGTCCATCTGGGCGGCGATGCTGCTCGAGCACCTGCTCACGGAAAATCCGCTCGCGCAGGATTTCGTAATAAGCCTCGAGCTTCGCTTGCGCAACTTCATCGTCTGGCGGCAGCGCGGCCAGGAGCGTCTTCTTCAGATCGCGAACCAGAGCATAGCTCTCAGACTTGGGATGCTTCTCGGTGTCTAACCGCTCGGAGAGGTCCCGGCCGATCCTGGCTCTGAGTCCGTCGTAGTAGGCCTGATCAAATTCCACCGGGGCTACCTTGCGCTTCTCCTTGCCGGCTCTCTCGCGGAGTACGTTGATTTGTGCACAGATCTTCTTGATCTCAGCGTGGGCAAATTCGATCGCGTCCACCACGGTCTCTTCCCGTACTTCTTTGGCCCCCGATTCGATCATCACAATTCCATCGGAAGTGCCCACGACCATGATATTCAGCAAGCTGTCACGCATCTCGCTATAGGTGGGATTCACGATAAACTGTCCGTTCAGCAAACCGACGCGCACCGCGCCGATCGGACCGCTGAAGGGAATGTCCGAGACCGTAAGCGCGGCGGAAGCACCGTTAATGGCGACGACATCGGGATCATTCTCGGTGTCGGCGGAGAGGACAAAGGCGATCACCTGAGTTTCGTTGCGAAAGCCTTCGGGGAACAGAGGACGAACGGGACGATCGATCTGGCGGCTGGTGAGAATTTCACGCTCGCTCGGTCGGCCTTCGCGTTTGATAAAGCCGCCGGGGATACGCCCGCCCGCATAGGTGTACTCGCGGTAATCGACGGTGAGGGGAAAAAAATCAATTCCTTCCCGCGGTTCGGGATTGGCTACGGCGGTGGCGAGGATTACGTTGTCGCCGGTACGGACCACAGCGGCACCATGGGCCTGCTTGGCTAAATTTCCAGTTTCGAAGGAGATCCTTTTACCGCCGGCGAGGTCAACAAAAACTTCTTGTTTCATATTTCATTCCTTTGAGCAGGAGACAGGGGAGCTGATTTGTACGATGGCGCAATGGAGGGCTTGCCAAAACGGAGGCTCGCTGAGAAACGCACGAGATTTTCTTCTTCGCCGTCCTGTCGCCGCCTTCAGACCCCGGCCTGGCCTCTCGCAGCTTGCGAAAAGGCGAAAATCGGGGGCACGCAAACGAAAAGGATGCGGCACTCGGTGCGCCGCTACTTGCGCAGGCCGAGCTTGGCGACGACATTCTTATAGCGCTCGGAATCGTAGATTTTCAGGTAGTCGAGCAGGCGACGCCGTTTGCTGACCAGCATAAGCAGACCGCGGCGTGAGCCATGATCCTTCTGATGCGCTTTGAAGTGCTCCGTCAACTGACCAATGCGCTCGCTTAACAACGCGATTTGGACTTCGGGGCTGCCCGTGTCGGTGGGATGCGTTCGGTAC
>Ga0187783_10003850_pt1 | contig 11083 bp, 6 predicted proteins | sample 1015_SJ02_MP02_2_FD_132471 | JGI IMG/M metagenome (GOLD analysis project Ga0187783, IMG submission 132471) | Tropical peat soil microbial communities from peatlands in Department of Meta, Colombia - 1015_SJ02_MP02_20_MG | ecosystem: Environmental > Terrestrial > Soil > Wetlands > Peat | place...
GCGCCACGCTCTACGGGATCGAGGCCCTGCAGGTACTACGCATCGAGAAGGGCTACCTTCACATCGGTACCGACACCGACGGCACGACGCTGCCGCAGGATGTGGGACTGGCGCGGGGGATCGAGCGCAAGGCCGAGGCCTTCGTTGGGCGGCGCTCGCTGCTGCGCCCGGTGGCGCGCGACGCGCGGCGTCTGCAGCTCGTGGGTCTCAGGCCCGTCGACGGCCGCACCCCGCTCGAGGTGGGTGCGCATATCGCGCCGCATCCACCGCCCGGGTCTATCGAGGGGCGCGTCACCTCGAGCTGTCTCAGTCCCGAGCTCGGCCACCCCGTCGCGCTGGCACTCCTCGCCGACGGCTCGCGGCGTACGGGCGAGCGCGTACAAGTGCACTACCTCGGCGTCACGACGGCGGCCGAGGTGGTGAGAACACCTTTCATCGACCCTGCAGGCGAGCGCGTGCATGGCTGAGCACACGCGCACATCGGAGCGAATCGCGCACGCAGGCGTTGCGGTTTCGGAGGAGGCGATGGCGGTCGCGACACTGCGCTATTTCACGCCCGCCGGAGCGCTCGCTGCCGCCGTGCGCGACACCACCGGTTTGATGCTCCCAGAGGCGCTGCGCGCGCGCGAGACGCACCCGCCGGGCATGATTCTCGCCTGGCGCGCGCCGACGGAAACGCTGTGCCTCACCGCCGACGCTGCGCGGCTCGGCGCGCTCGCCACGCAGCTCGCGGGCATGGACGATGGGTGCCTCGTCGAGCTGACCGGGGGGCTCAAGGTGCTGCGTCTCGCCGGTCCCCGAACCCCGGATCTTCTCTGTCGTCTCGGCGGCACGGCCTCGGTCCCGGCTCCGGGCGAGGCGCGACGCAGCCGTATGGCCGATGTACCGGTGCTCGCACTCTCCTTGCGGGCGAATGAGACGCTGCTCGTGGTGGATCGTGCCCTGCTGCCCCACGTGCTCGCGTGGATCCGCGAGACGCTGAGGGATCTCGACCCGGATTGACGGCGCCCGCGCGCACCGTGGCCTCAGCTCGCAGTGGCGAAGAGCAGCGCGCGCTCGACGGCGTTGCGCCAGCCGGCGATGAGCGTCGCACGACGCACCGGGCTCATGGCGGGTGCAAAGATCGCCGCGGTGCTCCAGGTATCAGCAACCGACTCGAGGCTCTGCCACACCCCGGTGGCGAGTCCGGCGAGGAAAGCGGCGCCGAGCGCGGTAGTCTCGAGCTCCACCGGACGCTCGACGCGCACCTCGAGGATGTCGGCGAGGAACTGGCACAACCAGTCGTTGGCGGCCATGCCGCCATCGACGCGTATGCCCTGCATGCGCTCGGCGCCGTCGCGCTGCATCGCCTCGGTGAGGTCGAGTGTCTGGTAGGCGACCGACTCGAGCGCTGCGCGCGTGAGGTGCTCGCGCGTCGCATCGAGCGTCAGGCCGCAGATCAGCCCGCGCGCGTTCGGCTGCCAGTACGGGGCACCGAGCCCGACGAATGCGGGCACGAGGTAAAGCCCGTGATCGTCGGGAACCCGGGCGGCGATGTCCGCGGTCTCCGCGGCATTGGCGATTACCTTGAGCGAGTCGCGCAGCCACTGGATCGCAGCACCCGCCACAAAAATCGACCCCTCGAGCGCATAGGTGGTGCGTGCCCGGATCCGATAGGCGCAGGTCGTGAGCATGCGGTTCGCCGAGGCGACCGCGACCTCGCCGGTGTTGAGCAGCAGGAAGCAGCCGGTGCCATAGGTGGACTTCACCATTCCCGAACGGAAGCAGGCCTGGCCGATGAGGGCCGCCTGCTGATCGCCGGCGATGCCGCCGATCGGCAGGGCACGGCCGAAGAGCGCAGGCTCGGTGTGGCCGTACACCTCGCTGCTGTCGCGCACCTCGGGGAGCAGTGCGCGCGGCACGCCCAGGAGCCGCAGCAGCTCCTCGTCCCAGTGCTGCCGGTAAATGTCGAAGAGGAGCGTCCGCGAGGCGTTGGTGACGTCGGTCGCGTGGACTCGCCCACCCGTGAGGCGCCACAGGAGGAAGGTGTCGATCGTGCCGAAGGCAAGCTCGCCGCGCTCAGCGCGCGCGCGGGCGTCGGCGACGTGATCGAGCATCCAGGCGATCTTCGTGGCCGAGAAGTAGGGGTCGAGGAGGAGGCCGGTCTTCGCCCGCACCAGCGCCTCCGCGCCGGCGGCCTTGAGCGCCGCGCAGGCCTCCGCGGTCCGCCGGTCCTGCCAGACGATGGCGCGGTGAATCGGCTCGCCGGTGACGCGATCCCAGATGAGGGCCGTCTCGCGCTGGTTGGTGATGCCAAGTGCCGCGATGCGCTCGGCACCGCCGACCTCGCTGCGGGCGAGCACCTCGCGCACCGTGGCGAGCGTATCGCGCCAGATGTCCTCGGGGTCGTGCTCCACCCAACCGGCGGCCGGATAGTGCTGCTCGAGCGTGCGCCGCGCGATGGCGACGGCGCGTGCCTGCTCATCGAAGACGATCGCACGCGTCGAGGTCGTACCCTGGTCGATGGCAAGTACACGCATCGCTCGCGTCATGCGCTCACGAGCCTCGCCCACTCGGCCGGCGCGATCAAGCGCGTGGCGGTGACAATGCGATGGCGGCTGGCCGAGCTCGCGATAGCCGCGCGGTGACAATTGGGTGATGTATCGGCGCAACAGCAGCGCGGAACACGGCCATTGGTCCGCGCGGCAGGCCAGGCCGGTGTATTTTCACAAAACTGTCGTAAAAGCTTCGTAGAGTGCGCAGGACACGCATACCGCGCTCAATCCCTTTTTGAGATGGGAGTATTCATTTTCTAGGCTTTGAGCACCATGTCGGGTGTGAAAAGCTAGAGATAACGGGGAGAGCCTCGCGCCGTACGGCCGTCGTTGGGCGGCCTCGCAGCGGAGGTGCAATGCGGCGATGACGCGTTTATTCAAGCGCGTCCCGGGCGAGTGGTATAAAAGTCATATGGGGAGCCGCCTGGCAGGTGGGTGCGTTCGAGTGGGGCGAATTGAAACAGTTACAACCAGACCCGCAGGGGAGCAATGCGAATGAAGCCTAATCCGAAGATCTCTGCGGCTGTTGCGGCAATCTTAGGCGCCTCGAGCACCACGGTGGTCCTTGCAGCGCCCGGCGATGCCGCGACCGCCACGGCCACGACCGGTGAGTTGACGGAAGTGACCGTCACCGCGGAGCGCCGCACGGAAAACATCCAGGACGTGCCCATCACGGTGCAGGCGATCACCGGCGAGCAGCTGCAGCAGCTCAACGTCACGAACTTCAACGACCTGCTGAAGTACACGCCGAACGTGACCTACAGCGGCAACGGCCCGGGGACCGGCAACATTTTCATGCGCGGTATGGGCGGCATCGGCTCGGGTAACCAGTCGCAGTCGACCACGGCTGCATTCCCCAACGTCGCGCTGTATCTCGATGACCAGTCGATGCAGTTCCCGGCCCGCAACAACGATCCCTACGTGGTCGACCTCGAGCGTATCGAGGTCCTCGAGGGACCTCAGGGCACGCTCTTCGGTGGCGGTGCCGAGGCGGGCGCCATTCGCTACATCACCAACAAGCCGAAGCTGGACGTGACGTCGGGCGAATTCAACGCCGGGTATGGCATTACCGCCAACGGTGGCGACCCCAACACACAGCTCAACGCCGTACTCAACATACCGCTGATCACCAATACCCTGGCGGTCCGCGCGGTGATCTTCTCCGAGCGCCAGGGCGGCTACATCGACAATGTGCCGGGAACGATCGCCTACCTTCCGGATTCGCCGATGGTCAAGGGCGGTACGAACCCCATCGCCAACAACGCCGGCCTCATTGAGAACAACACCAACCCGGTCGACTACCAGGGAATGCGCGTCTCGCTGCTGTGGAAGATCAGCGACGACTGGAATTTCCTCATCCAGCAGAACTACCAGGACATGGAGGCCGACGGCTACTTCTACACCTATCCCACGGCCCCGGACGGCCAGACTCTGCAGCAATACCAGATCACCGCGTTCACGCCGGCCTGGACCAAGGACAAGTACGAGAGCACGGCCTGGACGCTCAATGGTCATTTTGCCGGCCTGGACGCCGTTTATACCGGCAGCTACATGGTCCGGCACATCGACGGGCAGCAGGACTACTCGAACTACCTGCGCAGCGTCACCGGCTCCTACTACGGCTGCGTCGGGGAGAATGCGCTGTACTTCAACCCCAAAAAATTTCCCAACGCGCCGACGACGACGACCGAGTGCGGTGACCCGGTGGGCACGTGGCGGGATATCGTCGAGAACCAGCACCAGAGCCAAGAGCTGCGCGTCAGCACGGACCAGAGCAACCGTCTCCGCGGCCTGGCCGGCGCGTTCTGGGAGAAGTTCGTCATCGACGACCAGATGAACTTCAACTACATGGCTATTCCGCAGTGCGACCCGGCCAATCTCGCGACAGCCACAGCCGGTGGCGCGACCTGCATATCCGCCGTCGGACCTGTGCCACTTGCCTACGGCGCGCGCGCCACCGATCCGAGCCTGCGCGAGGGCGCGAACACGGCGTTCGGCGAGGACGCCCAGCGCGGCTATAAGCAGACCGCCTTCTTTGCCTCCATCGATTTCGACCTGATCCCGAAGACACTGACGCTGACCGGGGGCGGCCGCTGGTACCACTACGACGAGTTCGAAGAGGGTTCGGAGTTCTACAGCGAGACCACCTCAAAGATTGCGGTGGCCAACCTCCTCAATCACGCGAATGGGGCATGCACCAACTTAGGCGGTTGCGGCTTTCCCATAAACCTGGAGAAGACCGAGACCGGCACGCGCTGGCGCGGCGATCTCACCTGGCACATCACTCCCGATGCCATGGCGTATTACACGTACTCGACGGGATTCCGCCCGGGCGGCTTCAACCGCACCAGCTCGCTCGTGGGCCAGCCGCCTTCACTGGCCGCGGAGATTCCGTACTCCGCGACCGCAAAAGACACCGATCAGTACGAGAAGCCCGCGGGCTATAACTCCGACACCCTGATCAACAACGAGATCGGGTTCAAGAGCGAGCTCTTCGAGCATCACCTGCTGTTCAACGTCTCGGCGTACTACATGAAGTGGGAGAACATCCAGCTGTCGCTGTTCGACCCCCCTGCCTTCGGCAATACGACGTTCAACGTCAACGGCGGCGACTTCCTCATAAAGGGCTTCGAGGTCCAGTTCGTTGCCCGGATCACCGACGGGTTCACCCTCCAGGGATCGAGCTCGGTCAACAGCTCGAGTCAGACGAGCGCCCCGTGCCTCGAGTCGGTGGGCGTGACCAGCAATGCGAAGACCGCCAACAATCCGACGCCGGCCGGGGAGTGCATCACCATACTCAAAGGCGCAACACTGCCGAACGCGCTGGGTGCGTTCGGTTCCCCGCCCGCGTTCTCACCGCCGTGGATGTTCAACGTGCGGGCGCGTTACGACTGGAACGTGGCCTCCTCTTACCATTGGTTCGCCTGGGCTGGCGCCAGCCACATCGGCCCGATGACGAACAATCCGAGGAACTTCCACGACGGCAACAACCCGATCTATGGGAATCCGCCCGTCACGACGCTGCTGCTCTACGACATCCCGAGTTACACGACCTATGACGCGGCACTCGGCGTGAGCAAGGACAATTGGACCGCGCAGGTGATGGGCACTAACCTGTCCGACGAGTATGGACCGACGAACGTTACGTCGGGTCAGTTCATCAAGGCGGAGATCCCGCTGCGTCCGCGCGTGCTGAGTTTCCTGATGTCGTACCGCTTCTGATCGGCAGCGACCGACGCCCGGGCGACCGGGCGTGAGCCGCTTGCAGTAATATGAAGGGCGGACCTGAGTGTCCGCCCTTTTTCTTGCTGAACCCATGGACTCTACCGAGGGCAAGACAACGACGGCAAAGGCCGCGGCCGAAGTGGCACGCATTCGCGGACTGCTGCGAGAGCGCCGCTTCTTCGAGGCGCTGGCGGCGGCGCAGTCCGTGCTGGAGCATTCGCCCGCTCAGCGCGAGGCGTTGCTGTTCGCCGCCATTTCCCAGCGGTACCTGGGAAGGATCCAGGAGGCCTTGAAGACGCTTGCCCTCTTGCAGGAGCAGCACCCGCGCTTCAGCCGACTCTACGAGGAGCGCGGCCGCTGTTATGTCGAAATGCGCCAGGCACCGCAGGCGATCGAGGCGTTCCTCACGGGCGTTAATCTCAATCATGCGTTGCCGGGCAGCTGGACGATGCTCGAGGGCCTCTACCGCATGACGGGGGACGCGGCCAACGCGCGGACGGCCGGGAGTCACGTGGCGACGCTACGGAAGCTGCCACCGGAGGTGGTGACCGCGACCGGACTGTTCATGGACGGCGACCTGGAAGCGGCCGAGTCGCTGATCCGCCGCTATCTGCTCGAGCACGGCGATCATATCGAAGCGATGCGGCTGCTCGCCCGCATCGGCATAGTGCACAAGGTCTTCGACGATGCCGAGCTCCTGCTGGCAGCGCTGCTGCAGCTGGCTCCGGATTATCGGGTTGCGCGCCAGGAGTATGCCGGCGTGCTGGTCGAGCTGCACCGCTACCAGGAGGCGCGCGGCGAGCTCGACCTGTTGCTCAAGGACGACCCGCAGAACCCGGTCCTCAGGACGCTGTACGCGGCCAGCGCCGTCGGGCTCGGTGAGCACGAACGGGCGATCGAGCTCTACCGTGCACTGCTCGGCGGTACGCCTGGGGATGCCGACGTGCACCTGTCGATCGCCCATGCCCTGAAGACCTTGGGCAGGACCGACGAGTCCATCGAGACCTACCGCCGTGCGGCGGCCTGCCGGGCGGACTTCGGCGATGCCTACTGGAGCCTTGCCAACCTAAAGACCTACCGCTTCACCAGCGAAGAGCTCTCGCGGATACGTGCGGCGCTCGACGCGCCGACCACCTCGACCGTGGATCGCTATCACCTGTGCTTTGCGCTGGCCAAGGCGCTCGAGGACCAGGGCGCCTTCGCCGAGTCCTTCCGCTACTACGAGCTCGGCAACGGGCTCAAGCGCCCGGAATGCCGCTACCGCGCCGAGATCATCGAGAACAACACGCGTCAGCAGATCCGGGTCTGCACGCGCGAGCTGTTCTCGGGGCGCCGCGGCTGGGGGGCACCGAGCCCCGATCCGATTTTCATCGTCGGCCTGCCGCGCTCAGGCTCGACACTGCTCGAGCAGATCCTCGCCTCACACTCCCAGGTCGAGGGCACGACCGAGCTCCCCAACATCCAGCAGATCGTCACCCGGCTGCGCGGCCGTGACCCCGATCCGCAGGATCCGCGTTACCCGCCCATCCTCGCAAAGATGAGCGAGGCGGATTTTCGCGCGCTCGGCGAAGAGTACCTGGCCGCCACGCGGGCGTATCGCAGTGGCAAGGCCTTCTTCATTGACAAGATGCCGAACAACTTCCGGCATGTCGGGCTGATACACCTGATGCTGCCCAACGCGCGCATCATCGACGCCCGGCGCGAGCCGATGGCGTGCTGCTTCAGCAATCTCAAGCAGCTGTTTGCCCAGGGACAGGAGTTCACCTATAGCGTCGAGGACATCGCCCGCTACTACCGCACCTACCTCGAGCTGATGGCTCACTGGGACCGCGTCCTTCCCGGGCGCATCCTGCGCGTACATCACGAGGATGTGGTCGATGATCTCGAAGGCAGCGTGCGCCGACTCCTCGAGTACTGCGGGCTCGCCTTCGAGCCCGCGTGCCTCGCATTTCACGAGACGCGGCGCAGCGTGCGCACGGCGAGCTCTGAACAGGTGCGCCAGGCCATCTACCGTGAGGGACTCGAGCAGTGGAAGAATTTCGAGCCGTGGCTCGAGCCGCTGAGGAGCGCGCTCGGCGATGCGCTGACCCGCTACCGCGACGTCGAAGGTGAGTATGACTCCGGGTCGCAACGATCCGTGCCCGTGCGGTAGCGGCACAAAATACAAACATTGCTGCGGGGCGGTGTCCGCTCCGGCGCTGCCGGGGATGCAGCAGATCGGCGCGCTGGTCGCGCTGGTCGACCAGGAGCGGCTGCCCGAAGCGGAGCAGGGGGCGCGCGCGCTGCTCGGGACATACCCTGACGCGGGAATGCTGTGGAAAGTCCTGAGCGTCGCACTCGTGCGGCAGGGGAAAGATGCACTGGAGGAGCTGCGACGCGCTGCGCAGCTCCTGCCGCGGGACGCCGAAGCACACCGCAACCTCGGGGCGGCGCTCTACGACCGCGGACAGTGGCAAGAGGCGCTCTCGAGCCTGAGCCGCGCCCTCGACCTTCAGCCGCGAGCGGTGCAGCCGCTCATCGAGGCGGCGAACGCCCTGCGAGCGCTCGGGCGAGCGCGCGAGTCGTTGGCCCTCTATGAAAGGGCGCTGCAGCTCGAGCCAGGCGCGCGCGAGGCGCATAACAATCTCGGCAACGCGTTCCTCGAGCTCGGTCAGCCTGGCGAGGCCGTGAACTGCTACCGCCGCGCGCTCGAGAGCAAGCCGAACGATGCGCAGGTGCTCTGCAACCTCGGCAACGCCCTGCGGCAACTCGGGCAGTTCCGGGAAGCGATCGGCTACAGCCAGCGAGCGATCGCACTCGAGCCGGGGTTGAGCATGGCACACAATAACCTCGGACTGGCGCTCGCGGGCCTGGGACGGTGGCGGGAGGCCGTGGCGAGCTACCGCCGGGCGCTCTACTTGAGCCCGCATTACATCGAGGCGCTCAACAACCTCGGCAATGCCCTGCGTGACCTCGGCGATCACCGCGAAGCCCTGTCGCTCCATCGCAAGGCCGTCGAGCTCGACCCACGGCGCGCCGACAGTCACTGCAACCTCGGCAACGTGCTCTTCGACCTGCGGCACCTCGAGGAAGCCGCGGGCAGTTTCCGCCGCGCGCTCGCGCTGCGCGCCGAATATCCGCAGGCGCTGCTCGGCCTCGCGATGGTGCTGCGCATTCAGGGGCATACCAGCGAAGCAGAGGCGAGCTGCCGAGCGGTGCTCGCCATTGACCCGCAGCACGTCGAGGCGTCGGTTCTACTCGGCGAGCTGTGTGCCGACCGCGGCCAGTTTGCGCAGGCGCAGCAGCATTTCGAGCGTGCGCTCGAGATCGATCCGGGCCTGCCCTCGGCGTATTGCGGCCTCGTGACACATCGCAAAGTCGCGTGCACCGATCCTGCCTGGGTGCAGGGCGTGCAGGCTCTGCTCGCCAAGCCGCTGCCGCTCGAGCACGAGATCAACCTTCGCTATGCGCTCGGCAAGTACTTCGACGACCTCAGGCACTTTGATGAAGCCTTCGGCAATTACCGACAGGCAAACGAGCTTGCCCGGCGTTACGGGAGGCAGCACGACCGGCTGAAGCTGACGCAGCGCGTCGACCGCATCATCGCAAGCTTCGACGCGCAGTTCATGCTGCAGTGCCAAGGCAGCGCCTCGGTTTCGGAGCTGCCGGTCCTCATCGTCGGCATGCCGCGATCGGGTACGTCGCTCACCGAGCAGATCCTTGCCTCGCACCCGTCAGTGTTCGGTGCGGGCGAGATAGGGTTCTGGAACGGCGCATTCAACTCGCTCGAAGCGGCAGGGGCCAAAGGCGAGAGCGCAGCGAGCCTCACAGCCGGGATCGCTGCAGAGTATCTGGGGCGGCTGACGGCGTTGTCCGCGGGGTCGCTGCGGGTCAGCGACAAGAGGCCCGCGAACTTTCTCTACGCAGGCTTGATCCATGCGGTCTTTCCGCGGGCGCGCATCATCCACATGCAGCGTCATCCGGTCGACACCTGCCTGTCGATCTACTTTCAGAACTTCTTCAACATCGGCCCCTACGCGCACGACTTCGACAACCTGGTGCACTACTACCGAGAATACGTCCGCGTAACAGATCACTGGCGCGCAGTGCTGCCCGCATCGGCGCTGCTGGAGGTTCCGTACGAGGCGTTGATTGCAGACCAGGAGGCCTGGACGCGGCGGATGTTGGACTTCATCGGCCTGCCGTGGGATCCGAGATGCCTGGATTTTCACGAGACCGAGCGGGTCGTCACGACCGCCAGCCGCTGGCAGGTGCGGCAGAAGATCAGCCGCGCGTCGGCCGGGCGCTGGCGCAATTACGAGCCGTACCTCGGGCCGCTGCGCCAGTTGCTCGACGTTGCCGACACCGCCCGAACCGCCGTCTGACCGCGCGTGCGGCTTCCCCTGAGACAGCCTCGTTCCGCTGCGCAGCAACGCAGGCTAGCCGAGATGTGTCGCCTGAAGCTGCCCTTCATCGAGCGCGTAGCCCATCCCCGGCGCATCGCTTAAGTTAATCCAGCCTTCAGCATCGACCTCGAGCGGCTCGCGCATCAAGAAGTCGCGCCGCTCGAGGCTCCATTCCGGCGGGTCGTAGGGATACTCGAGGAAGGGGGCATCGGTGAGCCCAGCGACGAGATGGGCGTTCGCGGTCACACCCATGCCGTTGGTCCAGGTGTGTGGCGTGAAGGCGATGTGATGCTCCTGCGCGAGGAGCGCGACGCGCCGCAGGCCGCTGATGCCTGCGACGAGCGCCACAGCCGGCTGCAGCACGTCGACGCAGCCGCCGACGATGAGCTCACGCAGCTCGTGCACCTGGCGCGTCATCTCGCCACCCGCGATGCGCACGTCGGTCGCCTCGCGCAGCGCCCGCATGCCGGCGTAATCGGCGCGATGCAACGGCTCCTTCATCCAGTAGACCCGGAGGCGCTCGAGCTCGCGCGCGACCGTTAGTGCGTCCTTGAAGGCCCACGGCGATTGCGTGTCCCAGGGCAGCCGCCACCCCTGGTTGCAATCGAAACCGCAGCTTTAGCGCCGGGAAGCCTTCGGCGAGGTAGCGCTCGGCGGCGTCGGCCTGGGCCTTGGCGTCGGGCAGCGTGGCGGAGGAGGCGTAGGCGCGCACGCGGCTCGCGAGGCCCCCGAGAAGCTTCCAGCACGGCTGGCCGAGGATCTTGCCGGCGAGATCCCAGAGCGCCAGATCGAGCGGCCAGCAGCGGCCGTAGTGGAAGTCGATATTGGACAGAACGCGGTAGTGGCGTTCGAGCGCGAGCGGGTCGCGGCCGACGAAAAGATCCTCGTGACCCTCGAAGCCGAGCATGCGGTCGCCCGAAGCGACTCCTACGAGACCGC
>Ga0187783_10003851_pt1 | contig 11082 bp, 12 predicted proteins | sample 1015_SJ02_MP02_2_FD_132471 | JGI IMG/M metagenome (GOLD analysis project Ga0187783, IMG submission 132471) | Tropical peat soil microbial communities from peatlands in Department of Meta, Colombia - 1015_SJ02_MP02_20_MG | ecosystem: Environmental > Terrestrial > Soil > Wetlands > Peat | place...
CGTGCGGATGACCACCTTCGCGATGCCCACCTTGTTCGACTTGCGCAAGGCCTCGCGCAGCAACGCGTAGGCGTGGTGGCCTTTCTTCTCCGGCTCCAGGTAATACGGCTTGTCGAAATACATCGGGTCGATCTCGGAAAGGTCGACGAACTGCACGATGTCGATCGATTGCGTCGCCTCGGGGCTCACCGACTTGAGGTCCTCGTCGGTAAGCGTGACGTAGCGATCGTCGTCAAGCTTGTAGCCCTTGACGATATCGGACCACGGCACTTCCTTGCCGTCGATGCTGCAGATGCGCTTGTAGTTGATCCGGCCGTTGTCTTTTTTGTGCAGTTGGTTGAAAGACAATTCGTTTTCGCGCACGGCGGTAAACAACTTCACCGGGATCATGACCAAGCCAAAATTGATGGAGCCGGACCAGATCGCTTGTGGCATACGAACCTCCGAGAATCGAACGTTCGTCCTATGCACAAGAAAACCAAGGTCATCCGCCGGCTTCCACAAGCTCTTCACAAGGAATATTCACGCTCAAAGCGAACAGTTGTTCGATTCATGGCCCTGCGAAAAGAGCGCCATATGGACAGTCTGAAGATATTTTGCGATCGGGTGTGCGACCAGTTGTTCGACTCGATCGACACCTGCGTGACGCTGTCGCGGCCCGAGCGGCGCGTGCTCCATGAGCTCTGGGCCCGCGCGTCCGTGCGCACGCAGTCGGTCGAAGACTATCCGGGTCACGCGTCCATCGCGGCATCAATCGGCATGACGCCGCGCAGTCTCGTGGGCGCGCTCGCCCGGCTCGAGCGTAAGGGCTTCATCAAGGCGACCGGCTCGAGCGAGCGCGGCAGGCAGCTCGCCTATCTGCTGAACGCGCTGCTGCTCGAGGCGGCGTTCGACGCCATCAAGGCCGGCGGCGACGGCGCGCGCTGACGCCGCACTCGCCGATCGACTCGCCGCGATCGCGCTCGGCCACGTCGAGCGCGAATTTCCCAACAAACCCGACCATCTGTTGCTCGATGCGGCGGACGCACGCGCGCCGAGCGATCTGCACCCGATCTTTTTCGGCAGCTTCGACTGGCACTCGTGCGTGCACGGCTACTGGTTGCTCGCGAACGTGCTGCGCCGATACCCGGATTCGACGGCTAGCCCTCGCATCATGGACCTCTTCGATCGCCGGCTTCGACCCGAATCGGTCGCAGCGGAGCTGCGCTACGCCGCATCTCGCCCGTCGTTCGAGCGGCCATACGGCTGGGTGTGGCTGTTGCAGCTCGGCGCGGAGCTCGATCGCTCCCCTGCGGAGCGCGCCAGGCGCTGGCGCGACGCGCTGGCGCCGCTCGTCCAGCATTTCGAAGCCCGGCTGATCGACGCGTTGCATGCGGCGACGTTGCCCGTGCGCGCCGGCGTCCACGCGAGCAGCGCGTTTTGCCTGGCGCTCGCGGCGAGCGCGGCAAAAGCGCGCGGTTCACCGGCGCTGTCCGAGATCGCGATCAAACGCGCACGCGCGTGGTTCGCCGGCGATGCCGCCTATCAAGTGCGCGAACCCGATGCGTGGGACTTTCTCTCACCCGCGCTCGTCGAGATCGAATGCATGCGCCGCGCGCTGCCGGCGAGCGCATTCCCGGAGTGGCTCGCGCGCTTTTTGCCCGATCTCGAACGCGGCGAACCGGTCGTGCTCTTCGACCCCGTCATCGTCCACGATCGCGCGGATCTGGTCGCCGCGCATCTCGACGGCCTCAACCTCTCGCGTGCGTGGTGCTTTCGCGGTCTCGTCCAGTGCGAGGGGCTGCCGCCCGGGCTGCGGGAACGGGCGGACGCCGCCGCCGCGCGGCACATCGCCGCGAGCCTGCCGCATCTCGACGACGACTATGCCGGCGCTCACTGGCTCGCGACCTACGCCTGGCTCGCGCTGGAAGGCCTCGAGTGACGAGGCGGCTCACCGCGAAACCCGAGAGTTGTGACCTCGCGCACACGCTCAATTTTCAGCGTTGCCCCCGATACTCGTACGAGGAGAACAATTTCGAAGCGGAGGTCAGGATCGCATGAAGTTAGTGGATCTCGCACGCGCGGCCGCGGGCAGTGCGCTCATCGCGAGCGCGGTGCTATCGGTCGGCGCTGCACAGGGCGGAGCGTCGACGACCGTCACGATTCCGATGAAGTCGCTCAACGGCTCGGGGCAAGACGGCACCGCGACACTCACGCAAGTGGGTGACAAGGTCAGCGTGAGCGTCACGTTGACGAACGAGCCCAGCGGCGCGTCCGAGCCGGCGCACGTGCACCTCGGACATTGTCCGCGGATCAACGCCGTGCCCGCATACAATGTCGGCCCGGTGGTCGGCGGCAAGGCGACGAGCGTTGTCGACCTCACGTGGGCTGAGATCACGTCGGGGAAATACGTGCTGATGACGCACGAATCGACGGCGATGCTCGGCATGTACATGAGCTGCGGGGACATCCCCTAAGCTTCCTCATGGTGGAGCGGTCGACCGCTCCCTTTTCTGCGATTGCAATGTCGCGGCGGTCGTCTATAAAGGTCGACCGCTGCAGCGCGCGAACCGACCGGGATGAAGCGCCTGGCGATCATCGTCGCGTGCGTGGTCGCGCTCGCGATCGGGTTCGCGCTCTTCCTCAGGACGCCGCTCGGCGATTACCTGCTCCGGCGGACGACCCAATCCGTCACCGTCGGCCAGCGGCCGATCAACATCCTCGTCATCGCGAACAATGCGCGCGGCGTCGCCGCGAACGATCCGCTCGGCCTCGGCACGGCTGCGGGGCAAGCCGACGTGATGATGGTGCTCCACGTCGACCCGCTCGAACGCGGCATCTGGGCGATCCCGATTCCCCGCGATGCCCTCGTGGCGCAGCCGCACTGGCGCAATCCGGTGCCGAAGATCAAGACGTGGTTCTTCCTCGGCGATCAGAACACGCCGCCCAACGGCCCGCAGCTGACCGCGAAGGCGGTGTCGTCGCTGATCGGCTTGCCGATCGACGGCTATCTCGCGATGAACTTCGCCGGCTTCCGGCAAGCCGTCGACCTCATCGGCGGGCTCGACGTCGACGTGCGCCAGCGGATGTACGACCCAGCGAACAGCGGCGCCGACTTCCAACCCGGCGTGCACCACATGAACGGCGCACAGGTGCTCGCCTACGTGCGCATCCGGCAGAACCAAGCCGGCAACGCGTATCGCATCAACGATTTCCAGCGCATGGATGCCGAGGTCGAAGTGCTCTCGCTCATCCGCGCGAAGCTCCTCGATCCGCGCACCGCCGCCACCGTGCTGCCGCGCTTCATCGCGAAGATCGCGCCCGACGTCGCGACCGACCTGCCCCAAGACCGCCTCGTGCGGATCGGGTTCGCCACGATCGGCGTCGCGGTGACGAAAGTGCCGATCGACACGATCGCCGACTCGATGACGCTCACGTCGGCCACGCTGCCCGGCATCAATTCGGAAGGCGAGATCGAGGGCGCATCGTACGACGTGCTCGATCCGGCCGACGTCTGCAAGCGCTTGCGCCGCTTCGGCGCGCACGGATGCACCGCCGGATTACCCGCTCCTGCGGCACCGCATCGCGTCGACGTCGCCGTCTACGGCACATCGGCGCTCGTCAAGCTGCTTCACGAGCGAGGCTACACGCGGGCGCGCCTCGCGGGCGGACCGACCGGCGAGGCGCTCGTCGTCTACCAGGGCGCGGATCCGGCGACGGCCTGGAATCTCGCGCGGCTCATGGGCGGGGGTGTGACGGTCGAGCCGAGCGGAGCTGACGGACCCGTCGTCCTTCGGGAGTGATCCCGCGCACGAAACCGGACTAGCTGGCGCGGCGCGCGGCGAACTTCGGATCGCCGAGCATCACGTGCGCGTCGACGGGCACGAGGCCGTGGACGAAAGCATGCTCGAGCTCGAGGTCTGAGAGCACGGCGCGCATGCGGGGATGGGAGACCGAGATCCGGACATCGTAGCCGATCGTGCGCAGCAGGCGGATGCTCTCGCCGACCAGCCGGAAGTCCAGGAAGTTGCTCATGCGCAGGTGGTCGCAATACACGATGATGCACTGCTTGTCGTCGTCCGCGAGCTTCCAGAGCGCGGCCGTGATGGCATCGGCCGTGCGCGCGTCGAGGTAGCCCATGAGGTGGGCGGCGATCGTCGGCCGGCTATCCGGCAGGGTCTCGTCTGTGGCTTGCGGGTCCTGCATGTCGGTCACTCCTGGGGTGGGCGATGTTCGTGCCCTTAGGCGTTAGTATGACACGCAGACGCGCTCGCGGTGCTGAGAACCGCCTAAGATTCATATAAGCGGATGATGAGGAAAAAGCCTCACGATTGGGCCCGGATGATGAGAGCCGGGTGAGCCGCCGGCACGCGCGTTCCGTCGCGCGCTACGGCGCCGGCTTGAAATGCACGAGGAAGCTGCGCGACGAGGTCAATCCAAGACCGGCGTCACGTTTCGCGTTGCTCGCGAGCCACATGGTGCCGTCGGCCGCCGACGCGATCGGTCCCGGATAGCCGCCGCCGGGCACCGCGAATTCCTCGAAGGCGCCGTTACGTGCGATGCGGCCGACGCGCGCCGCCGTCAACTCCGTGAACCACAGCGACCCGTCACGCGCCGCCGCGATGCCCAGGGGCCAGACGCCGGTCTTCGGCAGGCGATGTTCGGTGACGTGTCCGTCGACGCCGATGCGGCCGATCTTGTCCGCCGCCGATTCGCAGAACCAGACCGCGCCATCCGTTCCTGCGGTGATGCCCGTCGGGTGCGCCCGGGCGGTGGGTACGCGGAACTCGTCGATGGTGCCGTCGGCGTGGAGCCGGCCGATTCGGTCGGCGTCGGGTTCCGTGAACCAGAGATCGCCGTCGGGGCCTTCGATCATTTCGGTGGGATCCGCCGACGTCGGCCCATAGTAGGAAAAGCTGCCGCTGCTCGTGAGACGGCCGATGATGCCGCTCGCCGCGTCCGTGAACCACGGCTCGCCGTCCGAGCCGATCACGATGCCTTCGTAGTCGCCTTCCGGCGGAAGCGGGTACGCATGGATACGGCCGGACGCGTCAACTCGCGTAAGACTCGGCTGTTCGTGCGCCGTGCCGACACCGGCGGTGAACCACGCAACGCCATGCGCGTCAATGGCCACACGATTGAATGTGCTTGACGATGAGAAACGCTCGGACGTACCGCCGCGGCGGACCAAGAGCGCGCCGGCGGGTCCGTCGCCGTAGTTGATCGTCGCGAGCCAAAGATCGCCGTCCTCGGCGACGGCGATTCCGGCGACGTGCACGTCGACGTCGAGCTGGCGCGTGGCGATAATGCCGCGCAGGACCGGCCCGGGCGCTTGCGTCGAGCACGCGGCGGCCAACGCGAAAGCGATTCCCAGCGCGGCGGCGCAAGCGAACCGCATCGATCAGCCGCCTGCGGTCGCGCCCACCACGAGAAACGGCTCCTTGCCTTCGACGACCTCGTCGGGCAGCTTGAGATCGTGCGGCTCGTGTGACAGGTCTTGCTCGCACGCGAAAAAGCGCACGAACGGACGGCGCCGCAGCGTGCCGTAGTCGCGGATCGCGCCGCGCAGGGTTGGGTAACGCGCTTCGAGCGCGTCGAGCACCGAACGCAGCGTGGGTTGGCCCGGCACGTCGAGCTTCACCTCGCCGTTCACCCGGGCGAGCGTGCGCAAGTGAGCCGGGAGCACGACGCGGATCACGGCAACGTCTGCGCTTCGACCGAGAGCACGGCGGGGAAGTCGCGCGCGAGCGCGGTCCACGAGTCGCCCGCGTCGGCCGACGCGTAGACCTGACCGCCCGTCGTGCCGAAATAGATGCCCGGTTCGTCCAGCGTATCGACCGACATCGCGTCGCGCAAGATATTGACGTAGCAATCGCGCTGCGGCAGTCCGTTGCCGAGCGGCTCCCATTCGTCACCACCGGACTTGCTGCGATAGACGCGGAGCTTCGCATCGGGCACGACGTGTTCGGAATCGCTCTTGATCGGGATCACGTAGACCGTGTCCGGTTCGTGCGGATGCACGTCGATCGGGAACCCGAAGTCCGTCGGCAGGTTGCCGCTGATCTCGCGCCACGAATCGCCGGCATCATCGGTGCGCATCACATCCCAGTGCTTCTGCATGAAGAGCGTGTCCGGCCGCGATGGGTGCATCGCGATGCGATGCACGCAGTGGCCTACTTCGGCATCCGGGTCGGGGATGAACTCCGACTTGAGGCCGCGGTTGATCGGCTTCCAGGTCGTTCCGCCGTCATCGGTGCGAAACGCGCCCGCCGCCGAGATCGCCACGAACATGCGCTTGGGGTCCTTCGGATCCTGGATGATGGTGTGCAAGCACATGCCGCCCGCGCCTGGCTGCCACTTCGGGCCCGTGCCATGGCCGCGCAGACCGTTCAGTTCCTGCCACGTCTGGCCGGCATCGGTGGAGCGGAAGATCGCGGCATCCTCGACGCCCGCGTAAACCGTATCGGGATCCGTCAGCGACGGCTCGAAATGCCAGACGCGCTTGAACTCCCAAGGATGCGGCGTGCCGTCGTACCATTGATGCGTGCCGGTGGGACCGTCGTACTCGAACTTATTCCCCACCGGATTCCACGTCTTGCCGCCGTCGTCCGAGCGCTGCACTTGCTGGCCGAACCAGCCGCTCGTCTGCGAAGCCCAGATGCGATTTGGTTCCACCGGCGATCCCTTGACATGATAGATATCCCAGCCGGTGAAGAATGGTCCGTCGATCTTCCAATCGCGGCGTTTGCCGTCGGACGTCAATACGAATGCGCCCTTGTGAGTGCCGACCAAAAGGCGGACCGAACTCATCGTCCACTCCTTGCTGGGACCGAAGGCTTCAAGCCGAGCCTTCGTGCAGAAGCGGGCCGGGTCCCCTCATTAAATGTTAGTTGACACTTACGTAAGAACCTGCTAACCTATAGCCGTGGATCGAGCCGTCCGTGCCCTTGCGCAGCCGCGCAGGCGTGAAATCCTCACCCTCGTCTCGTCGCGCGAACTTTCCGCCGGCGAGATCGCGGCGCATTTCGACGTCACGCGCCCGGCGATCTCACAACACCTCGGGGTGCTGAAAGAAGCGGGACTCGTCGTCGAGCGGCGCGACGGCACGAAGCGGCTGTACGCCGCCCGGCCGGAAGGGCTCGCGGAGCTGCGCTCGTTCCTCGACGGGTTCTGGAACCAACGCCTCGGTCGCCTAAAACATCTCGCCGAAGCTCATGAGAGGAGCGCGCATCGTCATGCCGTCAGTCGAAACCAACGTCGTCGAACAAGAAGTTAAGATCAACGCACGGCCGGAGACGGTCTATTCGTACCTGGTGGACGAAGAGAAGCTGCGTCGTTGGATGAGCATCGGCGGGGCGTGGCTGCCGAAGCCGGGCGATCCCTACCGGCTCATCATGACCAAGGAAGACGTCGCCGTCGGCAAGTTCGTGGAAGTCGTGCCGCCGACGAGGCTCGTCTTCACGTGGGGCTGGGAAGGCGAGGACGCGATCACCAAACCGGGATCGAGCACGGTCGAGATCACGCTGCGCCGAGACGGCGACGGCACGATCGTGCGCCTGGTTCACCGCGATCTGCCGACGGCCGACTCGGCTGTGCAGCACGGCCACGGCTGGGAGCACTACCTCGGCCGGCTGGCCATCGCCGGCGCGGGCGGCGACCCCGGACCCGACAAGTTCCAAGAGTAAGGTTAAGGAGAAAGTTCGTGAGCGAGTTCTTGTTCGTCTATCGCGGCGGCCGGCGGTCTGAAGACCCGGCCGAAGGTCAGCGCGTGATGCAGCGCTGGACCGACTGGATGAAAAACTTGAGCGAGAAAGGGCATCTCAAAGACATGGGCAGTCCGGTCGAGCCGGAAGGCCGAGTCGTCCGCGGCACATCGAAGACGGTGAGCAACGGTGCCTTCACCGACGGGCTCGGCACGATCGGCGGCTACTCGGTGGTCGAGGCGCGCGATCTGGGCCACGCGGTCGAGCTGTCAAAGGGTTGCCCCATTTTCGAAGTCGATGGATTGGTCGAGGTCCGGCCGATCATGTCCATGTGAGGTGACGGCGATGCAGCAACAACCGCTCGGCGCCGCCAGCGTCCGATCGATCGCCGACACCGCGCGCGGCGAACTGCTCGCCACGGTCGACATCGCCGCGCCGCCCGAGCGCGTGTTTCGCGCGCTCTGCTCGAATGAGATCACGCGATGGTGGGTGCGTGACGGCGTGTTCGACACGCGGACCTGGGAAGGCGAGGTCAAGAGCGGTGGACGATGGCGTGCCGCCGGCGTGGCTCGCGGTGAGGCCTACGTACTTGAAGGCGAGTTCCTCGAGGTGAGCGCGCCCCGACGGCTCGTGCATAGCTGGCACTTGGCGGGAATGGGTCTGCCCACCACCACGGTGCGCTATGCGCTCGAACCGATCGACGGCGGCACCCGAATAACGCTCCGTCACACCGGATTCTCCAACACCGATGTCTGCGAGCAGACCAGCATCGGATGGGAGACCAGCTTCCGCGCACTCGCGGCGCTGCTCGCGCCGGCAACCGTCTAGCACTAACGGCGCACCCGAGGGCAAACGCTGAGGGACGCCGATGGGACGGTCGTCCTGTATCATGCCGCCATGGAACGCAGCGAGCATCGGTTCCTCGTGCACATGTGGCTGGAGAGCGCGCCGAACGGCGAAGGCCAGTGGCGCGGAGCGGTCGATCATGTCGGGTCGGGTAAGCGCTACTACTTCGCGTCGCTGGGCGACCTGACCGACTTCATCCGCCTGCGTCTCGCCGAGGCGCCGCGGGCGCCGGCAGCCGATCCGCAAACATGAAACGAGCCGCGTAGTCTCAAACTCTCCCGCACGGATGCCGCCGCTCGTCATCCATCTGCTCGGCCAACCGCGCTTCACGCTCGGCGGCGAATCGTACAAATTCGCCGGGCGGCCGAAAGTGCTCGCGCTCTTGGCGTACCTCGTCCTGCGACGCGGCTCGGCGGCGTCGCGCGAGAAGGTGGCCTTCACCCTCTGGGAAGACGACGCCGAAGAAGACGCGCGCGCCAACTTCCGCCGGCACCTGCATCTCTTGCAGCAAGCCTTGCCGGCTGCACCACCCGACAAACCTTGGATCGTGGCCGATGGTGAGACGGTCGGTTGGAACCCCGCAGCCGACGCCCGCATCGACGTCGTCGAGTTCGAGAGACTTGCATCAGCGAAAGCGACGCGCGCAGCGGCGATCGAGTGGTACGGCGGCGACCTGCTCGAGACCGCGTACGATGAATGGATCTTTCCCGAGCGCGACCGGCTGAGGAACCGCTATCTCTCGCTGCTCGGCGAGCTGGTCGTCGAACATCGCGCGCGGCGCGACTACGCGCATGCGCTCGACTACGCGCAACGCGTGCTGGCGGCGGATCCGTGGCGCGAGGATACATTACGCCAGCTCATGTCGGTGCGCTACGAGAGCGGCGATCGCGCCGGGGCGCTCGCAGCGTATCAATCCTTCGAGCGCGTCTTGCGCGACGAGATGAACGTCGCCCCGATGCCGGAGACCGCGGCGCTGCGCGATGCGATCCTGCGCAACGAAGCGGTCGGCGGAGCTGCGCAGGTCGTTGAGGCGCAGGCCGGCGGCGCAGCGGCGCGCGAACCGCTCATGCCGTTCGTCGGCCGCACCGGCGAGATGGAGCAACTCCGCGCGCACTTCAGCCATGCGGCGCGCGGTCGCGGCAACGTGGTGCTCGTCAGCGGAGAGGCCGGCATCGGCAAGTCGCGGCTCGCGTCGGAGTTCGGTCTGGCGGCGGAAGCGCAAGGCGCGCGCGTGATGAGCGGATCCACCGCCTATCCCGAAGGCCGGCCGTTCCAGGCTTTCGCCGAGGCGTTTCGCAGCGTCGCGTCGCTGCTCGTCTCGCTGCCGCTCGAGCCGGTCTGGCTGAGCGTGCTCGCGTCGGCGCTGCCAGAGTTTCGCGCCCGATTGAGCGGCGTACCCGAACTGCCCAAAGCCGATCCGGGCCGCGAACGCACGCGTCTGTTCGAAGCGATTTGCTTATGCCTCGGCGCGCTCGCGCGCACGCGGCCGCTCGTCGTCATCCTCGAAGATCTGCATTGGGCCGGCGAAGCGTCGATCGCCGCCTTGGAGTTCATCGGCCGCAATCTGAGCGCGATGCCAGTGCTCGTCATAGCGACGTACCGCGACGAGGAAGTGCCGCGACCCCATCCGCTGCGCCGCCTGCGCAGCCTGTTGCGCGAGGAGCACGCGCTTTCCACGATCGCACCCAGAGCCCTCGAGCGCGCGGACGTCGCAGACCTGTTAGCGCAAATCGCCGAGGCGCCCGGGCAATCGACGGTCGACGCGCTGCTCGAACGCAGCGCGGGCAATCCGCTCTTTCTCGGCGAGTTCCTCAACGGCTTACGCGATGGGTCGAGCCTCGACGCGCTGGGTGCTTCCGCGACGCTGACGCAAGCCATCGACGCGCGCCTGGAACGGCTCACGGAGTCATCTCGCGCCTTGGCCGGCGTCGCTGCCGTGATCGGTCATGGCTTCGACGTCGACCTCGCCTGCGACGTCGCGGGGTGGACGGAGAACGATGTGCTCGACGCGCTCAACGAGCTCATCGATCGCCGCTTCGTCAAGGAGACGGGCGGCCGCAGCGGCCACACCTACGCGTTCGCGCATCACCTCGTGCAGTCGGCGATCTACGACGGCGTGGCGGCGGACGTCCGCTCGCGACGGCACCGGCGTGCGGCGCGTGCGATCGAAGAGCTCTATCCGGACCGCGTGTCGGAGTTCGCCGCAGAGATCGCGCGGCATTTCGATCTCGGCGGCGAGCCGGATCGAGCGGCGGCGGCATACCTTCGGGCGGCACAACTCGCCTACGGCGTCTACGCCAACGAAGAGGCCCTCGCCGCGATCGACCGCGCGCTCGAATTGGGCGACGACGCATTGCGCACGGATGCCTTGCGCGTGCGCGAATCGATCCACGCCGGCAAGGGAGACCGCAAGGCACAAGCAGCGGATCTCGCCGCGTTGGAACAGGCAGCGGCGTCGTCGAGCGATGCAGGGCTGCGCTGCGATGTCTTGCGCCGCCGATTGCAATTCGCGCGGGCGACTGGGGAACGAGAAGAAGAAGGCCGGCTGGTGAAG
>Ga0187783_10003852_pt1 | contig 11082 bp, 18 predicted proteins | sample 1015_SJ02_MP02_2_FD_132471 | JGI IMG/M metagenome (GOLD analysis project Ga0187783, IMG submission 132471) | Tropical peat soil microbial communities from peatlands in Department of Meta, Colombia - 1015_SJ02_MP02_20_MG | ecosystem: Environmental > Terrestrial > Soil > Wetlands > Peat | place...
CGGTAAGCAGCCCGCCCGCAGTGGTTGCCTCTTCCGAGGCTCGCGGAGGGGCGGTCACGCCTGAGGTCGAGGCGGCACCCTGCGCCTGCGAGGCCCCTGGGCCCGGCGGCGCAACGGCGGTCTCGTACATTTATGCCATAGGCGGCATTGACGCACGCTTTCCGACACTTGCAGTTGAAAAGGAGTTTGCGCAGGCCGCGGGCCGGACAGATAACTCCGGCCGGACCGATCGCCAAACGCTCCATGCGGTTCTCTCGAAATCCGAGAATCGTTACCTCGCCCGCAAGATATGTTGGGTGCTGACGATTCAAGGGCTCGAAACATACATTCTCTTGCCCCGCGATCCCAGGGACTTTGACCGGTTGGTAGATGCCATTCGCCCGGAACCGACGCCATTAGATCTTGATGTAATAATCGGCGTCCGCGGCCCTATCGCTCCTCCAACCCTTTGCAACGGTCTCATGGTCCCGATTGTTGGATTCGACCAGATGTACTCCTTCGACCGCGATGCGCTGCTCAAAGCTATCCCACGCCCGGAGAAGACGACGGCAAAGCAGTTTGAAGCGGCGGCTGCGGAAGTGCTGGATCGAATCCTGCAAATGACCGACAACGCCGGCGCTACCGACGACCACAGGACCCTGAATTATCTGGCCCTGCGCTACCCTGCTATTTACTCCAAGACTGCGGAGGAATTCGCCAAGGATTTTTCGTTGAGCGGAGTTCACGTACGATCATCCCCCTTGAGTGGCACGCGCAACATCGGTGAGGTGGTGTTTTCTTATACCAACAGAACGACCGACTTTACGGAAAAATTTGCTGTTCGCGTCGACGTTACCGAGGAATTCCCGTTCTTGGTCACAAAACTATCGCCGTATTTTGACCGTTGAGGCGAGACAGGAGGGCTAAGCCATGAACCTGCCACAGTGGACTGCGGAATTATCGCTGTACCAGCCCGGTACACACTACCGAACCAATGTACGCACAAATCTCGTCGGGTCATCTCCTCGCACCATCACCACGGCACAAAGTGGCACAGGCACACAGGGAGACACAGGGACTGGGATCGATACAGGCACGGGCACCTTTGGCGACGGTCCGAACCAAGATCAACTTCCACCCGGGTACACTTGCCAGGCGACCTCGGACTATGTTCAGACCTGCTATCATTGCTGGAACACTCCGCTGCATGGTCGCTTGTGTACGTGCTACGATTGCTCCAACGGAGAATGTACCCCCGGTTACGCCTGCACGATGCCGTAAAGTCGAATATTCTGTCTTGATCGTTGAGGCCAGCAGGGCTAACTCATGAACCTGCCAGAGTGGACCGCGGGAGCATCTCTGTACCAGCACAGTACACACCACCGAACAAATGCGCGCATAAGGAATGGCCGGTAAAGGGGACATCCAAATGAGCTTGCCGGGATTCACTGCCAACGCCTGTTTATATCGGACAACGAACCAATACCGCGCCGGTTTGGGGAAGGTGCCACTGACGGAAAGTGATGTGCGCAGTCTTCATCGTCTTGCAATGCAACGCGCGAGGCCCGATATTGCGGGGCAGTACTCTAATGTTCATCGCCACGTACGCACCAAGACCGGGCGACACGAGTTCCCACCACCCGCAGAAATTCGCACTCTCATGCACAACTTTGGGAGATGGCTTGGTTCGGCCCCGGATACGCCAGAAACAGCATTTGCGGCTCATCGGCACCTCGTCGATATTCACCCTTTCAGTGATGGAAACGGACGTACGGCGCGCCTTTTGATGAACTCGATTCTCATTCGAGGCGGCTATCCTCCCATTGTCTTGCGGCCAGAAGATAGGCCCGCTTACCTCCGAGCCTTACGACAATCCGACGCAGGAAGAGGAACGGAAGCTTTCGACACACTGCTTTATGAACGTCTAAAGGCAAGAATAGCGGCTAGTGAATGGGCGCGGTCCAGCTTCTCAAAGGCGCCCGATAACTCATTTAATATATGTAAACTCAAAGGAGGCACAGTCTGCGTGCATGGCTCCGAATACCAGGCAGACAGCCCCGAGAATCATTAGCGAAGATGTGTTGGCCGGTCTACCCACCTAGTTCTCGGGCGCAACGTCAACGACCTTGTAGCCGGTCGGCACCACAAACAATTCTCCGGCTGGTTCTGCTCGAGTCACCTGCGTCACCGTGGTGGTGAAATCGCCTTTCCGCGGATCGTTGTGCTTCTCCAACAAATTCAGCCGAATATCTTCCGCGTACCAATACTCATCCACCACCACAATAGAGCTGTCCCTCGCCAAAACTCTGTCCGGCTGAGATTTCAACAAGATACAGCCTTTTCTTCCACAAGCAGAATGTTGTAGCAACATGGCATGGTGAATATGTTTTGGCTCCTGCTCGGCACGATGTTGCGCATGTTCCACGCCCGGCGCGCGTTGCTTGTTGAGAATTTCAAAACCGAGCCGCCAAGGCGGGCTGGATCATGCTTAGTCATCTCCCCGACCACTTTTCCCAAGCATTTATGGAACGACCGCGTAGGCTATTGGACGGCCACTTTCCCGCCATGCGAGCCGGTCGGACTGAAATGGATGGGAAACGACAACCCGAGAAGGTACACTCGGGCCTGATAGTCCGCCGCAAGTGAAATGTCGAGCATCCCTGGTGCCATATGGTCTGGCGTGGGCAGCCCTTTTGCACGCAGGGCGGCCACTCTACGCGCATCTACCTGACACGCGCGGGCGCCCGAGGCACTTCCTCCCGATGTAGGCCAAGTCTTTCAAGAATCTAGTGATTCTCGTCGGATTTCCTCCCTAATCGCGTTGGCGAGAGGCTCTGCTTGGTCCCCAAAGTACCGTGGGATGAGAAAGCTCGTAAGCAGTCGGCGTCGGCGCTTCAAGCGGACGATATACCCGGGCTGAAGGTAGGATTCCCGTACATCACCAATGTCCTCGATTGGAATGTATATTTTCTTGAGAACAGCTCGTAGCTCTAGCCCCTTACCCTCCTCTAATGACACAGCATATGGATATGCCGCGATGAGGTTGCCTGGAAGCATGCACAGCACGGTAAGCACAAGAACTAGCACCAACCCAGTTGCGAACAAGATGTTGTTCGACGTCGGGTTGAGCGTGACCACGATGCCCATGACGACCGACATCAGGACGCCACCGAGCCCCCCTGCGAGCACGGCGCCGAAGACGTTCGAGTTCCAAAACCGCACTGACGTGAAAACACGCGGGCTTAGTTCGTGCGTCACTCTTGACCCCCTGCCAGCTTTCTGTTCACCTAACGAACACGAAGTAGAAGACGAATAAATAGATTACAGCGCCAGTGAACCACCAATATCCCCTTCGTGTCTTTGGCCACCAGCCCCACAACACGAGGCCCGCCAACAGCGCATGAGGTACTGCTACAACGATTTGGACCCAGAGCGGCCAGTGGGCAAACTTGGTCATATCCGCAGAGCGCCTCGGGGCTAGAGTTCTCCGCAATCAGGATGCGGTATAATACCGCCAATCGGATTTCGCGGGATGCGGCATGGAAAACACCAATCGAAACGCGAAGGTTCTCCTACTTGTTTTCTCGATTTGCGCGTTCGCCGATTTCGGATGGAGTTATATGAAGGGACGCTCGCTTGCCGAGTGCGTCATCAGCGCGGTTCTGGGCTTGATCGGAACGGCTTGGTACGCATTCTGTTTTGGAATGTTCGGGAATGGCAAACCAAAACCCAGGAGAGGCCACGAAGGGCTGCACGACCGAGCACACTGGGTTCCCTAATACGCCGCTGCAACGTTAAGCCCCATGTACCGCTCTGCCCGTGACGAAGGAATTGATCTGGACGAACTGCGGACTCGGCTCCGCAAGATGACCGATGAGGACTTGGTGACTTGGTGCGCTTCGGAAAAGCCGCTCGGTTCATGTGCCGTGACAAATCGCCCCGGCAGGTGTTCGTGATTCAGCTAGAGGAAGCGCGGACGGAATGGTAACGGCGACACGCTAAGCAATCGACCACAAGCGCGGTGTCTTCCCGCGTCACCCCAAGTGCTTGATTGGGGCTGCCAATTCTACATAGCGGGATAGCCAGAAATATGCCAAGGTGAGCTCCAAAAGTATGTTGAACAGATGTCGATTGTACGAGGTCCTTGAGATTGACCATCCGCCCCAAGCACCCGCTGCCCTGATTAACAACCATCCCCCAATTATCGTGTAGGCCTCGGTTCTTATGAGAACGGGATAGGCGGCCAGCTCAACAAAACCGATGATCCAATTCAGCCAAAGATCCGCGTGGGCTTTGTACTTACCGAATCCTTTGAAACACTCCCAGAACGCACGACGGAAGGTCCATCCCTTGCCTGATTGGTGAAGATGTTCCTTTCCCGGTTCCCTCTCGCCATCTGGAAAATCGCCGCGCACGACAGCACATGCGCGTAAGAGGAAAATCACGACGCGAAGAATAACGGATGTGAGCGCGCATAGGAGCAGATACCAGCCCCAGCCGATCGTCAGCTGCCAAGCAGGGATGTGTTCTTGCATCGCGTCTCCTTGTCCAATAGAGGAAGGTTTCCATATGCGTCCAGAGCCAGTTCATGAGCTCCACGAGTTATTCGACCAAATTGTGAAGCAATTCCTCGTTCAGATCATCGTGGAATGCGAAGGTGTCTCCGAGTATTGTCACCTATCAGTAAGCAGCTAAGATGTAAGTGGAAACAAGGAGCATGCATATGGCTGAGTGGATCACAGCGATCGCGGCCCTCATCGCCGCCCTGGCGACGGTTGCTTATCTAGTCGCTACGATTTCGATATTTCGGCAGACCAGGAGGTCCGCTGACGCTGCCGAGAAGTCAGCGGCGAGCGCTCACAAATCAGCTGAGGCCGCCCAACGCGGCGTGGACCTAGCGGTCCAACAATTCGCTGAGCAGCTTGGACAGGGCGCGCGCATAGTCCTGGACGCAATCCACGCCGCGCAGGGCTTGGTTGATTACTGGCTCAAGAAAGCCGCGAACATCGCGCCTCCACCGTATGCGAACCCAGATCCCAGCGACCTTCATTCTCCAGAACTCATCCCCGCAATCGAGCACGCGCGAAGATTCTCGCCTGAGTGCGCAACGCAGCTCGTGGACGCCAACATAAACATTAAGAACGCCAAGAGCGAGCTCGAGGCAGCCTATGCAGCCGCAAAAAGGCAAACCTTCCCGCCGCCTCTCAACCAAGCGTTGGACTATCTCAAGACGGCCCACGGACTCCTCGCCAGGGCTGAACTCATCGTGCATCGGCATCTCAATCCTGCGCAGTAAAACTGCCGGAGAGTGCCCCTACTGCCAAAAACACTTGTTTCTGGCGGCTTGAAACTGGCCTAATCGGCCGCACGTTCACAGGCACTTACGGGGGCACGGCGAGCAGGGATTTTGGCGGATGCGTGGGCAGCTCGGTACACCGTCCCCTCCCCGATGTCCATCCGCTCCGCTATCGTTGCCCAGGACAGCCCTTCTGCACGCAGGGCGGCCACTCTACGCGCGTCTACAGCCACACGAGGACGCCCCAGCCGCTTTCCCTTCGCCCGTGCATTCCGCAACCCTGCCTTGACCCGTTCCACGATCAAGGAGCGTTCCAGCTCCGCAACGGCACCCAAAACGGTGAACACCATCTTGCCGGCCGGCGTCGTGGTATCGATCTGTTCGCTAAGGCTCACGAACGCGATGCCGAGAGCGTTGAAGGTTTCGAGCATCCGTAACAGGTGTGATACAGATCGGGCCGCACGATCAAACCGCCAGACAGCCACAACATCCAGCCGGCGCCGGTGCGCATCAGCCATCAGCCGGTCAAGCTCCGGGCGCCTCTCTTTCGCTCCGCAGATCCCGACATCGACGTACTCGCCGGCAAGCTCCCAGCCCCGCCGTTGGCAGTACTCCTCGAGCTCGCGGGTTTGCATGGTCGGGTCCTGTCCATTGTTTGCCGTAGAAACGCGGGCGTAGATGGCGGCTTTCATGGCCGAATTTCCAGCGAGGTCACGGACTCTGTTGCGGCGACGGATTGCGGGGATGGGACTACGTGTGGAACTATGTGCTCAGTTGCCATGGGAGCTATCCCTCCTTTGGTGATTAGGCCCGCCGGGCAGTTGCTGCTGCACGGTGGGCCGCTTTTGTCTACCGCTTATCCAGATACTCCTCGATTGCCCTGCGAATTAGCGCGCTGACCGCCTCACCTGTCTTGTCCGAGATCGCCTTCAGCTTCCTTTGATGGTCCCGGCGGAGCCAGATGTTCGTGCGGATCAGCTTCATAATTGTCTTATACACCTAATAAGTGTATCCTGTCGAGCGCAATCGAGAGGGATTGACAGCCCCGAAAGGCCTGCAACCGGGGCGAGGGTGAATGATTGAAGGGTCACCGCAAGAATCCACGACGCCGAGCCAAAAGTGTAGATCGCAAAGAACAGCCCCAAGCACCTGTACGCGAGGAGTTATCCCGAAAACCGAGAAAGCGCATTGGTTCAAAAGCTCTGAATGCCCTACGAGAACAAGGAGAGAGACTTTCCAAACAACTCGGTGAGCGGCTAGAGCAAAGGGCGGACTTCGTCAGTTTGATAAAGAATGCTCCAACCTCAGTCATTAAAAGAACCGATGGGTCGCTGATCAAGGTAGGAGGCCTTACTGATCCAGTGATGGATCGAGCGGATTGGGACAACGAAAGAGAAATAACACGGCTCCAGTACGAGATTCGCAAGATCGATGAGTTGCTCCATCCGCCTACAGGAAGGCCGAGAGGCTCCGAATACGAACGTGCATTTCGAGAAAAGCAGGGCAATCCAACTCTGACCAACCGCGATCTCGCACGAAAGTACTTCCCGATATGCTTCACAGATAAAAAAGACTCCGAAAAATCCGAGGCCGAAAAGACGCGTGAGGAATGCGCGGTCGAGATGATGCGTCAGGGGCTTCGCCGCCTGCACAAAAGTAAACCCTGAACCAATCCCCCCGTACGAAAATGGCAGACTTTTCGTCCTTTTACTTGCGTAGCACGCCTGTGGTCTGTTCCATACATGAGCTATGGCAGCAGTATTGGAGGAGAGATGGCAGAGGTTCTGACCACGAGCGAAGCGGTTCGCCGGTTCCGAATGCATCCCGCGACAGTTTTGCGGCTCATTTTGACCCAGCGGGTAACAGCCAACAAGGACGCCAACGGGCGATGGCTCATTCGGCGATCTGACCTTGAGCGTTGGAATGAACAGCGCCGGCGCCGGAAGTCGTTACCTGCTGCGCCGGCCGATCGGGATGTCGACGTACACGATGTACGTGATCACTTCCATGGTCAGCGCAAGACCGGCTTACCGGTGTTCGACGGGGAGCGCCCCCGATGAAACTCCGCGACCTCTTGAGCAACTCCCCACAGCGCGCGAAGGCTCGCCGACGTGTTCCATCGAGCCGTGAGTTTCGAGCCGTCGAACTCGGCGCCGATGAACTCATGTCACGGCTCGAGTGGGTTTTGCGTGACCGGCCTCGGGCCCTACGCAACGTTCGGAATCAGTATCGTCGGTTTTGCTGCCAGTTATATGTACGACTCCAGCGAGCCGAACGCCAATCTGGGATCCGGACACGTCGGGGGCGTGCAGCGTGAGCTCGCCGACCATCCCGATGGCCCTGCAGGCGATCCCCTACATAAATGGCGGGCTATCGGTGTTCCCTTGCGCGAAGAAGAAGCCTTTGACCGAGCACGGATGTTTGGATGCGTCAAAGGATTTGAAACAGATCACGGAATGGTGGAAGAAGTGGCCAGACGCGCAAATTGGAATTGCAACGGGACCCGTCAGCAACTTGGTCGTTCTGGATGTGGATGGCCCTCAAGGCTTCGCCTGGCTCAGCGGAAGACTGCTACCGGAAACGAGGGAGGTGGAAACACAGCCAGGCAATAAGCATTTCTGGTTCAAGCTGCCGGCGGGACGCACAGTAAAGAACAGTGCAGGAGATTTCGCTCCGGAAGTGGATGTCCGCGGTGCCGGTGGCTATGTAATCGCGCCGCCGTCCATCCATCACGAGACTCTCAAACCGTATCGATTCCTCAACAAAGTCGCACTGGCCGAGGCTCCGGCCTGGTTACTTGAACCGCCACCAAAGCCCACGAATGGGAACGGGCACAGCGGCGAAATCGGATTGGTCATCCATGAGGGCGAAGGGCGTCACGTTGAGGCCTTACGGCTGGCAGGCGGACTGCGAGCCCGCGGCGCGAATGCCCAAGCCATCCTAGTAGCTCTACAGATATTCAGTCAGCAATATTGCCGGCCGCCGCTTGAACAGGCATGGATGGAAAAGCAGGCGAAGTACATCGAGACAAAGCCAACAGGCTTTCGGGGCCAACCGGTGAATTTGCCAGCCGAAGTAGTTGTGGAAAGCTTCTCGGTAGTAGCCCCTGAGTCGGTTCGCTGGCTTTGGCCTGGGCGTATTCCAGCCGGCAAGTTGACGCTGTTCGTCGGGGATCCGGGTAAGGGCAAGACCCTCGCGGCCGTTGATCTGGCTTCGCGTCTGAGCTGCGGCCACGCGTTCCCAGATGGTGCAACCTGCGAACGCGGGGCATCGCTCATCCTCAGCGCCGAAGATTCAGCAAGCGACACTATTCGCCCAAGGCTGGACGCGGCTAGCGCTGATGTGTCCCAAGTGTACTTCATCAAGGCCGTCAAGGTTACTCTGGGCGATGGTCAAACGGGGGAATCCTCTTTCAGCCTCGAACGTGATCTTATAAAGCTAGAAGAGACGCTCAAGAAGCATCCGGGCATCAAAGTTATCATCCTCGATCCGCTGTCGGCCTACCTGGGAACCAAAGTCAACTCTTGGCGGGATACGGAAGTCCGCGCGCTGCTAACGCCACTCGTGGAATTTGCTTCGAGAACTGGCGTCGCCATCATCGGCATCTTGCACCTGCGCAAATCAGAAACCGACGCCTTGCTGCGCGTCTCTGGCTCGATCGCTTTTGTGGCAGCCGCCCGAGTGGTTTGGGGATTCGGCGAAGATCCAGACGACGCCTCGCAACGCCTAATGGTGCCAGTAAAGAACAACCTGGCCCCGCTTGGCAACGCTCTGGCTTACCAGATCACGAGCAATACCGACGGCGCGCCCTACCTGCTGTGGGGCAAGGAAACCCGCAGCGCGGACGCCAACGAGGTCCTGGGTCTGAACTCAAAGGAGAAGCGCGAACGGGCGAGCTCTCTAAGCAAGGCCAAGGAATTACTCGAGGAATACCTATCTGGCGGCCCGAGGCCGCAAAAAGAAGTCGAGGAAGAGGCCGAGAAGGTAGGGATAACGTGGCGGACGCTTAGACGCGCCAAAAAGGATTTGGGCGTGCTCTCGCATAAGGCTGGAATGGGTGGCGGGTGGTTTTGGGAACTCCCGAAGGTGTCCAACGAAGGGGACCAAAATGCCTCCATATAATAAATTGGCCCCCTTCGGGGATATTGGCCCTCTTCGGCCTCGAAGGAGGCCAAATACTACGAAGAAGTCCAATTTATCCTGGAGCCCCCTCAGTGGCCCACTTCGAGCGCCCATCCAGAGTTCTGTTGCGCCCAACTTGAGCCACTTCGCGGAAGCCCTGCCCTGACCATGGCGAGCGCGGTCCAACTCGATAGACAGCGCGGTAGTGATTCATTGGGCGGGCCGGCCCAGATCGTCGAGCAAGCCAGTGCTACTATAGCCACCGAGACAAGCCCCTCCGTGCCATCGAGGGAGGAGGTAGAGAAGGTGGCACGCAGGCGGTTCCAAGACCCACGGCCATCTCGGCGTGGGCGCTACTGGTGGCTGCTCATTCGGCAGGATGAAATTGTCGATGGGCAACGCATCAGAAAACGGAAACGCGTAAAGCTCGCGCCGGCAGAGATGCCGGAACGTGAGGTTCGAAAGATAGCAGCTGAAACGCTCAGACCACTTAACCAGGGGCTGGTGACGATCGGCTCCGCAATGAAGTTCGAGGATTACGTGGAACAGGAATACAAAGCGACGATACTTCCCACGTTCGCAGGACAGACACAGGAGAGATACGAGGGGATCATCCGGAACTATCTCTCCCCCGCGTTCGGCCCCCTGGCCCTGCGCGACCTAACCCACCGGCGAATCCAGAAGTATTTCAGCAGCATGGCCAACTCCCCGCTCAGCCACGAATCCAAGGACAAGATCCGCGATGTGCTCAGCAGCATCCTTGGTTCTGCAATGCCTGAGTTACTTGTCACCAATCCGGTTGAGGGTGTGCGGTTGCCTCCGAGCAAGAAGGGCAAGCGAGGCAAGCCACACGTCACCCCCGAGCAGTTCCACAAGCTGGTTCAACTGATACCGGAACCGTACGCCAGCATGACCTACGTCGCGGTCTATGCCGGGTTGCGCGTTTCCGAGTTGATCGGCTTGCGTTGGAAGAATGTGCATGAGGACTCCATTACCATAGATGAGCGATACTGCCGTGGCGAATGGGGGCCTCCAAAGTCGGATGCGAGCAACGCGACAATCGCCGTGAACCATTCGGTGGTCGAACGCATTCAACGGCTTAAGACCTTAACCGTTGACGTGCGAGCCGGTCGCGGCGCCGTTCGTCACTATCGCGTGGTCAAGTCCAGCGGGCCGGATGACTTGGTGTTCCAGTCCGTCACGAAGGGCGGTCCTATGCGAGATAACAACATCCTGGTGCGGTTCATCAAGCCAGCAGCTCGGTCTCTGGGAATTGGCTGGGTGAACTGGCGATGCTTGCGCACGTCTCATGCGACATGGCTCAAGATGGCCGGCGCGGACGTGAAGGATGCGCAGGCACAGATGCGCCATTCGCGGGCAAGCACGACGCTGGATATTTATCAGCAGTTCGTGCCGGCATCACAACGACAGGCGGTAGAACGGCTCAGTAGTCTGCCAGTTGGTTCACTGGTGAACTAGCGAATTGGAACATTTTGGAACACAAACGCCAATTGGAGGGCTTGTAAGTGACTGAAAAGAGTATGCCGAGGGGCAGAATCGAACTGCCTACGCCGGCCTTTTCAGGGCCGCGCTCTACCGGTGAGCTACCTCGGCACCGGAACAGTCAATGATTTTACGGAAATCCAAGCGGTTGCGCAAAGCGAAAGCAAGGCTAACGATAGAAG
>Ga0187783_10003853_pt1 | contig 11078 bp, 11 predicted proteins | sample 1015_SJ02_MP02_2_FD_132471 | JGI IMG/M metagenome (GOLD analysis project Ga0187783, IMG submission 132471) | Tropical peat soil microbial communities from peatlands in Department of Meta, Colombia - 1015_SJ02_MP02_20_MG | ecosystem: Environmental > Terrestrial > Soil > Wetlands > Peat | place...
ATCGCGTACACGTTGAGCCGGGCGTCCATGCAGGCGACCACCGCGACGCCCTTGGCCGGCGGCAGCGGCAGCGGCCCGGAGAACTGGCCGGCATACCGGGCGTTGTTGGCGAGCAGCTCGTCGGTCGCGCTCATCTCTACCTCCACGGGCGTGCGTAGGCTGCGGATCGAGTCCAGTCTATATTGACTATTGATTTTATAGATAAATCGGCCAGCGTGCCCGGCAGGTGGGTGGGTTACGCGTTCAGGGCGCCGTCGATGAGCTGGGTGTTGCCCGACACGTAGGACGCCTCGTCGGACAGCAGCCACGCCACCATGCTGGCGACTTCCTGCGGGGTGCCGTAGCGCTGGCCGAGCGGCACCCTGGCCGCGGTCTGCCGGTACACGCTCTCCGGGTCGGCCGGGTTGATCTGAGCAGTCAGGTCTCTTGCCATCCGGGTGTCGATGTGGCCGGGGGCGACCGCGTTGACACGAATCCCGAACGGCGCGCCCTCCAGCGCGGCGCACCTGGTGAGGCCGACCACGGCGTGCTTGGCCGCGACGTACGGCGCGAACGTGGCGCTGCCGCGGATGCCGGCCATCGAGGCCGTGTTCACGATCGCCCCGGACCTCTGCTCCTTCATGACCCGCAGCACCGCCCGCAGCCCGAGGAACACGCCTCGGCAGTTGACCGCCAGCACCCGGTCGAAGTCCTCGACCGACAGCTCGGTCATGGGCGCGAGCCGGCCCTCGATGCCCGCGTTGTTGAAGAACAGGTCGATCCGGCCGTGCCGGCCGACCGCGGCCTGCACGTACGACTCGACGTCGGCAGGCTGGCTGACGTCAGCGACCACCGGGAGCGCGTCCTCGATCGCGGTCGAGGCCTCCGCCAGCGGGTCGGCGGCCCGGTCGACGAGGACCAGGCAGGCCCCCTCGGCCGCGAGCCGGAGCGAGACCGCGAGGCCAAACCCGGCCGCGGCGCCGGTCACGACGGCGACCTTCCCGGCAAACCGATCAGCCATCGGCGAGCTCCGTTCTCATCAGGCCGGGCCAGCGGCCCGCTCTGCGGGGGCCAGCGGCCCGGTCGCGCCGGCCATGATCGACTCGTACCGCTCCCGGATCCGCGGATCCCACTCGTGGTCGGTGAGCAGGTAGCGCGCTCCCGCGCGGACTGCGTCCACCAGCTTGTCCGCCACCTCGGCGGGCGGCATCCCGGCCGCCAGCATGGCGTGCATGCGCTCGCGCGCCGCCCGGCCCGCCTGTGCGTCCCGGTCGGCCGGCAGCCCGGCGGCCCGCGCGGTCTGCGCGTCGCCGTCGTCCTCGCGCAGCGCCGCAGGCCGGTTGCGGCTGCCGCGGAACAGGTTCGTGGCGATGATGCCGGGGCAGAGCGCGGTCACCCCGATCGGTGCGTCCCGCTTGGCCAGGTCCGCGGCGAGCACCTCGGTGAGCGCCAGCACCGCGTGCTTCGCGACCCCGTACATGTTGCCGGGGGTGACGACCGCCGTCATCGAGCACGTGTTCACGACGTGGCCGGGCTCGCCGGCGGCGAGCATGCGCGGCACGAACGCCCGGATGCCGTGCACCACGCTCCAGAAGTTCACCCCGATGGTCCACTCCCAGTCACGCGGCGTGGCCGCCCAGATGGGACCGTCCAGGTAGCCCTCGACGCCGGCGTTGTTGCACAGCAGGTGCACGGCGCCGAATCGGCCGAAGGCGGCGTCGGCGAGCCGCTGCACCGAGTCCGGGTCGGCCACGTCGGTGACGAGCCCGGCCGCGTCGTGCCCGGCGGCGGTGAGGTCGGCGACGGTCGCGGCCAGCGCGTCCGGCTGGATGTCGGCCGCGACGATCGTCATGCCCTCGGCGGCGAACCGGAGCGCGAACGCCCGGCCCATGCCGCTGCCGGCACCGGTGATGACGGCGGTGCGCCCGGCGAGTTCCTCCATGCCGGTCCCTACTGCGCGGTGACGGCGCTGCTGCCGGCCGTGCTGGGCTGCGCCCGCTCGCCCGGCAGGCTCAGGATGCGAACCAGGTCGCCGGGCGTGCGCAGCCGGACCAGTGCCGACGGCGTGTCGTCCAGGGCGACGCGCTCGCTGATGATCGCTTCCACGGGTACCCGGCCCGCGGCGATGTGCCCGACCGCGGCCTCGTAGTTCGCGTAGCTGTACGCGCACGTGCCATAGACTCCGAAGCCGCCCTGCACGAGCTGGAACAGCGGCACCGGGGGAACGTCCGGCGTGAGCGCCACCTCGACGAACGCGCCGGCGGGCGCCAGCACCTCCAGCGACTCGGCGAATAGCCCGACCGCACCCGAGCAGTCGAGCACGGCGGCGAACCGGTGGCCGGTGCCGGCCACGTAGTCGCCCAGGCTGACCGCCCTGGTGTCGATGACGTCGTCCGCGCCGACGGCCGCCGCGGCGGCGCGCCGGCCAGGGGAGCGGCCGGCGCCGACCACGTGATCCACCCCGGCCAGCCGGAGCGCCATGATCGCGTTGAGCCCGATCGATCCCACGCCGTGCACCAGGACCGTGTCGCCGGGGCCGACGCCGGCCTGCGCCACCGCCTGCAGGGCGACCGCCAGCGGCTCGGCGTGCGCACCCATCTCGACCGGCAGCCCGTCCGGCAGCCGCACCAGCTGACCGGCCGGGACCGAGATGTACTCGGCGTACGCGCCCGGTGCGGACAGGCCGATGTTAGGCCTGTCCTGGCACGCGAACGGTACCCCGCGCGCACACGCCGGACAGGCCCGGCAGGAGCCGAGCGGGTTGACGGCGACGGGCTGGCTGGTCTGCCAGCCGGTCACGCCCGGGCCGACCTCGGCTATCCGCCCGCCGAACTCGTGGCCGAGCACCTGCCCCGGCTGGGTGTGCCCGTTCTCGATGGCGTGCACGTCGGACCCGCAGAGGCCGCACGCCTTCACCTCGACGACGACATGGCCCGGTCCGGCGACCGGGTCAGGAACGTCGGCAACCTCCGTGCCGCCCGGCACGCACACCAGGGCCCGCATCTCCCGCCTCCGATTCAGTTTCCGGCCGGGCGGGCCAGCTCCAGCGCCGCGGTCACGACGCCGGTCACGGTCAGCCCGTAGTACTCGTACAGATCCGCAGGGATCCCCACCTCGAGGTCGGCGTCCGGCAGCGCTACGGCGCCGAGCGCCACCGTGAGCCCGCGCCGGCCGGCGACCTCTGCGACGATGCTGGCGAGCCCGCCGATCTCGCTGTGCTCCTCGACCGTGACGACCCGGCCGGTGCGCGCCGCGGTCTGCACCAGCGCGGCCTCGTCAAACGGCTTCAGGTACGCGGCGTCGTAGACGTCGGACTCGATGCCCCGGGCCGCCAGCGCGGCGGCGGCGCCGACCGCGAGGCCGACGCCGAGGCCGTGCCCGATCAGGCTCACGTCGGCCCCGCTGCGCAGCCGCAGCCACGCCCCGTAGCCAAACCCCGGCGCCGCCCGGTAGACGGCCGGCGGCCGCTCGGGGATCCGCAGGTAGACCGGGCCGTCCAGGCCCGCGGTCGAGCGCATCAGGCTGACCACGGCGCTAGCGTCCGCGGGCGCCACGACCGTCATGTTCGTGATCGACCGCGCGACCGCGATGTCCTCGACGGCGTGGTGACTGGTCCCGAAGAAGCCCATGGCCAGCCCCGACAGCCGCCCGACGAGCCGGACCGGCAGGTGGTTGTAGGCCACGTCGGTGCGCAGCTGCTCGGCGCACTTGAGCACCCCGAACGGGGACATGGAAAAGATATAGGGAACGAAGCCGCTCGCGGCCAGTCCCGCTGCCACCGACACGGAGTTCGTCTCCGCGATGCCGAGCTCGATGTAGCGGCTGGGATGACGCTCGCGGAACTCGGCCAGCGGCGAGCTGAGGTCGGCGCTGAGCGTCAGCACCCGCGGGTCGGCGTCGGCCAGCGCCGCGATCGCGTAGCCGGCCGGGTTGGCCGACACCGCCGTCTCGATCTCGGTGTCGGTGAAGACATCGACCATCCCCGGGCCAGATTCCGCACCGTGCGCCAGGTCGGTCACTGCATCCTCGCGGTGATCTCGGCGACGACCTCGGCTTGCTGCTCGGCGGATAGCAGGCCGAGGTGCCACGACTGGGGCGCCTGCTCGAACAGCGCCGCGCCGTGGCCCTTCCTGGTCCGGGCGATGACGCAGACCGGCTGCTCCGAGCCCGGATCCGGCAGCCCGTCGAAGATGCGCAGCAGGGCCTCCGTGTCGTTCCCGTCGATCTCGCTGGTGAGCCAGCCGAACGCAGCGAACCGCTGCGCCAGCGGCTCGATGTTCATCGCCGCCGAGGTCGGGCCGCTGCCGGAGAAGCCGTTGGCATCTACGATCGCGATCAGGCCGCCGAGGCGGTAGTGGCTGCCGGCCATGGCGGCCTCCCAGATCTGGCCTTCCTGCAGCTCGCCGTCGCCGGTGAGCACGAACACCCGGTAGTCACGCCCGGACAGCCGGCCAGCCAGCGCCATGCCGACGCCGACCGACAGATTGTGGCCGAGCGAGCCGGAGCTGAAGTCGATGCCCGGCGCGAGCCGCATGTTGGGGTGGTCATTGAGCGGCGAGCCGATCCGGCCGAACTGGGCGAGCCAGTCCGCGGGGAAGTAGCCGAGATCGGCGAGCACCGGCCACAGCCCGGTGGCGACGTGACCCTTCCCGAGCAGGAACCGGTCGCGGTCCGGCCAGACCGGATCGTCCGGCCGCAGCCGCAGCGTGTGGTAGTACAGCGTGGCGATGATCTCCGCGCAGGAGAACGTGCTGGCGTAGTGGCCCAGCCCGGCCTGCTCGATGAGCTGGACGGTGTTCAGCCGGATCCAGTCAGCCCGCCGGGACAGTTCGGCTGGCGTGACCGGACGGTCTCGCTCCAGCGTCACCGGGGGGACCGGGGTAACCGGGCCTGCGGTCATGACGTCAGCCTCCCAGGGTTGCGCCACGGGTGAGCGGGCGGACGGTGCGCGCGTACACCGACAGCCAGCCGCAGCCGGGCGGCGGGGTGAGCGCCGGCAGCGCCGCCCGCCGCCGCGCCAGCTCGTCGTCGGCCACGTGCAGGTCGATGGTGCGGGCCTCAAGGTCGACGCTGATGAGGTCGCCGTCTCTGACCAGCCCGAGCGGGCCGCCCGCCGCACCCTCCGGGCTCACCTCGGCCACTGAGATGCCCTTGTTGACCAGGCCGGACAGCTGCCCGTCGGTGATCACGGCGACCTTGTCTGACAGCCCGGCGCCGTCGAGGGCGAACACGAACGCGGAGGTGAAGCCCATGCCAGGCGCGCCGCGCAGCCCGAGGCCGGTCAGCACCAGGGCCTCGCCCGCGTGCACGTGGCCGGCCCGGATCGCGGCGATACCCTCCTCGCGCGACCGGTACACCCGGGCTGGGCCGCCGAAGCGGTGCACGCCGTCGTCGGCGACCGTGCGCTTGGCCACCGCGCCGTCCGGCGCGAGCGACCCGCGCAGGATGACGATGCCGGGGTGGCGGGCGAGCGGCTTGTCCAGCGGGTGGATCACGTCCTCGTCCACGGCCCGGACGCCGTCGACGAGGTCGCCGACCGTCAGGCCGCCCACCGTCGGCTGGCTGAGGTCGAGCAGCGGCGCCAGCTGACGGAGCAGGCCGAGGGCCCCGCCTGCTGCCTCGAACTCGTCGATGCGCCGGTTCCCGTTGGGCTTGACCGCGGCCAGCAGCGGCACCTGCGGCGCGAGCGTCTCGAACAGCGCGTAGACGTCGGCGTCGCAGCCCGCCTCCACCGCCACCGCCTGCAGGTGCTTGAGGCAGTTGACGGATCCGCTGATGGCGAGGATGGCGGTGACCGCGTTGCGGAACGCACCGGGGGTCAGGATGCTGCGCGGCTTGACGTCCTGCTCGATCAGCTCGACGATGCGCCGCCCGGCTTCGGTGACCGTCTGCCACATCTTCGGGCTGCCCGCCCGGACCGGCGTGCTGCCCGGCAGCGCCATGCCCAGCGCCTCGGCGGCGATGTGCATGGAGTTCGCCGTGCCCATGCCCGCGCACACGCCGGGTCCGGTGACCGCGCAGCTGCTCATCTCGGCCAGTTCGGCTACGGTCATCCGCCCGGCGGCGACGTGCCCGGCGTAGGCGAAGATGTCCTCGAAGTCGACGTCCTCGCCCCGGTACACGCCGGATGGCTGGTAGCCGCACGCGACGACGATGGTCGGGATGTTGAGCCTGCCCGCCGCCATCAGGTGCGCGGGCGTGGTCTTGTCGCAGGACGACAGGCATACCATGCCGTCGAGCAGCGCGCCCTCGGCGGCCACCTCGATGTCGCTGACGATCAGGTCCCGGCTGGGCAGGATGTACTGGCCGGCCGCGCCGGCGCTGGTGATGGCATCGCTCGGCGCGGCGGTGCGGATTTCGAACCCGATGCCGCCCGCCTCGCTGATCGCCGCCTTCAGGGGGCCGACGAGGCCGTCCAGGTGCGCGTAGCAGCTCGCCAGGTCCGACGAGGTGTTGACGATGGCGATCTTGGGCCTGGCCATGTCCTCGTCGGTCAGCCCCAGCGCGATCCACTGCGCTCGGCGCATCGCCCAGCGGTTGCTGCCTGGCTCGAAGACGCTGCGCAGCGCCGCCATCAGACCTCCCGGCCGAGATACGCGCCAGCCCGCTCGAGCCGCTGCTGCAGCCCGGCGACGTCCACCTCGACGCAGCTCACGCCGGCGCCGAGGGCGAGCCCGGCTGCGGTGCCGGCCGCCTCGCCCATCGCGAAGCACGGTCCGGTGACCCGCGCCGCCGACTGCGCGTCGTGCGTCATCGACGCGCAGCGCCCGATCACGTACAGGTTGGCGATCCGCTGCGGCAGGATCATCCGGAATGGCAGCTGGTTGAAGCCGCGCGGGTTGTCACCGCGCTGCCAGCGGAATTCGACGCTGCCTGCGACGTGCGACTCGACCGGCCAGCCGTTGACGCCGATGGTGTCCTCGAAGTCGGCGCAGCCGAGCACGTCGTCCTCGGTGAGCTGATAGATGCCCACGATCCGGCGGGTCTCCCTGATCCCGATCTGCGGGGCGATGTCGACGATGTAGGACTCGCCGAAGCCCGGCGTGTTGTCCCTGATGAAGGTGAACGCGTCGAGAGCCTGCTGCCGCCCCTGCAGCTCACCACGGGTGAGCTGGTCAATGTCGGTGCCATCGATGGCGCTGCCGTCGGCGTTGCTGAGCTGGGTGAGGTTGGCGCGCCACTCGAGCGGGTTGCGCTGCGGCCGGACGATCGGCTTCTTACGCGGGAACCAGTGCGTTCCGGCCCGCTCGGCGTCCGCCATCAGCTTCTCGACCGTTCGCCAGGGCGCCGCCCCGGCCGCGGCGACGTCCACTCCGTTGATCCGGAACATCAGCGAGGGGTACAGCATCCCGTGCAGGCCGGGCGACTTCTCGAACGGCGCCCCCGCCCAGGCGGCGACGTCGCCGTCCCCGGTCGCGTCGATGAAGATGCGGCCGCGCACCGCCGCGCGGCCGGACTTGGACTCGATGAGCACGGCGTCGATCGTGTCGTCGGCCGCGAGCACCAGGCCGACCGCCAGGGCGTGGAACAGCAGCCGCGCGCCGGACGACGTGACCAGCTCGTCCGCGGCGATCTTGTAGCTGGAGATGTCGAACGCCTGCGCCTGGATGCCGTCGTTGATGGTCAGGTGCGGCCCGGACAACCCGTCGAGCTTGGCCAGCCGGTCCAGCAGCTCGTCGGCGAGACCGTGGATGACCCGCCGGTGCTCCCCGTGGACCTTGGCGTGCAGCCCGCAGAACGTGCTGAGCCCGCCTGCCGTGCCCGCGCCGCCGAGGAATCCGTACCGCTCCAGCAGGAGCACCGAGTACCCGGTGCGCGCGGCCGCGGCGGCGGCCATGAGCCCGGCCGGGCCGCCGCCCACGACCACAACGTCGAACTCGCCGTAGACGGGCGTGCTGCGGGCCGGCTCGCTGAGGGTTTGTGGCGGGCGACCGGCGGCCTGCTGACCGCTCACGCGGCCCTCCTCAGTGCCCGGCGTCGGCGGGCAGTTCGATGTGGTCGAGCGAGTACGGGGTCGGCGCCAGCGCGTCGGTCATGATCGCTTCCATGATCGGCAACGGCACCAGGCAGTCGGCACAGGCGTCCGGGCCGGCCTCGATCTGCACGACGACGCTGTCCCGGTCAGTCACCGACCAGGACAGGTCGTAGCCGTCCGAGGCGAGCATGTCCCGGAACTTGCCGAGCGCGGTATCCAGCGTGCTGGCCGTGGCGTCACTTGTCATTCGATGTCCCTCACCTTCGCGATCGACGGAGGATTGCCACGCGCACCCATGCTTTCGATCACCGCGGACACGCCGGCATTGCTGGCCCCCGCGACCATGACCTGCACCGCGGCCGGGGAATTGAGCGCCGGCACCGGGTCGACGCTCTGGTCGACGGGCAGGGCGTCCGGGTGACCGGCGGGCAACCGCCAGCGGGTGCGCCTGGAGATCGCGTCCTTGCCGACCGCGGCGAGGTCGGCCCGGGAGCTAACGGCGCGGTCGTAGACGAACTGGCGGAGGTCGTCCTTGCTCCAGCCCGCCGCGGCGAACACCGCGGCGTGCTCGGGCCCGAGCACGATCAACGCGCTGGTTGTCTCGATGACCATCGCGCCGGTCCGGCCGATCGTCCCGGCGATGTCGAGGGCGAGTTGCTCGGGGATCTGGGTATGCCGGGCTTCGATGTGGACGCACGACCTGATGACCATCGCCGTCACGGTGCTGTCCGCCGGCTTGAAGCCGTGCTCCACGTGCAGCGGCGCCCAGGGACTCTGCTCCTCGTTCTCTGCGATGCAGCAGGTGTACTTGGCCGGGGTGCCCTGCGTCGCCTGATCCAGCAGGTGCGGGTGCAGGCCGAACACGTTGATCGCGGTGAGCCGGATCGCCCTGCCGATGGTGGCGTTGGCCCGGAAGCCCGACCCGAACACGTTGCCCGCGCTGTTCAGCCCGATCTGCGTCCGGATCGGCCCGTTGACCACGAGCAGCGGCGCCGTTCCCGTGGTGCTCTGCCAGATCCCCCTGGTGACGTATCCCTCACCGGCGAGCGCGTCCCAGGCGGCGAGCACGACCGGGAAGTATTCCGGCAGGCAGCCCGCCATGGCGGCGTTGATCGCGGCGAGCCGGACGCTGCACTCGCGGTTCAGGTGCGGCATCGCGAGCACCACGTCGCCCGGATCGCGGCTGGTCCGCGCCAGGAACTCGGCCAGGTAGGACTCGGTCACCGGCACCACCGGCAGGCCGTCGGTCCACTGCTGGCTGGCGTAGTACTCCATCGCCGCGCGGATCTCGTCGGCGGCGACCAGGGGCGGCTCGGCCAGCGGCGGCTCGTCGTGGATGGCGGCGGCCATGTCAGCGCTCCACGCCGAGGATGCGCAGCACGTCGGGGATCAGCTCGCGGGCCCTGAAGTCGATCTGCTCCTGGTCCAGGCTGGCGAGCGGGTGGGGCATGGTCACGAACTCATACGCTGGAAAGCCGTACACCTTCGCCATCGCCCGCGCCGCGGGCACGAACGAGTCCGTGCAGATGCTCACCGCGGGCACTCCCGCCCGCTCGAACAGGATCCCATCGGCCAAACTGGCCGCGCTGCACGAGCCTCAATCACCGACACCGGCCACCACGAAGTCACAGTTGTGCAGGATGCGCTGGATCAGGCTCTCGTCGACCGGCGTGCCGAAGTAGCTCTTGCTGAACATCACGGCGGCCTGGGTACCGTGCTCCCGCTCGAGATCGCGCCCGATGCTGGACAGCAGCACGGCGGCGTTCGGCTTGGTGTTCTCCACCAGGGCTACCCGCAGCCCGCGCAGCCGGCCCGGCCGGGGGGCGAGCGTCGTGTCGGCGGCCCGCTCGTCACAGCCGGTGGGGTCAAGGAGCTTCTCGCGTGCGGGCATGCCGCCTCCCTGCCTGCGCGAATCGGGGGGACGCTCTCCGGCCCAGCTAAGCACGCCGGCCGCACCGGCCACAAGATTGTGGACAATGCCGCGACCGTGGGCAAGGCTGCCCGCTCACGGTGATCTCGGTGGGTCAGGACGGGTGAAGCCAGACAGGCGACCTGGACGACGGCAAGCTGACCCGCGGCGTCATCAGCCACGACGGCTGACCTGACCCCCGCGCTCCCCGCGACCGCCTGCCCACGCCGATCTTGCTAACCAGAATGTTGACAATCTCTTGATCGGGCGCGACTGTGTCAGCCACGACCCTAGAGGGGCGTGGCTGGCGCGTTCGCGACCCTTCGCCGGCGGTGCGCCGACGACCGGCGCCCGGATCCGGCGACGAGACTCCAGGAAGGCGGCACCGATGACGGCAGCGCAGCGGCGCGGAGATCCGGCACCCGCGGATCCTGGCGCGGCCCTGGCCGGGGTGTTCGACGTGCAGGGCCGCGTCGCGCTCGTCACCGGCGGCGCGTCCGGGCTGGGCCTGGCCATCGCCCGGGTGCTGGCCGAGTGCGGAGCGCGCGTGGTCATCGCGGACCGGGATGCGGCCAGGCTGGCCGAGGCTGCGGCCGACCTGCCGCTGGTCGAGCACGCCATCCTCGACGTGGCCGACCCGGACGCCGTCGACGCGGTCGTCGACTGCGTGGTCAACCGCCACGGCCGGCTGGACGTGGCGTTCGCGAACGCCGGGATCGCGGCCGGCCGCGGCCCAGGTGACGTGTCCGGCCTGGTCGACACGTTCGACCTCGGGCTCTGGCGGCAGGTGCTCGACGTGAACCTGAACGGCGTCGTGCACACGGTCCGCGCCGCGGCGAGGCCGATGAAACGCCAGCGCGCCGGCAGCATCATCGTCACCGCGTCTACCGCCGGCCTCCGCCAGGACCCCTACGTGTCCTACTCCTACGTCGTCGCGAAGGCGGGCGTGGTCAACCTGGTCCGTCAGGCCGCGCTGGATCTGGCCCGCTGGCAGGTGCGGGTGAACGCCATCGCCCCGGGCCCGTTCCGCACCAACCTCGGCGGCGGCGGCCCGCACCGGCCCGACGCCGAGGCACGCTGGGCCGCCGCCGTGCCGCTCGGCCGGATGGGTGACCCAGCCGAGATCCGGGGCCTGGCGCTGCTGCTGGCCTCCGACGCGTCCAGCTTCATGACCGGTGCGGTGTACCCGGTCGATGGCGGCCAGCTGCTGCAGTC
>Ga0187783_10003854_pt1 | contig 11076 bp, 10 predicted proteins | sample 1015_SJ02_MP02_2_FD_132471 | JGI IMG/M metagenome (GOLD analysis project Ga0187783, IMG submission 132471) | Tropical peat soil microbial communities from peatlands in Department of Meta, Colombia - 1015_SJ02_MP02_20_MG | ecosystem: Environmental > Terrestrial > Soil > Wetlands > Peat | place...
AGATGCTGGCGATGGTGGCGGACGAGGCACTGCAGATCCACGGCGGCATGGGCCTGATGACCGAGCTGCCGCTCGAGCGCATCTGGCGCGATGCGCGCATCGAACGGATCTGGGAGGGCACCAGCGAGGTGCAGCGTCACATCATCTCGCGCGCGCTGCTGCGGCCGCTCGGGGGGTAGGCGTTGCTGCAGCACCCGCAGGGGGTCCCTCGGCGTTAGTAAAGCGTTTGCTTAAGTCAAACTCGGGGCACGCCGCGCGCAGGTAACTGTCGCAGAAGGAGAAATGCCGTTCTGTCGACTTCGCACTACTAAAGCAGATTCTTAACTACGGTCCGAAGAACCCATTGCCTCTGCGCTCGTGCGGTTGCCGGGGCTCGGGGCAATCAGCGCCCCTTCCACACCGGCTTTCTCTTTTCCGCGAACGCGCGCGCGCCCTCCTTCAGATCCTCCGAGCGCAGCACCTTCTGCACCGCGCTCAGGCTGTCGTGCAGCTCGAACGCCGGATGCTCGGCGACCACCTCGGTGTGACGCAGCAGCTGCTTGATCGCCGGGAACAGCAGCGGTGGGCCCTCGGCGAGCTGGCGCGCGATCTCGCGCGCCCGCGCGAGCCCCTGTCCCTTCGGCACCACGTGGTTCGCCAGGCCCCAGTGCTTGGCTTCGGCAGCGTCCATCCAGCGTCCGGTCATGAGGAACTCGACCGCAACGTGATAGGGGATGCGCCTGCGCAGCTTTATGGTGCCGGCATCGGCCAGCACTCCGACGTTGATCTCGGGAAGGGCAAAGCGCGCATGCTCCTCCATGACGATGATGTCGGTGCCGAGCACGATCTCCATGCCACCGCCGCAGGCGATGCCGTTGACCGCGGCGATCAGCGGCTTGTCGAGATTGCGTGGGTAGTTCAGGCCGCCAAAGCCGCCGACGCCCCAGTCCTCGTCCGATTCCTCGGTGCTGGCGGCGCCCTTGAGGTCCCAGCCGGGAGAGAAGAAGCGCTCGCCGGCGCCGGTGACGATCGCCACCCGCAGCGTCGGATCGTCGCGAAACGCCGTGAACACCTCGTTCAGGCGGCGGCTGGCAGCGAGGTCGATGGCATTCGCCTTGGGGCGGTCGAGGGTCACCTCGAGAATCGGACCGTCGGTGGCGGTGCGGATGCCTGCGGACAGGCCTGCGGACAGAGTGCCGGCGGACATGACGATGCTCCTTATGCGAGGCGGATCAAGGCGTCGACCGCCACCGCGCCGAGCCCCGCGGGCCGTACGATGACGGGATTCAGGTCGAGCTCGACGAGCTGCTCGAGTTGGGCGGCGGCATAGCGCGCGCAGGCGAGCGCGGCCTCGACGAGTGCCGGGACGTCCGCCGGGGCTCGGCCGCGGAAGCCACCGAGGAGTCTGGCCACGCGCAGCCGCTCGAGCGCGGCGGTAATACCCTCGGCCGTGAAAGGCGGCAGCAGTGTGACGCTGTCGCGCAGCAGCTCGGTGAGCACACCACCGGCTCCGAGAGTGAGGAGCTGGCCGAACTGCGGGTCGGTAGTCACGCCGATCAGTATCTCAGCGACGCCGTCGCTCACCATCTCTTCGACCAGCAGCTGCGCTGACAGCTTCTCGAGGCGCAGCGCCGCGGCCGCGGCGTCGGCGGCGCTGCGCACGCCGAGCACTACGCCACCGTGCTCGGACTTGTGCTCGAGCGCGGGGTCGGCCGCCTTGATTACTACCGGGAAGCCGAGCGCGGCGGCAGCACTGGCGGCCTCGGCGGCGCGGACCAGCCGCGAGCGCGGCACCGGCACACCGAAGGCGGCGAGCGCCTGCTTGGCCTCGTGCTCACCGAGCGTGCGCGCACCCGCGCGCGGCGTACGCGGGCGGCGCAGCTCGACCGCGGCCGCGCCGCTCCAGGTTTCGCCGACCGCACCGGCGAGATCGAGTGCCTCGAGCGCTTCGCGCTGGCCCTGCAGCGGCACGACGCCGGCGGCGAGACAGCGCTCGCGCGTCGCCGCCGACATCGATTCCGGTAGCGAGGAAATCAGTACAGCGCGGCTCGTGGCACCGGGCAGCGCCGCGGCAAACTCGTCGATGGCGCGCACGTAGGCGCTGTCGTCTGCGACAGCCTCCGGCGGACAGTCGAGCAGGAAGCCTACCGCGTCATAGCCGGCATTGAGCGCGACGCGGAACATCGCACGCTGGCGTGGATAGTCGAACCAGACGTGAGTATGAAAATCGAACGGGTTGGATACCACGACGCGCTCGCCCAGTATCTCGCCGAGGCTGGTGGCGGCACCGGACGGGATCGGCGTGAACTTCAGGCCGAGGTGCCGGGCAGCATCGGCAGTCATCGCCATGTCGCCGCCTGAGGCACCCATGGCGAGCAGGCGCCGTCCGCGCAGGGGTCCGCCGGCGTGAAAGATCTTGAGCGTCTCGCACAGCGTCGCCAGCGACTCGCAGCGAGCAATGCCCGCCTGGTCGCAAAAGGCATCGAAGGCCGCATCGGCGCCGGCGAGAGCACCGGTATGGGTACGCACCGTGCGGCTCGCGACCTCGGTGCGTCCCGCCTTGACGACCGCGATCGGCTTACCGGCGGCACGGGCGCGCGCTGCCGCGCGCACCAGCCTGTGTGCGTCACTGACTCCTTCGAGGTACAGCCCGAAGGCGCTGACCCGCTCGTCGTCGCATAGCAGCTCGAGCAGGTCTTCGGCGGCGAGGCGCGTCTGGTTGCCGACGGTCAGCACGCAGCCGATGGGCAGCGAGCGGTCGTTGAAGAGCAGATCGAGCGCCAGCGTGCCGCTCTGGCAGATGAGGGCTACGCCGCGCTCGCGCCGCCGGCCGACCACCTGGTCCGGCCACAGCGCCGCACCGTCGAGAAAGTTGACGAAGCCGTAACAGTTGGGTCCGAGGAACGGCAGCTCGCCGGCGGCCGCGAGCAGCTCCGTGGTGAGTCGCTGGCCGGTCTCGGTCCCGGTCTCGGAAAAACCCGCCGCGAAGCACACGAAGCCGCCGGCGCCGCGGCGGGCGAGCGCGGCGGCGATGGCGGGAACCTCGTGGTTGGGGGCGGCGATGAATGCCGCATCGGGTGCCGCAGGCAGCTCGTCGACCGAGCGGAAGTAGTGTTCGCCGGCGTGCGCGGCGCGGCTCGGGTGGACCCGCCAGATCTCGCCCGCATAGCCGATCACGCGGCTCGCGGTCAGCGCGGCATCCGCCCAGGCGCCGCCGATCAGAGCGAGGCTGCGCGGCGCGAGCAGTCGCCGCAGGGCGGGGGTGCTCATGGGCCGGGCCGCGCCGGCGGCAACTCCATCCGGCGCGAGCCGGCCGCCGCCGGCGGTAGCGCGGCGCTCGCCGCCCTGAGCTCCGCCAGACTGGCAGCCACCTCGTTCGGGAAAGGGGCGCTCGCTGCCCGCTCGCGCTCCTGGCGCACGTGCAGCAGCATCAGCTCGACGCTCGCCGCCGCTTGCGCGGCGCCGCTGCGCGCAATCTCGAACACGGCGTGGATGCGTTTGTGATCAAAGCCGAGGACACGCACCGCGACCGCAACGGTGTCGTCCTGCTTCACCTCCTGCAGGAAGTGCACGTGCATCTCGACCGTGTAGAGCGTGCAGCCGGTGCGTGCGCGGTAGGCGGCGTCGAGCCCGAGGCGGTCCATGAGCGCATCGGTCGCCTCACTGGCAATCAGGCCGTAGTAGGCATCGCGCAGATGCCCGTTGTAGTCGATCCATTCCGGCCGGATGGCCGTGGTGTAGATCGGGATGCCGGCCACGTCAGTTGAGGCGCAGCCGCTCGCGCGCCTGTGCGGGAGAGAGGATGCGCGCACCCATCGCCTCGATGATGGTGCGCGCCTTCTCGACCAGCTGCGCGTTGCTCGCGTAGACGCCGCGGCTGAGGTAGAGGTTGTCCTCGAGCCCGACGCGCACGTTGCCGCCGAGCAGCACCGACTGTGCCACCCACGGCATCTGCATGCGGCTCACGGCGAAGGAAGTCCAGACGCAGTCCGGCGGCAGGCTGTTCACCATCGCCAGCAGGTGGCCGACGTCGGCAGGCACGCCCCAGGGGATGCCGGTGCACAGCTGGATGAGCGCCGGCGGCCCGATCAGGCCCTCCTTGATCATCTGCTTGACGAACCACAGGTTGCCGGTATCGAAGATCTCCAGCTCCACCTTTACGCCGAGATCGCGCAGGATGCCGGCGCCCTGGCGGCAATAATCCGGCGTCGAGATGTAGGCGCGGTTGCCGTCACCGAAATTGAGCGTACCGCAATCGAGCGTGGCGATGTCCGGCCGGTAGCGACCCTCCTGGCACAGCTCGGTCACGTGCCGCATGCGCTCCTCCTGCGTGACGAAATCACTGCCGGCTGCGGGGGTATCCTTGAGCCCGTGGCTGCCGATGCAGATGTAGCCGCCCATGCCGCAGGTGAGGTTGACGAGCACGTCGACGCCGCTTTCGCGGATGCGCTTGACGACCTCGCGGTAATGGCGCGTCGCCATGCTGAAGGCGCCGGTCTCGGGATCGCGCACGTGAATGTGGACGATGGCGGCGCCGGCGCGCGCGGCCTCGACCGCGCTGGCGGCGATCTGCTCGGGGGTGATCGGGCAGTGCGGACTCTTGGTAACCTTGCTGTCGTCGCCGGTGACGGCGCAGGTGATGATGACCTCGGAATTCATGGCACCTCGCCTTTTCGCGCACCCGCGCGGGAGGTAATATTATGGCTGTAATAATATAACGCGGCGGCGCGGTGCGGCAAGCGAGGAGAAGCCGATGCAGACGCAGTTGTTGATCGCGGGCAAGCTGGTCGCAGGCGAGGCGGCGGCGGAACGGGTGCGCGATGCGGCGAGCGGCGCGGAGATTGCCGCGGTGCCGGAGGCTACGCCGGCCCAGGTGAACGCGGCGGTGGCCGCGGCCGAGGCGGCCTTTCCTGCCTGGGCGCGCACGCCGCCGAAGGAGCGCGCCGCACGGCTGCTGCAGATCGCCGCTCACCTGGATGCCGAGGCCGGCGCCTATGCGGCGCTCGAGTCGCGCAACACCGGCAAGCCGCTGGCCGCCATGCTCGGCGACGAGATGCCGGCAATCGCCGACGTGTTCCGATTCTTCGCCGGCATCTGCCGCTCGCCTCAGGGGCTGGCGGCGGCCGAGTATCTTCCGGGACACACCAGCCTCATCCGCCGTGACCCGGTGGGCGTGGTTGGCTCGATCGCACCGTGGAACTACCCGCTGATGATGGCGGCGTGGAAGATCGCCCCGGCGATCGCCGCCGGCAACACGCTGGTGATCAAGCCCTCGGAGCTGACGCCGCTCACGCTGCTGAAGCTTGCCGGCGCGCTCGCCGAAATCCTGCCGGCGGGAGTCGTGAACGTCGTCTGCGGGCGTGGCGAGCCGGTCGGCAACGCGCTGATCACGCACGAGCGCGTGCGCATGGTGTCGCTCACCGGCTCGATCGCCACCGGCCAGAAAGTCCTGGCGGCTGCGGCCGGCAACCTCAAACGCACCCACCTCGAGCTCGGTGGCAAGGCGCCGGTCATCGTGTTCGACGACGCCGATGTCGAGGCGGTGGTCTCCGGCGTGCGCACCTTCGGCTATTACAACGCCGGCCAGGACTGCACCGCCGCCTGCCGCATGTACGCCGGCAAGCGCATCTACGAGCGGCTGGTGGCGGATCTCACCAGCGCGGTTCGCGGCATCAGGGTCGGTGCGCAGCAGGAGGAGGGGGTTGAGATGGGGCCGCTCATCTCCCAAACGCAGCGCGAGCGCGTCGCCGCGATGGTGGCGCGCGCCGCGGCCTTGCCGCACGTCGAGCTCACCACCGGCGGCCAGGCGCGCGCGGGCAGCGGCTTCTTCTACGAGCCGACCGTGCTCGCCGGCGCGCGCCAGGAGGATGAGATCGTGCAGCGCGAGGTGTTCGGCCCGGTGGTGTCGGTGACTCCCTTCAATGATACCGAGCAGGCGATCCGCTGGGCGAACGATTCCGAGTACGGTCTCGCCTCGTCGGTGTGGACCGGCGACGTCGGGCGCGCCATGCAGGTAGCCGCGCAACTGCAGTACGGCGCGACCTGGATCAACACGCACTTTGCCACCGTGAGCGAGATGCCGCATGGCGGCTTCAAGCGCTCCGGCTATGGCAAGGATCTGTCGGTGTACGCGCTCGAGGACTACACGGTGACGCGGCACGTGATGGTGAAGCTATAGACGCTGCAGTCGCACTGCCGCGCACCGCGCGGCTGGCGAGCGGCTACGGCGCGGTGCTGGCGCTAGCGGTGGCCGCGCTCGCCGGCGGCTGCGGCGGCAAGGGCGGAGCACACGCAGCGCGGGCGCAGGAGCGTGAGCTGCACGTCTACAACTGGGCCGATTACATCGGCCGCGACACGATCGCGGATTTCGAGGCACGCACCGGCATCAAGGTGGTCTATGACACCTACGACGCCGACGAGACCCTCGAGGCGAAGATGATGGCGGGGGACTCCGGCTACGATGTGGTGAGCACCTCGACCGATTATTTCGCGCGTCAGATCAAGGCGGGCATCTACCAGCCGCTCGACCGGGCGCTGCTGCCGAACTGGGGCAATCTCGATCCGCACATCCTGGCGATCGAGGCACGCGCCGACCCGGGCAACCGCCACGCCGTTCCGTATCTGCGGCACGTCAACGGCTTCGCCTACAACGTCGACCTGGTGCGCGCGCGCATGCCCGACGCGCCGGTCGACAGTCTCGACATGATCTTCAAAGCCGACATCATCCGGCGCTTTGCCGACTGCGGCGTGACCTTCCTCGATTCGGCCGAGGACGTGCTGCAGCTCGCTCTCAACTATCTGCACCTCGATCCGAACACGACGCGAGCGGAGGACTATCAGCAGGCCGAGAAGCTGCTGCTGACGGTGCGGCCCTACGTTCGCGCGTTCGACTCGACCGAGTACATGAACGGTCTCACCAACAGCGAGTTCTGCATATCGATGAGCTGGTCGGGCGACTACGCCGTCTCGATGGCGCGCGCCCGCGCCGGCGGCCGCGAGGTGCACTTGCGGTTCACCGTGCCGCAGGAGGGCGCCAACGGCTCCTTCGACGCCTGGCTGATCCCGGCGGATGCACCACACCCGCTGGCCGCACACCGCTTCCTCAACTACCTGCTCGAGCCACAGGTGATCGCCGCCGTCACCAACTACATCCACTACGCCAACGACAACCGCGCGGCCGACCCCTATGTCGACCCGGGTATCCGCAACGACCCGACCATCTACCCGACGCCGGCGGTGGAGGCTCGCCTGTACTCGGCGCGCGAGGTCGGGCCGGCGCTCGAGCGTCTGCGCACGCGTACCTGGACACGCATCAAGACCAACCTGTAAGCGTCAGGCGCCGCGCACGCTCACTGGCGAGCGGCGAGCTGCGTCTCGAGCGCCCGGCGGCGGTCGCCGCGCGCCATCAGGTAGCCGGCGCTGACGATGCAGACACCGACCGCGCACACGATCAGGCTGGCGAGGGCGTTGATGTCGGGACTGACGCCCAGCTTCACCTTCGAGTAGATGACCATCGGCAGGGTGCTGGCGCCCGGACCGGCGACGAAGCTCGAGATCACCAGGTCATCGAGCGACAGCGTAAAGCACAGCAGCCAGCTGGAGATGATGGCGGGCGCGATGATCGGCAGCGTGATGTCGATGAAGGCGCGCGCCGGGCTGGCGCCGAGATCCATGGCCGCCTCTTCGAGCGAGCGGTCTGCGGCGGCAAGCCGCGATTGCACCGTAATGGTCACATAGGCGGTACAGAAGGTGACGTGCGCGATCACGATGGTGGTGAAGCCGCGGTGCGGCCAGCCGATGAGCTGCACCATCGACACGAACAGCAGCAGCTGGGTGATGCCGGTGATGATCTCCGGCATGACCAGCGGCGCGTTCACCATGCCGGTGAGCAGCAGCCGTCCCGGAAAGCGCGCAAAGCGCACCAGCGCCGTCGCTGCCAGCGTGCCGAGCAGCACCGCGCCGCTCGAGGCCGCCACTGCCACCTCGAGCGACAGCAGCGCCGCCTCCAGCAGCTGACGGTTGTGTAGCAGCTGCCCGTACCACTCGGTTGAGAAGCCGCCCCACACGTTGACCAGCGGCGAGGCGTTGAAGGAGTAGGCGATCAGCACCGCGATCGGCAGATACAGGATCGCGATGCCGCCGAACAGCGCCGAGTTGAGCATCGCCGAAGAGCGTCGTTCCATTCGCTCAGGCCTCGAGCTGGCGCACGTTGTAGTACTGGTAGATTGCGATCGGGCCGACCAGCAGCAGCAGGAACGCGATCGCCACCGCCGATGCCACCGGCCAGTCGTGATTGCCAAAGAACTCGTCCCACAGCACCCGGCCGATCATCAGGTTGTTCGGGCCGCCAAGGAGCGAGGGGATCACGAACTCGCCGACCGCCGGGATGAACACCAGCATCGAGCCGGCGATCACCCCCGGCACCGACAGCGGCAGGGTGATATCGACGAAGGCGCGTCGCGGGGTGCTGCCGAGATCCGCCGCCGCCTCGAGCAGCGTCGGGTCGAGCTTCTCCAGCGTCGCGAACAGCGGCAACACCATGAAGGGCAGGTAGGAGTAGATGATCCCGAGGTAGACGGCCAGGCTGGTGCGCATGATGTGCAGCGGCTGGCTGATCAGCCCCAGGTGCAACAGCGCGGTGTTGAGGAAGCCGTTGTCGCGGATGATGCCCTCGAGCGCGTACACCCGCAGCAGGAACGAGGTCCAGAACGGCAGCATGATGATGAGCAGCAGCAGCCCCTGCGACGACTTGGGGGCACGCGCGATGGCGTAAGCCATCGGGTAGCCGAGCGCGAGGCAGATGAGCGTCGAGAAGAACGCGGTGCGCAGCGAATACAGGTAGGCCACGCCGTAGACCTCGTCGCTGATCAGGTAGCGATAATTGCCTAGGCTGGCAGCGAGATGCAGATGATGGTCGGCGCCGAAGCTGAGGACATCGGTGAACGGTGGCACCCGCGGCGCGGTCTCGGCGAAACTGATCTTGAAGGCGAACGCGAACGGGATCAGAAAGAAGAGCGCCAGGAACAGCAGCGGCGGCAGGATGATCAGCCAGCGCCCGGGACGCCAGGTGGATTTCATGTTGTGCGTTGCGAGTCCCGCCCGGAAGCTATTGTGCGGGATAAAAGCAGCGCCGGATAGAACGTTCGCCTCGCTCAGTAACCTCGGTCGCCGGACCGACGTGTCGCGCCGGCCGGGCGCACGCGCTCACGGCCGGGACCGGGAAACTGTCCAGGAAAGACTGAGCGCAGGTACGCGAGCGCGCGCACGACCAGGGCCCGTCGGTTGATGTTGGCCTCGCTTTGGAAGGCGATCCCCTGCCACAGCACTTCGAGCACGCCGATGAGTCCCAGGGCCACGCCCCCCGCATCGAGATGCTCGGCGCCGGTCTGCGCGATCAGCCGCTCGATCAGCTCGTGCACCAGGGCCGCGAACTCCTCGTCCTTGTTGCCGCAGATGTCGAGGTACTCCTGGCGCGAGCTCGCCTCGCCCCAGAACGAATACCAGACCGACACCTTGCGTGGGCTGGCGATCTCGGCGTCCAGATACAACTCCACCAGCAGCGCCAGCGCCGCCACCGGCGACCGCCGCAGCGCGGCGACCGGCCGCAGCACCCGCTCGCCGAACTCGGCGGCGAGGTATTCGAGCGCCGCCACCAGCATCGCCGCCTTGGAGTTGAAATAGAACCGCACGATGCCCGGTGACAGGCCGGCGATCGCCACCACCCGGCCCACCGTGGTGCGCGAGGGCCCGTAGATGTGCAGCGCCGAGATGCAGGCATCGATCAGACGCTGGCGCGCGCGCAGCCGGCTCGGGCGACCGGCGGCGGGCGCGGTCGGCGTCACAGACGATGCGAGCGGCACCACTGGGCGTCCTCGGACCGCGACCTCAATTGAAGCGCGCCGGCGCGCTCGGCAGGCGCACCTCGGGGATGCGTGCGCGCAGCAGCTCGTGGAACTCGAGCATCCAGGTCTCGATCTGCGACAGCGGTCCCGGGCGGTAGGCGCTGTCGGCGATGCCGCGTTGCAGCCGTTCGCACAGCATGCGGTCCTCGTTGTTGACCTGCATGTTGATGCGGTTGCCGAGCCAACGGATGAGGCGCATCTCGCGCCGCTCGTCCGGCATTCCGAAGACGGCGCCCCTGATCAGCGCCCGGCCGGGACCCTTCGGCAGGACCTGAAAGAAATCGACCTGCTCGGGCATCACGTCGATGCCGAGATTCGGCAGGCAGCTGTAGAAGCGCCAACTACGGCGATTCGGCTCCGGCAGGTGCGGCGCTGTCACCTCGGCGACGTACTTCTGATAGACGCGCTCGCTCCAGCGCGAGGAGGGCGCCTCACGCATCCAGCTGATGCCACGCGCGATCCCGGGAACGCCGCGCTGATCCTCGTAGTCGGGCGTGAACAGGCGATTGAGTCCCGGATGGCCGATGGGCACGTGGTAGGACTCGAGGTAGTTGTCCATCGCGATCTTCCAGTCGACCTGCCACTCCTCGCTGAATACCGGTTGCGTCGGGACCAGCTCCTCGAAGCGGTATGGTGCGAGCTCCTCCATTACCGGCGCCCACATCTGCGCGGGCGATGGCGGAGGCTGCGCGGCGAGGCAGACCCACACGAAGCCGAGCGCGACCTCCGTGCTGACCTGGTCGAGGCTGTGGTCACGCAGGTTGAGGCCAGGGAAGCTGTCGCGCGCCGGAGTCGCGAGCAGCGAGCCGTCGTAACGATAGGTCCAGCCGTGGTAGGGGCAGGTGATGCGGCCGGAGCAGTGGCCGCTCCCCTCGAGCAAGCGCGTGCCGCGATGCCGGCAGACGTTACGCAGCGAGCGGATGGAGCCGCTCGCATCGCGCAGAACGATCACGCTGTCGCTGCCGAGCTCGAAGGTGACGTAATCCCCCGCACGCGGTATCTGGCTGATGTGGCAGGCGATCTGCCAGCTCGGCTTCAGGATCCGCTCGTACTCGAGGCGGGTCATCTCCGGGTGGTTGTAGACCCAGGCGGGGAGTGAGCGCGGCGTCTCGCCGAGGGTCACCCCGGCGGAGTGGGTGGCAGGGGAGTTCATGGTGGCGATCCCGCTGGAGTTATATGGCTGTTTAATTTTACC